>ERZ1034952.568-NODE-568-length-33726-cov-5.502866_pt1 | contig 33726 bp, 26 predicted proteins | sample MGYA00520625_ERZ1034952 | MGnify/ENA primary metagenome ERZ1034952 (study PRJEB33766, sample SAMN09781773) | gut metagenome | biome: gut microbiome | host: Homo sapiens | place: Madagascar | study: EMG produced TPA metagenomics assembly of the PRJNA485056 data set... | reverse complement strand
TTACTCCATTTCAATATAAAATAAGGAGTTGGTATTTATGTTAAATACGAGAGATAAAATTTTAATTTCTCTGACTGCGGTTATTCAGGCGGTGTACGGTGCGGTTTTTATTTACCGTATGTTTGCGTGGAAAACTCTTATCGCGGGTGGCGAAAGCGACCTGCTTGAGCTTGAAATAAGCCTTGCGGCACTGTTTGCCGTAACCGTTATTTTCTCTGTTATCATGCGTAATTTGCCGGCTAAAATATACAGCCTGCCGGCTCTTTGCTGTCCTCTGCTGTTTCAGCTGGCGGCGGTATGCGGTTTCGCGGGTTCCGCATACGATTCCGATTGGAACGTGCGTTTTACGGCGGCAGGCGTAATTGCAATTATCGCTTTTGCGGTCATTACCGTATGCACGATAGTAATTGAGCTTCGTCACGTGCTTAAAAAAGCCGATAAATGAGGCATTGCAATATAACAACAGGAGATGATAACAATGTTAAAGACAAGAGATAAGGCTCTTATTTCTCTGACTGCGCTTTTTCAGGCGGCACTCGGCATTTTCGGCTTTTTGCATATGCTTGTGAGAAAAGAGATATTTTGTAATGAAAATGATTTACCGGCGGCAGTATTGGCGCTCGTCTTGCTGTTTGTCGTTACATTCGCATTTGCGGTCATAATGCGTGACTTGCCGGCCAAGACGTATGTTATACCCGCCTTTTCAATGCCGATGATTTTTTTGATCGCCGGTTTTCTCGGCACAGGCGCCGATTTTGACGCGGCAGGGGTCGCGCACATGACGGCCGGCGGCACAGCTTCCGTGATTATTTTTGCGGTCGGTACGGCAGGTATTGTAATATACGAGCTTTGCACGGCATTTAAAAAGAATAACAATTAAAATTCGATTTAATTTATGGCGAATGTAAATTCGGGCAGAAAAAAGGAGCCACAGTTCAAGGCTGAGCGTTCATAAGGAAGTTCGGTTTCTCGCATAAAAATTCCTTATGCTTTTGTCAAAAAGCCTCGCAAGGCGACAGCCTTGCTTCGTTTCCTGACTTCGGCATAAAAAATTTTTACGGCTACGAAACTGCGGAGCACTTCAAAATGATGTATTGATGTATTTTTTGATACAAAAAATAGATAACCCCTCGGATGAGACCGGCTCATCCGAGGGGTTAATTTGTTATTGTGCAAAAGATGTTATTTTGAAGCAAAACTGCCTCATAAACACTCAGCCAAAACTGTGGCTCCAGTTGGTTTTAACTGCGGCTCCCGTTGTTTTGGCTGAGTATAAATTATACTATACCCTGTGCCATCATCGCGTCGGCTACCTTTAAGAAACCTGCAATGTTTGCGCCGGCAACAAAGTCGTCGGGGGTGCTGTATTCCTTTGCGGCATTTGCCATGTGGCCGTAAATGCTCTCCATAATATCCTTGAGCTTTTCATCAACCTCATCAAAGGTCCAAATCATACGTGCGCTGTTCTGGCTCATTTCAAGCGCAGAGGTTGCAACGCCGCCTGCGTTTGCCGCTTTCGCCGGAGCAAAGAGCACCTTGCTCTGTAAAAATGCGTTTGTCGCGTCGATGGTGGACGGCATATTTGCGCCCTCACCTACTGCTATGCAGCCGTTTTTAATAAGCTCTTTTGCGTCGTCAAGTGACAGCTCGTTCTGAGTGGCGCACGGCAGAGCTACGTCACAGGGAACCTCCCATACTCTCTTGCCGGGAACGAATTTTGCGGTGGGCTTTAATTCGGTGTACCTTACTATTCTCGCTCTTTCCTGCTCCTTGACCTGCTTTAAGAGCGCGATGTCTATGCCGTCCTTATCGTAGACATATCCGCTTGAGTCGCTTGCGGTAACTACCTTTGCGCCAAACATTTGAGCTTTTTCTATGGCGTAAATTGCAACGTTGCCCGAGCCCGAAACGGCAACCGTTTTGCCCTCGATGGAATTGCCGTGATTCTTTAACATTTCCTCAACGAGATAGATAAGGCCGTAACCGGTAGCCTCTGTTCTTGCGAGCGAGCCGCCGTAGGAGAGGCCCTTACCGGTGAGCACGCCCTCGTGACGGCCGGTAATTTTTTTGTACTGACCGAAGAGGTAGCCTATCTCTCTGCCGCCTACGCCTATATCGCCTGCAGGCACGTCGGAGTTGGGGCCTATAACCTTGTAAAGCTCTGTCATAAAGCACTGGCAAAATCTCATTATTTCGTAGTCGCTCTTACCCTTGGGGTCGAAATCCGCACCGCCCTTGCCGCCGCCTATGGGAAGACCGGTAAGCGAGTTTTTGAAAATCTGCTCAAAGCCGAGGAATTTAATTATGCTCATATTGACCGACGGGTGGAAGCGAAGGCCGCCCTTGTAAGGACCTATTGCGCTGTTAAACTGAACACGGTAGCCGCGGTTTACGTGAACCGTGCCGTTGTCGTCAACCCACGGAACTCTGAATACGGTTGCCTTTTCCGGTGCCACAAGCCTCTCAAGAAGAGCCGCCTTCTGATACTTCGGATTTCTCTCTACGGCAGGCTCTATGGATTTAAGAACCTCGGTGACAGCTTGGCAAAATTCGGGTTGATAGTCGTACCTTGTCGTTGTGCGGTTAAGCACTTCGTCAATATAGCTCATTTTTAGTCTCCTTTTCGGCACCGAGCGAATAAAGCCCCGCACCGTTTTTATTACGGTATATATTTTATATTATGTGCTTTATATTTGCAAGAAACACGGCGTAAAATTTCATTTTGCCTCCGTCGATACTTTTGTGTATTATAACGATAAAGTGAATTTGCATTCGCCGAGACACGTGAAAACAAACAAAAATGCGTAAAAAGACATTTAAAAAAATAATTACCGTGACAAAAAAGATGAATAACCGCACTTATAAACTTTCAAATAATTTCGGTGTGCGGATAGTAGTGCGCGAGAATTTCCTCGTAAGTGCTGCCCTGTTTTGCCATATAATCCGCCCCGTACTGCGACATACCGACGCTGTGACCGTAGCCGTATGTCTTAAAGAAAAACGCACCGTCCTTTTGCTCGAGCGTAAACGCCGGACTTCTCAGCGAAAAAAGTGCTCTGAAGGAGTTTCCGGTAAAGCTCTTGCCGCCGACCTTCAGGCTTTTCACCACGCCGGAGCCGCTGTCCGTGTAGACTATATCGGTTATCCAGCCGCTTTGGTCGTCTCCCAAGACTATTTCGGGGTCGTTTTTTGTGTATTCTCTGACCTCGTCCGCGGAGAGAGATATTTCCTTTATGCAGTCCGGCGAGAGCTTGTCGCCGGGACTTGTGACAGAGACGAGATATTCGATTTTTCCGCCCCATATATTTTCGGCACTCTCGGTTCTGCCGGGTGAAATTGCACAGTATGCCGCCACAATCGGTTCGCCGTTAAACACTATTGTTTTGCCGAGAACGTCGGTTACCGCCTCCTCCGTTTTGGCTCGGTATTCGTCGTATTTATCGCCCCATTTTTCCTTTTGTGTTTCGATGTCGTAATAGCCCTGGTGACGTCCGGGGTCGTCCGATATGTCGGCACCCGAAAGCGAGGAATCGGGATTTTTCTTAAGCCTTACAAGGTTTGTATAGGCGCATACCGCCTGTGCTTTTAAGGCCTCCGTGCTGTATGTTGCGGGCATTTCGGCGGCGACGCAGCCTATTATGTATTCCTTTGTTGAGGCGGTAGCCACGTTGCCGCTTGCGGCTGATTTTATTTTTACGCTGTCGGATTTTTCGTCAAGCAGCTTTTCCTCGTCCTTGCCGTCGTTCTCCTTTTGAAAGGTGCTTTTGACGTTGGAGAGAGAAAAGGAGGAGTAGTCGAGCGATAACAGCGGCGTAAGTATCATAAAAAGTGCCAAAACAAAGCATAAAATACCGTATGTTTTCATAATTGACCTCCCTAATTTTATTGACTTATTGTGATTTTTAAGATAAAATATTATATCTATAATTATATGCTTAAAATGAGTTAATATGTCCGCTTAAATGTAAGTCAGGAGGTTTTAAATTTGTCTTACAACCATTCTCCTAAACTTGACGATTCGCTCTCGTCCCTGAAGGAAGAGCTTATACGCAATAACCAGATAAAGCTTGATGATTATCATCGTTACGACGTAAAGCGCGGCTTGCGTAATTCCGACGGCACCGGTGTTATGGCTGGGCTTTCGAGAATATGCTCTGTTGAGGGTTATTACATAGACGACGGTGAAAGAGTGCCGAAGGAGGGCAAGCTTATTTACCGCGGTATAAATATGACTGATATAGTGAGAAACTGCCAAAAGGAAAACCGCTTCGGTTACGAAGAGGTGGTTTGGCTGCTTCTTCTCGGTGATTTGCCGACGCAGGGACAGCTTGATAAATTCAGAGCGGTTCTCGCCGAGGCAAGAGAGCTCCCCGACGAATTCATAGAGGATATGATAATGAAGGCTCCGTCGCCGAATATTATGAATAAGGTCGCAAGGAGCGTCCTCGCGCTGTATTCATATGACAACAATCCCGACGATCTTTCAATAGAAAATGTGCTGCGTCAGTCCATTAAGCTCATAGCGCAGATACCCACCATTATGTCATATGCGTATCAGGTAAAGCGCAGAGCATACGACCACAAGAGTATGTATATCCACCAGAACGATAAAGCGCTCTCCACGGCGGAGTCCATACTCCATACAATAAGGAGCGACCGCAAGTTTACCGATGAAGAGGCTAAAATACTTGACCTGTGTATGATTATTCACGCCGATCACGGCGGCGGAAACAACTCCACGTTTACAACACGCTGCATAACCTCAACGGGAACGGATACCTATTCCGCAATCGCCGCAGGTATAGGCTCGCTCAAAGGACCGAAGCACGGCGGCGCGAATATTCAGGTTCACAATATGATAGCCGACCTCAAAAAAACCGTCAGCAACCCAACAGACGAGGGTCAGGTGGCGGACTATCTCACCAAGGTCATTCATAAAGAGGCGGGCGACAGAACAGGCCTTATCTACGGTATGGGTCACGCGGTATACACTCTTTCCGACCCGCGAGCCGTACTCTTAAAGGAATTTGCCTCGCAAAAGGCGGAAAAATACGGATTTGCCGATGACTACAAGATAATTTCTCTTGTCGAAGAGCTCACTCCCGAGCTTTTCTATAAGTATAAGGGCGAAAAGAAAAAAATGTGCGCAAACGTGGATCTTTATTCGGGGCTTATATACGATATGCTCAGAATTCCGCCGGAGCTTTTCACACCGATGTTTATGGCGGCAAGAATTTCCGGCTGGTGCGCTCACCGTCTTGAGGAGCTGTGCTCCGGCAGCCGCATAATGCGACCCGCATACAAGAGCGTCGCTCTTCCGAGAGCGTTTGTTCCGATTGCCGAACGCAATATTGACCACATAGTGCCGGATTACGTTCCGTCCGAGGAAAGATAAAAACGGAAGGACTCTTATAAATGAAAAAAACGGGCTTCGAAAAAAGCTTTAATTTTAAACAGATTCTCATAACGCTTGCCGCAGGAGCGGCCGTGCTGTTGCCGGTGCGTATATATCAGCTGTTTGCGATAATAGATACGGGCAGTACGGGATTTTACAAAAAAATCGATTTCAGCGTTTACTTTATGTATGTCGCAGTTGTTGTGTTTACGGCACTGCTTATCGTGTTTTCAAGGCTTTCCGATGATACGAGAGCTTCAAGACCCGCTATGTGCAAAAACAAGCTTCTCGGAGCGGCGGCCGTTGTTATGGCTGTCGGCACGGCATATGATTCTGCGGATTCGATGCTGTCGTTCTCCGCGTCCTGCAGCGATTTTTCGAGTAACCTCGACGTGTCGTTTATGAGATATTTTTTCTCAAACGGGCTGTTTGCGTCGCTTTTTGAGAGCATATTCGGAATAATCGCCTGTGTTTATTTTATAGTTTTTGCACTTTCGTATTTTAATGACAAGGCCGATTTTACATCTTATAAGGTGCTCGCCCTGGCTCCGCTTTTCTGGGCTATGTGCAAAATGATAACAAGGTTTATGACCAAGATCAGCTTTATAAACGTTTCGGAGCTTATGCTCGAAATGCTTGAGCTTGCGCTTGTGATGCTGTTCTTTATGTCGTTTGCGAAGATTTCCTCCGACGTTGCCGACAAGGGCGAGTTTAAAAAGCTTGTCTCATACGGTATGCCGGCTGCGATGCTGGCGGCGGTGATAGGCGTTTCCCGTCTTGTAATTACGCTGTGCGGAAAAAGAGACCGCCTGCCGTCCGAGCTCGGATTTTCCGTAACCGATCCGGCATTTGCGTTTTTTGCGATTGTATATATACGCCATCAGATAAAGCACGGCAGACCGGAGTCCGAGGACAATGCGCCGAGTGAGGACGAAACGGCAGCCAAGGCTGACAAAATCAACTGACATATCGGCGGTGTAAATAATTATGTTTCTTTCCGACGTGGCAACAGCCGCGAAGCAGGTGTTTATTCTCTATGTACTGGTTCTTCTCGGCTTTATATGCGACAGGACTAAAATCTATACGGAAAAAGCGGCAAGGCTCACAAACGACCTGCTTTTTTATATAGTTACGCCTGCCATAATAATTCAGTCGTTTTCGTCCGTCGAATTGTCCGGTGAAAATGTTCGCGGTATGCTGATGTCGTTCCTGGGAGGAACGATTTTGCACGTCGTTGCAATAGTGATTTGTATTCCGTTTTGGCGCAGGACCGACAAAAATCTGTCGTGCATATATAAGTATGCGGCGATATACGGAAATGTCGGCTATATGGCATTGCCGCTCGCCGAGGCAGAGCTCGGAGCCGAGGGCGTGTTCTTTTGCTCGGGCGTGCTGATTCCGTTTAATATATTCGCATTTACGCACGGCATCTATCTTATGTCGGGCGAAAGCGCGAAAAAAACCGGCTTCAATCCGAAATGGCTGATACTCAATCCCGGAGTAGTGTCGGTGCTTTTGGGACTGCCGCTGTTTTTCTTTAATATCAGGCTTCCGTCTCTTATTTCGGTTCCCGTGAATTACGTTGCCGGTCTTAATACGCCGCTTGCCATGATAATGTTCGGCACATATCTTTCAAAAACAAATCTGAAAACGATGTTTTTAAAAAAGGACACTTATCTCGTATCGTTTTTAAAGCTCATAGCTTTGCCGGCTGTGATTTTGGCGGTGCTGAAGCTTATGGGCGTAAAGGGAACACTTTTGACGGCGCTTATAATTTCCGCGTCGGCACCGAGTGCAAACAATACCGTTATGTTTGCGGCAAAGTACGGCAAGGACAGTGCCGCGGCCTCACAGGTCGTCGCCGTGGCAAGCCTTCTGTCGATAATAACAATGCCGCTGTTTATAGCACTTTCGCAAATATAAATTCATATGTCGTTTTAAATTGAAAGGAGGACATTATGAAACTTTTAATAGCTATTGTCAACAACGAGGATGCATCCTTGGTCATCTCCGAGCTTAACAAGGCGGGCTTTATGGTAACAAAGCTTGCCACCTCCGGCGGATTTCTCCGTGCGGGTAACGTCACCATGCTCACGGGTGTGGAGGACGAAAAGGTCGGTGACGCGCTTGCCGTAATAGAGGAGTTTTCAAGTCAGCGCAAGCAGACTACTCCCGTTAATTCAACATATATAGGCGATTCCATGCTAACCGTTCCAGTTGAAGTTTCGGTTGGCGGAGCCACGGTCTTTGTGGTGGATGTCGAGCAGTTCTATAAGATATGACGGCAGACATTTCTTCATTCGGCGAGAGCTTTAAAAAAGAGGTTTTGCCGTATATAAACACCTTATCGTTCCCTAATACAATGCTTATTGAGGGCGGCTCTGCCGAGCTGCGGCTTTCGGCGGCGCGTTTTATAGCGCAGAGCCTGCTTTGCGTGAGCAGCGGCGCACATCCGTGCGGTGTTTGCCCGTCCTGCGTGAAATGTGAGGCTTTGTCGCACCCGGATATGCGTGAATACGGAGACATAAGCTCCGACGCGGCGTTTAAGGTTGACGCCTGCCGCGCCGTGCGCTCCGATTGCTTCGTCCTCCCGAATGACGGTGACAAAAAGGTGTACATCTTAAAAGAAGTTCAAAATATGAACGACAGCGGTGAGAATGCACTTCTCAAAATATTTGAGGAGCCGCCCTCATACGTGTATTTTATTATGACGTGTCCGAGTCGTTCGGCTATGCTTGACACGGTGCTGTCGCGTGCAACGGTGTTTTCGCTCGGGTCTGAAAATGACTCGGAGCTTTTTGACGAGGATACCGCCGATTTGGCGCAAAAAATAGCCAAGGCACTGTTAAGTCCCGCGGAAACGTCTCTTTTGGCTGCGGTGAGCCCTCTTGAAAAGGACAGGACGGGATTTAAAAATACGGTTCTCTGTCTCAAAAGCATTTTCCTCGACGCCGTTAAAATCAAGCTTCATGCGGCGGCGACTCCGGAATTTTCCGAAACGGCAGGAGAGCTGTCCTTGGCGCTCACGGCCGATAAATTATACCGATGCTGCGGCGTGCTCGATGAGCTTTTTGACGGCGCGGCAATGAATCAGAATCAAAATCTACTGCTTACCTCGCTTTGCTATAAGCTGCGAGAGGCTGTGGGTAAATAATATAAAATAGCTCCGAAAGGAAGACATACAAATGGCAGAAGTTGTCGGAATACGATTTAAAGAGGTGGGTAAGGTATACTACTTCGACCCTGACGGCAAGACGTTTGAGAAGGGCGACAGGGCAATAGTCGAAACCGCGCGCGGCGTGGAGTGCGGCGAGGTCACAATGGGTAACTCCGTTGTCGATGACAGCGAAATAGTAAAGCCGCTCAAATCGGTTATAAGAGCCGCTACAAAGGCCGACCTCGAAAGAGTCAGGGAAAATGCCGAAAAAGAGAAGAAGGCATTTTCCGTCTGCGAAGAAAAAATACTTAAGCACAAGCTTGATATGAAGCTTGTAAACGTTGAATATACCTTTGACGGCGGCAAGATACTGTTCTACTTCACCGCCGACGGCAGGGTGGACTTCAGAGAGCTTGTAAAGGACCTTGCGTCCGTGTTCAGGACGAGAATAGAACTAAGGCAGATAGGCGTGAGAGACGAAGCAAAAATGCTCGGCGGCTTCGGCATCTGCGGCAGACCGTTTTGTTGCAAGACCTTTCTCGGCGACTTTCAGCCTGTTTCTATAAAAATGGCAAAGGAGCAAGGCTTGTCGCTGAATCCCGTAAAAATAAGCGGCACCTGCGGCAGACTTATGTGCTGTCTCAAATACGAGCAGGACGCCTACGAGCATCTTTTAAGGCATACCCCCAAGGTCGGAGCACTTGTGGAAACGCGAGAGGGCAAAGGAACCGTTACAGAGAACAACCTTATAACGGGAATCCTGAAGATAAGGCTCGACCGACGTCCCGATGCCGCTCCGCTTGTGGTTGACCGCCACGAGGTGAAGCTTTTAAAGGACGCGAAAATTCAGGTGGACAAGTCCGAAATAGAAGCTCTCAAGGGCATAGAATAATTAAGTTACAGACAAGGAAAAGAGGATTTGAAATATGGCATTTATTGAGGTCAGAGACGTAACCAAGACCTATAAAATGGGCGAGGTTGAAATAAAAGCCGTCGATGAAATAGGCTTCGGCATAGACAAGGGCGAATTTGTTGTAATAGTAGGTCCGAGCGGAGCCGGAAAAACGACGATACTTAACATTCTCGGCGGAATGGACACCGCTACGTCCGGCACGATTTACGTTGACAATGTAGATATAACCAAATTCAACGAAAACGAGCTTACCAAATACCGCCGCGACGACGTCGGATTTGTATTTCAGTTCTATAACCTTGTCGGTAACCTCACAGCGATTGAAAACGTGGAGCTTGCGCTTCAAATATCAAAAAATCCGCTCAGCGCGAAGGAAGTTTTGAAGGATGTCGGACTCGGCAACAGGCTTGACAATTTTCCGGCTCAGCTCTCCGGCGGCGAGCAGCAGAGAGTTTCGATAGCGCGAGCACTTGCAAAAAACCCCAAGCTGCTTTTATGTGACGAGCCTACGGGTGCGCTCGACTATATAACCGGTAAATCAATACTGAAGCTCTTGCAGGACACTTGCCGTGAAAAAGGAGTTACGGTTATTGTAATCACCCACAACTCAGCACTTGCTCCCATGGCAGACAAGGTAATTAAGGTCAAAAACGGCAGAGTTGACAAGCTTCTTCTCAACGAGCACCCGACTCCCGTCGAGTATATCGAGTGGTAAAATACCGAATATTATATTTGACAGAGAGAGGTACACGTTAAATGACAAAAGGAATGAGAAAAGATTTTCAGCGGGAAATAAAGCTGAATTTCAGCAGGTTCCTGTCTATAACTCTTATCGTTGTTTTGGGCGTAGCGTTCTTTTCGGGACTGCGCGCCGCAAAGACGGCCATGCAGGCCTCGGCGGATAAGCAATACGACAGTGAAAACCTTATGGATATAAGAGTCGCGGGGACTCTCGGTATGACCGATAAGGATGTTGACGCGCTTAAAAAGGTTGACGGCGTGCAGGATGCGGAGGGCACATACGAGCAGGATTTCCTCTGCGATACCGGCAACTCCGAGGCCGTTACAAAGGTAATGTCACTAAACGACGGCATAAGCCTTGTAAGAGTCAGCGAGGGGCGTTTTCCCCAGGGCTATAACGAGTGTATAGCAGACCGCAGCTTTCTTGACGCTACGGGATATAAAATAGGCGACACGGTAAAGCTCACCACAGGCACCGATGAAAAGGTGAGCAAATATCTTGCCACCGATGAATTTACGATTGTCGGCGTCGGTACGACGTCAATGTATATGGACAGCGACAGAGGCTCCGCGGCGATAGGCACGGGCAGAATAAACGGATTTTTGATAGTCCCGAAGCAGGCCTTTACGATGTCCTGCTATACAAGCGTTCATATAACCGTTAAGGATGCCATGGCACTCGGATGCTATTCAAACGATTACACCGAGCTTATTTCAAAGGTAAAAGACAGAATAAACGGCATAGCCGACAGACGCTGCGACATAAGATACAGCGAATATAAAAACGAAACGGCGACATATATAAACGATGCAAAGCTGAAGTTCGAAGAGGAAAAGGACACCGCAATGGGTCAGCTCGGCGATGCGTATCAGCAGCTTTTGGACGCTCAGGCGGCAATAGAAACCGGTAAGGCGGATCTTGCAAGCAAAAAGCTTGAAATACAGAATGCGCAGGACCTTATCAACTCAAACGCCAATACTCTCGTTGTAAGTCAAAGCCAGATAGACAGCGCAAAGGCCTCGCTTGTCGATGCGGAAAAAAAGTATAAAGAGCTTGAATCGCAGGTCTCGGATTCCGCGGCGGAGATTGAGAGAATGCAAAAGGAGCTTGATGACGGCAAGGGCTCCATGTCCTCTGATGAGTATCTCCAAAAGAGCTATAATCTCATAGCCGCAAAGGCGACGCTTCAGTTCTACAAAACTCAGCTTGCCAATACGCGAAGCACAATAGATAATGCCAAGCAGCAGGTAGCTGCCGCTCAAACCGCCGTAAATAACGGCGGAACGGCACTTCAGGACGCGCAGAAAAAGGTCAACGAGGCTCCGGCGGCTCTTGAAGAGGCCGAAAAGCAAATTCAGGACGCTCAAATAGAGCTTGACCGCAAAAATGAGGAGTACGAGCAGGCAAAGCAGGACCTTGCCGACGAGCTTGAAGCAGCGCAGCAAAAGCTTGAGGACTCCGAGGATAAGATATTAAACGTGGAAAAGCCCACATGGTATGTGCTTGACCGCGAAACCATTCCGTCTTACACGGCATATAAGAGTGATACGGACGGTATGGGCTCAATAGGCTCGGTGTTCCCCGTGATATTCTTCCTTGTTGCCGCTTTGGTATCTCTCACAACCATGACGCGAATGGTCGAGGAGCAGAGAACGCAGATAGGCACATTAAAGGCTCTCGGCTACACGAAGGGCGCGATAGCGGCAAAATATGTGCTTTATGCTCTGCTTGCTACCGCAATCGGCAGCGTGCTCGGCGTGCTTCTCGGCGAGAGCACAATACCTCTGCTCACGGTTAACACGTATAAGCTTGTGTATATAGGACTTCATAACACCGTGGTGAAGCCGGACGTATTTGACGCATTGCTCGCTTCGCTTCTTGCGATTATTTGTACGACCGGAGCGACGCTGGCTGCGTGCTATCGCGTGCTGAGCTCATCGCCGGCACTGCTGATGCGCCCCGAGGCACCGAAGGCGGGCAAACGCATACTTCTCGAAAAAGTCGGATTTATTTGGAAGCACCTCAACTTCGCACAGAAGGCGGCTTGCAGAAACCTGTTCAGATATAAAAAACGCCTGTTTATGACAATAGCCGGCGTTGCGGGCTGTATGGCTCTGCTGCTTGTCGGCTTCGGACTCAACGATTCAATAAAATCAATGACGGGCAACCAGTTTGAAAAGGTGTGGCATTTTGCCGGTACCGCAGGTATAAATTCCGAGGCTACACGAGCGGAAAAACGTCAGTCGCTTGCCGAGGTCAATACCATGAACGGTGTTACGGAGTATTTGCAGACATATCGCTCAATGCTCTACACCGACGCAAACGGTGAAGAAAAAACCGCGTATGTCATAGTTCCGCAGGATACCTCACGAATGGCGGATTATGTTAACCTTTCGTCGCGCGACGGCAAAAACACCTATGTTATGGATGATTCCGGTGTTATCATAACCGAAAAGCTCGCCAAGACTCTAGGTGTTTCCGTGGGTGACACCGTGACCTTCAAGACGAGCGAGACAGGCACTGCAACCGAACCCGTAAAGGTCGCAGGAATAGTCGAAAACTATATGTACCACTACATTTATATGACGCCGAATGTATATAAGCAGCTTTTTAACGAGACGGCTTCGCTCAATACCATCTTCATTAAAACGGACGGTACCGTGGACGACGAGACTCTGTCAAAGCAGCTTATGGATTTGAGCGCGATAAATTCGGTTACCATGAACAGCACCACCGAGAAACAGATAAGCTCCGTTATGAACAGCCTACTGTTTATAGTTGTAATACTGATAGTTGCTGCGGGGCTTTTGGCGTTTGTGGTTCTCTATAACCTCAATAACATCAACATCACCGAGCGCAGGCGTGAGCTTGCAACGCTCAAGGTTCTCGGTTTCTACAACAAGGAACTTGCCTTTTACGTGTACCGCGAAAATATTGTACTGACGATTTTCGGTGTGATATTCGGTATAGTTCTGGGTATAATTCTTCACGCGTATGTTATGAGCACCATTGAGACGGACTATATTATGTTCGGTAAGGAAATGACGGCTCTCAGCTATCTCGCAAGTATTTTGCTTACTGTGCTGTTTACGGCGATAGTCAACTTCGTTATGTATTTCAGGCTTAAAAAGATAGATATGGTTGAATCGCTTAAGAGCGCAGAATAAACATTTTCAATTTATATGTTGACATATATATTGTGTGGTGATATAATAGCACCACAATATATAGGCGCCGTGCAACTGACGGAAAGCCCTTTTGGGCAGGCAGGCTAAACTGCCGGGGAACGCGGCGTATAAAAAGCCGACCGTCTGGGCAGCCTCTTTTTCGGGGGCTGCCCTTTTATATTGTAATTTATTTATGTATATATGCCTCGAGGCATCTGTGAAAGGAAGATGGCAAATGGAGTTTTCAAGAGCGTGGGAAGGCTTTAATCCAGGCGAATGGAACGAAAAAGTAAACGTCAGTGATTTCATCAAAAGGAATTATACGGAATATACGGGTGACAGCTCCTTTTTGAGCGGAGCCACCGAGCGTACAAAGGAGCTTATGGAAAAGTTTTCAAAGCTTCTTGACAAGGAACGTGAAAACGGCGGAGTTTTGTCGGTCGATACCGAAACCGTTTCATCTCTCGTCACCTATGCGCCCGGTTATCTTGACAAGGAAAAGGAGCTTATCGTGGGTCTTCAGACCGACAGCCCCCTGCGCCGAGGTGTAAATCCCTTCGGCGGTATGCGTATGGCGCGTGAGGCGGCAAAGGCTTACGGCTATGAGCTGTCCGATAAAATCGAGGACGAGTTCAGATATAAGACAACTCACAACGACGGAGTATTCAGAGCCTATACGAGTGAGATGAGAAAGGCACGCCATATTGCGCTGCTTACCGGTTTGCCCGACGCCTACGGAAGAGGCAGAATAATAGGAGACTATCGCAGAGTTGCCCTCTACGGTATGGATACGCTTATCGAATTTAAAAAGGCAGATAAAATCGCGCTTGAAAATAAGGATATGACAGAGGAGGTCATAAGGCTGCGCGAGGAGCTGCAAAAGCAGCTTAACTTTATGGAAATGCTCAAGCAAATGGCGCAGATGTACGGCTATGACATATCTTCGCCGGCAAGCAACGCGCGCGAGGCGATTCAGTGGCTTTACTTTGCATATCTTGCCGCAATCAAGGAGCAGAACGGAGCGGCTATGTCGCTCGGCAGGACAAGCACGTTCATTGACATCTATATTGAACGCGACATCGATAGGGGCGTACTCACTGAGAGCGGTGCTCAGGAGCTGATAGACGATTTTGTTATGAAGCTGCGCATGGCTCGCCATCTTCGCACTCCCGAATACAATGAGCTGTTCGGCGGCGACCCTATGTGGATAACCGAGAGCATCGGCGGTATGACAAACGAGGGTAAAACTCTCGTCACAAAAAATTCGTACAGAATGCTCAATACGCTTTACACTCTCGGCTCGGCTCCGGAGCCCAATATGACTGTTCTCTGGTCGCAGGGCTTGCCCGAAAACTTTAAACGTTTTTGCGCCGAGGTTTCGGAGGACACCGACTCCATACAATATGAAAACGACGACGTTATGCGCCCGATTTACGGCGACGATTACGCCATAGCCTGCTGCGTTTCCGCTATGCAGGTAGGCAAGCAGATGCAGTTTTTCGGTGCGCGCTGCAACCTTGCAAAGCTTTTGCTTCTCGCATTAAACGGCGGATATGACAATGTTTACTGCGAAAAAATAGGCCCGCAGACTAACCCGATTGAGGGCGACAGGCTTGATTACGACGAGGTGGTTGAGAGATACAAGACTTACCTTAAATGGCTTTGCAGGCTTTATGTCAATACTATGAATGTAATCCATTTTATGCACGATAAGTACGCGTATGAGAAAATCCAAATGGCACTTCACGATACCGATGTGCACCGCTTTATGGCATTCGGCGTAGCGGGACTTTCGGTTGCCGCAGACTCTCTTTCGGCTATCAAGTACGCAAACGTTAAGCCAATACGTGACGAGAACGGATATATAGTCGATTTTGAGACGACAGGTGATTTCCCGAAGTACGGAAACGATGACGACCGTGTTGACAATATCGCAAAAGCATTGCTTGAGGACACAATAGCCGAGCTTCGCAAGACTCCGGCTTACAGAAACGCAGAGCATACGCTTTCGGCACTCACAATAACCTCCAATGTCGTATACGGCAAAAAGACAGGCTCCACGCCCGACGGGAGAAAGAAGGGCGAGCCGTTTGCTCCCGGTGCCAACCCCATGCATAATCGCGAAAAGAACGGCGCGCTCGCATCGCTCAACTCGGTTGCCAAGATGCCCTATTCACAGTGCCGCGACGGAATTTCAAATACGTTTTCAATCGTTCCCGCAGCACTCGGCAAAACGAGAGATGAGAGAACGGCAAATCTTGTGTCGATTCTTGACGGCTATTTTAAAAACGGTGCGCATCACCTGAACGTCAATGTTATGAACCGCGAAATGCTCGTTGAGGCTTATAACGACCCGACTAAATATCCCAATCTCACCATTCGTGTTTCGGGCTATGCGGTCAATTTCCACAAGCTCTCAAGGGAACAGCAGAGTGAGGTCATAAAGAGAACCTTCCACGAAACGATATAACAATCAAAAAATAAAAAAAGAACGACCTTTGAAAGCCGGCTTAAAACCGACGGCCAAGGGTCGTTTTTTATATCGGATAATTTCGGCGACTCTATTTTTCCCTTTTGACATATTTTATTATTGCCATACCTGCCGCCGCGCCGTCGCCGACGGCTTTTGATACCTGCAAAAGACCGCCTGTGCAGTCGCCTGCCGCAAAAAGGCCGTTTACGTTCGTCATCATAGAATCGTTGACCCTGATTTTGCCGCCGATTGTCACCGCTCCTGCTTTTTGGGCGAGAGCTGCCGATGATGCCACTCCGTAGGCTACGAAAATGCCGTCGATATTGACCTCGGTACCGTCGCGCAAAACGGCTTTTTCGATTTTTGCGTCACCAGTGAGACTCGACAACGGTTCTTTAACAATTGTAAATTCTGAGGGGAATACTGCCGTCGGCTCTTCGCCGTTTGTGAACACGGTAACGCTTTTTGATGTTTTTGCGAGAATTTTGGCCTCGTGCAGAGCGTATTCGCCGGAGCCGAGAACGCCGACGTTTTTGTTTCTGTAAAAAAATGCGTCACAGACCGCGCAGTAGCTGACCCCTTTGCCTTCGAATTCGGTCAAGCCCTCTATATTAGGTGCGAGCCGTCTGCTGCCGGTCGCCAAAAGTACCGCCTTGCACCTGTGATTTTTGTCGTCCGAGGTGACAACGGAGAACCCGCCGTCCTCATATTCAATCGACACCGCCTGCTTGTTCGTGAATTTCACTCCGAGCCTTTCGGCACCGTCAATTCCGCGTGTCAAAAGCTCTTTTCCGCTAATCGGTTCGGCAAAACCGTAATAGTTTTCGATTTTTTCGGCCTTTGCGAGCGCACTGTCTCCTGCGGTTATCACTGTGGTTTCAAGACCGCTGCGAATTGTATACAACGCCGCCGAAATGCCGGCAGGGCCTGCTCCGATTATGATTACATCCGACATACAAAAGCTCTCCTTGCAAAATAAAATCAAACAAATTTTTAAACCTTATTATAGTTATATAATATCCGTTTTGTGCTGATTTTTCAAGGAAAACGGGTATTTTTTGGATATATGTGAGTTTTGTGTGTTATTGTGAATTTTTTTATAGTTTTTTTGACAATACAGATATAAAAGTTTATTGAAAAGCCTATCGTTTTGTGTTAGAATAACAATGTTGTATAAAAATATGGGAGGAAATCGAATGAAGTTAAAGGAACAGCTCAGTACTTTGGCTGACAACATTAAGACCTACTGGAGAAGGCCGCCAGAGGGCAAATATATGCCCTTTAAAGAGGTAGCGGCGTATTCTGTCGGCGGCATCGGTGCGTATTTCATCATAACTCTCGGTACCGCTTGTCTTCTTGCGACGGGTAACACTCTTATTTCGAGTACACTCGGCGTAAATCCGACGGATATGTATGTTCTTTATGTTATTGCAGTTCTTGCCAATATCCCGCTTACGGGAATCAGGGCAAATATTATTGATAACACAAGGAATAAAGCGGGTAAGTACAGACCCTACATAGTGTCAATGGGTATTCCGACCACAATAATCTGTGTGCTGATGGTGTGGTTCCCGTACGATAAGTTCGGTGCTTTGTTCGGTGAGGGAATGCTTTTCGGCGTAACAAGGGCATATTTTGTAAAGTGCACTTTGATACTTATTTTCAACCTGCTCTTGCATTTCTTCTATTATTTCTTCTATGACAGCTATGAGAATCTTATACACGTTCTCTCGCCGAATTCACAGGAGAGAGCCGATGTTGCGGCTATAAAGAGCGTCGTTTATTCACTCGCTCCGACCATAGTAAACCTTATTACACCGATTATAGCTCAGAATGTTTTCCACACGAATTCGACCGATATCCGTGTTTACAGACTTCTTTATCCGTTAATCGGTATCGGCGGTATACTTCTTTGCATACTCGTTTATAAGAACACTCAGGAAAAGATAGTTCAGGCGAGAACGCACGTTATTCAAATCAAGTTCTCCGACGCTCTCAGAGAGGTTGCCGGCAACAAGTACTTCTGGATAATCTCCTTTGCCGGCTGGATAGGCTTCCTTGAGGCATCGTACGCAAACGTTCTCTATTGGCTTTATAACTACGGCGGCGTTTGCTCCGGTAACGTATACGGACTTGTTGTTACCATTTACGGCAACGCTTCGCTTTGGGGTATGATCTTAGCTCCCATGTGCATCAGAAAATGGGGCAAAAAATTCGTGCTTGTTGTCACGAATATTATGAACATCATATTCATTCTTATGATGCTTCCGTTTACCTCTCAGATGAACGGCTCCACCATTTGGGCTATTATGGGCTGCCTTTATCTCAATGCGTTTATGGGTTCGTTTGCGCTTATTTTAAACCCCGCAATTCAGGCAGACATTCGTGATTATCAGCAGTATAAGAGCGGTGAGAGAATTGACGGTATGTTCTCGGCAGTTGCTACAATCGGTACCGTTATCGCACTTCTTACGAGTGCCGTTCTTCCCGTAGTATACAAGAGAGGCGGTATCACAACCGATAACGCTCTCGCCGTCACATCAAATCCCGACATTCTCGGCAGAATGCTCGGCGACGGCAAAACCGTAGGAGAAATACTCTCCGAACAGATGGCAAACGGCCAGAACAATTACAGCAACGCATATTCCGCACTTTACGACCCGAATATTCTCGAAAACCTCCTTAAGGTGCTCATACTCTTCTCGGCTCTCGGTGCTCTTCTCAACGTCGTACCTTATTTCTGGTATGACTTTAACGAGAGAAAACAGAAGTCCGTGGTTAAGGTGCTCAAGGTACGCGCTATGTTTGAGGACTACAACAACGGCGCTATTGAGGATAAAGAGCTTGTAGAGGCTGTCGATATAATCAGAGAGTCAAGAGCTCTCGCCGCCGAAAAGCCCGTTGACGTCAGAAAAAAGTGGTATAAGGACATCAGCGACAAGGCCGAAAAGAAGGCTCAGAAAAAGGCTTACAAGGCAGCTGTTCAGAAGAATGAGGACATTGAGATTGCCAAATTCGTATGCGAGGAGCTTGATAAGTTCTCGTCTAATCTTGTTAAGTATCAGCTCAAGACATATAAAAAGGTTTACGAAGGCGGACTTGAAGGCCTTCGCAAAATCACTCTTGACGATATAAACAAGGAGCTTGCCGAGGCTAAGGCTCTTCCCAAGACCGACAGCGAAGAAAAGCAGATACGCAAGTTTGCGATTTCGGTTGCCAAAAAGAAAAAGGCAGCTTATAAGGCCATACATAAGTATTACGGCGACCCGTCTGTTAAGTTCGAGCGCCTTGACTTCTCCGTGCTTGAGAAGTACTTTGACCAAGAGGACGCTTGCGATGACAGACTCAAGACGCTTTATACCGAGCTTAGCGACGCCAAAAAGGCAGGCAACAGCGAAAAGGTTCAGATGCTTCGTGCAGATATCAAAAAGACTGCAAACGAGCGCAAGCAGGCGCGCGATATGTCTAAGAAGGAAATGGACAGGCACGCATACTTTAACCGTGCCGCAAAGCCGTATCTTGACGCCGAACGCCTTATAAATCAGGAGAAGTACTATCAGCATTTCGGTGAGATAGAGGCTCTCTATGACGAGGCAAAAGAGCGAGAGGCTGAGGCTAAAAAGGCAAGAGACGCCGAGGTTGAAAGACTTAAGGCTGAGGACGCCGCATACAAGGCACAGAAAAAAGCTGAAAAGCTCGCCAAAAAAGGCAAGAAATAATAATCGGCAAACAAAATAAAACCGAATAAGCATAAAGCTGCCCTCCTTATCGCACGAAGCGACCGGGGAGGGCAGCTTGTTTTATTGATTTTAAGGTTTTACAAAGCCGAGATATACGCATTTCCGGTTTGTCTTTAAGCAGGGTAAAGAAGAGACAAAGGTTACGCGCTCGTTTTTATTTAAATGACAATCGGCTGTGCACCGATGAAGGACAAAGCAAATTGCAAAAAAGCTCCCGAGAGAAATCGGGAGCTTAAAATATAAATGTGCGGTATACGGTGCGTCAAGCTTTTTTCCATGCGCCCCTTGAAATAAGAGCCAAAATCGGGAATATCTCAAGTCTGCCGGCGAGCATATCAAATATCAGCACAAGCTTTGAAAACGCGCTGTAAGAGCTGAAGTTTCCGGTAGGTCCGACTATCTCAAGACCGGGGCCGATGTTGTTGAAGCAAGAGAGCACAGCGGACAAATTTGTTACAAGCGGCTTGTTGTCAACCGATATAAGCAGTATACTCAGAACAACCAAAATAAAATATGCGGCGAGATAAACGCTTGTGCCGTTGATTATTTTTTCGTCAACGGGTGTGCCGTCTACGTGTACAACCTGAACTCTTCTCGGGTGAAGTATCTTGTGAATGTTTCTGCGTAAATTTTTGAAAAGCAACAGAACTCTTGCGCACTTGAGACCGCCGCCGGTAGAGCCGGCGCACGCGCCTATGACCATAAGTGTAAGCAAAATGGTTTTTGAGAAGCTCGGCCAAGTGTCAAAATCCGTAGTCGCAAAGCCCGTAGTCGTCATGATACTTGCTACCTGGAAGCAGGCGTGGCGAATCGTTTCGTGAATAGTCGGGTATATTTTACGGATGTCAATGGCTATCAGCGCAGCACTCATAATTGAAATTCCGAAGTAACAGCGAACCTCCTCATTTTTAAAGAGTGCCTTGAATTGGCGCATAATGAGCAAGTAATAGCAGTTGAAGTTTACGCCGAAGAGCATCATAAACACGGTGCAAACCCACTGTATATAAATGCTGTAACCCGCTATGCTGTCATTTTTGATTCCGAAGCCGCCGGTTCCTGCGGTGCCGAATGCCGTGCACAGCGCGTCAAAAAGAGGCATTTTTCCGGCGAGCAAAAACAATATATTAAAAAGAGTAAGTACTATATACAGTACATACAGTATCATGGCGGTATCGCGCATTTTGGGTACGAGCTTACCGACATCGGGGCCCGGGCTTTCCGCCTTTAAAAGGTGCAGCCTCGAGCCGCCCGACTTTGAATTTGACGGGACAATGGCAAGCAAAAATACAAGCACACCCATTCCGCCGAGCCAATGGCTGAAGCTTCGCCAATATAAAATTCCGCGTGATAAGTCCTCAACAACGGGCACTATTGACGCACCGGTCGTTGTAAAACCCGAAACCATCTCAAAAAACGCGTCGATGTAAAACGGTATTTCGCCGGATATAAAAAAGGGCAGTGCACCGAAAAGACTTAAAAAAATCCAGCCGAGGCCAACGCAAACTATGCCCTCCTGAGCGTAAAAACCGCGCTTTGCTTTGCGGCAGATAAGCCACAAAAATGCGGATACCGCTATCAGTATGCCTATTGTATATAAAAAGGCCTTTGCCGCATAATCGACTCCGTCATATACGCTTATAAACAGCGGCGGAAGCATAAAAAACGCTTCGAGCGCCAATATTTCCGCAAAAATACGACCCATCATTTTATAGTTCATAAAGCACTTTTACCCCATTAAATAAATATGTCGTTAAGCTGTCGCACCACATCTCCGCTGCTTGTGACAATAATGATGCCGTCACCTTTTTTAAACGAAGAATTACCGTTGGGTATTTCGATTTTGCCGCCGTGCGTTATACAGACAACAAGGACGTTTTTGCGAATTTTTATATCCTTAAGAGCCTCTCCGCAATGCTTTGTCTGCTCGTCAACTCGGAATTCTATAGCCTGCGCCTGACCGTCCGCGATAAAGTGAACGGCGATTGCCGCACCGCTTTGATTTTGTATGGCTCTGACATAGCGTACTATTGAGTTGCAGCACAGCTCCTTGGGACAGATGATGCTGCCGAGCGGAATGTTTGAAGGAATACTGCCGCTGTCTATTCGGCTGAGCTTTGTTATTGTCTGCGGAACACCCACATTGTTGGCATAGAGCGAAATTATCATATTCATTTCGTCAAGCCCGGTGGCGGTAACAACCGCCTCGCAGTCGGCCAGCCCCTCGCTGTTGAGAAGATTTTGATCGCTCGCGTCGCCGTGGATTATATTCGTTGTCGGCAGAAGCGAGGCAAGCTCAACACAGCGTTTTTCGTCTTTCTCTATAAGAGTTACCGAAACGCTGCTTTTTTCAAGACGCTTTGCAAGGTAATAGCTGATTTTTCCGCCGCCGCAGATAAGTATGTTTTTGGCTTTTTTCGGCGTCATACCGAGGCTCTTCAAAAGCATTGAGAGGTTGTCTACAGACGCCGTGACAAATATTCTGTCGCCGGCCTGTAAGACGAAATCGCCGTTGGGTGCGAGTGCTTCACCGTTTCTGATTACCGCACAAACAAGTACGTTACACTTTGTCTGCGCGGGAAGTGCACTCAGAGGAATGTTGCAGAGCTTGCTGTCGCTTTTGACGCGCAACTCAACTATATCGACACGCCCCTTAGCAAAGGTGTCATGCTTTAAAAATCCCGGGTATCTGAGAAGCTTTTCTATGGCACTTGACGCCTGTTTTTCGGGGTTTACGGTCATGGACAGCGCATACATGTCGCGCATATCATAGATTTGACTGCTGTATTCGGGATTGCGGATTCGCGCTATTGTGTGCAGTTTCTTGTTAAGTCCGTGAGCGGTAATGCAGCACAAAAGATTTACCTCGTCCGCGCTTGTGGCGGCTATTATGAGGTCGGTGTCTGTAATTCCCGCCTTCAGCAGCGTGTCTTTGGTGGCACAGTTGCCGTGTACGGTCATTATGTCGAATTGCTCCATGCTTGAGCTCAAAACATCCTTGTTTGAGTCGATAAGAGTAATGTCATATCCCTCTGCAGTCAGCTGGCGTGTAAGCGTGGCACCAACCTTACCGTCACCTGCAACAATAATCTTCAATTACAATTCCCCCAAAAAATCAAATATAACCACATATAATATAGCATAAAAAAAGTAAAAGTCAATGAATAAAAAGGCACAGTAAGAGCGGCATAAACGCCGACGGCAGCAGGTTTGCAACCTTTATTTTTGTGACCTTCATTGTGTTGAGCGCTATGGCTATTATAAGCACGGAGCCGACGCACGACATCTCGTTTATCATACTGTCGGAGAGAAATGACGAGAGAAAGCCGGCGCCGAGCGTCAAAATCGCTTCGTAGACAAAAACTATAATTCCGGAGAAGAACAGCCTATTCCGAATGTGGTAGTCATTATCATCACAAAAAAGCAGTCGAGCAGAGCTTTTGCATAGTATGTTGAAAAGCTGCCCTGCATACCGGCTTCAATCGCGCCGACTATTGCCATAGCTCCGACGCAGGTGAAAAGCGTGGCATTTACAAAGCCCTCGCCGAACGATGAATTTTCGGTATTGCGGCTCAGCTTCTTTTGCAAAAAGTCGCCGAATTTGTTTAAATGCCTGTCAATGTCAATGAGCTCGCCTATTATTGTTCCTATCGCGAGCGACAGGGCGGCAATCAATGTATTTTCGCCTTTAAGCGAACCCTTGATTCCTATGTAGAGCACGCACAGCGACAGCGCATAGTTAAGACTTTTTTGCACGCGTTCGGGAATACCCTTTTTAAACAGCAGCCTAAAAGAGAACCTAAAAAAACAGCTACACAGTTTACTGCTGCGCCTATGAGTTTCATTTTTTCACCTTATTTGTTACCGTGCCGCGCCGAAACCGACGAAATGTCGCAGTGACGGGCACTCTTTACCTTAACTTTAATTACGACGACTTTAATAACACAAAAACCGCCGTGTATCAATAATAAGGTTGAGCGTTCATAAGGAAGTATCGGTTTTCGCATAAAAAATATACGGCTGTGAAGCTGAGAAGCAAAACTGCCTTATAAACGCTCGGCCGAATCGTGTGGATTTTTAATTTTTTCACGCTGTGTTTTCTAATTTGAAAATCGGCATGAAAATTACGGCGACAACGCCGCAACTGTTCCGTCCGCCGCCGCAGTCGTAAGCTGACGAAATGCCTTTGTGCGGCAGTCACCTGCGGCGTAAATTCCGTCCGTGCTTGTTTTACAGCTCTCGTCCGCCTTGATGTATCCGTTTTCATCAAGCTCTGTGACCTCGGCAAATATTTCGTTTTGCGGCTCCTTGCCTATTGCGACAAAGAGCCCGTCAAGCGGAAGAACCGTTTCTTCACCGCTTAGATTATTTTTAACTAAAACGCTTTCGAGCTTCGTCTTGCCGTTTATCTTTTTTATTTCGCTGTTTAACAAAAACTCGATGTTATGAAAGGACTTTAACTCTTCACAGAGCCTTTGTTCGCCGCGAAATTCATTCCGTCTGTGAATCACATATACCTTTTTGCAAAGCTCTGCCAGCAGCCTTGCGCTTTGCAGAGCCGAGCTGCCGCCGCCGACCGCGGCAACCGTTTTACTTTTGAAAAATGCACCGTCGCAAACCGCGCAGTATGAAATGCCTCTGCCCAAAAGCTCACGTTCGTTTTCAAGATAAAGCGGACGCGGTCTTGTACCGACCGCAATTATAATTTTATCGCATTGAGTTTTTTCGCCGTCAGCAGAAATAACATATTTGTCCTTACCCTCAAGCTTAATTGCGGCTGCTCTTTTTTTAATAAGCTCTGCGCCGAGCTTTAACGCCTGCTTTAACAGCCTGTCAGAAAATTCGTCGCCGCTGATTTCGCAAAAGCCCGGGTAATTTTCTATTCTCGGCGAATCGAATATCTGGCCGCCGAATATTCCGCTTTCAAAAACCGCGACACTCTTATTTTGGCGAGCGGTGTAAATTGCCGCGGTAAGACCTGCCGTTCCGCCGCCGATTATAATTGTATTGTATTTTTTCGGCATAAAAATCCCCCCCGTTTTCGTCTGCCATAATGAGTTTGCCGCGAAATTGCGGTTTTATCCGAAACCGGGAGGGGGAAAGTATTATTTAATTGTACCGTATATAAGCTTTTTCTTTTCGGGCGGATTGTCGGCTATTTTAATTGCATTTAAATACAGCTTTTCGGCACTGTCGGCCCTTGCTTCGCAGGAGGTGTAAAGCGTTGCCAGAGCGTCGCCCTTATTAACTCTTTCGCCGGTCTTTTTGCGGAGTACAATTCCCGCAGCCATATCGATTTTGTCGTCCTTTTTCTCTCTGCCTGCGCCGAGTATCACGGCGGCTTCGCCTATCTTTCCGGTGTCCGCCGAAAAGATGTATCCGTCGCACGGCGATAATATGTCGCGAACGCATTTGTCTTTTTTGAAGAGGCTTGTATCATTTATATAATTGACGTCTCCGCCCTGAGCCTCAACAAGCTCACGGAATTTATCAAAGGCTCTGCCGCTGTCAAGCGCATTTGTCGCTTCTATAATACACTCGTCTATGTCCCTTCGGAATGAGAGTGACAGCATATTTGCGGCGAGATAAACAGATAATTCGCGAAGGCTCTTGTCACCGTTACCGCGTAAAATGTCGACTGCCTCGATAACCTCAAGCGCATTTCCGACATTTCTGCCGAGCGGCTCGTCCATATTTGTTATAACGGCTATGATGTTTCTGCCGCAGCTTTTGCCTATGCCGACCATTGTTTCTGCGAGAGCCGCGGCGTCATTTTCGTTTTTCATAAATGCGCCGCTTCCGCATTTCACATCGAGAACTATATTTTTGTCGCCTGCCGCAAGCTTTTTGCTCATAATGCTCGCAGAGATAAGAGCCCTGTCATCCACGGTGGCTGTTACATCGCGAAGTGCGTAAAGCTTTTTGTCGGCAGGTGCGAGATTTCCGGTCTGACCTATCAGAGAAATTCCGATTTTGTTTACCTGTTTAAAAAAGCTGTCGCTTGCCATTGCTGTGTTGTAGCCGGGAATAGACTCCAGCTTATCAACCGTACCGCCCGTGTGGCCGAGACCTCTGCCGCTCATTTTGGCAACCTTCAGACCGCAGCCGGCGGCAATGGGAGCGACTATAAGTGAGGTTTTATCACCGACACCGCCGGTTGAGTGCTTATCGCAGGACACACCGTCTATTTTGCTCATATCGTTCATATCGCCCGACTGCGCCATACATAATGTGAGATTTGATATTTCGCTGTCACTCATACCTTTAAGGCATATGGCCATAAGCAGCGCCGAAGCTTGATAGTCCGGTACCGAGCCGTCCGTAAATCCGTCGACAAAGAACTTGATTTCGTCAAAGGACAGCTCTTTCCCGTGCTTCTTGTTATCGATGATGTCATACATTCTCATTTCGCCACGACCTTTCTTTAAATTTAATTGCTTATAAACCTTGCGGCAATGCAGAAAAGCAAAAGCAGGGGAAAATAAAAACTGCCGAAAAGGATTAGGCCCTGCTCCGACAGCTTTATGTGTGAAATATTAGAATCCGCGTGAGCTTCCTCCGCCGGAGAAGCCGCCGCCTCCGCCCGAAAATCCTCCCGAGGACGAGCCTCCCGAGAACCCTCCGGATGAATGCCCGCCGAAGCCGCCTCCGTAAAAGCCGCCGCCTCCGTGATAATCGCCGCCGTGATGATCGCCGCCGTGATAAATTGCTTTGCGAATTATGCGGCCGGGTAAAATCGAGATAATCAGTACCAGAACCGTTATTATAATTATAACGGCGAGGTCGATTTTTTCGTTCCCGAAATCTGATGAGGAGTAATCGCCGATGTCCGTGTCGTCAATGCTCGTATAGCCCTCTACTCCGTATTCGGAATAAACCTCCTCGACGAGCTTTTTGTAGCACTCGCGAAGACCCGTGGAATAGTCGCTGTTTTTGAGGTACGGAACTGCATAGGAATCGAGAATTCGTCCCGATTTACCGTCGGTGAGAGAGCCCTCAAGACCCTTTCCGACTTCAATTCGCACCTGTCTGTCGCCCGTGGATAACAGCAGCAATACGCCGGAATCATCGTCCTTATCGCCTATGCCCCATTCTCGCGCAAGTCCTATCGAATAGCTTTCAATATCTCTGCCGCCGAGGCTTTGAACCGTGACAACTACTACCTGCGCCTTTGTCTTTTTGTACAGCTCCTCGCCGAGAGCTTGTATGGTGCTTTTGTCCTCATCGGTGAGACACGAGGCAAAATCGTTGACGAAAAAGTCACTCGTGGGAGACGGGTAATCGTCTCTAGATTGTGTGGTCATTTTGTTGTCATCGGTAAAGCTTGGGGCGAAAAAACTGCTTGCCGGCAACGGATGCTCGCTTATTGCGGCTGCCGGCAGAGCCGTCAGCAAAACAATCAAAAGTGAAACAAGCAGTGCGCCTGCACCTATCGTCTTTTTCATGGCTTATTTACCGAAATCCACAGCGGGAACAGTTGCAGCTTCGGCTGTTGCGGTGAAATAATCCGCCTTTTCAAAATGGAAGAGTCCCGCAATTATCGATGCGGGGAACGATTGAATTTTTGTATTGTATTCCTTTGCGGCGTTGTTATAGTCCTGACGCGCAACGGAAATACGGTTTTCGGTGCCTGCAAGCTCATCCTGAAGATTTATAAAATTCTCATTTGCCTTGAGATCGGGATAGCTTTCGGCTATCGCCAAAAGTCGTGATACGGCGCTGTCAAGCTGACTCTGAGCACTGTTCAGCTCGTCAACCGTCTTGGCACCCGAAAGTGCCGTGCGAGCGTCTGCAACTGCCGTAAAAACGTCCTCCTCATGAGAAGCGTAGCCCTTTACGGTGTTTACAAGGTTTGGTATAAGGTCCGCGCGGCGCTGAAGCTGTGTTTCAACTACGGACTGCGCGCTCGTCACGTTTTCACGCAGCTTTACAAGATTGTTGTAGCTGCCGACAATGCCGCCGATAAGTGCAATGACTATAACAGCAACAATGATTCCTACTGTAAGACTCTTTTTGTTTTTCATGGTGTTACCTCCTTTTTCGGGGGAGAAATATCAGTCGTCAAAACCGTTCGGATTGTTTTTTTGCCAACGCCATGAATCCTCGCACATTTCCTCGAGGTCGCGTTTTGCCTCCCAACCGAGCTCTTTTTTAGCCTTTGACGGGTCGGAGTAGCAGGTAGCTATATCACCGTCACGACGAGGAGCGATTTTATAATTGATTTTAACGCCTGTGGCTTTTTCAAATGCTTTAACTATATCTAAAACGCTGTAACCCTTGCCTGTGCCGAGATTATAAATCCTTACGCCGCCGTTTGAGGATTTCAGCTGCTCTACGGCTTTTACGTGACCGAGAGCCAAGTCAACCACGTGGATGTAATCGCGAACACCCGTTCCGTCGCGGGTGGGGTAGTCGTTGCCGTAAATCGAGAGGCAGTCAAGCTTGCCTATTGCAACCTGGGTTATATACGGCATAAGATTGTTCGGGATTCCGTTGGGGTTTTCACCTATGAGGCCGCTCTTGTGAGCACCTATCGGGTTAAAGTAGCGAAGCAGCGTAACATCCCAGCTGTTGTCTGCTTTATAGAGATCCTCGAGGATTATCTCTATCATATACTTTGTGGTACCGTAGGGATTGGTTGTACCGCCGGTTTTCATATCCTCCGTGAGCGGCGAAACATTGTTCATACCGTAGACGGTAGCGGAGGAGGAAAATACGATCTTTTTGCAACCGTTATCTCTCATAACCTCGCAGAGCGCAAGAGTTCCGCCGATGTTGTTATCGTAGTACTCAAGCGGTTTGTGGCAGGATTCGCCTACCGCCTTGAGGCCTGCAAAATGTATGACGGCGTCTATTTTATTTTCCTTAAAGACGGAGTCAAGCTTCTTTTTGTCGCGAACGTCGCACTCATAAAACTTAACCTTTTTTCCAACTATTTCCTCAACGCGCTCGAGTGCCTTGGGGCTTGCGTTGTAGTAGTTATCAACCACTATCGGTTCATATCCTGCGTTAATAAGTTCTATGCAGGTATGGGTGCCTATAAATCCGGCACCGCCGGTTACTAATATTGCCATTTAAAATGTCCCCCTTGATAATATATACAAAATATGACGGCTTAAAAAGTGTTATGAAAGATTTGTTCCGGGATAGTATTTTGCGAGTATCTGCGCGTAGGTCGAGCCGTCGGCAGCCATTTTGTTTGCACCGGCAAGGCTCATACCGACACCGAAACCGCTGCCGTATGAGGTTATCTTAAAGGTGTCGCCGGAAGAGGTGTAGGATACGGCAAAGCAGTATGACGGAATCTTGTTTTCGAGAAGCTCACAGGCGAATTTATATCCGCTTATTTCCTTACCGCCTACGTTTACGGTTTCGACGTATCCTACTCCCGTGCTTATGGCGCCGTCGTGTTTTGTAACCTTTACCCAGTCCTTGGCGGAGCCGGAGAGATTTATCGAGCTGTCAAATTTATTTGCAAGCTCCTTTAATTCACCGGATGTCAGAGTAATCTCCGTTTTGTAGCCGTCTGCGTTTTTATCGGATGCGCTGTCTACCGTTTTAAGGTAGGGGAAGGAATTCCCGAAAACAACGTCTGCCGAGGTGGTTTTGCCTGCCGACAGCTTAAATGTGGGAGTGAATGCCGGTTGACCGTTATATACGACATATTCGCCGAATACCTCCGAAACGGCATTCAGTATGTTGTCGCTCACCGTTTCTGCGGCATTAAGACCGCTCACGTTAAAGTTTGTGTTGCGGTATTTCAAATATGTATAAACGGCAACTGCATCGGCCTTAATGGCTTCGGAATTGTAGCTGTCGTCCACATCCGCGGCCACAATTTTTGCGAGTGCCTTTTTTGCCTCCGTTTTTACGCCGTTGAGCACAATGTATTCGGGGAGAGCGTTTTCGTTTGCCGCATTGTCACCCTGAGAAGCGGCGTTTGCGGCGTCCTCGGCCGCTCTCGCAAGGTCGTCCTTGTCAATTCCGTTAACCGCTTCATTGCGCATAAAAACAGAGAGCGGAACCGTATCCTTGGATATTTCCGGGGGAACGGTCGTTTCCTCGGAAGTCGTTTCGGGCGCGGTGTTTGCGAGCGCCTCGGCGGCTTTTTTGTCTCTTTGATATTTCACAAGGAAAAATGTGCCTGCCGCAACGGCAAGAGCGAGAATTATTACAAGTATTGAAACAAGGACTTTTTTCCCTTTGCCGAGAGTTTTTTCGGCTTCGGGCTCTGCTGCGGCTTCGCCGGAAATCTCTATGCCGACGGAGCTCTCCCCGGAGGCCTTTTCGCCGATAAGCTCTATAAGCTCTTCTGCGGCGTCTCTTATGAAGCTTTCATCCTTTTCATCGGGCTCGCGGTAGAGCTTTCTGACTATTGCGGAGCTCTCGCCTGCGACGGCAATGCATATGTAAGAACAGCCGTCCGTATTGCAAATATCCGAAATGCACGCGCCGAAATCCGCAGAGGCAAGCTCCTTTGCCGATTTTGCCATCTGTGCGGTGTAATCGGTGACATTGAAGTCGCCATTATCCTCGACATGCGGTGTAAATGTGAAGAACTCGAAAAAGTCGGGTGAAACAGAGCCGAAGGATTTTACATATTCGGAATTTTGATTGCCGTTCACCGCAACACGGCTGCCGCTCTCGCGAAGAATATTTACGGTTTTGGAAGTGATTTCCCCTACACTCTCGGGAAGCGCGGGAGGCGTCTGCGCGGCTTTTTCGGGAGCCGGTGCCTCTTGCCTTTTCGGCGGAACAGACGGCTTTACCGTTGCGTTTTTCGGGGCGTAAGCCTCCTCGCGGACAGCTATGGTCTCGCCGCTCGTGAGATACGGAATAACACCGTTGCGAAGCACCGTGTCAAGGCGTGCGTCGTCAAGAGGCAGATACATTATCTGTTGATGTCCCTTAGAAATGACAAAGCCGGAATTTACTCCGTCGCGGGTTAAAAACGGGACGGCACCCTTCGGCATCTGCGATTGAAGCAGCTTTTGCGACTCGGGAATTTCCGCGGCGCGTCCGAGTGCTTTTTTGACCGTCGGATTTTCCTCAATGTCAAGAGAGAGTGCCTTTGTAAGCAGCGTCTTTGTTCTGACATATATCTTCGGGTCAACGGCAATAACTATAAGCTCGGAGTCCGCGAGTGCTTTGCCGAGCGACGGGAACATCTCCTTGAGAGAAGAAAATCTCTTGAAGGACACGTCATCGTCGGTAAAGGCGTTAAGACTGCCGGAAATTTTGATTTGAAGCTTAGTAGCCGGAATGTCGTCACTCGAAATAAGTGAAAACAATTTCAAATTCATATCCTTGTCCATCCTTGTTTATAAATGTGTATTAAAAACCGATTATTCGGCGGGCTGCCATTTTTCCGCCGAAGCAAAGGGGTTCTTTTGACCTTTTTTATCATACCATACCTGCGGATAGCGCGGATTTTCGTTGGCCGTGACGAGCGAAGTGTCTACATTTTCGCTTTCGCCGTCGCGCAGAAGTCTGCCGACAACCACAAGTCTTGCGTTTGAAAATTCGTAGCTGCAGGTGGATAGTGTAATAAGCTTATCCGTATAGTCTACGCTGACGCCTGTTGAATAAAGCTTTCTCTCGTCTATTGCCGCTATAAATGCGTCAAAGTTTTCCTTTGTCGGGAATTTGGGCGTGTTGTAGTAAAAGAGGTAGCCGTTATCCTGCTCGGGCGCGCTGCCTGCTATAAAGGCGGCATAGATTTTAAATTTATAGGTCTTAAACAGAGTGTCGTATTCTATAATCGGCGACTCCTTAAAGCCGTCGGGCTTCTTGTATTTGTCAAGCTCGGCAAACACAAGGCCGTCGCTCATGTGATGACCGTAAATTACAGTGTTCTGGCTGAGATATTTCGGGTCACAGCGGAAATCGAGGAACGGGCAGCCGTAACGGCTGTAATTGCCGTAGAAATCCTGCTTGAGGTACTCGTCGTTATCCTCGGCCTGCACAACCTGGACGTCGATTGCCGTATTCGGAACGCGAATCCAACCGACAAGGTCGTTGTTTATGGCATAGAGATAAGCGTATTTCGGCATCATACCCTGAGGCAGAGTGACGTTTGGATATTTGGCAAAAAATTCCGCCCACGCCTCTTCGTCGGTAAGGTTTGAATCTGCGTCGATAACCTGACCTTTAATGTTAGCGTTTTGCTTGTTGGCGCTGTTTTTCTGACCCATCAGCACGCCGAACCAAACAGCGCAGCCGATAAGCGTGAAAACAGAGACGTCCATTATTACCTTTCTGATTATCTCGGATACCTTGTCATGCTTATTCGGGAAGAACGCCGCAAGACCGCTCTTGAACATCTCGCCGAAGGTCTTGACGGGTTTCTCATCTTCTTCAGGTTTTTCTTCCTTCTGCTCATCCTCGGGTTTTTCTTCCGGCTTTTCTTCCGGCTTTTTATCCTTGGAGGGGCGAACTATTGCGATGTTTTCTGCGGGAGCTTTTTCCTCCTCGCGAGGCTTCTGATATTGATTTGTAATATCGATGAAGTGGTTATCGTCGCCGGAATATTTGTTTCTTCTCGACGTCTGCTCGGTTTCATTTTGAGAGTTGTCGTTTATGGCAGACAAAATATCATTGTAGATTCTGTCGGTGTTTTTATCGATAACCTCGTTTTTCTTTTCGCTTTCGTCCGTCGACTTCGCATTTAAGTTTTGCGGCTCCGCTTTTTCGGTGCGAGACTGCTCTGTTTCGGCCGGCTGAGCGTTATTCGGCTCAGGCTGTGACTTATCCTTCGACTCGTCACCGAGGGCAGAGAGTAAATCGTTTATCTCGCTGTCGGGTTTTTCGTCCTTTGCGGTTTCGTGGTTTACCTTATTTTTAAGCTCTTCAAATGATAAAAGCTCGTTGTCGTTGTTTTTCTTGTCCTTGCTTTTGCTCATTTAAGCTCTCACTCCTTTCGGATACCATCTTTCGGCGTTTTTATATGGATTTGCTTTTTTATATTTGTCATACCATATCTGCGGATAGCGCGGATTTTCGTTTACCGTCGCAAGCGAGGTGTCAACCTCTTCGCTTTCACCGTCTCGTATGAGCCTTGCAACCAGTACGCAACGGGCGTTTGTCTCGCCGCGGCGCGTTGAAATATCCATATCGCGCGTGCAGGTCGAGAGGGTGAGTATTTTGTCGTCGGTATTTACGTCTATTCCCGTCGAATAGAGCGAGCGTGACGCAATCTCGTCAAAGTACTCCGCGTAGTTTTCACCGCTCATAAACGGGTATATGTAATTGAAAACATAGCCGTTGTCGTCCTTTTCGTCCGCGTTTGTCAAAAAGACGGCTATGACCTTCCATTTGTAATCGTGATAGATAGTGTTAAACTCAATTACGGGATTTTCTTTCCAAAATTCGATGTCCTTGTATTTTTCAACGTCCGAGAACATGGTGGAGTCGAGGTAATTGTGACCGTAAATAATGGTGTTTGTGTCAAATTCGCCGTCGGTTATCGTGTTGCGGTAATCGACAAACGGAGTTCCGCGGCGCTCGTAGTTGCCGTAGAAGTTGCGCCTTAAATAGTAATTGTTGTCGGAGCCGTGCACAACGGGATGATTTACGGTTGTACCGGGAATTTTTATCCAGCCGACAAGGTCGGGATTTACGGAATACGCCTTTTTGTATTTTTCCTGAATCCCGTCCGGAAAAACCGTGTCTCCGTAATCGTACTCGGGCACGTCAAACTGAGGATTTGCAAGGCTTGCTATTTCCGCCGCCTCTTTTTTGCTCTTTATTATATCAACACCGTATTTCACACAGAAGGTTCCGGAGACTATCAAAACAATTATTGATATAAAGAGTATAAATTTGCTGCCCTTGCTCATCGGCTTCTTTTTTTGTTTCTTTTTGCCGCCTTTTTTCTGCGGAACGGTGTTTTCGGTGATGACATTATCGTCGTTCATCGTATTGCCTCCATAATCATTTCGAGAGCGGTATCCGCGCTGATGTTGCGGTTTTGCTCCCTGACGTCGCCGGTAAAATTGTTTAGAAGCTTTTTAACTATTGTGCTTTTACCGTCGGAAACGGCTATATAAACAAGGCCCACGGGCTTATTTGTATCGTCCGAAGACGGTCCCGCTATACCCGTAACGGCAACTGCTATATCGGCCTTTGTAAGAGACAAAACGC
>ERZ1034952.562-NODE-562-length-33894-cov-18.162682_pt1 | contig 33894 bp, 30 predicted proteins | sample MGYA00520625_ERZ1034952 | MGnify/ENA primary metagenome ERZ1034952 (study PRJEB33766, sample SAMN09781773) | gut metagenome | biome: gut microbiome | host: Homo sapiens | place: Madagascar | study: EMG produced TPA metagenomics assembly of the PRJNA485056 data... | reverse complement strand
TGAAGTTCAACGCATACATTCTCTGACGCAGTTCTGCCACGATCTGGCTTCTCATTACGATGTTTTTCTTCATGTTCGGATTTCTCAGATCCAGATAACGATATTTCAGACGGGCATTCTCGTCTGCATCCTTGGACTGATTGATTTCAAAAGGAAGTGCATTGTAGATACACTTTCCCAAAATCTCGATCTTATCGGGCACTACCTCGATCTCACCGGTAGGAAGATTGGCATTTTTGCTGGAACGCTCTCTTACCACACCTTCGATGGAAATGGTGGACTCTTTGTTGATGCCATCCATGATACCCATCATTTCCTCGGTCTCTACTACCAGCTGAGTGGTTCCGTAGAAATCACGCAGAATGACAAATCCGAGATTTTTGCTGACTTTTCTCATGTTCTCGAACCAGCCGACCAGTGTGACTCTCTCACCGACATTGCCGATCCGAAGTTCATTACAGTTATGTGTTCTGGACTGAATCATTGCTTTTGCTCCTTCGTCTGTTGCTTTTATCTCTTTAATTCTTCCTTATAGAATTCCACGAATTCTTCGTAGCCTTCCTTATTCAGCTGTTCCTTCTGGAACTTCTTGTTCTTGTTCATGCGGGCTACCAGTACCTGGGTACCGTCCTTACGGGCTTCCTGCGCCTGTGCGATCACTTCACACAGTCTTTCGCCGCTGACACCCTTCTCGATCAGATATGCCACCTGCTTCGGTCTCGTGGGCACCTTGAAGCCTCTCTCCATGAGCAGCATGATGATACGCTCGAAGCCGATGGAGAATCCGCAAGCGGGCACATCATTGCCGGTAAATTTGCCGACCATCTTGTCGTAACGTCCGCCGCCACCGCAGCTGCCGCCGAATTCCGGCATGGCGATCTCAAAAATGGTTCCGGTATAATAAGACATGCCTCTTACCAGAGTGGCATCGAACACGATCTCAAAATCGGAAGCCTTGGTTGCTCTGACACTGTCCATGATCTCTCTGAGGCTCTGGGCGATCTCCGGCTCTAAGAATCCTTCCAGCGTATCTGCCAGATAAGCCACACCGTCCTCGGCACTTTCCAGTCCCTTGAACAGTTCCAGATACTTTTCTACACATGCCTTATCAAAACCGTTCTCCAAAAGCTCTGCTTCCACGCCTTCCAGGCCGATCTTATCCATTTTGTCCAGAGTAATAAATACGCTGTCATAGGACTCTTCGGGGAATCCGCTGTAAGCAGCCATTGCCTTCAGAATACGGCGTTCATTGATACGGATCTGGAAATTTTTAAATCCAAGCTTGCCCAGTGTGGTGGTGGTCGCCAGGATCAGTTCGATCTCTGCTAAGTTAGATGGCTCACCGAGGATATCGATATCACACTGCATGAACTGACGGTATCTGCCTCTCTGGGGTCTGTCCGCTCTCCATACATTGCCCATCTGCAATGCCTTGAAAGGAGACGGCAGAGCTGCCGCGTTGTTGGAATAATAACGTACCAAAGGCACCGTCAGGTCATAACGCAGGCCACTGTCCACTACCTCTTCCTCTGTGGTTGCGGCTGCCACGTTCAGTTTCTCGCCGCGCTTTAAGATCTTGAAGATCAGCTTCTCATTGTCGCCGCCCTGCTTACTGCTTAAGTTTGCAATGTTTTCCACACAGGGAGTCTCAATGGAAGTAAAGCCGAATTTGCCGTAAGTATCCTTGATCACACTGATGACATAGTCACGGATCTGCATCTCCTCCGGCAGGATATCTTTCATGCCCGTCGTGGGCTTCTTGCTAAGTGCCATGATTTCTACCTTTCCGTTCAGATTTTATCTCTACCACATGATACTTTTTTTCCATCCAACTGTCAATATGAAACATGGCACAAACCATTCTCCGCTATACTACTCTGACATAAAATCTGGAAATGTGCTCTGCCACCGCACCCATCAGAAGCCTTTCTCTATATCATGTCTTACCGGTATTCAAAGACAAGCATTGTGATATCATCAAATTGCTCTGCAACGTCTACAAAAGCATCCACATCCGCCCGGACATTTCGAAGCATATCTCCGATTGGCTCCTTACTGTGACGGTTTAAGCTATGAAGCAGTCTTTCCTCACCGTACAATTCCTTTGACTTGTTCAGTGCCTCCGTGACGCCGTCCGTATATAAGAAAATCCTGTCACCGTGTACAAGATTAAGTTTCTGACTGCCATACGATAATCCCGGCAGTGCGGCAAGCACAAATCCTGCATCCGCCCGGATCCAGTCAAAGGTGTCCTTTTCATGCATCCATAATTGCAGATTGTGCCCTGCATTTGTATATTCCAGTTCTCCGGTACTGATGGTGATCACCGCCATAAAAGCAGTGACGAACATTCCCTCATCGTTCCCTTCGCACAACTGGTTATTAACCACTTCGAATACTTTACCCAGATCCCGGATCTGGCAGGCATAATTTTTGATCAGTGTCTTGGCAATGACCATAAACAGTGCTGCCGGTACTCCCTTGCTGGATACATCTGCGATCACGATTGCAAGATGGTCATCATCGATCATAAAGAAATCATAAAAGTCTCCGCCTACTGCCTTGGCGGGGTCCATTGCAGCAACCACATCAAACTCTTTTCTCTCCGGAAATGCAGGAAATATCTTCGGCAGCATATCCTCCTGGATTTTGGCTGCTACGCTCAGTTCCGCACCGATTCTCTCTCTCTCTGCCGTAACACGGCTGAGATTTTCTATGTAGTTCTTAAGGTCCACTGTCATCGCGGAAAAGGCATCCGCAAGATCCTGGATCTCTCCGTCTGTATGAATATCCAGCTGATAGTCCAGGTCTCCCCGGCTGATGATCTCCGCTCCCCTGGTCAGTTTTTCGATGGGTTTCACCAACGTCATGGAAAATCCGGAAGATGCAGCCCCCACCACGATCAGAAGTATCACCGATAACGCTGCAAACAGCACAATCAGCCTGCGTATACTCTGCTCCAGAAAATCTATGGAGGTCTCCGAGCTCTCCGTGATTGCCTCCCCCACGTTCTGTACCGGCTGCTCCAGACGGTTGTAATCCAGCACTACAAATACTGTCCAATCCGTATTTTCGATACTTGCTCCGCCCAGAATCAGTCTCTCATCATCCAGTATCCTTACAGTCACACCGTCTTTCATCTCCGCCTGCATCCTGGCTGTATGCGATGCCAGATTTTCATCAAATGCTTCCTGCGTACCTGCCATATAACTGCCATCCGATGCCAGCAGGAAAATATCCTCAAAAACGCTCTGATCCTGATTCAGAATGGTGTCACAGACATCCGAAAGATAAATATCCTCTGCCAGTACCCCTTTTAACTGACCATCGTCCATGACAGGAACCGCACAGGTCAGCGTCATTTCACCGGTCAGTGCATCCCTGTATGGTGGCATCCATACAAGCTTTCCGCTTCGTGCTGCAGTGATATACCAGTCTCTTTCTCTTCTGTCAACCTCGGATCCACCGTATTCGATCTGAAGATCCGACAGCAGCATACCGCTCTCTGATACATAATAGATCATGGAACGGCTGCCTTCCGGCAGTATCCGGTGCATCATATCACGCAGGGAACGGATGCACAAAAACTCTGCCTCCACACTTTCATAAGTGACCCCTGGCTGCAGATAGAGAAGAGAATCCGGATAATCAGAATTCTCCGACACTCCATGTTGATAAAGTTTCTGCAGATAATCCGTCACCACTGCAAGATCATGCTCGATCCCATTCAGATTGTTTTCCAACGTAGCTGCATACTCAAGTGCAAAAGATCTGACACTGTCCTCATAGGATGCTGTCATGATCTCCATATTTTTCTCATAGAGCGTTTCTTTCTGGGTCTCAAGATTCCCCTTGATCTCCTGCTTCGTATGCAGGAACTGTATCACAGACACTGCGCCGAGACTGCCGACCGTCAGCAGCGAGATTAGTATCATCATCACAAAAATCTTATTCCGAAACTTCATATTCTGCTGTTTTCTCCTTTCCCGGCGAAACAATTGCCGCCACCGCTATATTGGAATACACACTGGAAAATACCGCCAAAGGATCGAAAAACGGTATGGTTGCCAGATAGATCAATACAATCGTCTCGCTGGGGATGCCCAACGGTGTCAGAATAATGCTCAGCATGGACACTGCCACCACGCCGGGCGCCCCGATAATAGACAGGGAAAAAGTAACCGCCCCGACCAGAATGATCAATATCGTCTGCACCGTAACATCCACTGGATAAATACTGGTTCCGTAGACCGCTGCAATTGCTCCGCTGGCGATTACTCCATATTGAAATGTGGTAATCCCGATGGGAAGGATTGCCTTGGTCACTTCCTCATCCAGTCCCAGCCTGTCCACGGAATCCTCCATCGCTACCGAAATGGAAGCAATACAGCTGCTGGTTCCGCAGGCTACAAAAAAAGTCTTTTTGATCGCCATCAGATGTTCCCTGACAGGCAGCCCGGTCTTAAGCTGTACTATGAGGAAAGCGAGCAATGCAAGCAGAATCATTACTCCCCACTGTAAAACAATGAACTTCCCCACCACTTCCATCATCTGTACGATATCGCACTCTGAAAACTGTACCGCAAGCATGGCGCACATACCGAAAGGCAGCAACAGCAGGATATCCTGCACAAAGCGGCAGAACATCCGGTAGATTCCCTCCAGTCCGGCCGTGATCACGCCGGTCTCTTCCTCCGGCAGGATTCCCAGCAGGATTCCGACAACTACGAAAAAGAAAATAATCTGTATCATATTGTTACTGCTCAATGCTTCAAAAATGTTGCCCGGCACAGTATCTGTGAGGAACTCTGTCATAGAAAAGCTGCTTTCTGTGACTTCTGCCGTCTCCGGTTCATAATAGCTGACCGTGTAGAAGGTGATGGAATCCTCATCCCCCTGCGAATGCGTCAGCTGCCGGATTGCCTCAGTACTCGGAGCCGCCCAGTCCCTGCAAAGGAAACTTACTGCCGTCCCGATGGCCGCAGACAACACCAGGCCACAGATGACTACCGTGATCCAACGCAGCATAATGCCCTGTGTCCGGTGTCCGACCAGTCTGCGCAGATTCACTGCCACAGCCGTGGATACAATGGGGATGACACACATCTTCAAAAGATTTAAATAAATCGTTGCAAAAGGCTTTAAGACCGGTACCAAAGGCTTTACAAAAAAAGCAATCAGAAAACCGGCAATAATTCCGGCAAACAGTGTGATCGGCGATGATAATACCTTATTCATTCTGCTGTGCCTCCTCGCTGCCGTAATATTGGTCGTATCGGTCATGAATATCATCAATCGTAATCTTACGGGACATCTCCAGATACAGATTTATGTAATCCTGCAGTTCCTGATTCTCCTTAGAGACTGCCACACAGAACTCATCCTTGATATCGGAATATACATAGACATCCGTATATATCTGCAGTTCCCTGTCTCTGCAGACCTCCGAATAGAACTCCAGTTCTCCGCAGAAATAGGCAAATACCTGATTGTTTTTTACCAGCTGCTCTGCCTCATCATAGCTTCCGACCTCCACCGGCTCACAGTCAGGAAAAAGCTTTCTGCACATGGCTACATGAGAAGTTCCCGCCACAACAGCGATCTTCTCATTAGAGTATTTCAGATATTCTGTGGGATTCTGGGTAACGCCCCTCTGTACCGCAGCCTGCTTATTGATCATCACTGCCATGCCGATGGACAGATAAGGCTCCGACAGTCTAACCTTTCTGGAACGTTCCAGCGTACGGCTGTAAGTAGCGGCAATCATGTCGATTTCACCGTTTTCCAGTTGTCTGGTAAGGTCATCGTTATTTACTGCCTCTCTGTAAAATACAATATCAACGCCGAGTGATTCTGCGATTGCCCGGGCAAGCTCTACATCTGTTCCGGTCATATTTCCTTCTGCATCTTCCTCATAAAAAGCAAGCAGATCCTCCCCTGGTAATCCGGCAATCAGAACTCCTCTTTCCTGAATCTCCGCAATGCCGCCTGCCGGCTTCTGACGGATTCCGTCCGCCTTCCGCTCCTTCGCTGTCTCCCCGGCTGTCACATTCTGCCCCGCCAGAACAATCCGTCCAGTATTCACCGATAAAAGTACCCCTGCCGCCACCAGCAGCAGGAAACACCCGGATACTGTTATGAGATGTTTCCGCTTCTTAAACATTTCATTCTCCTGTCTCATGATCTGTCTCTGTTTCCGATTGCAATATCTATTCCGTACATTACTCTCTGCAAAACTCTTCGGCTACTGTCATAAAGTCTCCGGTTTCTGCCAGCAGTCTGCGGGCTCTTCCGGCAGGATTTTCTCTTCTGTCGATTCTGTCCTTCAGACCGGTCAGAAGCTTTTCCTCACCATATCCGCGCTTTACCAGCCCTTCCTTCGCCAGTTCATATAACTGCCCAAGGAATTCATACAACGGCTTCTCCTCTGCGATCGCCACTCCCACAGCTGCCTTTTTGCGGAGTACCGCATTATCCTCTGTGATCTGTTGTCCGTTCTTAAACTCCTTTACAAGTGCCGCTGCTTTTTCATAATTCATGGCAATTCCCACATGGAAAGCCCCGGGCAGCAGACAATCTGCCAACGGCTGTGTGCAGTCGCTCCGTACCTCCAGTACATGATAGCTGTTCAGCACCACATGACGGAAACTGCGAAAATACTGAAAATACTCCTGTGGATTCCCCTGCCTGCCAAAATACTCTTCCAGAGAGACTGGCTGCATTCCCTCGATTCCATTTTCCACAGGGCGGATAAATATCTCCTCCTGTGCTATGGCAACCGCAAGTTCCTCCAGAGAAGCAAAATCATGTGCATACACTCCGATATCCGGGATGCCGCATTTTTCCCAGTATTCATCTCTCATGCAGCAGATTTCCGACTCCGGATCCTCCAATTTCCCGGAATTGGAAAATAACAGTGCTCCCACAAAATCCAGTTCATTAAACAGGTTGTATGTCTTTAACAAATGTTCCATGGGAACATCAATATGTGTCTGCACCGATGCCATATTTGTAAAATACTTATTCAGATCCTTATCCTGACTATAATCCATCAGATATTTGCGGATCATACTGTAGAAGGCATCCTGCGTGTACTCTCCTCTGTGGGTATGAAAAGGATTCCGCCCAAAACACCCGATCTTACATCCTCTCTCTTCATAATAATCTCTGGCGGTCCGAAACATCGGCAGGAAGTGTTCCCAAATCGTCATCAGGCTTCTCTGCTTTGCCATGGAAAATTCCAGAAGCAGATAAGAATAGTCAAAGGAAACGTCATCTCCTTCCTTGGCGACCCGCATATATCTTCCGTCACTCCCGATTCCACTCACCTCAAAGCCATGCTGTTCCACAAGGTAGTGCAGGAAATCAGAGCCCATATCCGCAAGTGGTGTTTCATTATCTGCAGGCAGGATCAGATACTCCAGCTCCGCCCCTACATATCCATATTCTCTTCCTTCAAAAGGCTGGATTACCTTTTCATATACCATCTCTTCTACTTTTTTTTCAATCATGCTTTCATTTCTGGTCTCTGTACTCTTCATAATTCTTTGCTCCTTTCTACTAATAATGTTACTCTTCCATCCATAGATTGTTCTTCTACATCCAGTTGTGCAGTACCCTCTATGCATAATGCAGTCCACGATCAATCCCCTCATCATAAGTCTCATTCAGATATTCGGAAGGAAGCCCCATGGCAGACAGTTTTCTGACCACAGAAGTCTCCAAAACGATTCCCCGTCCCAGTCCGTCAATTGCCGCCCCGTTTTCTACTAACAGTGACAGATAGTCCTGCTCTGCCTGAAAATCTGCACTTGTTAAAATTTTACCGGGATAAAAAACGATTGCGTTAGAAAGGATAAATCCGAATATTGTTCATGCTCGTTCCCTCATATGAATGGGTTAATTATTAGTTTTCGCCCTGACTTCATTCATTGAACTCTTATCCTATTGTGTACCAAAATATCTTGCAAATGCGGTTGCAGCATCACTGCTGTTCTTTGTAAAATGAATATCTCTGTCAGCTATCAGAATACAGCCGCGATGTACCTTGATGAAGCCGTCTCCAATATTTTTCTCCAATTCTCCCAGAGACATCCGCGTACGATATAATGTTCCGTCCGAAGTATGTATTTCCACATTTTTACCATCCACCAGAAGATACAGGATCGAATCGGTACTTACTATCTCTTTTTTCTATCTGATATAATTGTAATGTAGTCTCTTCTCTGCAAACCAAGGACCTCTTTTGCTGTCATAGTAATTGTTTTACCTTTTTCCTGGCATAAGTATACGCATTTTTATCCTCATATGCAAGAGATTTCTGTTCTTAACAGCTTTGTATTCCATTTTGAAAAAATTATGTATATATTTGTTGCGAATTATTTTTACCTGTCCATACCGGTTCCAGCTTTTACTGGAAACAGGTTCCCTGAATTGTCATAGAAATCCCCACTTTCATGACACCCGCCAGTACCATGACCCAGACCGGATTTAATTTCGTCTTCCGAAGCAGCAGCACACAGATTCCGAAGATCACTACCATGCTCCACTCGGTTCCCGTCAGTAAGATGCTCTCCCCACTTCCCCAGAATGCATTTTTGAGGATCAGTATCCCTGCCGATGCGATCATGGCCACCACTGCCGGTCTTAAGGACTTCAGTACACCCTGTAACAGATCCAGGTTACGATACTTCAGGTATAGTCTTGCCAGGATCGTCACAATGACGCAGGACGGCAGGATGCATCCTGCCGTAGCCACAATAGCTCCGGGAATCCCGGCGATCTTCATTCCCACAAAAGTAGCGGAATTCACTGCAATGGGTCCCGGTGTCATCTGTGAAATCGTGATCAGATCTGTGAATTCCGACATGGTAAGCCACCCATGGAGTGTGACCACCTGCCCCTGGATCAGTGGCATTGCGGCATAACCGCCGCCGAAGCTGAACATTCCTATTTGCAGAAAGCTTAAAAATAATTGCAGATAGATCATTTTCCGGCCCTCCTTTTGGCAAGGAGCGTCCGTGCCACGCCAAGCAGTCCGCAGACGATCACAATGTAGATCACATTGATCTCCAGAATACATGCTGCCAGAAAAGCTCCTAATAGGATAACAAGTGACATGGGATCTTTTTCTTTTACGATAGGTGCTCCCATGTCATAGGTCACGGAAGCAATTACGGCTCCCACTCCTGCCTGCATACCCGACAGCATCTGCGCCACGAAGAAGTTACTGCGGAATACATTGTAGCAGATGGAGATCACGGAAATGATGACAAAAGGAGGCAGGATCGTTCCGAGGATCGCCACCAGTGTCCCCGGGATCCCGGCCAGCTTGTACCCCACCACGATGGCTCCGTTGACTGCGATCGCGCCAGGCGAGGACTGGGCGATCGCCACCAGATCCAGCATTTCGTCTTCTTCAATCCAGTGGTATTCATCCACAAACTTCTTTTTCATCAGAGTGACGATCACATAACCGCCGCCAAAGGTGAATGCACTTAAATATAATGTGGACAGGAATAATTTCCATAATCTCAGTCTGAAATTTTGGGTATCTTTTTCCGACATATCTTGTCTCCTGTTCATTAACATGTAAAAGTCTTCCGAAGTTCTTCGGAAGACCCTTTGCATTCTTTATTTACTCTGCTTCTGTACTTTCACAGCTGTCACCGTTATATTGTCAATCACCGTCAGATGCGGGAACAGTTCATCGCTCTGGGAGATTTCATGCTCACCAAAGGACGGCTACTCCATAATTTAAATACGAATGTAGCTAATCAATAACATTTCTCATACCAATAATGGGGCTGTAATCCACTGCACTGATGATGACACCTTTCCGTGAATTAGCGGAATGAATGATCTGTCCGTCGCCGATATACAGTCCTACATGGGTACAGCTCTTCCCTCCATTGGAACTATAACATACAATATCTCCGGGCTGAAGTTCTTCAGAGTTGATGTTTCGTCCGGCACCGGAATACTGTCCTCCCGGTGTACGGCTGATAGAATAGCCGAACTCCGCATAGATAAAGCAGGTGAATCCGGAACAATCCGTACCCCCTGACAGACTGGATCCTCCGTGTACATACCGGTTGCCCAGATACTGCATGGCATACTCGATCATTCCCTGTCTGAGTTCTGCATTGGAGGTATAAGTAGTTGTGGGAAGTGTGATGTTCGTGATCACCTCCGGGGCATCCTGCTCGGCAGTCTGTTCTCTTGCCTGCAATGCCTTCTGTGCGGCAATTTCCGCCTGTTCCTCTTCTATTGTCTTCGCATAGATAAATTCTTCCGAGATGGTCACATATTCCGCAGAGACATAACCTTCCTTGCTGTCGGTGTACTGTACCTTCAGCCAGTCTCCGTCATTCTCCAGAATTTTTACCTTTTCTCCATTGTCAATGTAACCAATTCTTTTTGCATCTGTGGCAGGATCCTGTCTCACATTCAGACGGTCTGCGGTAACCACAGCATATCTAGTCACATAATTGTCTACAACCTCAGCTGCTGCATCGCCGTAAATAAAAAACTCTGCCTTGATATACCCCTCCACATTACCGGAGATGATCCGGAACCAGTCCTGATCCGCTCCTGCCACATCCAGGATCTGTGCCACCGCTCCATCATAGATTTTGCCCACTACGGTACTGTCCGTGTTCGGTTCTGTCCGGACATTGACGTAATTCGTCACATTGGCGATCGCTAATGATGCATACTCATCTGCGTTCGTATCCTCTACGGAAGCTTCATCTACCGGAACATCCTCCGGATCTGACATTCCTTCCACTGCTCTGGGATCCTCCGTCTCGCCACCCTGTACCGCCAGCAGATCCTCTATGGTAATCTGTCCGGCAGCCGGGATCGGCTCGACACCGATCTGATGTATTTCTGCCGCATGTACTTTCCGTACCGAGGCATCACTCTGTATTTTTAGTTCTCCGTTTCCTGCTGCCACCACCATACTGACTCCGGTGAGTGCGACCGCAAGTGCCATGAACATTCTTTTTTTCATTATAATCCCTGTTACTTCCTGCAACTTCGGTTTTCTGATGACGTTCGGAATTATAACATATACGACAACACCAGTCCACAAATTTTCCTAAATATCTTAAAAAATTCAGGCAGTTGAATTCCTGCTGAATTCCAGCTTATATTGTTTTGCATGCGTTCGTTGTAAATGCTATAATACATGTAGTATGATGTCGGGGTCAGAAGCCCCCGACTTTGATACACAAGAACATGCCTGCGCTGTGCAGGTTGCAGAAAGGCAGGAATTCATTTATGAAAAAAACAAATTCCCGGCTATACCTTCTTCTGATCCTTGTTCCGCTGATATTATTCGCCGGTATCATTGGCTATTATTTTTTAGGGGCTGCCGCTACCGGCGGTCGTCCCGTTGCTATTACTGCTACTCCCACACCGGTTCCTTCTCCCACGCCGCTTCCCACTCCCACACCGCTTCCTACCCCCACGCCTTTTTTGGAGCACGATATTACGCTCATGGCCGTAGGGGATAATCTGATGCACATGGGGATCGTGGCCAGTGGCAGACAGGAGGACGGTACCTATGATTATTCCATGCTGTTCGATGGGATCCGCCCTTTTCTGGATACCGCGGATGTGAAGATCATCAATCAGGAAACTATTCTTGGGGGAAATTCCCGTGGTTTTTCCGGTTTTCCCTATTTCAACTCCCCCACTGAGGTCGGGGATGCGATCGCAGATGCAGGCTTCAATGTGGTATTGCATGCTTCCAATCATACCGCGGACCAAAAGCTGGATGGCTTATTGTATTGTGCACAATTCTGGGAAGAGCAGCATCCTGATATTCTTGTGACCGGTATCCACGAAGATATTTCCCAGGCAGACGATATTCCTTTGCTTACAGTAGAAGATGTGACCTTTGCGATCCTGAACTATACTTACGGTGCCAATACAGAGACACTGCCCTTAAATCTTCTGGGACATCTGAATCTTCTGTGTGCCGTAAATGAACAGACCGGGCAGATGGACTTTACCACGCTGAACCCTCAGGTCTTAGAAGACATCTCCCGGGCAAAAGAGCTTGCTGACATTGTGATCGTCTGTCCTCACTGGGGAACCGAATATTCATCCAAGGCATCAGGTTATCAGAAAAAGTGGGCTGAGGCCATGACCGAAGCCGGGGCTGATGTCATTATCGGAACCCACCCTCATGTAGTAGAGCCTGTGGAATGGATCACCGCTGAAAACGGCAACGAAGCCCTGTGCTATTACTCTCTTGGAAATTATGTATCCTCCCAGAAGAAAGCCATCAGCATGTTAGAAGCGCTTGCCTGGGTCACCTTCCATGTCACAGAAGATGATATTACGATAGACAGAGAACATACCGGAGCACTTCCTCTCGTCTGTCAGTATACTGCAGGACCGGTACGTTTTCAGAACGTATACCTGTTAGAGGATTATACGGAAGACCTTGCTGCATCCCATGGCATCCGTAACTACGGCGGCGTAACACTCCGCCTGGAAGACCTGCAAAAATGGAGCACCGAGACCCTGGGAGATTTCGTACTCACCAAAGATCAGGTACTCCATAATTCTAAATAGCGATATTCAAAAAATATTGCTCTATTTTCCTTCTTGTCGTATAATACTTTTGTTAATTAAAGTGTTAATGCGTTGAAGCGTTCAAATGGAGGTATTATATGGTACATTACGTGTTACTAAAATTCAAAGCGGGAACTGATGTGGATGCCATTGAGCTCAATATGCGTGAAACTTACCGCCAGCTGGAGCAGGAACTGCCTTTTTTGACAGAGCCTTTCGTCTGGCGCAACTGTGTTGAACGTGATTCCAACGCAGATATCATGGCCACGATTCATTTGGATAATGCCACACAGCTTAAGGATTATCTGACACATCCGCTGCATGTGGCAATGGCTGATAATTTCAAGAATGCTGTGGTCACCAGAATTTCTTTTGACCACGAATAAATAGTAAGGGGGATTGTACATGAAAAAACAGAATCTTTTTGCGACTTCATATCTTGGTGTTGCCGCCGTATGGCTCGGCGGCCATTTTGGTCCGGGTTTTGCCACGGGAGCTTTCAGTGTCACTTATTATGTAAAATACGGCTGGGTCGGCTTATTCATGCCATTGCTTGCCATGCTGGTTACCGGTGGTGTCATGTTCTATATGACGGAATATGCCCGCAGTCACGGTACCACAAGTTACAAACCGTTTGTTCTGTCCTGTTATGGGGAAAAGGCCGGTAAATTTATCAGTATTGTTTACGATCTGCTCTTTCTGGCAACTGTTATGTGTGCGGGTGGTCTTGCCTTTTCCGGTGAAGCAAATGTCCTTATGAATTTTGGTTTTAGCTATTGGGGTGCTGCCATCCCGACCATTATCATTTCGGCATTGCTCTGCCTGTATGGATCCAAATTACTCTCCAGGGCATCCAAATATATGATGTACGCCATTGTTCTGGTAGTCCTGCTGATTGCGGTATTAAGTCTTGTGTTTGGTCAGTATGATCTCGGTGCTGCTATCGCCGCAGCACCGGTTAGCACCAAAGAGCCCAACCTGCTCTATGCCGTTTTCAGCGCAATTTTATATGGCTGTTTCCAGTCCACGATCTGTTTTAATGTTATGTCTGTTGCCGATATTTTGGAAGACAGAGCTGCAACAAAAAAAGCAATCATTGCCGGCTATATCATCACTGTCATTCTGATGATCGCCATTGCTTTTACCCTGTTCTGTTATGTTACGGTGATCTCGGATCTCTGTAATCCCGGCGTTGTACCGGTTCCTATCATGGCAGTACTGGGCAGACTGGGATTCTCCTGGCTGACCTATGTCTTCGTAGCGCTGATGACACTCGCAGTACTTACCAGTGCCGCCGGGCTTGCAAATGCCGGTTGCGTACGTTTTAATAAACTGTTCTCCTTTATTGAAAACCAGCAGCTGCGCCGGGCAGTCATTACCGTCATCCTGTTAGGTATCGCCGCTTTTGGTGCCTCCTTCGGCATGAAGGCATTGCTGCAGAAGGGTACCAGCATTATCGGATATATCGGTATCCTTGCTCTGGTCATTCCGGCATATACCATCGTACGTTCCAAGACAAAAAAGAGCAGTAATATCTCCAATTAAAAATACTCCCCGGATGATTCGGGGAGTATTTTTAATTGGAGCAAGCGGCTTCCGTCCCAAATTTATCTGCAGTTCATTAATATTTTTTTTACATCAGAAATCTTAAGCTTAACATATGCCCTTAGGGAGATTCCACTTGTCCTTACAGCTTCCGCTGCCATTTCATCAAATTTATCCTGCAATATACCTACTTCTGTCAGAGTTGATGGCATCCCCAGTGACCGATTGAATTCCCTGACCTTTTCAATCCCCAGTTCTGCTGCTTTTGCGTCATCCGTCTCCTTTACTCCGAATACTTCTCTTGCAAATCTTGCAAAACGGAGTACCGTCTTATCGGACAAAACATACTCCATCCATGCCGGTGTCAGTATTGCAAGCCCTACTCCGTGTGTGATGTCATAATAAGCACTGATCACATGCTCGATCGGATGAACACTCCAGGCTCCACCCTTGCCTACGGTAAGCAGATGATTTAATCCGACTGTCGATGCCCACATCAGATTGGATCTCGCCTCATAATTTTGTGGTTCATCCATTGCTTTTCTGGCATATTTTACGACGGTTTTCATCACCGCTTCACTAAGCACATCCGTAATATATGCTTCATCATTTGACTGGAAATATTGTTCCATTACATGGGACAGTATATCAACCGCTCCGGCGGCTGTCTGTTCCGGTGGCAATGTGTACAGATAAGTCGGATCACAGACGGATAACTTAGGATACAAAAGAGGATGGTTGATCTCCAGTTTCTCATGGGTTTTCTCATTACTGATCACGGCTCCGGAATTCATTTCGGAGCCGGTCGCACATATTGTAAGAACTACCGCAACCGGCAATGCCTTTTTTACAAGACTTCTGTCCTTAACCAGTTCCCATGGTTCACCATCATAACAGGCAGCTGCAGCGATATGTTTGGATGCATCTATTGTGCTCCCGCCCCCCACAGCCAATATTACCTGTATGTCCTTTTCTTTACAGATAGCAGCACCCTTTTCCACAGATGTAAGCTTAGGATTCGGTTCTATTCCCGAAAGCTCTGACACTTCAAAATCTTTCAGCAGGTCCCGGATTTTATCATAGAGACCACTTCTTTTAATGCTTCCGCCACCGTATACTAACAGAACATTTTTCCCGTATTTTTTCAGTTCCTCCGGCAGACACTGTATCTGATCCTTACCGAATCTGATATCCGTTGGAATATGAAATGTGAAATTATTCATGCTGCTCTCCTTCTTTATCCGCTAAATCTTAGCCCTATACCGGTCATAGTGTAATGCCCGGATATCCACATCCGTCTTTCCCGTCACGATCAGCTTTGCCAGCTGCTCTCCAACTGCAGGTGCAATTCCAAAGCCATGACCGTTAAAAGCACATGCCACATACAATCCCGGAATTTCATCCACCGTTCCAAGCGCCGGTACTCCATCCGAGGATGCATCCATCCAGCCGGCCCAGGTACGCACGATCTTAGCATTGGCAAGATCCGGGAAGTATTTCATGATTCCACGGCAGATACAAGGCGCTGTTTTGGATGAAGTGACCGGTGTTCCGTTATCCTTATTATATCTCTCCAGGCCTGAGGATCCTCCAAATACGAAAGACCCATGCTTAGTCTGATGTCCATAAAAATCTGCCTCTGCAGTACCAAGCATCTGGTCAAACATATGAGGCTGTGCCTCTGTTACAAGACATTCTAACAGCGAATTTGTCATGGGAATATCAATTCCCACTGTTGTAAGGATCTCTCTTGAATCAAGTCCTGCTGCCACCAGCACATTCTCACCTTCATAAACATTATTTGGGGTGATCACCTGGCGTATTTTTCCTTTTATCACCCTAAGCTCTGTGACCGGCTCTCCTGTTATAAATGTTACTCCCAGCTTTCTTGCCATCTTATAATAGCCCAGTGTCGTGGTGAGCGGGTTGGCATGACCATCGGTAGGGCACCAGCTGGCACAGATTACCTCCTCGGATAAATAGGGATTGATCGCTCTGACCTCATCTCCATCGATCATCCGCACATCCAGTCCGGCACCTCTTGCATTGTCAGCAAGTTTTGTAAGTATCTCTCTGTGCTTTTCCGTCTTACCGAGTCTGAGATTTCCATCCTGATGATACTCACAGTCCACTTCCAATTCCTCAGATAATGTCGGCCACAGATTCTTAATCCCATACATGACAAGCGGAAGCTCCCTGACATCTCTGCCCGATTGTCTTACCCCTCCGCCATTTCGTGATGAACCACCATTTCCGATATGGTCAGAGCTTTCCAGGACGATTACCTCTATTCCCGTTTTGGCCAGATAATAAGCTGTGGCGCATCCGATGATCCCACCACCTATGATTATCACTTCTGCGTTTGTCTTCATACTATCCGTCCTCCCTTTCGTCCAATGCTTCATTTGCAAATATCTTCATTTCAATTGGACGCATCGGTACTCTGCTTGTAGCAGGCTCAAGCTCTGCCGGAGAAATTCCAAGTTCTCTCGCCACGATTCCCTTTACAAGCCTGCTGCAGGTCTGTCCCTGGCATAGTCCCATGCCTGTTCTTAAATATCTTCTGATCTCTGTGAGTGTCCACATTCCCTCATGTACGGCTTTTCTGATCTCTCCTTTTGTGATCTCCTCGCAGCGGCAGATCAGCATATCATCATCCGGTCCCGGAACAAACGGACCGATATCTCTTGATCGATCATTAACTGAATTCATAGCACGCTCCTCCTACACTGCTTTAAAAAATCTTGCCTTCATCGCATATTCCTTAGGAACCCTCATTGTCAAAAGGCTGGTCTTATCAAATGCCTTAAGACTCTTCACGGAAACAACCTCTGCATCACAGATTACTGTTCCATCTCTTCCAAGGCCTTTACCCTTTGTGCCTTCCGCAGGTAATGGCAGGAATTCATAAGGAAGTGTTACCGTTGCCGTGCCGTCCCCACAATCCTCATCTATAAGAAAGATCGCCTGACCGGAACAGCTGGCTACACACATTCCGCAATTGATACAGTCTGCTCCTTCTACTGCGATGGGAAGAGATGTAATGTTTGACCCAATAGAGATACATCCTTTCTTACACGCATCCTGACACGGATTACAAGGGATATTCTGGGTACACTCTATCACCGGATGCACACCCGGCTTGTGCGTTACTCCCGGAAATCTGTCTATTTCATCATCTGCAATATATCCATGAAGCAATAAATTCTGTGAAATTTCAATTTGTTCCTCTGTCTTTTCAATCAACTTCCCCCTGTTCTCCGGTGCAAACATCCCCTGTCTGAGTCCATCCAATGCATGATCGAGTGCTACAAGCTCTGTATCCAATTCCTCCTTTTCTATGTACCCCAGATATTCTGCAGCTACAATTCCAGCCATACGTCCCTCGATCATCGCTGAGGAGGCTTCCTCTATTCCGGATACATCTCCGGCAACAAATACTCCCGGAAGGGATGTTCTTCCATATTCATCACAGACCGGTACCTGGCCTCCTCGTTTTGGATTGTCTTCCATCTTGCAGCCCGCCATCTTCAGAAGCTGTGACATCGGGGAAAGTCCTACAGCAAGGCAGATCGTATCCACATCAAAATGCTTTTCCGTGCCGGGTATAAATTGAAATCTGCTGTCTACCTCCGCAATCGTAACTCCGGTCACGCACTCCTTTCCTTCCGCCTTTACAATCGTATGTGATAAATAAAATGGTACTCCTGTACGCGCCACCTTTGCAGCATGCACACCATAACCGCCTACTCTTGATGCGGCATCCACGAGCGCTACGACCTCACATCCACACTGTTTAAGCTGAAAGGAAACGACCAGACCTACATTTCCTGAGCCAAGCATTAAAACCTTCTTGCCAGGAAGTACTCCGTGAAGATTCATCATAGTCTGTGCTGCCCCTGCTCCGATGACTCCCGGTAATGTCCATCCCGGGAATGTGACCATGTTTTCTGCAGCTCCGGTTGCAATGATGATTGCATTTCCCTTATAATGCTCTACCTCTCCACCTCTTTTGACCACAACCTCTTTATCCTGATACAGGCCAATGACTGTCGCATTCAGCACAACTTCGACTCCGGCTTCATCCGCTTCCTCCAGAAGCTGCTGTCCGATCACAAATCCTCTGACTTTTGCCCTGTGTTCCTTTGAGCCGAAAAACTTATGGATCTGTTTGAACAACTGTCCCCCCGGCTTTTCATTTTCGTCAAAGACAACAGCTTTAAGTCCCTTCTTTGCTGCCTCTATCCCTGCTGATAAACCGGAAGGACCAGCTCCTACTATTATTAAATCATATCGTTTCATGTTAATCTCCTTCCCCAGTCCTTTGGGTTACTGCTTATCAAATGGTTGATCTGATACGCCGTATTGAGTTCGTACATCCATCCCCGGTGCAAGCGGTGTAATACAAGTTCTGACATTTGGTTCACCATTTACAATCATGACGCAATCCGTGCATCGTCCTATCGCACAAAAAATCCCTCTTGGTTTGTGCTCCTTTTGCGTATATCTGTGCACCATCACTCCTGCTGCCTTTAATGCTGCCGCAATCGGCTCTCCTTCATAACCTTCCATCTCTTTTCCATCAAAGGTAAACTTCACTAATTCACCCTTTTCCTGGACGCCCAGTATCGGATGCTCCTTTATTCTCTCTGACATAACAGTTCTCCCTTCTGCAGCTCTCTATGCTAAATCCGGCTTTTCCCAAAGTCTCAGTTTTTGTCCCAGTCCCAGTTCCATTGCCTTCTCATAACAGCGTTTGCCCCATGCCACATCTTCAACCGGCATTCCTCCTACCGAGAAAATTACGACTTGTTGATCAGAATCCCTGCCTGCACACTTACTATTTATAATATCTCCCAGATCATACATATCACTTTTCTCTATGAAACCGTCATGGATCATATCGGTAAATTTGGAACCTATAATGTTATTTGCCCCAAATGACGGATAGGGAAATTCCTCAGCCCAGGCCTCATATAAAGCTGTATTATCCACAACAAGCCTGCACTTTTCCGTGTCTGCCATATATCCTGCATCCAGTTCAAAGCAGCTTACTCCGATGATCAGGGCACCCGGTTTTATCCATTCCCCCCTGATATGCGGGTATGTACCGGGATCGGTATTTCCTGAATTTGCAAAAGCTATGACATCCGTATCCCTTACCAGCTCTTCCAAGGTGTCTACTGCTCTTATTACCGGAATATTTGGATATTTTTCCTTCGCATATTCCACGAATGCAGTCAGCGATCTCTGTCCTCTTCCTTTTACCTTAATCTCTCTTATACCCGGACATTCCGCTAAAATAGCTGCCAGAGATGTCTTTCCCATAACTCCCGGTCCGCAGATTCCGCAGACTGAGGCATGCTTCGGTGCCAGATATCTTACCCCTACCCCCGGTATTGCGCCGGTTCTCATTGCACTTAAAATGTTGGCAGACATTAATGCAATAGGGGCACCTGTATCTTTATCGTTTAACATGACGGTGAGAATGGAGCGGGGAAGTCCTTTTGTCTTATTATTACTGTTGCTCCCATACCATTTCATTCCCGCCAAATCAAAAGAGCCTCCGATATAAGCCGGCATTGCCATAAATCTTCTGTCGTCACCTTCATCAAGCGGCATATTCGGAAAGGGAGATTCCTTTGGAAAAGATATCTGGCTGCCATGGGAATTATGATTTTCACCACCCATTACATAATCTCCCACGTTCAGGCACTTGATCACCTCTTCCATGGCGTCGATACATGCCGGCATGTCTTTTACACCGGCCTTTATCATGTCTTCCTCTGACAGAAAAACAAAGTCAATTGTTGGATATGCCATATCTGCTTCCTCCTTAATATCCGGTCATTTCTTATGCGTCAGCTCCGTTGCTTTTGATATAATTACTTCATGTAAGGTACATCCCAGAGATTCAGTGATGTGCCCAGACCTTTTTCCACGGCTCTCTGATAACAATCGTACCCCCAGGACAGATCTTCCAAGGGCATACCACCGATCGAGCACATCACAATCTCGTCATGATCCTTTCTGCCACCGGATGTTCCATTTACAATATCACTCAGATTAATGACCTGCTCTCTCGGTATCTGTCCTGTCTTTACCAAATGTACAAAATGGATGCCCATGATCACCCATTCTCTTTTATTTCCAAACGCATCTACCGGCCCTCTCGCAATAAAATTATTCAGATACTTCCGGTACATTCCATAATTGTCCACCACCATTGTAGTATTCTTAAAATCTTCATATTTACGATAGAGGAAGGAACCCATGCTAAATATTGTTGCTCCCTTTTTGAACCATTCGAGCTTGAATTCTTCCATATTTTCTTTGGTGACGGACATTGCTTCTGACACTACATCTGCGTCGCGACAGGCTTCTTTAAGACTGTCACAGATGACAATTTCTTTCACCTGTGGATAGGTTTTTTCAATAAATTCTTTCATGGCAAGGGCTGTCTTTGACCTCGAAGAACTTCCTCTTATTTTAATCTTCTTGATATTAGGAAGTACTTCCATATAACACATCAGTGCACATTTGTTGATGACACCCGGTCCAAGTAAGGACAACACCTCTGAATCTTTATTTGCCAGATATGTTGCTGCCATCGCCGGCATTGCTCCTGTCCTCATAGCCGATAAAAGGTTTGCCGACATGATTGCCTTAGGAGCTCCGGTGTCCACATCGGAGAGGGTCACCATCAGGATGGATCTTGGTAACCCCAACACCTGATTATGGCTGTTTGAACCGTAATACTTCTGCCCGGCTATATGGAATCTTCCGCCTAAATATGCCGGCATTGCCATAAATCTTCTATCCGGTCCGTCATCCAGAGGAAATCCCTCTATATCGGATTTTTGTGGGAAGTTCATCTGCAGGCCATGCTCGTCTGCATTGGGTCCTCCCAGCAAAAAATCCTTTTTCCCAAAGAGAGACATGGTATCTCTCATGGTCTCAATGCATCGGGCCGCATCCAATACACCGGCCTCTATCATTTCCTGCTCATTCAGATACAGAAAATCAATCCTCGGATATGCCATTTTGGTCCCTCCATCCGTCTATTTCTTTAATTTTGTCCACATTTCATCATAGATTGCCAGAGTATCCGTATCAAGATAGCTTACAAATTCACCGCTCGCGATCACTTCTGCCGGTACATTTTTTGCCTCATTATTCACATAATCCTCTCCCAGCATCTCCAGTGCAGTCTTATTCGGACACAGATACGGGAAATCCTCAATGTTCATCTTTGCAGCTTCTGCTGACAGCATATAATTGATAAACTCCATTGCTGCATCATAGTTTTTTGCTCCTTTTGGAATTGCCCAGTTATCCAGGAACACATAAGCTCCCTCTGTCGGATACACTATTTCAATATCCGGATTTTCATCCATGGCAAGTGCCACCTCTGCTGACCATACCATTCCTACAGTACAATCTCCTGAGATTAATGCAGATTTCGGAGAATCCGAATCATATAGCTTAATGTTATCCTTAAGTGTCAATAATTTTTCTTCCACCTGTGCCAGGGTATCAGGATCGGTCTCATTCATGGATAAGCCCATGGACCGTTCTGTCATTCCGATTACCGCTCTGTAGTCATCCAGAACTACCAGCTGGCTTTTGAGAGAAGGATCGAACAGATCTGCATAGGATGTAATTTCTTTATCTACCTTTGCTGTATTGACGGCAATACAAGCCACACCGCCTTCATATGGAACACTGTAAACATTGCCCGGATCAAAGCTTTCATCCAGATAAGCGGGATCAATATTGGACAGATTCGAAAGCTTATCCTTATCAAGGGCTTCCAGCTTGTCCTGCGCGATCAGGTACTCTATGGCATAGTCGGAAGGCAAAATCACATCATAGGTACCTTCTGATTCTGATTTCAGTTTTGCAAGCATATCCTCATTGGAAGAATACGTTGATACATTCACCTTGATTCCGGTATCCTTTTCAAAATCACTGATAGCTGCTTCCGAAACATATTCTGTCCATATAAACACATTTACCTGACCCTTTTGGGCATCCGTACCTGTGTTTCCGCATCCGGTCAGCATAGAGCATACCATTACACCTGTCATTAAGAAACCGAACATTTTTCTCTTCATAACCATTCCTCCTTCAAATAACTATTGATGTGTTTTCTTTTTTAATAAATCACCCTGTGTTAAAAATACAAACAGGATTGTTCCCACCAGGATCAGTGTCGACAATGCATTCACATCCGGAGCGACACCACTTTTTACACTCTCCATCACCTTGAGAGGGTAAGTTTTGGTCTGACCATATACGAAATAGCTGATGATCACATCATCTATGGATAACGTAAATGCCAACAGCGCCCCTCCCAGAATTCCCGGAGCAAGCACCGGAAGAGTGATTTCAAAAAAAGTTACCAGACGGTTGGCTCCCAGATCCATACTGGCCTCCTCGATGGAGCTGTCATACCCGGCAAGCCTCGCCCTGACGTTGAATATGACAAACGGAACGCAGAACGTTACATGCGCCAGTATCAGTGTCAACATTCCTCTTGCGATGTTTACCTTGGCAAATATTGTCAATAAGGAAATACCAAGTACGATCTCCGGAATGACCACAGGTATATATAATAGTCCATCGATAAATGCCTTTCCCTTGAATTTATACCGGTACATCCCGATCGCACCGAGAGTACCGATGATCGTAGCAAGCAAAGTACTTATCACTGCAATGATCATGGTATTTCCAAATGCCTCCAACAGGGATGTGTTGTCCCACAGCTTCACATACCATGCAAAAGTAAATCCTTTCCAGCTCATATACGGCTTCGTGGTCGTTGCATTAAAGGAATTCACGACAATGACTGATATGGGCAGAAACAGGAACAGATATACCAGGGTACAAAATGCAATACTTAATCTTTGTTTCCTTTTTTCTTTCCTTTTTCTCTTCATCTAAGCACCCCCTATATTCCAAGAGCATCCATATCTCCGCCAAGCTTCTGGTAGATTTTCACGAGAATCAGTGTCACTACAATTAAAATGATGGATAATGCCGCTCCTAACGGCCAGTTATTTCCGCTCTGGAACTGTCTTTCTATCAGGTTTCCGATCACATCCGAATTGCCGCCACCCAGGATATCCGATACGAAGAAATATCCCAGGCAAGGAATAAACACCATCAGACTTCCGGAAAAAATACCACCGGATGTAAGCGGAAGAATTACTTCAAAAAACGTACCAACCGGTCGTGCTCCGAGATCGGAGGAAGCCTCCAATAAGGATCCGTCCAGTTTTTCTATAGCGGTATATAACGGTAAAATCATAAATGGTATCAGGCAATACACCATACCAAGAATCGTTGTTTCCTGCTTGTACAGGAGATCAAGCGGTTCTCCTACAAGGTGCAGCTTCATCAGCAGTCCATTGATCCAGCCACTGGTTCCCAACAGATTTCTCCAACCGTAGATCCGGATCAGGGAATTTGTCCAGAATGGAATAATAACAAGCATATATAAAATTTTTTTCTTTCTGCTCTTTGTACGCGCTATGATGTACGAGAAAGGATATCCGATCAGAATACAAAGTACTGTTGTTATAAATGCAATACCCAAAGACTGTGCATAAATTCTTAAGTAATCCGTGTTGGCAAGTCTGATATAATTCTGTACCGTAAACTCAAAGGTCACATTATAAAACTCGTCAATGGAACAAAAGCTCATCACTGCCACGTAGATCAGAGGAACTGCAATAAGCAGAATCATGATTAAAGTAACCGGACCAACTGTGATCAGTGCCGGCAGGGTATTGGAACGGAATTCGTGTTTCGTTTTCTTTTTTTTCATAGGATACCTCCTAAGCCAGCCGGATATTGTTCAATTCCTCAAATATGTAATGACTTTCATTATGGATCAATACTGCATCCTCTACATTCCAATACGGGAAACACCTGCTTCCTATTTCCGGCAGTTCCTGACCTGACAGACGTTCCATTTTCAGTTCATTCCCATTAGGAAGTGAAATGATACATTTCAGCACCGAGCCTACATAAATATAATCTTTTACCTGGGCGGTCAGTTCAAAACCTTCTACCGGTTCCATGGAAAATTTCATTTTCTCAGGCCGCACCGAAATCGTAGCATATTCCAACAAAGAAAAGTCTTCCGGACAGTTCACGGATACTGCTCCATTCTCCAATGTCAGCGTGGCAACACCGTTTTCAATTCTGGTGATGCAGCCATCATAGGTATTTGTTTCACCGATGAAGGTAGCTACAAACTTCGTTGCCGGATGCTCATAAATCTCTGCCGGAGTTGCCAGCTGGTCAATGATGCCGTCATGCATTACGGCAATCCGATCGCTCATAGTCAAGGCTTCCTCCTGGTCATGTGTGACATAGATGAATGTGATATTCAGCTTCTTCTGTAATCTTTTCAATTCGAGCTGCATCTGCTTCCTTAGCTTTAGATCCAGTGCGCCTAACGGTTCATCTAACAGAAGTACTCTCGGTCTGTTGATCAGTGCCCTTGCGATGGCAACTCTCTGCTTCTGTCCTCCGGACATCTGTGACGGATACCTTTTTTCAAACCCGCTAAGCTGAACCATCTCCATCATTTCAGACACACGTTTCTTAATCTCCGCCTTCGGCACCTTCTTCATTTTTAATCCGTATGCAATATTGTCATATATTGTTTTGTGCGGAAAAAGTGCATAGGATTGAAATACCGTGTTGACATTCCTTTCAAATGGCTCCTTATCTTCGACCCGCTCACCTTCCACCATGATCGTTCCTGTTGTAGGCTCCTCAAAGCCGGCAATCATTCGCAGTGTGGTTGTTTTTCCGCAGCCGGATGAGCCTAACAGGGTTAGGAACTCCCCCTCCTCTACGGAAAGGTTCAGATCCTTCACAACATGATTGGCACCATAAATTTTATTTACACCTTTTATCTCAACGATCTTGCCCATGAAATCACCTCTCCATCCCTTAAAGTGCTTTCGTTCCTCTCTCTCCGGTACGAATCCGGATTGCATCCATGATGTCTCTGATAAATATCTTGCCGTCTCCGACATGACCTGTTACACAGGTTTCCCGAACCTTCTCAACGATCTTCTCTACATCTTTATCATCAACGACAACCTCTACTCTTACCTTGGGAAGTAAGTTAATGGTCGTCTTAAAGCCTCTGATCTCATTTACAGTCTCCTCGGTATCAGATGAGATTCCCTTCTGGGTTCCGCACCCCATCACCGTGGATAAGGTCATACCCCCACAATTAATATCATCCAGAATCCTTTTTACATCCTCAAGCTTCTCCGGTCTGATTAATATTACTAATTCCTTCATATTCCCTTCCTCCTTCACCTTTTTGACTGACTTTCCGCCTTGCTTCATGCCCGCTTTCACTTATAGACGCTCTACGCAGCAAAGGGGCTTGTCCGAATCGGATAAGCCCCTTTGCTTTGGCGTCTTTCTCTTGTTTCTATGAATATAGCGCATTAAGTTGTCTAATTCAATAATTCAGTTTTACCATCTTTCTACTCCAAAAGTGGTAGTCACTCAAATTCTTTTACCATTTTAAACAGTTGAACTCTGCTTTTTATTCCCAGTTTGTGGTATATATTCAGGATATGCTTCTTTAATGTATTCGGTGTAATAACCAATTCATCACATATTCGAGCATTATCCTTTCCTGACATCAACTGTTTCAATATTGTATGCTCACGTCTTGTCAGATCATACTTTGCAACAGCCTCCGTCACTGTTATTTTGTCCATACCGTTTTCTCCTGATTTGTAAAACTGCTCCAACCGGTAGGCCAGATGATCCTTCAGAATATCCAGCACAAAAATATCATCATAATGGAAATTCTCCTTTCCGATCGTTCGGTAAAAGGTGATCGCACCTAAAAATTTCTTATTCCTTGCAATAACGACCTGTAATGCATAATGCCAGTTATTTGGCTTATATACCTTTTTATAATAATCTGTCTGCATCCTTACTTCATCGGATATAATATCCGTTTCCCTATAGATCAGCATTTTGCCGCTTGCCACGATCCCTCTGCTGTAATCAAGATCTTCGTACATTTCCGACAGATCCATATCACAGTTGTATGTAACGGGGTCACACAACAATTTTCCCTCTTCCGTAGATGCCATATAAAAATCAGCGCTGTCAAAATCCAGAACCATCTTAAGCTGATCCAGGAGCTCATATCGCATATCATCAAAGCATTCTGTCGTATATATTTTATAAATGATGTTATTCAACATGATCCAGTCATTTATTTCCATTTTCTTCATCGCTCACCCTCCCTTGTACACAATACCATCAACTTTTCCCTATACAAAAGGCAAAGAAGCTTTTTACAGCCTCTTTGCCTTATTTCCTGCATCCTATCATATTTCGTCTCTCACGTCAATTTACATTTTGGACAATACGGTCTGCATTATACCCTGTCGCAGCAAACACACTGAATCAGGCTCTTATGCTTTAGTTTCCTGCATCTCAATTACTCTCGGCTATATTTTCCGCATCGGTTTCTGCCTCCACCTGCTTTACACCGTCCTGTGACAATGGCCATTCTCTGATTTCTTTTACTGCTTCTGTCATATATCCGTGATGCCGGTATTCATCTTTCAGACCATATCCAATTTCAACCACTCTATGCCTCCTGTCCCGGCAGTTTCTTTTTCTCTTTATATGGAAACGGTCGTTTGTTCGTCAATACTTTTTATGCTTACATTATCTCTTTTTGTAAATCAGAAGCTCCGGATTTTCACCATTCTTCTCATATGTACATACCAGAATAAAATCCATATTTGCCAGAATACCGAAACACCTGTCTCCTCCGAATTCAGACTCCAGTTGATTCCCCAGATAGGTTTTCTGATCATCAAGGAATTTCACTTTTTGACCATTAGGCAGAGTATATTCCAGATTCACATATTTCCCCACAAGTGCATTTAGTTTGTCTACCCTTGGAAGTCCGTCTATATGCAGATCATTTATTTCATTTATCAATTGCTTTTTAAACTCTTCAAACTGCCCATTGTCACTAAGTTCATCATACCTTTTCCAGTAATCTAACTTTGGAAGCATTTCTTTCAGATAAGAGCGTGCCTGTTCTTCGGTAAAGCTTTCATTTACCATATTCTTTACACACACATCCATCAATTCATCCATATCGTTATATGTGTATGTTCCATCTGCATAGCACCACTTACAATACTCCTCATTTAATGTGCCATCCTTATCTCGTCCCAATATGGAATCATCATCAATGGGCATTCCGCAGCACTGACAGATCAGCTTTCTGGGTTCTCCCAAAAGCGTATTGATGGAAACATCAAATTCTTTCGATAAGAGCTTAAGTGTATCAGTATTGGGAACAGTATCTCCATTTTCCCAGCGTGATACTGCCTGCCTTGTAACCATGATTTTATCTGCCAGCTCGTCCTGTGACATTCCTCTTTCCGTACGAAGCTTTAAAATAATATTTTTTGTATCCATAGTCGTCACCTCCCATAGCCATATCATATCGACAAATTCATGTTCTGAAAAGCAACCTGCTGTTGCCATACCCTGTCTATATGATTTGATCAGCACTCTTTGGTCATGACTTTATTTCTTCTGAGAATAGCTGCTGTTTGCGCTGTATCATCTCATCAATCTTCTCAATATACAACCCTACATCCTTGACATTATCGCACCTCTCGATCCGTCCATCGGGGAATACTCTCTTGGTGATGCTTCCGGCACCCAGAGCAACAATGGTCTGTTTCTCCTCCATGATGAGGATGTTGTACAGTCCGTATTTGCCGGGACGGGCATAGCCGGTGTTCTCAAAGTTGCCGGACATGTTCTTCTGTCGGTAGAGGTAATAGGGCTTCATTCCAAGCTTCTCAGCTCCCGCCGCCGCGATCTTCATGGTCTCGTCTGTATTATGGAGCATGGAGACGCCGTTCTCCTGGATCCACTGGTTCAGACGGGATGCCCGCTTGATTGCCAGGGAATGAACGGTCAGGCTGTCCGGTGCCAGTTCCACGATCTTTTCGATGGTGCGCTGTACATCCGCTTCCAGTTCTCCCGGCAGCCCCAGGATCAGATCCATATTAATATTGTCAAAGCCGACCTCTCTCGCCAGCTTATATGCTGTAAGTACCTGTTCCACGCTGGCTTTTCTGCCGATGATATCCAGTGTCTCCTGCTTCATAGTCTGGGGATTCACGGAGATACGGCTGACCTGGTGACGGTACAGTACCTCCAGCTTCTCTCTGGTGATGCTGTCGGCACGACCGGCTTCCACGGTGAATTCCTTCACGGTAGAGAAATCAAACTTGGACTTTAATGCCGTGATCAGACGGTCCAGCTGCTCCGGTTCCAGTGTGGTGGGCGTACCACCGCCGATATAGACGGTATCCAGTACCTTGTCCTGAAAGTTCTCCGCCACATAATCCATCTCTTTGATCACAGCGTCCACATAGGCGTCCACCTGCCTGCGGAATGCAGCGATCGGATAAGAGGTAAAGGAACAATAGAGACAGGTTGTAGGGCAGAACGGAATCCCAATGTACAGGCTGTAGCCGCCCTCATAATGAATCTCTTTTAACAGATCCCTCTCTCTCTTCGCAATATCAATTCCCAAGAGTGCCTTCTCTTCGCTGACATAATGGCTCTGCTCCATGAAATCCAGAATCTCCGCATCACTTCTGCCCTCATCCAGCATACCATAGGCGATCTTCGTGGGACGGATGCCGGTGAGATTTCCCCAAGGGAGTTCCTGCCCGGTCACCTTGCTTAAGATGCGGTACAGGAAACGTTTCAGACCGTTCTTATACCCATCTGCAATGGTTTCTGTCTCCGCATTCCATAAAAAAGTCTCATCCTCCACTCGGATCTTCGCTCCGGTGTCCCCCAGTTCAATCTCCAGACTGACCTGCGGTTCCAGCTCTGCCAGCTTCTCCGGTTTTGTCTCCGGGGTGATAACTGTGACCTGGTCCTCCGCATAAAAAGCCTTCACCAGAGAATGTACATCATATTCATAGTTAGGATGGGATAATTTCACTACTTTCACGTTACTACCTGTACCTTTCCTTTCGCCCGCCTCCGCAAAACGCAGGCATAATTCAGGCACAGAAACCTTTGTCTGTGCCTGATGGATTTCTTTATTATAACTGTTCAGAACCCTATTAGCAAAACGGATTATATTTCTTCTCATGTCCGATGGTGGTGCTGTCGCCGTGTCCCGGATAGACTACCGTCTCCTCCGGCAGAGTAAACAGCTTTTCCTTCACTGAACGCACCAGTGTACTCATACTGCCGGTGGGGAAATCGGTTCTGCCCACGGATTCCTGAAACAGGGTGTCACCGCAGATCAGGAACCCTCCTTCCGGAAAATAATAGCTGACACCGCCCGCGGTATGTCCGGGCGTTGCCAGGACTTTGATCCGGATGCCGTCCAGATCCAGTTCCTCTCCGTCCTTCAGATACACATCTGCGATCACCGTAACCGGACATCCCATCGCTTTCGACAGATTGTTTTTCGTATCCAGGAGGAACTTTTTCTCCGCCTCCCCGGCATAAATTTTCACAGGGGTCTCTCCATGCTCTCCGGCATAGGCATCCGCTGCCGTCTTCAATTCCTCACAGCCACCGATATGGTCGAAATGTCCATGGGTCAAAAGGATTGCCGCCGTATGCAGTCCGTGCTGTCCAAGTGCCGCCTCAATTTTCTCTCCGTGATCCGCGGGGTCGAATACCAGCACTTTATCACTGTTCTCTCTGTATACAAAGTAGCAGTTGGTCTGGTAGATTCCCAGCGTCATATGTCCGATACGAATATTGCTCATAATAATCTCCATTCCGCAAGTGATTCCTTCCGTCGGAGGAATTGCGGATCAAATTTCAAATTTGATTCTGCGATATCAGCCTGTGGTTCTCTCGATGTCAATGACGCTCTCGATACCCCGGATCTTGTCAATGATACGGTTAAGTTCCTCTCTGCCGCTGATCTCGAAGGTCGTCTGCAGCGTTGCCAGTCCCTGTCTGTTGGTTCTGGTGTTCATGGACATAATATCAATATTTTTCTCCGTCAGCGCCTTGGAAATATCCGCTAACAGTCCGTTACGGTTGTTGGCATAGATCTTGATCTCCGCCAGATATTTCTCCGCATGTGCCTCCTCCGGCTGCCATTCCGCATCGATCAGTCTCGCCCTCTCCATCTCCGGCAGATTGATGATGTTGATACAGTCGGTACGGTGAATAGAGATACCTCTTCCACGGGTCACATAACCCACGATCTCATCCCCCGGCACAGGAGAACAGCACTTGGAAAAACGCACCGACAGATCCGCGATACCCTTTACCACGATACCGCTCTTGGACTTCATGAGGACAGGCTTGTTCGCACCATTTTGCACATTTGCCGCATTGTTCTCCGCAATGCTTGCCAGAACTTCCTCGTTGGTCATCTCTTTCTTATGGTCACGGTCGTACAGCTCCTGCATCTTGTTGACGATCTGCCCCTCTTTCAGAGCACCGTGTCCTATAGCCGCCAGTACAGAATCCCAGTCCCTAAACCCATACTTTCGCATGACGGCATCCATGTATTCCTGCTTCTGCAGGCTGGCAAGATTGATTCCTCTGGCTTTGCAGTAGCCGGAAAGCAGATCCTTGCCCTTTAAAATATTGTCTTCCTTTAACTCATTCTTGAACCACTGGTTAATCTTGTTCTTGGCCTGGGTACTTTTTACCACATTCAGCCAGTCGCGGCTGGGACCCTTGGAGTTCTGCGAAGTGATGATCTCGATCCGGTCTCCGTTGTTGATCTTATAATCAATGGTCACAAGTTTCCCGTTGACTCTCGCTCCCACCATCTTGTTACCCACGGCGGAATGAATGCTGTAAGCAAAGTCAATCGGGGTAGATCCCGCCGGAAGGTTCTTGACCTCACCGGTAGGAGTAAAGCAGTATACGCTGTCGGAGAACAGATCCAGATCGTTCTTCAGCAGGTTCATGAATTCCTTGTTATCCGACATGTCCCGCTGCCACTCCAGGATCTGGCGCAGCCATACCAGCTTCTCTTCTTCCTGTACCTCCGGCTTCTTGCCGTCGGAAGCCTCCTTGTATTTCCAATGGGCGGCAATACCGTATTCCGCCACGCGGTGCATCTCAAAGGTACGGATCTGGATCTCGAAAGGCTGTCCGTTGCTGCCGATCAGCGTCGTATGCAGTGACTGGTACATATTTGCTTTGGGCATGGCAATATAATCCTTGAAACGCCCCGGAATGGGTTTATACATTTCATGGATCACACCCAGTGCCGCATAACAGTCCTTCACCGTCTCCACGATGATACGCACGGCGAAGAGATCATAAATCTGATCCAGCGTCTTGTGCTGGTTCTTCATTTTCTTATAGATGCTGAAAAAATGCTTTACACGGCCATCGACTTTGGCTTCGATGCCGGCATTCTTAATATGTTCACTGACTTCATCTACAATACCCTGGATATATTTTTCACGGACGCTCTTACGGACAGCGATCTTATCCACCAGATCGTAATAGATATCCGGCTCCAGATACTTCAGTGACAAGTCATCCAGCTCGATCTTCAATTTGCTGATACCAAGTCTCTGGGCGATGGGACAATAGATCTCCAGCGTCTCTTTGGCAATCCTCTGCTGGCTCTCCGGCGTCTTGTACTTCAACGTGCGCATATTGTGCAGACGATCCGCCAGCTTGATCATAATAACGCGGATATCCTTCGCCATGGCGAGGAACATCTTACGCAGGTTCTCCGCCTGCATCTCCAGCTTGGCATCTGACTGTTCTCCGTTGCTGCCGGACAGCGGAATCTTCTCCAGTTTGGTCACGCCGTCTACCAGAAGTGCGACATCATCACCGAATTCTCTCTTAAGATCCTCTTCCGTCATCACGGTATCTTCCACCACATCGTGCAGGATACCTGCCACGATGGTCTCTTTATCCAGCTTCAGATCCGCCAGAATGATTGCCACATTCAACGGATGGATGATATAAGGTTCTCCGGACTTCCGGAACTGATTTTTGTGAGCCTCGCTGGCAACCTTATAGGCTTTCTCGATCATGGAAATATCATCACTGGGGTGATATTTTTGCACACATTGAATAAGCTCCTGATATAATTCATCCGGATTCACGAATTCTTCTGATTTACTTATCTTATCATCATCAAAAATGATCTCGTTCTTCTCTTCTGTCATAGACGAAACAGCTCCATATAATTTTTATCGATGTCTTATTTTCCCTCGTAGCAGATGGCTGACTCCAGACGATATTTGCTAATGCGCTCACGGCCTTTCAGTCCTGCCAGTTCGATCAGCACTACCACGCCTGCTACTTCACCGCCCAGAGACTCGATCAGTTTGATCATAGCCTCAGTGGTACCTCCGGTAGCGATCAGGTCATCCACGATAAGCACTTTCTGACCGGGCTTGATACTGTCCTTGTGCATCTCAATGGTAGCGGAACCGTATTCCAGATCATATGTGGCAGATACGGTCTCTCTGGGAAGCTTTCCCTTTTTGCGGATCAATACAAAGGGCTTATGATTATTGTATGCGATCGGTGTTCCGAAGATAAATCCGCGGGACTCGGGGCCTGCTACCACATCATAATCCAGATCCTTGATCTTCTCCTGCATGGTATCGATCGCCAGATGCAGTCCGTCCGCATCCTGCAGTACACTTGTGACATCACGGAAAATGATACCCTTCTCCGGGAAATCGGGAATGCTCTTTACATATTCTTCCAACTTTTTCATGATTCTACACACCTTTCTCTTATTTAACGAGTTTATAGCTGCTTTTCTGCTACTTCAATCTGTTTTTTAATAAAATATTTGATGATCTCGCTTCGGGTAATAATTCCGATGAATACATTTCTGTCATCGATCACCGGTACAAAGTTCTGCATCTGCGCCTGTCCCAGCAGTTCTTCCATATTCGTATCGATACATACCGGACGGATCTTGCCGCTCTGGATGATATCCCTTATCGACAGCTTCTCCAGACTTTTCATGGTAATGCTGTCCAGTTCACTGTTGTGGCTTAAGATATTCCACAGAAAATCTCCCTCACTGACTACGCCCACATACCGATCCTCGGCATCGATCACCGGTACCGCCGTGTAGCCGTAGCGTTTCATCTTCTCCAGCCCCTGCCTGATGGTCATATCGTCCCGAAGAAAAGTAACTTCTTCCTTCGGAGATAAAAAAGATGCAATATTCACAATGTTCCTCCTGCCAGTTTCTCTTCTTGTATGCTGTTTATTTTTCAGAAGTTATCTCTTCATAAGTGCCTTCCACTGCTTCCTGTTCCTGCTTGAATCTGCGTAATTTCTCCGCAAAATAGATAGTGGAAAAGCAGTCACTTGCGCCACTTAAGATCAGTCCCACACCCAGTACACGGAATAATACTATCGCTGCCTTAAAAGGATTGCAGATCAGTAAGATTCCCAGAATAATATTGATAACCGCCACAACAAGCATCCCTGCCCAGCTGCCATAACCCAGTCGCTTCAGGTCAATAGCATCCTGTAACTTGCTGCATCCGCTGAACAGCACCAAAATTCCCAGAATAAAAGGAATCAGGGAAATGATCACTTCCACCTTATACAGTACTGCCGCACCTACCACCATGCCTACCAGACCGAATACAAACTCATTGTGATAATAATTCTCTCTGGCATCTCTGAGCAGATAGCAGATGATGGAAATGAGACCTGCCACGA
>ERZ1034952.561-NODE-561-length-33916-cov-12.617200_pt1 | contig 33916 bp, 29 predicted proteins | sample MGYA00520625_ERZ1034952 | MGnify/ENA primary metagenome ERZ1034952 (study PRJEB33766, sample SAMN09781773) | gut metagenome | biome: gut microbiome | host: Homo sapiens | place: Madagascar | study: EMG produced TPA metagenomics assembly of the PRJNA485056 data... | reverse complement strand
TGGCGGTCTATCTCTTGTTTTCGGTTGCTTGCTTCCTTACCGTACATGAGCATTCGCGCCCGGATTATCATTTCCGTAGCCTTCGAGCAGATTGATTGCTCCCCAGATTCCAAGACCTGCACCCAGAGCAACGACCAGCGTCTGAAGGACACCAACAGCAGAATTGAAAAATGCCATAATTGATTTTGCCGGAATCAGAGTATTTCTCCTGATCTTCGCCTCAAAATGCAAAACCCGGAATGAAGGCCGCTGTGCGGCTCCCGATTCCGGCGTCTCCTTTCAAAATGTAATTGTGATAATTCGTTCCGGTTTTGCAGCCTGAGCTGATGTCTTGTGTCTTTCATGGTGAATCAAGCCTCCTTGTCTTGATATGGTTTTATGAAAAAGCGGTTCTATGAATCCGCCGTTTCATCCTCTTCGGATACATCTACTTCATATACGTCGTAGACTTCCTCCGGCTTCGGCTTGAGCTGCGTGGAAAGGTACTTCTCAATATCGAACTCATTCCGCGGGTCTGCGTCCGACAGGTATTTATAATTTTTGTGCTTCGTGATGTCGAATTTTGCGGAGAGAAATGGGCGGACGCCTCGAATCTGTAGGATGCACTTGGAGCCGTCCAGCACCGCCAGTTCATCCACGGTAGCAAGGTCTTTGCCGAGCTTCTGGTAGTTGAGGCTGTGAGAGACCTCGCGGCCGCGGCTCTCACCGGTATTGAAGGTGTCGATTGTCTCTTTTCCAAGTGACTGGTTCAGCTCTTTCAGCGTCGTCGGCTCCTTGCCGCCGAGGAAAATTGAGCTGTCACAATTCCCTATGATCGTGTCGGCGTTGTCCTTGTACAGCGCTTTGAGCTGGCTTTGCGCCTGTAAGACAAGGCAGGCTGAGATCTCACGGCTGCGGATCGTGGCCATGAGCTTTTCGAGATTCGGTATCTGTCCGATATTTGCTGCCTCGTCGATCAAGCAGCGTACATGCGTGGGAAGCCGTCCTTTGTAAACGTCGTCGGCTTTCTCGCACAGAAGATTAAATAATTGGCTGTAAATCATCGAAATTAAGAAACTGAAGGTGCTGTCGGTATCGCTCATAATGAGAAACAGCGCCGTTTTGCGCGGGTCATCCTTGTTAGCGTCGCCCAGCGTGTCCAGCTCCAATTCATCGTACATTGTGATCTCGCGCAGCTCCTGAATATCAAACGGTGCAAGCCGCGCACCGCACGAAATATTGATGCTCTTAGCTGTCTTGCCGGCAGCCAATTTGTACTTCTTATACTGGCGGACAGCGAAGTGATTGTGGTTTTCCTTTTCCAGCTCCTTAAATGCAATATCCACGGGGTTTTCAAAGGTTTCATCATCCTCGCGGACTTCCATTGCATTTACCAGCTCGATAAGCGTGGCGAAATTCTGCTCACGCTCCGGCGCTTCATAATGGATGTATCCGATCAGGGCGCAGTACAAAAGGGTCTCCGCTTTCTGCCAGAAATCGTCCCCGGATTTTCCGTCGCCCTTGGTGTTGCAGATCAGGGTGTTCACCAGCTTGAGAATGTCTTTTTCCGAATGGATATACGAAAAGGGATTGTAGTGCATCGACTTTGCAAAATTTATGGTGTTAAAAATCTTGATCTTGTAGCCGTTGCGCTGGAGCAGCTTCCCGCACTCTACGACGATAGAGCCTTTCGGGTCGGTCACAACATAAGAGGAATGGCATTGCATCAGGTTGGGCTTAATGAAAAACCTTGTCTTACCGGAACCGGAGCCGCCGATCACCAGTACATTTTTGTTGCGCGCCGTTTTGGGGTCTTTGGGACGATTGTTCATTGTGAGCGATTCCGTCTGTGTGAGGATGATGTTATTTTCAAATACCGGATCAATGTATGGCGCGATATCCTCCCGCGTTCCCCAGCGGGCAGACCCGTATTCGACGTTCTTGCGAAATTTTTTCGCGTTTTTCCCTTTCACATAAACGGCCAGCCGGATCGCAGCGGCAATCAGGACTCCAACCAGAAGGTCTGCCGGGTGGAAGCTGGGGAGTGCGCTCTGAAATGCTAATTGAAAGCCATCGAGGATATGCAGCAGCTTTGCGGAAAAATCCGCGCCGGGAGCCAATCTCCAAGCCTCACCGCATTTTGTCCCCATCAGGGCGAACAGAAAATACGGCAGATTCGGAAGAATGAGCTTTTTGAGATTCACGTTTTTTTTCACAGCTCCAGCCCCTTTTCTTTGTTTCTGACAGGAGCTGCAATATCCTTCTGAATGAGTTTGATATTGCGGAGCTTCTGGATGATCGAGGGCTTTTCTTTCTTGCGGGACGCGCTGCGGGAGTATTCCTCAAATGCAGCCGTCAGCGCATCGGCATCGCGCGCTTTGAAAAACACCATGTACTTGGGCGGAGAAACGGTTTTGTCTTTCTTTACCGCATAATCCACGCAGTATTTCCGCGCCACCCGGTCGAAGTCCTTGATGTTCTTGTTATTGATCTCGATATTGGCGACGCCCTGATTCTGCCCGATAAGCTTCTTGACGGACTGCTTGCCGGTCGCTTTGACCAGCCCCTGCTTTTTCTCGGCTTTCTTTGCCTTGCAATGCGCAAGATACTTGCTGATCGCCGCTTTCAGCACCCGTCCGGTGAGTTTTGTGCCGTTGATGATGAGTGTAATGGTTCTGTTTTCAACCTCTTCCTGCAAGCAAAATCGCTCCTTTCTCAGCGTTCATTCTGACGCTGCCGTTTTTTCTGCCATTGCTCCAGAAGCTTAATGATGGTCTGCTCCATTTGCAGCGGCGTGTAATTTCTGGGGAAGTATTTGCGGAGCGTATCGCTTTTTAGAGTAACGCGATCCTGCTCGCCCTTTTTTTCTTCGGACATGACCTTGTTCATGGCATCCTGCGTGCATTTACCCTCACGGCTGAGCTTTTTGATGCGCTGCGCCTGAGAGAGTGACGGGGTGTTCTGCGAATACTCCATAGCATCCAGAACGCCCCGCTGTTCCTCCGGCTTGAGATAGGAAAGCTCAACGGCGGGATTAAAAGCAATTTCCTTTGCATCGACCTTTTTCTGAATCTCCGGAACCAGCTCGGTGAGACGAACAAACCGCTGCACCTGATTTCTGCTGGAGCCGGTTTGCTGGGCGATAATTTCATCGGCTCTTAACTTCGTCCCAACTTGGGACGAAGTGAGGTCTTGCCTCTGGCCCTGATGTTTCAGCGCCTCCATTTTCATTTTGTAAGCCTGCGCACGTTCCATAGGGGAAATATTTTCGCGCTGGAGATTGGCGTCTACCAGCAGGATCACAGCCTCATCGTCGGTGAGATTGCGGACGATAGCAGGAATCGTTTCTTTCCCCGCAAGGCCGCTGGCATGGAGACGGCGGTGGCCGGAGACCATTTCGTAGCCGCCTTCGGGGTCCGGGCGGATGATGGCCGGATTGAGAACTCCGAACTGCATAATGCTGTCTACCGTCTCCTGCATCAGCGCGTCATCGACCACCTTGAACGGGTGATTCTTGAACGCATGAATTTCAGACAGCGGTATTGCCTGCACCTGTTCCGTCGATGCCGGAGCAGGTGCTGTTTTCTTGGGCATGGATTCACCTCCAAAAGAAAATGCCGCAGGTGTGATAGCCTGCGGCGACTAAATACGTCCTTCTGCCATGTCGTGCTGAACCAGAGCAGAATAATAATTGCTGATGGTGAGAGATGCGTTGTAAATCGTCGCAAGAAGGTATTGCCGGATGTTCTTGATCTTCGTGGTGTTCTCCTTCATGCAGTCCAGCACAAAACGGATATGCTCGCTGTCCAGTTTCAAAAACCGGCTCCTGACTACCTCCGCAGGCTTGTCGTCGCCAGAGATACGCACGGTCTCTTTTGTGGTGCAGACCGTATCCACAATAAGCTCCAGAATCTCTTCCAGCACTTCCGCGTCGTTGGGATAGTCGATCCGCAGCACGTCATAGGCTATACTCTCGGCAATCAAATCTTTGTACCGCATCCGCATTTCCATATCACTTCGTTTCACATCCGGTCTTTGACCGCTCCTGACCGAAGGGAAGGGAAAGGAATCTGTATCACTTAAGTCAGTATCGTTTATCTCAGTATCATTACCTTTTGATTCTGGAAATTCTGGATTTTCGATTTTCAAAACTCCTGAATTTTGATTTTCACCATTCTTGAATTTTGATTCCTGCGCTGTGATGAAATTCTTGACATAGATGATGTTTGGCCTGCCGAGCCCCTGCCGTTTGCGCTCGATCAGGCCGCACTTGCTTTCCAGCTCGTTCAGCAGCTTCATTGCTTTCTGCGAAGCGCAGGAAAGTGCGTCCATAATGTCCTCGACCGTGTAGATGATGTACACGCGCCCCTCCTGATCCATCCAGCCGTTCCGAGCTGACAGGTTCATGCGGTCGAGCAGCAGCCCGTAGAGGATTTTTGCCTCTGCTGATATGGAGCAAAAGCGTTTGTCAGAGAACAGCACTTTCGGTATGCGGTAGAAGGAGAATTGCTCCGCCTGCACCCCGTAGTAGTAATCAAAGGTCATCGGCCTTCACGACCTTTCCATAGCCCCATCTCTATCAGGAGCTTCTTTGTACACCAGCCGATGCAGGGCGACGCCCGGCCATAGGGACAGCCGTCGCACTCGCTGACGGCGGCAGACGCTTTCTCCGCCGGAATATAAAAGCAGCCGGTGTCGCCGCGAAAAGTGCAGCCCTCAAGCTTCTTCCAGAAATAGCAGCATCGGCAATCCTGCGGTTTATCGTTTGTATGTCCTGTCATGTTCTCGCCTCCATTTCTGCCCCGGATGGGCAATAAAAAAGCACACCCGCTGGCTCCCGTTGGAGCAAGTAGGTGTGCTATGTACATTGAGTTCCCTGTATTTATGTTTGAATTTGGATATACGACTTGACGCTCGAAATTGGCATTGACTTCAATGCTGATTTCCCCTAAAATGACCGTCAGGGAAATGATACCTAACGCCTTTATTAGATATTTCTAATTTTCTGCTAATTCGGCGTCATTTTTTCTAACGATCAGGACTTGTCTCGTGCAATCTTGATTTGACTCGAACGCACTTATGACAATTATAATTTCCGCTTTTCCACCTGTTTTCGCACGGATTCTGAACGAATCTTGACTCGAATTATCTCAGAGGGAAATGATACCTTTTTACTCCTAAGCCCGAGGTCCCCGGTTCGAGCCCGGGCAGGCATGCCAACGTCAAAACAACGCCATAAGGTCATCAGCCGCCGCAAGCGGCGTCCGATTGACCGATGGTGTTGTTTTTCCTTTCCAAATCGAACCCATTTCATTGGGCTTCGATTTGGTTCCCATCAAGGAGCAAACACCGTTCCGTTTCCGCCTTGCGGCGAAAACTGCACTATGCTGGCTCCTTCTTCCTTTTCCGAATCGAACCCGCTTTGCTGGATTTCGATTCGGTTTTTATTCCGGGCAGTAGGAGAGAAAGAAAAACTATGGAACGCTTTTGGGAACACTCCTGGAAACGGGTCGATCCGGAGCGGGTCGCGGGATATGTTCAATCGATTGATATGGCACCGGATGCGCTGATCAGTGCGCTGCACCGGCACGGCGTCAAAACCGTCTGTGACGCGGGCTGCGGCTGCGGGGCGTATGCGATGAAGCTCGCCGCAAACGGCTTTTCTGTCTGCGGCTTTGATGTTTCATCGCGCGCCGTGGAGATCGCGCAGACCCTGCTGGAGAAAGCGGCGTTGGCGGCAGAGCTGAAAACCGCCGGTATCCTCTCGACCGGATACGCCGACGGGACATTTGACGGCGTGGTCTGCCGGGACGTTCTGGATCATCTGCCCCGCGCGGAGGCTGCCGCGGCGGTAAAGGAGCTCTGCCGCATCACAAAGCTGGGCGGCATCGTGATCTTCACGCTGGACCCGCTGGACGAAGAATACCGGACGGAACCGCACCGTGTAAACGCGGACGGAGACTACGTGTATACCGCCGGGAAATGGAAGGGGATGGTGTTCCATCCGTATACGGCGGAAACGGTGCGCGCCATCGTCCCGGAGGGGACAAGGCGTGAGATCACAGGTACCAGCGGGGAGCTCACAGTCCTGCTGCGGAAGAATGCCGAATAAAGAAAAAGAAGGGATGGCGCGCGGCCATCCCTTCTTTTGCAGGAAAGAGGTCAATTTTCCGTATAAATGCGCGGCACGCGCAGCGATACGCCGCAGAGCAGCTCGTAGGGGATCGTCCCGGCGAGCGCGGCAAGCTCCGCGACTGTCGGCGCGCCGTCGTCCCCGCAGCCGAACACCGTGACAACGTCGCCCACGGCGGCGTCCGGAATATCGGTCACATCCAGCATGCACATGTCCATGCAGATGCGCCCGACCTGCTCTACGCGCTTCCCGCGCAGCAACACCTCGAGCTTTCCGGAAAGGCAGCGCTGCAAACCGTCCGCGTACCCGACGGGGAGCACCGCGAGCGTGCAGTCGCGCTCCGCCGTCCATGTGCGGCCGTAGCTGATCGAGTCGCCCTTCTTGTGATGCGTGATCGCGCTCACGCGGCTTTTGAGCGCCATGACCGGCGTGAGCGAAAGCCCGCCGCGCTCGCTGTCCGGATAAACGCCGTAGGTGAGAAGGCCGGGGCGGACGAGATCGAGCGCCGCGCCCTTATCGCGCCACGAGAGCACTGCGCCGGAGTTGGCGCAGTGGCGCAGCGGGAACCGGCGGCCGGTCATGGCTTCCAGCTTTTCGACCGCGGAGAGAAACAGCGCGAGCTGCGCGGCGGTATATTCCTCCTCGCCGGGCGTATCGGAAACGGAGAAGTGGGTGAAAACGCCCTCGGCGTCCAGATTCGGCAGCTGTGCTGCCGCGGCGGCCTCGCGCAGCGCGGTCTCATCCTGCACGCGAAAGCCGAGACGCCCCATGCCGGTGTCGAGCTTCAGGTGGATCCGGAGCCGCTCGCCGCCGCGCAGCGCCGCGGAGAGGGCACGGCCCTTTTCGGCGCATTCCACGGAGAGCGTGATGTCGTTCGCCGCCATGTCGGACGCGAACGCCGCGTCCACCGCGCCGAGAATGAGAATGGGCATCGTCTCTCCGGCTTGACGGAGGGCAAGCGCCTCCTGCGGGCAGGCGACGGCGAGATACCGGCAGCCGCACTCACGCAGCGCCGCGGCGATCTCGGAAGCGCCGTGACCGTAGGCATCCGCCTTTACGACGCCGAGCAGCCCGCAGCCGTCCGGCAGCGCGCGCTGCATTTCCTCCACATTGTGCCGCAGCGCGCCGAGCGAAACCTCCGCCCATGTCCTTGTCTTTCGTGTATCCATAAAAGGATGCTCCTTTCTGCTTGAAGCCTCCCCTGTGTAAGGGGAGGTGGCAAAACTTTCTGTTTTGCCGGAGGGGTTGTCGGATTTTCAGAAAGCCGAAAAGGACAATCCCTCAGTCAGCCTGCCGGCTGCCAGCTCCCTTTACACAAGGGAGCCTTACTCCATGACCCAATCCGTGATCTCCAGCGTCAGGATCTTCCGCCCGTCGCGGGTGATCTCCGCGCCGGTGAGCGCGCCGGTTTCGTCCCGCCAGAGCGTTACGCTCTCGCCGTCCGGGCCGGTGAAGGCTGCCGAGGACGAGACGCAGAATTCCATCGTACCCTGCGTGAGCGCGGCGAGCATGCGCTGCGGCGCACCGCACGGGGAGAGCGTTTCGCTCCGCCCGGCGTCGAGCGAGAGGATCACGCCGTCAAACTCCACCGCCGTCTCGCCGTCCTTCGCGCGGACGGTGATGCCGGAAACGGTCTCCGGCGCGGTAAGCGTGATGTGCGTTTCGCCGCCCGCACGCGCGACGTCCGCGCCGAACGAGGCGGAGCTTTCCTCCCAGTGCGCGGTGATCTCCGCGTGGAACGATATCCGCTCCGCGGTCTCGACCGTCTCGGCAAACGCTTTCCAGTTCTCCGCGTCCCGCCGCGCACCGCAGCCGGTGAGCAGCATGGGTATCATCAGTGCGAACAAAATCGTCCGCTTCATGATCTTTACTCCGTGATCGTTTTGAAAATATACGGCAGCTCTTCGATGATGTCCGAGGGCGTCATGCCGTATTCGCCGAGCTTTTGCGCGCACACGTCGCCCGCCCCGGCGTGGACGGCGCACGCGGTGACGGCCGCCCTCTCCGTCTCCATCTGCCCGAGCAGCGCCGCGGTGACGCCGGTCAGCACGTCGCCGCTGCCGCCCTTCGCCATGCCGGGATTGCCCGCCTCAATGACGTACATCCGCCCGGCGGGGTGCGCGATGATCGTGCGGTGGCCCTTGAGTACCGTGACGCAGCCGTACCGCCGCGCAAACTCCCACGCGCCGCGCTCGCGCCCGTTTTCCAGCGAGCCGCCGAGACGGAGAAACTCCCCCTCGTGCGGCGTGATAACGATCTCGCTTTTCGCCTCGCGCAGGATGTCCGGTACAAGGGATACCGCCCAGAGCGCGTCCGCATCGAGGACGATCTTTCCGGGAAACTTTCGGATGAGCGCGGCGGTGAGCGCCGCCGTCCCATCGCTCCGGCCAAGACCGGGGCCGAGCGCGAGCACGCCGCAACGGTCATAATACTCCCGCAGCGGAGAGAGCGCGTCCGCGGTGAGCTTTCCGGAAGCATCGCACGGAAGAGGAAACGGCATGGCCTCGTCGTTTTTCACGGCGCATACGCTCCAGATCGCTTCCGGCACGCCGAGATATACGAGCCCCGCGCCCGAGCGCACCGCCGAGCGCGCGCAGAGATTCGGCGCGCCGGTATACCCGACGCTTCCGCCGACGATGAGGAGCTTTCCGTAATCGCCCTTGTGCGTTTCGGCTCGGCGCTGCGGCACGGACACGCCGCCGCGATCCCAGTATACGCGCACGGTCTCCGGCATATTCCCGTCCACGGCTTTCACCCTCTCCGATAAAATTCCAAAATACATTATAGATTCCCGCGCGCCATTCGTCAAATTTATTCTTGCGAACCGGCGCGCACTATGGTATAAAGAGTATGTTATTTCGCGTTGATCGGGAATATGACGGAATACCGCCGCAGCAGAGAAGGGCGTCGCCGGCTGAGAGCGCCCCGCGGAAAAGGCTCCGTATAGTTCGCCCGTGAGCGCCGGCCAATCCCCGGCGGGCCGCGCCCGTTACAGCGCACGAGAGCGGAGTTTTTCAAAAGCTCCGAATGTGGGTGGTACCGCGGAAGCATGCCTTTCGTCCCTTTTGTGGGATGAGAGGCTTTTATTTTTTGTTTTTTAATATCAATACAGGAGGAAGCCATGAAGAAAATGCTGGAAAGCCTGCGGGAAGCGTCCCGCCAGGCGATCGAAGAAGCCGTGGACATGGACTCGCTTGAAGCGCTGCGCGTCCGGTATCTCGGCAAAAAGGGTGAGCTGACCGCCATTCTGAAACAGATGGGCAAGCTCTCCGCCGAGGAGCGTCCCGTGATCGGCCAGCTTGCGAACGAGGTCCGCAGCGAGCTGGAAAACGAGATCGAAAGCCGCAAGAGCGCGCTTGCCGCGCGTCTGCAGGAGGCAAAGCTCCGCGCCGAAACGCTCGACGTGACGATGCCCGGCAAGGAGGTCTCTCTCGGCAAGAAGCACGTTATGAACACCGTGCTCGACGAAGTCGTTGATATATTCATCGGTATGGGCTTTTCCATCGTGGACGGCCCGGAGATCGAGCTTTCCAACTACGACTTTGACCGTCTGAACATCCCCGAGAACCACACCGTCCGCGAGTGGACGGATACGTTCTATATCACCGAGGACGAGCAGGTCCATCTCCGCTGCCAGACCTCCCCGGTGCAGGTGCGCGTGATGGAGAGCTCCCGCCCGCCGATCCGCATTCTGTCCCCGGGCCGCGTGTACCGCAAGGACGAGATCGACGCGACCCATTCCCCGATGTTCCACCAGATCGAGGGCCTTGTCATCGACAAGGGCATCACGATGGGCGATCTCAAGGGCACGCTCAACACCCTGATGAAAAAGCTCTACGGTCCCGATACCGTGACCCGCTTCCGCCCGCACCACTTCCCGTTCACCGAGCCGAGCTGCGAGATGGACGTGCAGTGCTTTGAGTGCCACGGCAAGGGCTGCCGCGTATGCAAGGGTGAGGGGTGGATCGAGCTGCTCGGCGCCGGCATGGTGCACCCGCGCGTGCTCGAAATGAGCGGCATCGACCCGACGGTCTACTCCGGCTTCGCGTTCGGCGTCGGTCTCGAGCGTCTCGTCATGCGCCGCTTCCAGATCAGCGACATGCGCCTGCTGTACGAAAACGACACCCGGTTCCTGTCCCAGTTTTAAGGAGGTAGCGACATGAAACTTTCGAGAGAATGGCTGGGGGAATATACGACCATCGGCGCCCCCGATAAGGAATACTGCGACGCGATGACCATGTCCGGCTCCAAAGTAGAGGGCTGGGAGGTCACCGGCAGCGAAATTTCCCGCGTTGTCGTCGGGCGTGTGATCTCCATGGAGCGCCACACGAACTCCGACCACATGTGGGTCTGCAAGATCGACGTCGGCGGCGAGCGCGAGCTTCAGATCGTCACCGGCGCGCAGAACGTCAACATCGGCGATCTCGTCCCCGTCGCGCTCGACGGCAGCACGCTGCCCGGCGGCAAGGAGATCCGCACCGGCAAGCTGCGCGGCGAGCTCAGCGAGGGCATGCTCTGCTCGCTCGGCGAGCTGGGGCTTGAGCAGCGCGACTTCCCCTACGCGATCGAGGACGGCATTTTCATCCTCGAAGAGGACTGCGTCCCCGGCGACGATATCCGCGAGGTCTGCGGTCTCAACGACAGCGTCGTGGAGTTTGAGATTACGAACAACCGCCCCGACTGTCTTTCCGTGCGCGGTCTCGCCCGCGAGAGCGCCTGCACGTTCCACACGCCCCTGACGTTTGCCGAGCCCACGGTGACTGCCGGCCACGGCGATATCCATGAGAAGCTCTCCGTGGAGATCAAGGACGCGGAGCTCTGCCCGCGCTACACCGCGCGCATGGTGAAAAATATCAAGATCGCCCCGTCGCCGAAGTGGATGCGCCGCCGTCTGCGCGCGTCCGGCGTGCGCCCGATCAACAACATCGTCGATATCACGAACTACGTCATGCTCGAGTACGGCCAGCCGATGCACGCGTTCGACTACGCCTGCCTGCACGACGGCAAGATCATCGTCCGCCGCGCCGAAGAGGGCGAATCCCTCCGGACGCTCGACGGCAACGACCACGCTCTCACGCCCGGCATGCTCGTCATTGCCGACCCTGAGGGCCCCGTCGCGCTCGCGGGCGTGATGGGCGGCGCGAACAGCGAGATCACCGACGAAACGACGACCATCGTTTTTGAGAGCGCCAACTTCCTCGGCCACTCCATCCGCAAAACGGCCATCGCCCTCGGCATGCGCACGGACGCCTCCGGCCGGTTTGAAAAGGGTCTCGACCCGCTCGCCACCGTCCCGGCGGTCGACCGCGCGTGCGAGCTCGTAGAAATGCTCGGTGCGGGCGAGGTGTTCGACGGTACGATCGACGTGCTCGCCAAAGAGCCGGAGACGACGTTCATCGAGCTGGACGACAAGCGCATCAACGCCCTGCTCGGCACCGATATCCCGCGCGAGTTCATGACCGATACGCTCACCTCGCTCGGCTTTGAGCTCAACGGCAATACGCTCACCGTCCCCTCCTGGCGCGGCGACTGCACCATGCTCGCCGACATCGCCGAGGAGTGCGCCCGCTTCTGGGGCTACGATAAGATCGAAGCCACCGACATCCGCGGCGCAGCCACGCAGGGCGGCTACAGCGAAAAGACGCTCTTTGTTCGGAAGCTCGGCACGGCTTGCCGCGCCATGGGCTATACCGAGGTCGTGACGTATTCGTTCGTCAGCCCGTCGAGCCTCGATAAGATCAAGGTACCCGCCGACTCCCCGCTGCGCGATAACTACCGCATCCTTAACCCGCTCGGCGAGGATACGAGCGTCATGCGCACGACGGCGCTGCCCTCCATGCTCGGCGTGCTGTCCACGAACCTCAGCCGCCGCAACATGGAAGCGAAGCTCTATGAAATGGCGACCGTGTACAAGAAGCAGCCCGGCAAGGTGCTGGCAGACGAGCGCACCGTGCTCACGCTCGGCGCTTACGGCGGCGGTGTGGACTTCTTCGCGCTCAAGGGTGCGGTGGAGGCGCTGCTGTGCGCCGCCCGCACGCCGGACGTGCGCTTCACCGCCGACACGGAGACCGCCGCGTTCCATCCCGGCCGCTGCGCCGCGGTGTGGTCGGGCGATACGCGCCTCGGCACGCTCGGCCAGATCCATCCCGACGTGTGCGCTGCCTACGGGCTCGACGGCGCGACGTACTGCGCCGAGATCGACGTCGTGCTGCTGCACGATCTCGAGGGTGCGGAGCCGGTCTATACGCCGCTGCCGCGCTTCCCGGCCATCACGCGCGACATCGCCGTCGTGTGCGACGCCGCCGTTCCCGTCGGCGAGCTGACCGAGTGCATCCGCAAGGCGGAAAAGAACGTCCTGCGCGGCGTGAAGCTCTTCGACGTCTACACCGGCGTCGGTATCCCGGAAGGGAAGAAGAGCGTCGCCTTCTCGCTGACGCTCCGCTCGGACGACGGTACGCTCACCGACGATCACGCCGAGGAAGCCGTCCGCGCGGTGCTCGACGCGCTGCGCGAGAACTTCGGCGCTGTCATCCGGTAAGATTTTCCTTGAAACTCGCCCGCCGCTGTGGTATGGTAATAACAGAAAGAAATTTTTGACTGAAGGGGGTTGCGGACATGGGTGACGCCACCAAGCCGTTCGCCACGGTATCCAATCGCGCACAGATTCGGGAGATCCTCTCCTCGGTATACGACTCGCTGATGCTCAAGGGCTACAACCCCATCAATCAGCTCGTGGGGTACATCCTCTCCGAGGACCCCACGTATATCACCAACTACAACAACGCCCGCTCGCTCATCTGCCGCATCGACCGCGATGAGCTGCTGCAGGAGCTGGTGCGCAGCTATCTCGAGGACAAGGAATAACCCGGGAAAACGAAAAGAGCCGCCGGAGGTTAGCTGGTTGCTCATAAAAAAGTGAATCCGACCTATGGCTGCAATCAAAGGTCGGATTCTTTTTTATGTTAGGGCTGGAATATCCATGGCTCCCTCTGACGCGGGAGGCTTGGATGCGGTGCAAAATCGCACATTACCGCACTACACCGAATGGTGTATAGAAGTGCGCCCTTACTGTTTGACAAATTGGAATTGATTTTCCTTTTATTTCTTAGTATCAATCCAAATGAAAACTCTCTCGTCAGTTCTTTCAGTAACAACACCTCCGTTTGCTATTGCCACAGCTTGAGATGCTATGTTATCTAAAAGAATGGTTACTAACACTTTATCTATTCCCATTTCTTTCGCTTCATTAAGCAATAATCTCAGCAGTTCTTTTCCATATCCTTTTCCACGAAACGCTGGTGCAATTCCGTACCCGATATTTCCTCCTGCTTTTCTCAGTGCCTCAGTCAAAAAATGTCTGACAGAACCAAATCCAACCGGAATACCATCAGCATATAGCCAAAAAGTTGTAGAAGGCACTTTCCAACCATCTACAATCCCTTCTTGCTCAGAATCCCTCTGTTTTACAATCAGCCATTCTTTATACTCATCAAATGTTAATCCGTTGGCTTTGTTAATTAATCCATTTTCTTCAGCAGGGATCTCTTGCAGCATTGTGTAAATATCTAAGCCATCATCAACTGACAATCTTTTTAATTCCAACATTATTTTCAATTCTCCTTAATCAAATAAACTCAAGTTTATCAGTCTGTTTAATCATATCATATGGCTTCAATGTACGGCAAGAACAATCCCGGCAGACATTACTGCCGGGACTGATGCTGTTTTATGGACATCTACATTTTCTCCGGCGGCTTTTGCGCTTTTTTGGGAAAAAACTGCTATAGGGGCGTTTGGGGGCGTCTGATGCACGGAAAGAGATCTCTGAGTAAGGAAAAAAGCCTGTAATCCTTGAGATTACAGGCTTTTTTGGAGCTGGCAATGTGACTCGAACACACGACCTGCTGATTACGAATCAGCTGCTCTACCGACTGAGCTATGCCAGCAGTTTCTGCCGATTTCTTGGCAGCTTGTGTATTTTATCACGTCGCGCTGCCGTTGTCAACAGAAATTGCCGGTATTTTGCGCCCGGTCTGCGGCTTTTTCGCTTTTCCTCCGGTAAACTGTCCCGCTGGTGCGGGCGGAGCAGAGCCCCGCCCCTACAGGGAATAAAAGCGGTCAAGCTCCCATTTTTTCGGATTGTTGTCGATGTACTGCCATACGTCCCGAAAATCATCTTCATTTCGTACTACATGATCGTAAAATGACCGCTGCCATACCACGTTTCCCGGCGTATGCATTTCTGTATTAACCAATTTGGTCGTGGCGGATTTCCACGAGCATAGGATATCAGATATTGTAGGGGCGGGGCTCTGCTCCGCCCGATAAAGAGAGAGCAGCATATGAACGTGATTCGGCATGATCACATGACGTTCAATTTTTACGGGATATCGTTCCTCCAGAAGCAAAAGCTGCGTTTCACAAATGCGGCCGACAGCTGAAAGAATGGTACATCCTTCGTGGATGGCTGAAAGGATTTGCCGCCGGCTTTTGGTGCATACCGTCAGAAAATAAGCGCCGGGCAGGGAATAGTCAAACTCACACAGCCGCATATCACGGCGCTTTTTTACGTTCACTCGGCGGCCTTGACGCTCACCATGGCGTCAAAGTCGAGCCCGAGCTCGCCGCCGACGGTGCGAAGCTCCGCGAGCGTGGAGTCGTTGACGGGGATGCCGTTTTTGAGCTTTTCATTGCGGGAGTCGACCTCCATTTCGCCGGAGGTGTAAATGCGGGTGCGGCCTTCGGCCTTGGCGCTGTCGCGCAGCTCCTGCAGAAGCGTCGAAAGGCTTTCGCGCATCGCGGCCTTGTCGCCGAACATGCCGTAATCGAGCGCAAAGAAGCTCTGCGATGTGTCACCGAGGCCGTTCTTGCTCACATGGTTGGACGTAGCGCCGCCGGCGATGATCGAGGAGAGGATTTCTACGATCAGCGCGAGACCGTAGCCCTTGTGCGAGCCGGTCGCGGGGCTGGAGCCGCCGAGCGGGAGAATGCCGCCGCCCGCCTTGGAGTTGATGTTGTCGATGACGCGCTTGGCGTCGGAGGTATCCTTACCGTTTTCATCGACGGCCCAGCCGAGCGGCATCGGCTTGCCCTGCTTGGCATAGACCTCCAGCTTGCCGCGCGGCACGACCGTGGTCGCCACGTCGTACAGCATGGGGATGGGATCGGCGGGCATGGCAAAGGCGATGGGGTTTGTGCCGAGCATGACCTCGCGGCCGAACGTCGGCACGCAGATGGCCTGCGTATTCGTAAAGCACATGCCGAGCATGTCCTCGCGCTCGGCCATCATGGCATAATAGCCGCCGACGCCGAAGTGGTTGGAGTTGCGCACGACCGCCGCGCCGAAGCCGTACTGCTTCGCCTTGGCAATGGCGCGCTCCATCGCGTCCACGGCGGCGATCTGGCCCATGGCGCTGTGCGCGTCGAGCACGACGGAGAGCGGCGTTTCATGCACGACCTCCGGCACGGCGTCCGGGCGGATCACGCCGCTTTTCACACCGCGGTGGTAGCGGATCAGTCGCTGCACGCCGTGGGATTCCAGTCCCTGCAGATCGGCGGTGAGCAGAATGTCGGCAATATCGCGGCTCTGTTTTTCGTTGAATCCGTATTTGCCCATAACGGCTTCGCAGTAAGCGCGAAGCTCTTTTTCCGGCAGACGATAGTACGCCATATGTCTCTTTCCTTTCTTTATCGAACTGGATCAAACCTTTTCGACCGATTATACCATTTATACCATATTCGGACAAAGGAAAAAAGCCTTTTCCGGCGGAAAAAGACCGCACACGGTATTCTGCAAAAAGACATTGGAAAATCTCCGGGCAGGACGTATAATTATGGCAGAACGTTGAGCGGGAGGAACGGACGATGGATAAATACGAGGTGCTGAAGCACTGCTTCGGCCACAGCCGTTTCCGGCAGGGGCAGGAGGAGCTTGTCGACGCCGTTTTGTCCGGCCGGGATGCACTCGGCATCATGCCGACCGGCGGCGGGAAATCCCTGTGCTACCAGATCCCCGCGCTGCTTCTCGGCGGCATTACGATCGTCATATCGCCGCTGATCTCCCTGATGAAGGATCAGGTGGCGGCGCTCAAAAACGCGGGGATCAGCGCCGCGTACATCAACAGCTCGCTCACCGCCGAGCAGCTGCGTCTTGTGTACCGCCGCGCGCGGGAGGGCGCGTACAAGCTGCTGTATGTCGCGCCGGAACGGCTGGAAACGGAGGGCTTCGCCGCACTCATGCAGGCGGTGACGGTCTCGCTTGTGGCCGTGGACGAGGCGCACTGCATCTCCCAATGGGGGCAGGACTTCCGTCCAAGCTACCGGAGCATACCGGACTTTGTTGCCTCGCTGCCGCAGCGCCCGCCGGTGACGGCGCTCACCGCGACCGCCACGGCGGAGGTGCAGCAGGACATTGTCCGTCTGCTTGAACTGCATGACCCCGTCCGCTGTGTCACGGGTTTCGACCGCCCGAACCTCTTCTTTGACGTGCAGCGCCCGAAAAACAAAATGTCCGCGCTGCTCGATCTTCTGCGGACGCGGCGGGACAAGACAGGCATCGTTTACTGCGCCACGCGCGCCGCCGCCGAGCGCGTTTGCCGGACGCTGTGCAGCCGCGGCGTCGCCGCGGTCTGTTATCACGCCGGAATGGAGGACGGCGAGCGCCGCGCGAGCCAGGACGATTTTCAGTTCGATCGGAAAAACGTGATCGTTGCGACGAACGCTTTCGGCATGGGCATCGATAAATCCAATGTGAATTTCGTGATCCACTACAACATGCCGAAAAGCCTCGAAGCGTATTATCAGGAAGCGGGGCGTGCCGGACGCGACGGCGAGGCTGCAGACTGCATTTTGCTCTACTCCGCGGGCGATGTGGAGACGGCGAAATTCCTCATCCAGAGCGGCGGGGAGGAGCTTGGCGACGCAGAGCGGGAAGAGCTGCGCCGCCGCGACTATGAGCGGCTGAAGATCATGACCGGCTACTGCAAAACGACGCGCTGCCTGCGGGGGTACATTCTCGACTATTTCGGGCAGCCGCACGCCGAGGAATGCGGAAACTGCGGAAACTGCCGGAGAACGTACCGGCTTGAGGACATCACGATACCGGCGCAGATGATCCTCTCGTGCGTTGTGCGCGTGCGCGAAACGCTCGGATACTATGTCGGAAAAACGCTGATCGTCCAGACGCTGCGCGGCAGCCGCGACCGGCGCCTTCTGCAGCTCGGGCTGGACAGGCTCTCAACGTATGGCCTGATGCAGAAGCTCTCCGCGGAAAAGGTGCTCGCCATGCTGGACCGGCTGGAAGAAGCGGGGTATCTGCGCACGAACGCGCAGCACTTCACGCTGGAACCGACGGCGGCCGCCAACGGCGTGCTGTTCGGCGGAGAAAAGGTCACCATGCCGGTACACCTTGAGACGGCGGCGCAGAGCGGAGAGAAAAAACGCCGCCGGAAGAGCGCGGCGGCATCCGCCCCGACGACCGGAACGGACGGTCTCTTCGCGGCACTCAAGACGGAGCGCACGCGCCTTGCCGCGGCGGAGGGCGTGCCTGCCTATGTTGTATTCTCCAACGCGACGCTCGCGGACATGGCGGCGAAAGCCCCGCACACGATGGAGGATTTTCTGGAGGTCTCCGGCGTCGGCGAGATAAAAGCTGCGCGCTACGGCGAAGCGTTCCTGAAAGCCATCGCCGCATACGAAGAAGCGGACGAAGCCTGAAAAAAAGGAAAGCCCTCCGGCATCCGATTCGGATGCCGGAGGGCTTGTGCGTTTTATACGGATATGCGGGGATGATTTAGTACATACCGCCCATGTCCGGCGCGGCGGGAGCCGGCGCGGGGGGTTCGGGGATGCTCACGACCATCGCCTCGGTGGTGAGGACGGTGGAGGCGACGGAGGCGGCGTTCTCCAGCGCGCTGCGGCAGACCTTGGTCGGATCGACAATACCGGCGGCGATCATATCGCAGTACTCTTCCTTCGCGGCGTCGAAGCCGTAGCCGGGGATCTCGGAGCCGCGGACCTGATTGAGGATCACGGCGCCCTCGAGACCGGCGTTCGCGGCGATCTGCATCAGCGGGGCCTGCAGAGCCTTCGCAACGATGGCAGCGCCCGTCTTCTCGTCGCCCTCGAGCTCGGTGACGACCTTCTCGGCAGCGATGCCGGCCTGCACGTAAGCCGTGCCGCCGCCGGCGACGATGCCTTCCTCAACGGCGGCCTTCGTCGCGTTGAGAGCGTCTTCGACGCGGAGCTTCTTCTCCTTCATTTCGGCCTCGGTAGCCGCGCCGACCTTGATGACGGCAACGCCGCCGCTCAGACGGGCCAGACGCTCCATGAGCTTCTCACGGTCGTAGTCGGAGGTGGAAACTTCGTACTGGTTCTTGATCTGCGCCACGCGGTCGGCGATGGCTTCCTTCGTACCGGCGCCGCCGACGATGATGGTGTTCTCCTTGGAGACCTTGACCTGGCGCGCACGGCCGAGCATATCGAACGTGGCGTCCTTGAGCTCCATGCCGTAGTCGCCGGAGACGACCTGGCCGCCGGTCAGAACGGCGATATCCTGCATGGTCTCCTTGCGGCGGTCGCCGAAGGCCGGAGCCTTGACGCACACGCAGGTGAAGGTGCCGCGCAGCTTATTGAGAAGGATGGTGGCGAGCGCTTCGCCCTCGACCTCGTCGGCGATGATGACGAGCTTCTTGCCGGCCTTCACGATCTGCTCGAGCAGGGGCAGGATCTCCTGGATGTTGGAGATCTTCTTATCGGTGATGAGGATGTAGGCGTCGTCGATGACGGCTTCCATCTTCTCGGAATCGGTGACCATGTAGGGGGAGACGTAGCCGCGGTCAAACTGCATGCCCTCGACGACCTCGGAATAGGTCTGCGCGGTCTTGGACTCTTCCACAGTGATGACGCCGTTCTGACCGACCTTCTCCATAGCCTCGGCGATCAGGGTACCGATCTGCTCGTCGCCGGAGGAAATGGTGCCGACACGGGCGATGTCCTTCGTGCCGCTCACGGGCTGGGACGCGGTCTTGATCTCGCTGACGGCGGCCTCGGTCGCCTTGGCAATGCCGCGGCGGAGGACCATCGGGTTGGCGCCGGCGGCGAGGTTCTTCAGACCCTCACGGATGATGGCCTGGGCGAGAACGGTCGCGCTCGTGGTGCCGTCGCCGGCGACGTCGTTCGTCTTGGTGGCGACTTCGCGGATGAGCTGCGCGCCCATGTTCTCGGCGGGATCGGCGAGCTCGATCTCCTTGGCGATGGTCACGCCGTCGTTCGTGATGAGCGGGGTGCCGAATTTCTTATCGAGAACAACGTTGCGGCCCTTGGGTCCGAGCGTGATCTTCACGGTGTCGGCGAGCTTGTCAACGCCGGTCTGCAGAGCCTTACGGGCTTCCGCGCCATAAACCAGATTCTTAGCCATAATATATTCGTCCTCCTGAAATTACTCTACGATCGCCAGAATGTCGCTCTGACGGACGATGGTGTATTCCTCGCCGTCGAGCTTGACGCTGGTCCCGCTGTACTTGCCGGCGATGACCTTGTCGCCCGCCTTGACTTCCATCTTCACTTCGTTGCCGTCCACCATTCCGCCGGGGCCGACGACGATGACTTCGTAAACTTCCGGCTTCTCCTGCGCCGCGCTCGTGAGGATGATGCCGCCCTTGGTCTTTTCCTCGGCTTCCGTCCGCTTGAGGACAACGCGATCCGCCAACGGTTTGAGATTCATGGTTTCTGCCTCCTATGATCATTTTAATTTTTATTTTGTTGATTTAGCACTCAATGACTCCGAGTGCTAACCCGTGTCTATAAAATAGCACACGCCCTCTGCAAATGCAAGAGGGAATGTGCTGTTTTAAAAAATAATTCACATATTGCGGGAATATCAAAGGTACATATAAAGCTGGCAGGGGATCATGCCGTTATAAAGTCTCCGCCGCTTGTCGGCGCGCTTGCCGTAGACATTTTCAAAATTCTCAAGCGAGGAGATCACGTAGGTCTTCCAGTTTTCCGTTTCGCGCATCGTTTTGCCGAACGCGCGCATGAGCTCGACCGCCGCCTCCTTTTCGAGCAGGCGCTCGCCGTAGGGCGGGTTGGTGCAGAGCGTGCCGTTCTCCGTTTTGCGGGAGAAATCTCTTGCGTCGGCCACGGAGAAGTCAATGTACTTCTCCACCCCGGCGCGGCGGGCGTTCTCGCGCGCGAGAGCGACGGCGCGCGGGTCGATGTCGGAGGCGAAGATGTGATAGTCGCCGGAATATTCGCGGCTGCGGGCAAGATTCCGCTCCGCCTGCCATATGCCGCGCGGCAGGCAGCGCCACGTTTCAGCGGCAAACTCCCGGCTCAGCCCCGGCGCGCGGTTGAGCGCCGCGAGCGCGGCTTCAATGGCGATCGTGCCGCTGCCGCAGAAGGGGTCGCAGAAATCGCCGCGGCCGCGGTAGCGCGCAATGTCCACGATGGCGGCGGCGAGCGTTTCGCGCAGCGGAGCCGCGACCTGCGCCGGGCGGTAGCCGCGCTTATGGAGCCCCGTGCCGCTCGTATCGATATAGAGCGCGGCCTCGTCCTTCATAATGGCGAACTGGATGGGGAAGCTCTCGCCCTCTTCGGAGAACCACGAGAGACCGTACACGCTCTTGAGCCGTTCGACAACGGCTTTTTTCACGATTTTCTGGCAGTCCGGCACGGAGTGGAGCGCGCTCTCGAGCGCCCAGCCCTTGACGGGGAACGCGCCGTCCGCAGGGATGAAAGCTTCCCACGGCAGCGCGCGCACGCCCTCGAAAAGCTCGTCGAAGGTGCGCGCCGGGAACCGGCCGAGGACGATCAGAACGCGCTCGGCAAAGCGCGAGCGGATGTTCGCACGTGCGACGGCGCTCTCGTCGCCGGTGAAGTATACACGCCCGTTTTCCGGCGCAACATTTTCCATATCCATATGGCGCAGCTCGTTGCCGAGCGGACCTTCCAGCCCGAACAGACACGGCGCGCAGAGAGTGAGTTTCATGTTATTTCCTCCGATGTGATCTCTATTCGGAAAGATAGTACCCTGTTTCGCTCCAAATTGCAAGCGATATAAAAACCCCGCCGTTTCCGGCGGGGCAAAAAGAGAGAATGAGAGAGGATAGGTATTTAAAATGTATGGGTCACTTGCCCGAGGCGGCTTCGATCTCGGATTTGACCTGCTCGGCGGTCATCACGCGGCCGAACATTTCCGCCCAGAGATCAAACATGGCGGTGTTCCAGTCGTTCGCCGTGCGGCCGCAGTGGTCGTAGGAGCTGATGCCGTCGGCCACGGCAACGACGTTGTAGTCTTTATGATAGGCCTCGCGGATCGTGCTGTCCACGCACCAGTTCGTCACCGTGCCGCAGATGATAAGCGTGCGGATGCGCTTTTTCTTCAGCCACGTTTCGAGCTCCGTGTGGGAGAAGCAGGAGTAGGTGTACTTCGGAAATACGGTGTCGCCTTCGACGGGCGCAAGCGCCGGATCGATCTGGCACTCCGGGGAGCCGGGCTTAAACTTGACGTCGCCGTCCTCGGTGAGAAGGCCGCGCTGCTTATTGCGGAACCAGTAATGATCGTTGTGGAAATCCACGTCCTGCGCGAAGATGGACATAAACACGGGGATACCCTTTTCGTTGCAGAACTTTTTGAGATCGGCGATGGTGGGCAGCTGCTCCGCGGACTGCGGCGTGTAGAGCGGACCGTCGGGCTGGGTGAAGCCGGTCTGCATATCAATGATCAGCAGGGCGGTCTCTTCCGGGTGGATCGTGAAAGGAGCGTCCCACTCCCAATATCTGGCCATAGTATTTTTCCTCCATTTTGTATGGGTTTACTTAAATCAAATAAGGACGTGCGTTCACTCCTGCTGCAGCAGGTTTTCGAGGATCGTTTCGCACGGGTAAAAGTCAAAGTTGTAGTTGATCGCGAGAAGCTGCATTCCCTGCCGGTGCTCCGCCTCGGTGGTGGAGTTTACGCCGTCGTCCGCAACAGCGACGCGGAAGCCGCGGTAAAACGCTTCGATCGCCGTCTGCGCCACGCATACGTCCGAGCGCCAGCCCGTCATGATGACAGTGTTGATCTGCATCTGGCGGAGCTTTTTTTCGAGCGTCGTGTTGACAAAGCCGTTGAACCGGTTTTTGTAGACAACAAAGTCGGCCGGATCGGGCTTTACCTCGTCGATGATCTGCACGCCGTAGGAGCCGGCCATCATATGATTGTTCCAGAGCTGCAGCTCCGGATCGTTCTTATAATGCCGGTCGCAGACGTAAATGACCGGAACGCCCATCTGCCGCGCGCGGGCAAAGAGCTTTTTGAGCTGCGGAAGAATGAGATGGATGCGCCCGCAGGCAAGCGCGCCGCCTTCAAGAATGTCGTTCTGAAGATCGATCGCGACGATGGCCGGACGGCACACATCCGGCGCGGAGGAAAGTGCTGCGGCATCGATATCCTCCGGCAGGAGAGACTGCAAGAGCATCTGCGCGCGCTTATACTCTTCCAGTACGCGGTCCACCTCCGCCTGCTGGCGGATCATGGCTTTCTGCACTTCTTCGGTGGATGCGTCGAGCAGCGCGGCGATTTCCGTCAGGGGGAATTTCATCTCGCGGAAATAACGGATCTGCTGCAGACGCGCGATGTCCGATTCCGAATACATCCGGTATCCGGCATCGGTGCGCTCCGGCCTCGGCAGAAGGCCGCGGCTTTCGTAGTGCCGGATAGCTTTCACGCTCAGTCCGGTGAGGGAAGCCGCTTTTTTTATCGTTATCATGCAGCGCGCTCCTTTCCGTGACGGTGGGATATTTCAAACGGGAGCATCCCGAAGGATGCTCCCGCGGGAGGCACGGCCCGCCGTGGGGCCGATGGATTTACTGCTTCTTGCCGACCTTGTTGAAGATGACCTTCACGAGGAAAGCCACGACAACGCAGTTGATGGAGGGCAGGAGAACGGGGATGAAGGTGACAGCAACGCCGACGATCCAGGACACGAAGCCGCCGATATCAGCGCGGGGCAGGGAATCCAGATCGGTGTAGCCGTGGTTGTACTTGGTGAGGAAGTCAGCGAACACGATGCCGACGATGGGGGGCACGGTGCTGGAGAGGAAGTTGATGTAGCTGCCGAACAGGTTGTAGAAACCAACGCAGCCGAGGATGGTGCCGACAAGACCGAACACGAGGGTCAGCTTGTTGCGGGGAACCTTGATGACGGAGCTGAGGCTCATGGAGCCGGAGTAGACGCAGCCCTGAGCGGTGGACCAGATGTTGAGGACCATGACGATGAACGCCGGGGCCAGAAGACCCTGCAGCGCGAGAACGCCCATGATGTCGGGATCGCCGTAAACAACGGAGCCGATGGCGCCGAAGAACACCATGAAGGAGTTACCGATCATGATCGTGATGATCATAACAATGATGGAGGTCTTTGCGTTCTTGGCAAAGCGCATGATGTCTGGCGTGAACATAACGGAGCCGACAACGTAGGAGCCGACGCCCAGAGCAACGGCCTTCGCGAAGGTGATGGAGTCTTCCTTGACAAGAGCATTGATGCCGGCAACGCCGCCGACGTCGTTGAACGCGCGGATGATGGAGATGAAGCCGAAGATCAGGACGATGGGCACGGCGATGTTGGAGAGCATGTTCATCCACTTGGTGCCCTTGGAGGCGGTGATGGTCATGCCGATACCGGCGAGGATGCAGATGAGGATCGTGGGCATCCAGGAGAAGAGACGGTGCGCGGAGTCGCCGATGAGGTAAGCGTCGATGGAGAACCAGCCGATGGTGGTGATAGCCACGATCAGCACCGGCACCCATGTGCCGACCTGGCCGAAGCTGTAGCGGGCCATGAGACCGAAGCTCAGGCCGCTCTTAGCGGCGATGACGCCCATGATGCAGCTCAGAACGGTGAGGATGGCGCTGGATACCAGAACGGCCCAGACCATGCTGTTGAAGGAGAGGCTGACGCCGATGACGCTGCCAGCCTGCATGCTCGTAACGACGAACACATAGCCGAGGGAAATGATGAGCACGGAAAGGAAGGATTTGCGAGCGGTCGAAGGAACGGCAGTCTTACTGTATTCGTCCGCGGTGGTCTCTACAGTAACATTCTTTTTTTCTTCCATTGCGAAGGTAACCCCTTTCGTTTCGTTCAGCTGTCTTTCAGCGCTGAAAGGCGCGGGCCCGGGTTCCCGTTAATCAACGCTTACCGACTGTCTGGCTGCATCATAGGCGCAATGTTAACAAAATGCAAACACGAAACCTTCCCCTTGGGGTATACTTTACCATAAACCGCGGAGCGCCGCCATAGACAGAAGATAGAAAAAGGACCCGCTTTTTCCGTCCGCGGCTTGCGTTTTTCCGGAAATTCTCTATAATATAAGGGCTATGTATATTTTTTTACGAAACAATGATTATCGTTACGCCGCCGAGCAGATGCTGCTCATGCTCTTCCCCGAAGAGCGGCCGGTGTACCCGAGCGCCGATCTCGGTCTCCGGGAGGAGAATGCTGTCGAGCTGGAGCTGAAGCACGGCAAGACGTACACAACGGCTGTGTGCCGGCTCCGGTACGACCGGCGCACCGCGCAAGATCATGTCCGCGCCCGTACCGACGGCATCCGCGCCGGGGAGGAGAGAGCCCGCATCGAGCAGCGCATCTTAAAGCTCGCTTTCTACCGCGCCGCGCTGGACGTCGGCGTGCCGAAGCCGGAGTGGGGCTGCCTTACCGGTGTGCGTCCGGCAAAGTTCCTCGCGGGGCTCATGCAGAAGGACGGTCTGACCGAGACCGCCGCCGTGCGGATGCTGACCGAAACGTTTGGTGTGTCGAAAGAGCGTGCGTCTCTCGCTCTCGCCGCCGAGCGCGCCGCGGCACGCGCCAAAGCGGTGCTCGCGCCGCAGGACGTGTGCCTGTACATCGGCATCCCGTTCTGCCCGACGCGCTGCGCCTATTGCAGCTTTGTGAGCGTGGACGCGCCGAAGCTTTTGAAGAGCATCCCGGATTATCTCAACGCGCTCGAGCAGGAGATGCGCTCGACTGCCGCGGCGGTAAAGGCTGCCGGGCGGCGCATCGTTGCGGTATACATCGGCGGCGGCACGCCCACGACGCTCTCGGCGCCGGAGCTCGACCGGCTGCTTGCGGACACGAAGGCGTGCTTTGATCTTTCCGCCTGCCAGGAGTTCACCGTCGAGGCCGGGCGGCCGGACACCGTGACGGAGGAAAAGCTCGCGGTGCTCGTTTCGCACGGCGTAAACCGCGTGAGCGTCAACCCGCAGACGATGTCGGACGCGGTGCTCGAGGAGATCGGGCGGCACCACACCGCTGCGCAGGTGCGCGAGGCGGTGGCGATGGTGAAAAAGTTCCCGCAGCTCGCCTTCAACATGGATCTCATCGCGGGTCTCCCCGGCGATACGCCGGAGAGCTTTTCCGACACGGTGCGCGAGGTGATCGCGCTGGGGGCCGAGAATATCACGGTGCACACGCTCGCGCTCAAAAAGGGCTCGCGCTTTCTCACCGAGGGTACGGCGCTGCCGGACGGGAAGGCCGTCGGCGAAATGCTCGGCGATGCGCGTGAAAAGCTCGAAGCGGCGGGGTACGCGCCGTATTATCTTTACCGGCAGAAGTTCATGTCCGGCAGCTTTGAAAACGTCGGCTGGACGAAGCCGGGATACGAAAATCTCTACAACATATGCATTATGGAGGAGCTCTGCGGCATTCTCGCCGTGGGCGCGGGCGGCTCTACGAAGCTCACGGCGCCCGGCGGCGTCGTAAAGCGTCTCATGGCGCCGAAGTATCCGCGCGAATACATGGATCGCATCGCGCGCACGTGCGCCGAAAAGGACGAGATCGTCCGCTTTTATAATTCCGAACCGAAAGGGACAAACTGAAAATGGCCTACTATCTTTCCGAGATCAATGCCCGGTGCCGCGCCGACGCCGCCGGGTTCATCGCCGAGTGCGACGGCATTTACGCCGACCGGCTGGAGCTCGCCGCCGACCGCATCATGGAGAACATGGAAAAAAGCCCGATCGTTCTGCTCTCCGGGCCCTCCGGCAGCGGCAAGACGACGACCGCGCTGAAGATCTGCGAGGTGCTTGAGCGGCGCGGTGTGCGCACGCACAGCATCTCGATGGACAACTATTTCAAGAGCGTCTCCCCGGAGACGACGCCGCGCACGCCCGAGGGGAAGTACGATCTCGAATCGCCCCTGTGCATGGATATGGAGCTTTTGAACGAGCACTTCTCCGTCCTTTCCGAAGGCGGGCGCATCCTTGTGCCGCGCTACGACTTTGTGCACCAGTGCCGCGATCTGGAGCCGAGCGCTTCGCTGCGTCTGAAGAAAAACGAGGTCGCCGTGTTCGAGGGCATCCACGCGCTCAACGACTCGATCACGCTCGTCCACCCCGAGGCGTTCAAGCTCTATATCAGCGCGCGCAGCAACATTTTGGACGATGACGGCGCGGTCGTGTTCAAGGGCACATGGATGCGCCTTATGCGCCGCACCGTGCGCGACTATCTTTTCCGCGGTACCGCCGCGCAGGAGACGCTTGCGCACTGGGCCAACATCCGCCGCGGCGAGAAGCTGTATATCTCGCCCTTCAAGGACAAGGCGAATCTCCAGTTCGACTCGTCGTTCGCCTACGAGGTGCCGGTGCTCAACAACACCGCCACCGGCCTTTTCAACGCCATGCCCTCCGACACGCCGCGCTACAGCGAGCTGCAGAGCATCCTCCCGGCGTTTGAGCGCTTTGAGGACGTCTCGCCGGAGCTTCTTGCAAAGGACTCGCTGCTGCGTGAATTCATCGGCGGCGGAAAGTATTCGTACTGACCGCTTCCCCGGCCCGCGCCGGAACACAAAAGAGAGAAAGGACGCATACCGCCCATGCCCCAGTTCCGCGATCCGAACGAAAAACGGGATTTTATGCTCAATACGCCCATTCCCAGGCTCGTGCCGAAAATGGCGCTGCCGTCCATCGCGGGAATGCTCGTCACGAGCGCCTATAACCTTGCCGACACGCTCTTCGTAAGTCAGCTCGGCACGGACGCCACGGGCGCGGTCGGTGTGAACGGCTCGATCGATCTCATCATTATGATGGCGGGCTCGCTCCTCGCCGTGGGCGCGGCGAGCCTTACGTCGCGTCTGCTCGGCGCGAAGCAGGACGAGCGCGCCCGCGAGGTGCTCTCCACCTGCTTCTTCCTTGCGCTCGCGCTTGGGACGCTTGTGCTGATCCTCGGCTTTACGTATCAGGATAAGATTCTGCTCCTGCTCGGCGCGAACGAGGAGATCCTCCCGTATTCGGAGCAGTACTGCCGGTATATCCTGCTTGCCGCGCCGTTTATGGCGACAAGCTTTGTGCTCAACCAGTGTCTGCGCGCCGAGGGCAGCGCCGTTTTCTCCATGATCGGCATGGTGGCGGGCGCGGTGCTCAATGTGGGGCTCGACCCGCTCTTCATCTTCACGTTCGGCTGGGGCGTCGCGGGCGCGAGCGCTGCAACGGCCATATCCAAGGTCGTCAGCTGGTGCATCCTTATGACGCCGTATTTCCGCAAAAAGACGCTGCTCACGATCCGCTTCCGGCAGTTCCGCCCGCGCTGGAGCGACGCCAAAGAGGTCTGCGCCATGGGCAGCGCGAGCTTTTTCCGCAACGGTCTCGGCACGCTCGCCGGGATACTGCTCAACCGCATTGCCGTGGGCTACGGCACGAGCGCGCTCGCGGCGATCAATGTGGCGAACCGCATCACCATGTTTATGACGAGCGCCTGTCTCGGCTTCGGCCAGGGCTTCCAGCCCGTGGCGGGCTTCTCGTGGGGCGCGAAGCGGTTTGACCGCGTGCGGGAATCGTTCCGGTTTTCCATGATCGCATGCGTCGCCGGCATTTCCGCTGTGGCGCTCGTTGTCGGGATCTTCGCCCGGCCCATCCTGCTGCTTTTTACGGAGGACGATGCCGAGCTTGTGCGCATCGGCGTGTTCTCTCTGCGCATCCAGTGCCTTGCCATGCCGTTCCACGGCTTCGGCATCATTGTGAACATGCTCTGCTCCGGCATCGGGCGGGCGCTGCCGTCGCTGCTGCTGGGGCTGGCGCGGCAGGGTATCTGCTTCTTCCCGATACTGCCTCTTATGGTCCGGCTCTGGGGCGTGTGGGGCATCGCGTCGGTGCAGGGCGCGGCGGACATGCTCGTGATGCTGCTCGCCGTGCCGATCGCCGTGCGCGTCTCGCGCGACATCCGGCGGCGGGAGGCCGAGCAGGGGGGAGAAATATCCCCGGTGTAAGTTTTTTCGCGCGAATGGATGTTTATGCTTGACTTTTTCCTTTGGCGCGGTATACTTTTTAGCAGAAACTCAATGGTAGAGGCGCGATCAACATCAGTACGCTCTTGTCATCCGGCAGACACCGGGGAGCGGAAAGGGGCGATCGCCGAAGGGTCTCACCGCTGTCTGGCGGTGGATGCCTGGGACGCGGAAGAACATTCCGCGGACTGTCACTTCGGTGGAGAGCTGTCATTGCTGCGAATTTAGTTTTTTTATTACTGATTTTGTATGCACAGCCGTGATCCTTCCACCGGGGATCACGGCTTTTTGCATGCGAGGGAGGTTTTTCTCATGTTTTACGCTACCATCTGGTCGCTGCTGCCGCCGGTCGTCGCCATCGCTCTGGCGCTGATCACCAAGGAGGTCTATTCCTCGCTCTTCCTCGGCATCGTCGTGGGCGCGGCGCTCGTCGCCGGGTTCGCGCCGGTAAAAACGCTGGACGTTATAATCAACGACGGCTTCATCGCCGGCGTGGCGGACGCCTGGAACGTCGGCATTTTCCTGTTTCTCATCCTGCTCGGCATTCTTGTTGCGCTTATGAACCGCGCGGGCGGCTCGGCGGCGTTCGGGCGCTGGGCGGAAAAGCACGTGCACACCCGCGCCGGCGCGATGCTCGCTACGGTCCTTCTCGGCGTGCTGATCTTCGTGGACGACTATTTTAACTGCCTCACCGTCGGCAGCGTCATGCGTCCCGTGGCGGATGGCCACCGCATCTCCCGCGCCAAGCTCGCCTATCTCATCGACGCGACCGCCGCGCCCGTATGCATGATCGCGCCGATCTCCTCGTGGGCGGCGGCGGTCTCCGGCATTGTGGACGAGAGCGTCATGTCCGGCACGGAGCTGTTCGTCCGTGCGATCCCCTGGAACTACTACAGCCTTTTCACACTCGTTTTTATTGTCGGTCTCTCGCTCATGCAGTTTGACTATGGCCCGATGAAGCTGCACGAAATGAACGCGCGGCTCAACGGCGATCTCTTCACCTCCGGCGAGCGGCGCAGCGATGAGGCGGATATCGTCACTTCGCCGAAGGGACGGGTCGTCGATCTTGTGCTTCCGGTGCTCGTGCTCATTGCCTGCTGCGTCACCGGCATGCTGTATGTCGGCGGATTCTTCTCCGGCACATCGTTTGCCGCGGCCTTCGCCGGAACGGACGCCTCCGTCGGACTGCCCTGGGGTACGCTCATCGCGCTCGTGTTCACCGTGATCTACTACATCTGCCGCGGTCTTTTGAGCTTCAAGGAAGCCATGGAATGCACCACCAAGGGCTTCATCGCCATGGTTCCGGCGCTGCTCATCCTCACATTCGCCGTAACGCTCAAGAACATGACCGGCATGCTCGGCGCGGCGGAATACGTGTTCGGCGTGATGCAGGGCGCGTCCCGGAGCCTTTATAACCTGCTCCCGGCGATCATATTCCTTGTCGGCTGCGGCCTTGCGTTCTCCACCGGCACGAGCTGGGGTACGTTCGGCATCCTGATCCCGATCGTGACAGACGTATTCCCCGCGGACAGCCAGCTTCTCATCATCGGCGTTTCCGCGTGCCTTGCGGGCGCCGTCATGGGTGACCACTGCTCGCCGATCTCCGATACGACGATCATGGCCTCCGCCGGTGCGCAGTGCGACCATCTCAACCATGTTTCCACGCAGATCCCCTACGTTCTCACCGTCGCCGCGATCTCATTCGTGAGCTACGTCATCGCCGGATTCGTGCAGAACGTGTACATCTGCCTCGCCATCGGCGTCGTGCTCACGGTCGCCACGCTCTTTGTGCTGCGCGCCGCAACGTCCCGCCGCGAGACGGCCAACGCCTAAATCCTCTCGTTCAGATAAACCGAACGCGCCGGGGCATTCATTTCCGGCGCGTTTGACATTTTCTGATTTTTGTATCTTTCCTCCGGCGGGATTTTCGGTATAATGGGGAAGTAAGCAAAAACAGAGGTGATCGTTTATGAGATATTGGGAAATTCTGGTTTTCTGTCTGGGTATATCGCTGGACGTGTTCGGCGCCGCCGTGTGTCAGGGCGCGGTGCTCGGCGAGCTTCGCCGCCGCCGCATCGCCGCGTACTGCCTGATCTTCTGCGCGGCGCAGGTCGCGGCGATGGAGCTCGGCCGGCTGCTCGGCATGCTGCCGCGCTTCGCATCGTACTATACCGTGGCGCAGGGGCTGTGGCATATTCTCGGCGCGCTCATTTTCTTTGTGCTCGGCGTGTGTCTGATCGTCAAGGCCGTCCGGAAAAAGACCGTATTCGAGCACCGCTCCGAGATCACTTACAAAAAAGTTGTCGGCACCGCCGTCCTCACGAGCCTTGATTCGCTGCTCGCGGGCGTCAGCTCCCGCTTTCTCGACGCGTACTGGCTCTCCTGTCTCGCCACGCTCTTCGGCGTGACGGCGTTGTGCGCGCTCGGCGGCGTGTCGGTGGGGTATCATTTCGGGTATTCCCAGAAAAACACCGCGTACTGGATCGGCGGAGCGCTGTTTCTTGTGACCGGCGTGGATGTTCTGATCCGCTTGTTTGTGTGAAAAGGAGACACATATGGACAGCCGCAAGGATATGACAAAGCGCCTGATCGCCGACGGCTTCAAGGCGCTGATGCTGCGATATCCCTTTGAAAAGATCTCCATTATGATGATAACGAACGAGGCCGGAATCCGCCGCCCGTCGTTTTATAACCACTTTCAGGACAAGTACGATTTGCTCGCGTGGATCGTGGAAACGGACGTGATCGCCCCGGCGGGCGAGCCGCTGCGCCGCGGCGACGGGGTCGGCGCGCTGCGCACGATCTTTGCCGGGCTCGTGGAGGATACCGCCTTTTACCGCAAGGCGTTCACCGTCACAGGGCAGAACGGCTTTGAGGATTCGTTCACCGACGCGGTGCAGCGTCTGCTTTTGGAAAACGCCGCGCTCACGCCCGCCGCGGGGTATGCGGGACTGCTCTCGGAAAAAACGGTGGCGCGCTTCAGCGCCATTTGTCTCGTGTCCACGGTGAAGCACTGGCTGGAAAGCCCCCGCACGGCGAGCGTGGACGAGCTGGTGGACGCCTACCTCTATCTCGTATCCCACAGCGCATGGATGTAAAGATAATAAAGCACAGCGGCCGACGTGTTGATGCCGGCCGCTGTGCTTTTTTTATCCCATTCGGACGATGAGCATATCGCCCGCCCGGCAAATGCTGCCCTCCGCGGGAAACGGCGGCATTGCATCCGGCTGCGCTCCCTCGGGGAGCTCCGATTCGCTGCCGATGCGGATCGGGGTCTGAAGAATGTACGAAAAATACGCGGCGTAATACCCGCCGCCCACCGTGCTTTTCCCCCACGCGCCGGTGATCTGCGATACGCTGCCGAGCGCTTCGGGCGTATTGAAGGACGGCAGACCGATAAACACGACCGGCGTTTCTCCGGGGACATACCCCTCGGTCTGGTCCAGACGGAGGCAGAGCTCCGTCATGCGGGAAAGCGTGGCCTGCCGTTCAAGGTCTTTTTTGAGATAGAGCGCGTTTGCCGTCTGGACATTTCCCCAGACGAGCGCGGCGATCAGCGCAAGAGAGACGGCGGCGCAGCCGGAGAATACCCGGCTTTCCGGCAAACTTTGCAGGCACTGCCGCAGCAGCAGGATATCGAAGACATACACCAGACAGAAGGCGTACTTCATCAGATCGTGCGCCTCCATCCCGGCGTAGCCGAGAAAGTTGGAAAGATTCATGCCCATCGGCAAAAGCGCGGCAAGAACGAGCGCAAGGAGAAGATTGGCCGCGGGGAGCCGCTTCCGGAGGAGAAAGCGTGCTGCCGCCGCCAGCGTGAGAACGGCGAGCAGAAGATGCCCCGTGCGCGTGACCGGCAGAGGAACGAAGACCGGCTGCCGCACGGTGCTGCGTGCCCATGTGTCATAGGTCGATCGGACGGCTTCCGGCAGAAGGTCGGGCGTCATCCGGCCGAGACTCAAAAGGCTGTTGTACCCGCCGCCGAGCGCGACGCCCGATGCGCTGCACACGGCGCGGACGAGAATATAGTACGCGGCCCCGCCGATAAAAAGGATGCCGACGGCTTTGAGCCCGTCGAAAAATACCGCTTTCGCGCTCTCGCTCTCCAGAAGCCGCAGAATGCAGGCGATCATGACAAGCGAGACCGTGACCGAGATCATCGCCTGATAGAGCGCGAGCGAGCCGACAATGGGGATAACGGCGAGCGCCCTGCGCCGGAGCGTGCCGCGGAGAAGGAGATACGCCGCGCACACGGCGAGCAGCATGGCGAGCATATCGCCGTCCAGATCGTAGATGTACGTTGCCGCCAGCGCGGAATATGACACATTGGTCACGAAAAGAGCGCCGATCACGGCAAGGAGCAGCGCGTTGTCCACGGAGAACAGCCGCGAAACGAGATACACCGCAAGCGATACCCAGACGAGCGAGAGAACGCCGGAGAGCCACGGTGTACCGGCACCGCCGCTGAACACGGTGCGGTACGCCGGATAGAGAAATCGGCCGAGCGATATTTTCCAGTCCGCCACCGAACCGGCGGCATAGCGGATATCACCGGAAAGGAACATCTCGTTGAGCGAGTCGTGGCTGACGGTAAAATTGGTAAACGCATAGCCGTGCGCGAGCAGGCCGAAGAGAAAAACGGCGGCAAAGGAAGCAAGAAGCCGTTGGCGCTCGCCGGTGATGCGAAGATGCGGCGCGCGGCGCAGCGCGGAAACAAATCTGGTCATGGCGGAAAAACCTCCCGCGGAAAGGCGGTCACGGATTCACAAAAAGGTGTTTGCGGTTGTTGAAATACGGAATATTGACAAAGAGCATGACGATCGAACCGATGATGCTCCCGGCGACTTCGGCGGTAAAGGCCGACTGGCCGATAATGATGCTTCCGATGAGCAGATAGAGCACCGTTGCCGCGGTATTGACGATGTACATCAGATAATACATCATCGGGCCCTTGGCGCGAAACTTTGCCAGCGCTCTCTGCACGACCACCGCGTACACGGCGAGCGCAAGACAGACAACACCCATAACGATATCCAGCGGCTGCAGCGCAGGGAAGACGCGGTAGACCATTTCGGCGTTCCCCTCATAATACGCGCCGGTGAAGTACTTTCCGGCCGTTACCAGATTGACGAGCATACCGGCCCACAGCTGAAAATAGATGATGAACTTGAACCACTTCATGCCGCGCCGGGGCGCTGCGATGACGCCGAACGCGGCGGCGGGATCGGGCGTGCCCTGCGGCGGCATGGCCGGTTCGACCGGAGCTGCCGGCACGGCGGGGAAGAACGGAGTGCCTTCCGGCGGCGCGGCGGAGGGAGCGGGGGCAAGATCGGCGCCGCATTCGGGACAGAATTTCGCCTGGTCGGGGATCTGTTTTCCGCAGAATCGGCAGTACATGGGGATTCCTCCTTCTGTTTATTTATAATACGGGGTTTGCGTCGATTAACAAGGGCACACGCGGTTCTGCCGGGCGGAAATGCCCTCATATTGCGTCAAAGCCCTTGAGAATACACAAAGTATTCTCTGCGGGCTTTTCCTTGTCTG
>ERZ1034952.558-NODE-558-length-33964-cov-25.740600_pt1 | contig 33964 bp, 21 predicted proteins | sample MGYA00520625_ERZ1034952 | MGnify/ENA primary metagenome ERZ1034952 (study PRJEB33766, sample SAMN09781773) | gut metagenome | biome: gut microbiome | host: Homo sapiens | place: Madagascar | study: EMG produced TPA metagenomics assembly of the PRJNA485056 data... | reverse complement strand
CGATGATTCTCTGGCTCTTCATTTCAGTTATCTCAGCAGTGGGTAATGCAGGAGTGCCGATGGGATGTTATTTCCTGACCCTATCTCTGATGTCCGGTATCAATGCTCCTATCGGCATCATGGGTATCATCCTGCCAATCTATACCATTATCGACATGGTAGAAACGGCAGAGAATGTATGGTCAGATTCCTGTGTCTGCGCTATGGTAGATAAGGACTTGAAAGACCAGTAAATATAGAATAAACACCTAGCATATAAAATAGAACATCAGCTTGTAGTGATGAGGCTCAGGGGAGGTTGTCTATCCACGGACAATCTCCCCCTATTCACTCCGCTTCTATCTTCCAATCTGTAATATTATGCGTTGCCACATCAAAGTTAACCCCAACCTTTACGATTGGCAAGCCGCTTAAAGCGAAGCGCTTAGGATATTCCTTAAGATCGATCTGCTTCATCGCTGCATCAGCATCCTTATTGAGCTTCAACTCAAAAAGATAAAGATGGGTAGCAGTTCTCAATACCATATCCACCCTTCCCGATGGAGTACGAACTTCTACATCTACATAATTATCAAGAATAGAGAATATCACATACATCATCTGCTGATAATGTCCCTCAGAGTCAACATTGTTGCAATACGGAACCGTGGCCAGATAAGCCTGAAGCATCTGCATGGCTCCATCCATATCGTTGCGACGGATAAGAGCTGACATCTTGGCAATGGTCGTAGTTCCCTTCACCGTATTCATACCTATATAATTAGGTAAGAGACTACGGTATAGCCCTACCCGAATCTCCTTGTTAGGAATATCCAGGGTATAGAGTTCCGTCTCCGGATCGTACCCCTTGATGGTGATGTAACCACTCTGATACAATAAAGGCATAACAGATGACATACCTTCTGTTGGTGCATCAAACTCCGACTGGTCGGCTTCACAACTACCAATCTCCGATGGCATAACCTGGAATTTCTTGAGCATTTCTATCAGATAAGTTGGTGTGCCTGAAGAGAACCAATAATAATCCAAACAACCAGCAGCCATAGCATTCAGCAAACTATAAGGATTGAATATATCAGGGGATTGCGCCGCAAAATGATATCCATCATAGAACTCCCGTAAAGCTTCCAATGCTTGCTCTCTACTCTTGCCCATTTTTTTCGCTAGATCATCAACATCCGCAGACATCTGAGACTCCAATTCTTCCTTGGTAATACCACAGATTCCTGCATAGTCATTACGCATACTTATATTCGTAATGTTATTCAGTTCACTAAAGATACTCAATTGCGAGAACTTCGTAATACCGGTCAGGAAGACAAAACGGAGCATTGGTTCACAATCCTTCAACGGACTATAAAAATTGCGCATCACATTGCGAAGCACCGGCAAGTTAACATCGCTATGAACAACGTCAAGAAGAGGTGCATCATACTCATCAATCAGTACGACAACCTGCTTACCTGTCTTTTCATAAGCAGTCTGGATAAGCGAAATGAGACGGTCGTTCGCATCAACTGCAGGAGATGTAATACCCCATACCTTTTCCTGCTCAGCAAGTCGCCTTCCCAGATATCTTTCCAGCTGGTCTTTCTCCATGTGCTTACCTCCTGCCATACTAAAATGCAGTACAGGATATTCCGTCCACTCATTTTCCAGCTTTTCGATGGCTAATCCTTTGAAGAGTTCCTTTTTGCCTTGAAAATAGCTTTTGAATGTTGAAACAAGCAATGACTTTCCGAAACGGCGCGGACGACTTAAGAAGAAATGCTTGCCACCGCTATGAGTCATGCGATAGACATATTCCGTCTTATCTACATACAGAAGATTCCGAGTGATTATTTCCTCGAATGTCTGGATTCCTACTGGATATAATTTCAATTCTGCCATTGTTCTGTCTTTTAAGTTTCCGGTGATAACAACCTATCAGCCTATTCAACTGCAAAACTAATCATTTTTTCCGTAATCACCAAACATTTCTGCCAGAATCTACTCTTCGGTATTTTCAGGTATAGATTATTAAGCCTGCCCCTTAGATTTTTGCACTTCTATTGAGAACTTGCCGATTAATTGGCGAGGCAACAGCCTACGACAAGAAACAGTCAAAGAAGTCAAGCAAAGAAAAGAGTTCGTGAAGGCAAAAAGAGCTATCTACAAACTTATCACTTCTAATCCAAAAGTGACAATATAAAACAGGAATTTGTGCCAATTGAATTGGCACAAATTCCAACAATCTTATTTTCAACAGGTTGGACTAATCATCAGATTATCATGAGCCGTTGCAAAGTGATAACGAACTTTGTTCTACATTCTGTTTGCGCAAACCAATGGCAAGCAATGGAACATAACCCCAAAAGGCGAACAAGAGCTTAGCTAAAACGACCATTTTAGTCGTTTTTGCGGTCGAAAATGATCGTAATTGTGGTCGTTGCGGTCGTAAAAGCAGTCGTTAGACAACCGATCAATCGCAAAAAGTCTACACATTCCCGGCAAAGGAATATGCAGACTTTTCAATTTATACCCATCCTTTACGATGCAAATACCAAACAAATAACCAGATTAGTATCCCCCCTAATCCTCCTCCAAGGACAATCCTTAATACTCCTACCAGTAAATATAGAATAAACACCTAGCATATAAAAAAGAGCATCAGCCTGTGGTGATGAAGATAAAGAATCATCATAGGCTGATGTCGGTTTACACAAAAGGCAATAACATAAAGAAGTAACCCGCTTCCTTATATAATCTTATATAATAATGTATAGCCACATAAAACAACCATATTTTCCAATAATAGAGCTAATTCGCAAAGAAAATGAGAAAATATTCTGTATTATTGCCGTATTTTCAAAGAAAAACACTATCTTTGTAACAGATTAAAGAAATAAGCAATGGCAAATAAAGACCTTAACCGCCTCAAACTTGTTTTGGTGGAGCAAAAGAAGACTGCAAAATGGTTGGCTGGAGAAATTGGCAAAGATCCAGCTACAGTTTCTAAATGGTGTACCAATACGGCGCAACCTAGTTTGGAGACCCTATCCATCATTGCAGAAAAATTAGATGTGGATATACGGGAGCTATTACTGCCGTCAAAAGCAGATAAGGCACCTATCTATATCCGTGTAGAATAATAAAAAGTTAATGATATGAACATAATTGAATTATACGAAAACTTAAAAGGCAGCTATAAAAGTTACCTTGAAAGTTTTGTAGCCATAAAGGATGAACGAATTAAGGAAAAAGTCAGCGATTCCATCAAACACGAAGAGCTTTGGCCTAAAGCCTTGATTCAATTCAATCCAAATTTCGAGAAGGGAATAGGCGTAAAAGATCTTATTGCCAAGGGATTCCCTATCCATCCCGATTTGGAGTATTTTTTCGACAAACCATTCTATAAACATCAGCAAGATGCGATTGAATTAGGGTGCCAAGACAAGGAGTTTATCGTAACTTCTGGTACTGGCTCAGGAAAGTCACGTACCTTTATGGCAACCATTTTCAATTATGTTCTACAAAACGAAGAAGTATGCAAGGACAAAACGATTGCCATTATCGTTTATCCGATGAATGCTCTCATCAACTCACAAGCAGAAGAGCTTAGTCGCTACAAGTCCACTTACGAAGAAAAGACTGGCAACAAATGCCCTTTTACATTCGGCAAATATACAGGGCAAGAAAACGATGAAGCTCGCACTAAGATGCAGCAAACACCACCCAACATCATATTGACAAACTATATGATGTTGGAATTGCTCATGACACGTGCTGGCAAGGAAGAAGATTTGCGAAAGTGCTTCTTAGAGAATTTACATTTCCTAGTCTTCGATGAGCTGCATACTTACCGTGGCATGCAAGGAAGTGATGTCTCTTTCTTGATTAGACGAATCAAAGCACTTGCATCAGGAAAAGTCCTCTGCTTCGGAACATCTGCTACCATGGTAGCTGATGACAGCATAAGTTATGCACAACAGCGAGAAAAAGTAGCAGAAGTGGCATCCTGCATCTTCGGAAGCACATATACAAAAGAGCAAGTAATTGATGAAACACTTGCCATAGGTTTATCCGATGAGGAGCCATCGGATGGAGAATTGCGTGCTTGCATCAATGCACCCATACCAACTTCTTCCGACATAAATGATGCCAAGAAATATCCTACCGCCATTTGGATAGAGCAAACCATAGCACTCGAATACAAAAAGAAGGAAGGAAAATACTTCCGTGGCAAACCTATTGCCATAGAAGATATGGCAAAAAAACTCTCACTGCAAACTGGAGAGGAAGAAGAGAAATGCCAAAAGCATATTATAGACTTACTGAATTGGTGTAATCAGCTGAATCTAAGTAATGGAGCATCTATACTCCCTTACAAGATTCACCAATTTATACCACAGACAGGAAATGTGTATCTTACCATTGGTGACCAATCCAGCCGTCAGATTACAGTAGAAGAAAAACTCTACTGTAAAGAGTTGTCGCATGGTGACGTAAAAATCATGTACTACCCAGTCGTATTCAGCCGTCTTAGTGGTCATGAGTTTTATGTGATAAAGATTATCGGCAGCACGATTATGCCTCGCAACTTTGACGGCTACGCCACTGGTGATGGTGATAGCGATGTCAATGACGGTTATATCATCCTGCCCCATCATGGCGAATCCGCAGATGACTATATGCTGGATATTACTTCCGATGACATACCTTCTGACTGGTACACCACTAACAAGAAAGGTGTACGAAAACTGAAGAAGACATACGAAGCACGTATTCCACAAAAGATTTACGTGACACAATCTGGTGCCTACAGCCCAACAGAGCCACTTGATGGCATGGGATATATGGAAGCTGTATTTGTACCTTCTCCACTGATGTACGACCCAACAGCTCGTGCCATATATAAAGGAAAGCAGTCGGAATACTCAAAACTGTCAAGAATAGGTGGTGAAGGTAGAAGTACTGCTACAACAGTATTGTCATACGAAGACATCATCCTTATGCAAAAGATGGGGATAACACAAAACGACCGTAAAGTATTAACTTTTGTCGATGCTCGCCAAGATGCTGCATTACAAGCAGGTCACTTCAATGACTTCATCCGTATAGGTAAAGTACGTTCTGCTATTTGGAATGCCATCAAGGATGCAACAGAAGCTATCGATAATACTAAAATTGCCAGAATGGTATTAGATAATCTTCACCTTCAAGTAGATGACTACTCCAAGCGAGAAGAACTTCGTGGAGGGCGTGCCAACGATGTCAAGAACATCATGGAACGCTATTTATCTACCATCATTTATGATGACCTTGCAGGCAACTGGACGGTAATTATGCCAAACCTCGAAGATTGTGCGCTTTTAAACATTGGCTACAAGTATCTTCATGATGAAATTACGGGCGATAATGATGCAGAACGCCTATATGATATTCCTGAGTTAGAGGGATTTGACGATGAACATAAAGAAGAATTCATCACGCAGATATTGGATTATTTGCGACATAAGCTGTGCATCTACAGCAGCGAGAGAACCATACAAGCTGTAAAGGATACGACCAAGGCAGTAAGAGAAAACTTGAAAGCACCTTGGACACTGGATGAGAGCGACAAGATTGCCGAAGCCAACGAATTGTTTATTGAAAATCCTCGCAGACGCAATGCATATAATTTGGAAAGTGGTGGCTACCGAAGTAAATTAGGCATCTTCGTTCGAGACTACATCAGCAAGCAAACTGGTCGTAATATAGACAATGAAGAAGATTACAAACACTATATGACAAGGCTATTCAAAGCTTTGTCAAACTATGTCATATTCGATAATGGCACCTATCAACTGGATTATGGTTGCATACTTTGGCAAGCTGGCGACAAACAACACATTCGCCGTGACTTGGTAAGATTCCGTACCATAGAGGGCGGTAATATACTTGATAAAGAACCCAACCATTATTTCCAACAGTTCTACCAAAGCATACCTCTCAAAGATGTATGCTTGGAAGCAAAAGACCATACAGGTCAAGTTTCAAAAGAAGATCGAGAACAGCGTGAGCAGGATTTCCGAGAAGGAAAATTCCCTGTCCTGTACTGTTCACCTACCATGGAGCTAGGTATCGACATCAAAGACCTCTCCATCGTTGGTATGCGCAATGTACCTCCTACCCCAGCCAACTACACCCAGCGTGCAGGACGTGCGGGTCGTAGCGGACAGGCAGCTTTGGTTTACACCTACTGTCGTCCACGCAACTCTCATGAGAATTACTATCTCAGCCATCCCGAAAAGATGGTAAAGGGAGAAGTAAAGGCTCCAAGAATGGAATTGGTAAACGAAGAACTATTCCGTACCCACCTCCATTCTACCATTCTGTCATTATGCCCTATCAAGGAACTGTCTGACGGAATCAAAGACTTAGTGGATTATACAGACATCAACAACATCACATTGAAAGATGAGGTTCGTGCTTCCCTGCAACTCACTCCAGAGCGCAAGGAGCAAATCAAGCGTGTCTTCACACAAATCATGGAAGATACCTTTTTAAAGAACCGTATGGAATCAGAACGCCCTATTTGGTTTACAGAGCATTGGATGGACAATCTCCTTACCAATTATGAGCATGACTTCGACAAAGCCCTCCAACGTTGGCGTTCTCTCTATAAACAAGCACAAACTCAGATTGAGGAAGCAAGCCTTGTCATCAATAACCGCATCTACGGTGAGAACTCCAAGGAGAAGCGTGATGCCCACATGAAACAACTCCGTGGAGAGAGTCTTCGTGACATGTTGTTGGGGGTAAACCAAGGAAAGAACAAGGAAGAGAACGAGTTCTACCCTTACCGCTATCTGGCAAGTGAGGGATTCTTGCCTGGCTATAACTTCACTAAGTTGCCACAACGTGCATTGTTACAGTACAAGTCAGATAAGGTGGAATATCTCAGCCGTCCAAAGCGTCTTGCATTAAGCGAGTTTGGTCCTCAGAACATCATATATAATAATGGTGGAAAGTTCCGCATCAGCCGTATGCAGATTTTATCGGAAATCATTCCGCATAAATTCTTCTACAACCCAAAGACAGGTGTGGTCTATAAGGACGAAGAGAACACTACCCATCATACCGACATCATTACTGGTGAATCGCTCGATGGTGTGGCGAAGCTCATTCCTGGCATGTGCATAGAGGCACAAGATATGGTGGCAGCTGAAACAGAAAAGATAACGTGTCAAGAAGAGGAACGTTCACGCAAATATTATCAGACCAAGACCTATTTTGCAAGTGATGATCCACGTTCCATCAGCGAATGTGAGCTGCAATCGCCACATGGTGAGCACTTGGCAAACATCCGTTACATTCCATCATGCCGTTTGACTTATATCTTGGAGTCAAGAAATGACAGCAATGGAAATGGCTTTGCCTTCGACACGAAGACAGGTGACTGGATAAGCAATGATCGTTTGGCACGCATCCAAGCCGAAGCAGACAAGAATCCAGAAGAAGCAGACAGAACTAAGTTTGTGAAGTTGTTCGCTGAGACTACAGCCAATGCCATTTACATCCAGCCATTGCAAGCCTTGCTGCTAAGAGACAAGTACGCTGTGCGCACATTCCTCTATGCCTTCAAGCAAGCCATTGAGGATGTCTTCCAAATAGAAGGTAGTGAGATGGGGGCTGAAGTTATGGGTGAAGGAGCTACACCTAACATTCTTATCTATGAGAATGCGGAAGGCTCTCTCGGTGTGCTGAGTCGTTTGGTCAATGAACCTACGGCTTATACGGATGTGGTCAATAGAGCATACGATATTTGCTTCAACAAGCCAGAGCTGACACCTGACGAACTCAACGAACTTACCCCAGCAGATTATTCCAACCTGCTCAACTACTATAATCAGCCATATCATCAGCAGATTGATATTCGCAAGATTTACAGTACATTAAAGTTGATGCAAGAAGCCAAGGTAGAGCTGCACGGAGCAGGGCAAACGCTCAGCTATGATGAGCAATACGCAGCATTGGAAGCTGCAAGAGACCATAACAGTTCTACTGAATATGAGTTTCTCAAATATTTGCATAAGCATCATCTTCGCTTACCAGACAAGGCTCAGCCGATGTTCCCTGAGGAATACTATGTGCAGCCTGACTTCATGTATGGCGACCGTATCGTCATATTCTGTGATGGAACGCCACACGACCGCCCTGAGGTTCAGCAAGACGATCAAGAGAAGAGAGAAGTACTTGAAGACGCTGGTTTCGTTGTCTTGGCTTGGCATTATGCCACACCATTGGAAGACTTCATCAGCCAATACTCTGATATATTCACCCCTGTAAAATAAATGATATGGATTACAAGACTGGTACATTGATAGAATTTAGGAATCGTCCTTGGGTTGTTCAGCAATCCGGGGAAGATGACCTCATGATCATAAAGCCTTTGGGAGGTACAGACGCAGAAACGATAGGTCTCTACCTGCCACTCTATGGGGATGAATTACAAATTCATTCCTACAACTTCCGTCGCCCTACAGCAGAAGACATCGGAAAGAACAGTTACAAGGCATCTGCCAAGGTGCTTTACAATGCCTGCCGCTTGTCCTTCCGTGACATAGCTGGTCCATTCCAGTGCTTAGGAAAATTATCTTTTGAGCCACGTCCATATCAGATGGTGCCACTGATTCTTGCCCTCAAGCAAGAACGTATTCGTCTTCTCATATCCGATGACGTGGGTATCGGCAAGACCTTGGAGTCATTATTGATTGCCAAGGAATTACTCGACAGACATGAGATTACTCGCTTTGCCGTGGTTTGCTTACCTCATCTATGCGAGCAGTGGCAAAATGAAATCAAGGACAAGTTTGGGTTGGATGCAGAAATCATCCGCTCCTCTACCATCAGTCGCTTGGAAAAGAAGTTGCGTCCTGACCAGAATGTATTTCGTGACATACCTTATCAGGTCATTTCCATTGATTATGTCAAACAAGGTAACAAGCGAAACATCTTCCTGGACCATTGCCCAGACTTCGTGATTGTGGATGAAGCGCATACCTGTGCCAAGCCTACAGGTGCCAACAAGTACCAACAGCAACGTTACCGTTTATTGAAGGATTTGGCTGATAAGCAAGACCAGCAATTGGTTCTCTTGACCGCCACACCTCATAGTGGTCAAAGTGAAGAGTTCCAGTCGCTTATAGGCTTATTGAACCCGAAGTTCGAGAATTACCAACTTCAAACCGCTGCCGAACGTGAGGAACTATCTCATTATTTCGTACAGCGTCGCCGTGCCGACATCAAACAGTATCTGGGCGATGAAGTTGTTTTTCCAGAACGTGTACGCATAGATAAAGATGAGTATTCTTATACCCAGGAATATCGCAACCTATTGGGACAACTCATTGAGTATGTAAAGAATGGTATCCAGAAAGTTTCGGGAGCTGACAAGCGTAAGCAACGCTACATTTACTGGGATTTGCTGGCTTTGATGCGTGGCGTGATGTCAAGCCCTGACGCAGGAATCAGTATGCTGCAAAACAAGATTGACAAGAGAGAAGATTCATCCTCTTCCAACACAGATGATGAATCCGAGCAAGTGTATATATTCAACGATCCATTGAAGGACTTGTTGAATGCAGACGATGTCGTTCCAGAAGCTTTGGAAACAACCAGCAATACAGACAAGAAGGAGTTCACCCAATTTATCAAGCAGTTGGAACACATCAAAGAAACAGACTCTGATGAGAAAGTGAAACAAGCACTCGACATCGTGAAGTTTTCTCTTGATAGCGGTATGAACCCTATCGTATTCTGCCAATATATACAGACCGCAGAATATGTGGGCAAATACATTACCGAGAAATTAGCTGCCAACAAGAAGTTCAAGAAAGTAGTAGTTGGCATTGTCACCAGCCGCCTTGCCGACGAGGAACGCAAGATGAAGATTGATGCCTTGTCACAGGAAGACCGACATGTATTGGTTTGCACCGACTGTCTTTCCGAAGGTGTCAACTTGCAGCAAGGTTTTGAGGCAGTCATTCATTACGACTTGCCGTGGAATCCAAACCGCATGGAGCAGAGAAATGGACGTATCGACCGATTCGGACAAACGGCAAAAGACGTTTTGGTATCTACACTTCACTCCAAGAACAACCCTGTGGATGACATTGTACTCAATGTTCTCTACAAAAAGCAAGAAGAGATACGCAAGAAACTGGGTGTCTATCTCCCTATCGCAGACAACGACGCTTCCTTGATGGAATCCATCATGCAAAAAATCTTCGATGCCAAGGTTCCTACAAGAACTGACTATATGGAGCTTTCATTGTTCGACAGCGACCCAGAGTGGAAACGTCAGCAGGATGAAGAGATAGAGATACAGTTGAAGAAGATGGAAGAGAACGAGAAGATTTCTCATACCTACTTCGCTCACAATAATAAGCAGATGGATCCAACTCGCTTGACCGCCTCTCTGGAAGAAGCCAAGTCGGTAATTGGTGGAGTAAAAGACACTCGCGACTTTGTCATCGAGCAACTTTTGCATGTAGGTGTCAGCGTACAAACCGACGACCTACCACTCTGCTATAGCTTCAACCTCTTGGAATTGCCAGCCAACTTGCGTCATTATTTCAAGGACAAAGCCACAGCCAAGGGAGTGGTTCGTATCTCCTTCGCCTCTCCTACCCCAAAGCACTATATGTACATCGGGCGTAACCATACCTTCGTAGAAGATCTGAGCCGTGCCGTAGTCAACGATTCTGTCAATGGTGGAGAGTTGGGAGCCTGCCGTGCATTGGTTATGGAAACCTCCGAGATTGCTAAACGCACCACGATTCTCTTAATGCGTGTTCGCAGTGTCATCCGTGACAAAAAGGTCGAAAACAGAGAATTGGTTGGCGAGGAAATGATATTCGTAGGCTATCGTGGGAAAATAGACAACCACGACTTTCTTACCCAAGAGGAGGCTAAGCAACTGTTCTTGCATGCCCAGGCATCAGGTAGCATGGACTTACCTACTCAGAAGACATTGCTCACCAATTCCATTCGTTGGATTACTGATGAGGATACACTCCGTCAGCATACGGATGCCATTGCCCTCGAAAGAGCTTCTCATTTGGTGGATGCCTTCTCTAAGTATCGCACATACCTAAAGGCTTCAGAGTATCAGGTGGTAGAACCAGTATTGCCTATGGATGTGATAGCAGCTTATTTGTTCGTACCGAAATTATAGATTTAGACAAATGGATTATACAAGTATTCATATATATGGTCATCTCTTATCGGATGACATCTTGCACAATATAGAGCGTGACAACACGTATGAAGGCAACAGAGAACAGGACTTTGCCATGGACATCCCTGTCTCTGCTGCCATCGACTACGTGTGGAGTAGTCTTCGCAACGACTGGAGTTTCTATAAGGAGCGTGCCAATAACGAGCGTCTGGTCAACAAGGATCCATACGGCACTCGTCGTGCCCGTGACCTCATGGAACGTCTCTTGCAAAGCCTCGGTTATTCGCTCGACCGTCAAGCCACCAACATCGAGGTGGCAGGCACTGGCTATGACATTACCTATACTTGCCAACCATTAGGCAAAATGCCTTTCATTGTTATTGGCGAAAACATCAGCGCAGATGGCAGCATAGAAACATTGGACAAATGTTCACTCGACTATCGTGCCAAAGGTGGCATGAGAAAGAAGTCGGCTCACGCCACCATGCTCGAATACCTCAATGCCACAGAGAATGTTTATGGCATCATCAGTAATGGTCAGGTTCTCCGCTTGATTCGCAACTCTGGTCAGTTGGTCAAGCTCACCTATATTGAGTTTGACCTGCGCAGAATGTTGGAGGAAGACAAATATACCGAGTTCTGCCTGATGTTCCGTCTGCTCCATGCCTCTCGTTTCCATGCCGGTGGAGACGAGCCTTGCGTCATGGAACACTGGTTCAATATGAGTATTGAATCCGGAAACCGCATCCGCAACGGTCTGTCTCTTGCCGTACAAAAGACTATGGAGACAATCGGAAATGCTGTGCTTACCTCAGAGGGTAAGGGCAACGAGGCTTTGCGCAATGCCTTCACGGAAGGTACGATGGATGCAGTCAAGCTGAACAAGGAACTGATACACTTCATTTACCGCTTACTCTTCCTCTTCATTATCGAAGAGCGAGGATTGGTCTATCAGATTCCCGATTCTCCTGATGCTCCCGACTACAAGCAACTCTGTGAATGGCAAGACATTTATAAGAAGTTTTATGCCGCAAGTCGTTTGCGCCACCTCTCTGAATTAGCATATTTGAAGCAACGCCAATACTTTGATTTATGGCAAGGATTGATGGACACATTCCACCTCTTCGAGCCAGACACCTTTGGTGAGCGTCTGGGCATCAAGCCTTTGGGTGGTGTACTCTTTGGTATAGAGACACTCCATTGGCTAAAACAATGCCAGGTGAGCAACCATGATGTACTCACTGCTTTCAGTGCCCTCAATGAGTTTACTGATGAACGCCAGCAGCGTGTCAAGATCAATTATTCCTCACTGGATGTAGAGGAGTTTGGTTCTGTATATGAGGGAATTCTCGAAATGCGTCCATTCGTACAACCAGGAGTGAGTGCTGCCGACTGGCAGTTTGGTTTCGTGGGTGGATTGGATCGTCAAAGCACCTCTTCTTATTATACTCGCCCAGACTTGGTACAAAACTTGATTAAGACTACACTCGAACCAGTTATCAAGGAAAAGATTTCCCATCTATCCACTACTGAAGAGAAGGTGAAGGCTTTGCTAAACATGAAAGTATGCGATGCAGCAAGTGGTTCTGGACATATCGTATTGGCGATGGCTCGCACCATTGCCTGGTACATCTGTACCCTTCGCACAGGTGAGGACAACCCTGCTTCTTTGGATTATCGTCAGGCACTGCGTGAGGTTATCTCTCGTTGTGTATATGCCGTGGACTACAATCCGGATGCCGTGGAACTTTGCAAGGTTGTATTATGGATTGAAGGCTATTGTGCTGGCAAGCCTCTCTCTTTCCTTGACCATCATATCCGTTGCGGTAACTCTGTCTTGGGAGTTTCTGACCTACAGATGCTTATCGATGGCGTGCCAGATAAGGCTTTGACTGCAGAAGACAAGGACACCTTGAAAGCATTGAAGAAGATGAACCAAGAAGCAATCAAAGCCGTGAATGGAGATAGTGGCAACGAGCAGCTTCTTGGTTTGGAAAATTCTTTTGGCGTAGAGAATATGACTGCCGCCCAAATAGGATTGGCAGACAAGATTCGCTTTATCAACCATCTGCCAGAAGATACCTTGGAAGAGGAAGTCATCAAACAAGAGCGTTGGAAGAAGCTGATGGATTCTGCACGAGTAGATTGCCTACGCCGTGCTTGCGACATCTACACTTACGCTTTCTACAAGACAGTTAAACATGATGAAATCATCAAAGAAAAAGAAGATGTGAATGGCAAATGGCAATTAGAAGCTGAAGTGCCATATACCAAGACCGTTATGCGTGCACTCCAAGAAATAGATGCTATGGAATGCCTTGAAAAAGGCAAGCCACTTCCTACCTATTATCGCCAACTGTCATCCGACTTCAAGACTGAGGTAAGACGCATGGCTGACGAGCAGCGTTTCTTCCATTGGTGCGTGGAGTTCCCTGAGGTTTTCGCTGCCAACAAGGGATTTGACGTGATGTGCGGTAACCCACCTTGGGATAAGCTACAAATGGAAGAAGAAAAATGGTTTACAGGCAAGAACAATGATATTGTCAAAGCCGCCAACCAAGCTGACCGCAAAAAGAAGATTTCACAACTCGAAGCGGAAGACCCTAATTTGTATCAAGAGTTTCAAGAGGCTTGCAATGCCATTGTAAGCCAAAGTAACTTTGTGAAAAACTCAGGACGCTTTCCACTTACTGCCGTTGGCAAACTCGAACTTTCGTCGCTATTCGCAGAATTATGCCTCTCTTTCACAAAAGAGGCATGGGGGCTCGTATTGCCTACTGGCATTGCTGTAAATGACAGCAACAAGTACTTCTTCTCGAAACTCATTGATGAAAATAGACTCATTTCATTATATGACTTTGAGAATAAAGAAGCATTGTTTGACATACATAGAATGTTCAAGTTCTGTCTCATAACAGCAGGTAAAGCACAAGCAGAGCCTCGCACTGTAAGTGGTGGATTCTATCTCACACGAATCGACCATTTACTAGACCCTCGACGTATCTATACATTGAGGACGGATGACTTTGCACGTCTCAACCCAAATACGAAGACTTGCCCTGTATTTCGCACTAGTCGTGATGCATCACTTACGGCAAAAATCTACCGTAATACAACTATTATTCTCAATGAGGAAAATGGAGACAATCCATGGAATGTTAAGTTTGGAAGTATGTTCAACATGTCAACAGACTCTTACCTTTTCCGTACATACGCTCAATTAACAGAAGCAGGAGCAACATTGAACGGCAACACATTTACTACACCAGACGGTGAGGAATATGTCCCTCTCTATGAAGGCAAGATGATATGGCATTACAATCACCATTATGGAACTTGGCCAACAGAAGGTGAACGTCCGAATGCCATCAATATGCCTTCTTTGGATGAACTTAGTTATCCTAATAGCCACATTATGCCGTGGTATTGGGTGCCTTTGACAACAGTAAACAATAACCTTATAAAATTAAACAAAGAAGATAAAATTATATGGCAATGGAGCCACAAATGGCTCATAGGGTTCAGAGATGTCACCAACGCAACAAACGAAAGAACTTTCGTTTGTTCACCTATTCCCAACGCCTGTGGCGTTGGGAATAGTACCACGCTCCTCTACGCGGAGCGTGGTACTATGCCCGTGGCTTCGCTTTGCGCAATGCTATCATCTATCGTTTTTGACTATACAACAAAGCAAAAAATAGGTGGCAGCCATGCAAGTATAAGTTTTGTCAAACAATTTCCTATCCTCCCCCCTGTCCAAATCCCATCTGCCATGCAATGGCAGATCGTGAAGCGAGTAGCAGAGCTATGCTATTTCAATCACGACATGGATGGTTGGGCATCAGAGTTATGGGACGAAATGAGCGAGGAACAGCGCATGGAGCTTCCTCAGCTTGGCAACCTGCAACCATGGATTTATAATCCAGAGCGCAGAGCCATCCTCCAAGCCGAGCTTGATGCCATATTCGCCCACCTCTATGGTCTCAACACCGAAGACCTCCGTTACATCTTAGACCCAGAAGATGTCTGTGGCAAAGGTTGCATCAACGAGACCTTCCGTGTTCTGAAAGACAACGAGTTGCGCCAATACGGAGAATACCGCACCAAACGCCTCGTCCTCGAAGCATGGAATAAATTTGGATATGACAATTAAGTTTATATAAAAACAAGAATATGTTATTATATCATTATACAACAATGGATACATTTTATTCCATGATGGAACATTCCTTGTATCCAACAGAAAATATAATTCCTACCCACATAATGATGTGGGCAGGTCACTATTCTTTTCAAAATGATCCAACAGAATGTAAGTTATACTTTACAGGACTTGAAAAAGCAATTCAAGAATACAGTATTAAAAATTCTTGTAACTTAACAGAAGTATACAACGATTATATAAGTTCCCCCAAAAATGATTTGGGAATATACTTTATATCATTTTCTGAGCAAGAAGATGACTTAACAATGTGGCGTGGTTATGGACAAAATGGAGATGGAATAAGTCTTGGTTTTAATTTTGAAAAATTGCCAGGACCTCAACTCATGCATCTTTGTGATAAAAATAATCCAGAAGCTAATATGCATTACCGTGACCCACGCTTAATAGAAAGCAAAGATTATCCCATACAATGCAATTACACTGAACCAAATAATATAAAAATAGAGGATGAAGTATATCATAAAGTCTTGAGTATTCTAAAGGATAAAAACGATGAGTGGAAAGATGTTATTTTACGTCTAATTAACGACAAGGAAGCTCCAAAATACAAACACATCAAATATGCTGCAGAAAAAGAGCATCGTATTATAAGGATAAAAGATATGCCAAAATTTCGCATAGGAAGAGATGGACTTCCCATTCCATATATAGAGGTTGGAATACCTTTAAACTGTCTGCAAAAGATTATCATTGGTCCTTGTCAAGCTTCCTCACAAGCGATTATAAGAATCAAAAAGTTTTTATGGACAAAAGGAATTGACACTAAGAATATTGAATTTGTAACGTCAGAAATTCCTTACAGAAACCGAATATAACAATGAAGATAGATATACATACACTGATTGGCGAGGCGACAGCCTACGACAAGAAACAACAGATAGAAGCCAAGCGTCCCAAAAGTTGGCTCAAAAGCGTATCTGCCTTTGCTAATGGCGAAGGCGGCACGCTTGTATTTGGCATTACTGATGACGACCAAGTTGTAGGACTTGAAAATGCGGAACAAGATGCTGAACTCATCAGCGAAGCCATCAAGACTAAGTTGGATCCTATCCCAACCATCAATTTGGATTTTCAAGAAGTTGAGGGTAAAAAACTGATTTTATTGCATATCGTCTCTGGTGACGAGACACCTTATTACTATATAGGTGACAAACAACGTGTCGCCTTCATCCGCATTGGAAACGAATCAGTTGTAGCAGACCGCATCCAATTGAGAAATCTTGTTCTCAAAGGAACTGGCAAGAACTACGACAGCCTTGCCGCACCATACAGATTTGATGATATGTCATTTACTAAATTGAAATCAGCACATTTCAAACGCTTGGGACGCTCTTTTGAGGATTCCGAGTTCACATCATGGGGTATCATCGACACACAAGGAAAACTTACCAACGCAGGCGCACTAATAGCAGATGACTCTCCTATCCGTCAATCAAGAATATTCTGTACAAGATGGAATGGGCTTGATATGACAAGTGGATTGGGCGAAGCATTGGATGACGCAGAGTTTGAAGGAAGTGTCATTGGGCAATTGCAAGATGCCGTAGCATTTGTCAGAAATAACTCGCATAAGAAATGGTGGAAAGAAGCTACTTACAGAGAAGAACTTCCTGACTATCCTGAGCGTGCCGTAACAGAAGTAATAAGTAACGCCATCATTCATCGTAATTACTTAGAACTTGGCAGTGAAATCCACATAGACATGTATGATAATCGAATGGAAGTATATTCACCTGGAGGCATGATGGATGGAAGTCTTATCCAATATCTTGATCCGATGAACGTACCTTCAAAACGTCGTAACCCTCTCCTTGCTGATTTCTTCAATCGACTTGAATTGATGGAACGCAGAGGGAGTGGCATGAAGAAGATTATCAAGGAATATAAGCATTTTGAAAAGTTCCCGGGGTACAAAGCACCAGAATTCAATTCTAATTCCGGAGAATTTCATGTGACTCTATGGAATCTCAATTATGACGAGAAACAGTTCGCCAACTCAGAAAAACAGTTCGCGAACGGCTCAAAAGAGTTCGCCAACTCAGAAAAACAGTTCGCGAACGACACAAAAGAGTTCGCCAACTCGGAAAAACAGTTCACCAACGACACAAAAGAGTTCGCCAACTCGGAAAAACAGTTCACCAACGACACAAAAGAGTTCGCCAACGATATAAAAGAAACTGCCAAAGAAGTCAAGCAAAGAAAAGAGTTCGTGAAGGCAAAAAGAGCCATCTACAAACTTATCACTTCTAATCCAAAGGTGACAACTGCGCAAATGGCAGATAAGCTAAACGTATCAACACGCCAGGTACAAAAATACCTCAAACGATTGATAGAGCAAAATCTGATTGTGAAAGAAGGAAGCAGAATCAATGGTTCGTGGAAAATTCTCGATGAAGAATATACGGATTTCTTTGGACGCATATAAAATTGAGTACATTAGTAGATATGGAATTAGAAAAATTACTAAGAAATCTGCTCTACAGATTAGAAAGTATTGACGATGAAAGCAAATCTACTGTCATCGAAGACTAAGTAAATAAATTATCACATCAAACAACTTAGCTATATGAGAAAGAAAGTTCAAATACAAACTGTTAAAAAGATATGGCTGACAACGAAAGAAGTTGCAGAATACTTAGGCATGAGTAAAGACTTTGCCAAAGACTTACGCCAAAATGGTTCATTACCATATTGCCAAGTAAACCATACTTGTTTCTACTTGAAAAAGGATATTGACCGATTAATAGAACGAAATCGGGTATATTGAGCATTTATCCTATGATATGTATAACAAAGCCAAAAATATTTTATATTTTTGCATTCAAATATTTAACTAACAATGGAAAATTATAACGAGATATTTTACAAGCTCTGGGAACACTCTGAGAATGAAGTGGTCGAGTTCAAAAGAGCGGAGAACAACTTTGATATTGACGAGTTGGGAAAGTACTTCTCTGCTCTCAGCAATGAAGCCAACTTGCGAGAACGTGAGTTTGGCTGGATTGTATTTGGTGTTTGGGACAAGAAGCACCAGATTATTGGCACATCCTTCAAGGATGGCGAAGTTGCTCTCAATCGTCTGAAGCAAGACATGTCCCAGCATACAACAGACAATCTTATCTTCCGAGATATTGTACCAATTGAAGTCGAAGGAAAACGTATCCTTCTATTCCAAGTACCTGCATCACCACGCAACATCGTGATGCATTGGAAAGGTGTGGCATACGGTCGTGATGGTGAAAGTTTGAAGCCTCTGAATCAAGCCAAGCAAGATGCCATTCGCCGTCAGCCACCTCTTCCAGATTGGACTGCTCAACTCGTACCCAATGCTACCATCAATGATTTGGACGAACTGGCATTAGCTACAGCAAGAGTCATGTTCAAAAAAGTACATTCATCCAACATTCCAGGAGATGAAGTGGACGCTTGGAGCAAAGAAGAATTCCTCTCAAACAGCATGATGATGAGGGATGGACAACTGACACGTGCAGCCATCTTGCTATTGGGCAAGCCACTATCTATCCAAAAGATATATCCCGCAGTAGCTCAAATCACATGGACTTGGCAAGACGAGGAGGGCATCGTACAAGATTACGAGCACTTCACCATACCATTTATCTTGACAGTAGATAAGGTCTTGAGCAAAATCCGCAACAAGACGATGCGTGAGCTGCCTGGTGGAACTTTATTTCCTGATACGATGAAGCAATATGATGAATACACCATTCGTGAGGCGATGCATAATGCCATTGCACATCAAGACTATACCTTACAACAACGTATTGTCTTCGTGGAAGGTCCAAGTACATTATACTACGGAAATGGTGGTAGTTTCATTCCTGGCACCATCGAGAATGCGTTGGAGCACAAAGGTCCACAACTCCATTATCGCAATGAGTGCCTTTGCCGTGGAATGGTCAATTTCAATATGATTGATACTGTGGGACGTGGCATCAAGAAGATTTACACAGAGCAGCGTAACCGCTTCTTCCCTATGCCTGATTATGAGATAGATAACGAACATCGTACGGTCGGAGTCACCATCTATGGCAAAATGATAGATGAGAAATATACCAACCTATTGAAGACCAACAACTCTTTGTCGTTGAAAGAGTGCCTATGGTTGGATGCCGTACAAAAACATCATCCAATCACCCAAGCTGCCGCAAAGCAACTTCACGACAAGGGCTTGATTGAGGGACGTGCTCCTCACTATACAATTTCTCTGTCTGTAGCAAAAATGACAAATCAGATAGGGCATTATACTAAGGAGAAAGGCCTTCAAGAAAATAGCATTCAAAAGTTATTACTCCAACTAGCTCATAACGCTGGAGATATGGGCTTTTGGCGTAAAGATGTATATGAAGGACTAGAACATGTGTTCCCCTCTAGTAACACCCACGATGAGAAATTGAGAAAAATAGGTCGTATTCTCGTACGTATGGCTCAGGATGACCTTATTCAAAAGTCTCCTAATGGTAGGAAATGGATAATTACCCCAAAAGGAGAACAAGAACTTAATCTTTAAACGGTTGTAATTGCGGTCGTAGCGGTCGTAATTGCAGTCGTAGCGGTCGTAATTGCGGTCGTAGCGGTCGTAATTGCGGTCGTAGCGGTCGTAATTGCGGTCAAAAAGGTTAGTACCTACTAGCAAAACAGTCTGCACATTCCTGACAAAGGAATATGCAGACTTTAATTTATACCCATCCTTTACGATGCAAATACCAAATAAATAATAGCATAAGAATCTCCATCCCTAATCCTCCACCAAGAACAATCCATAATACTCCAGAATGTATCATCGTGATATTAACGATTACCACAATTATCAAGAGTAGGATGGAATAATTCATCACCAACATGTACGCCATGGCTATGTTTGCAGGATATGAGACTCTTCCTGAAGCATCATCTACATCATCGAGTACAATAACGAGAAACAGTTCGCCAACTCGGAAAAACAGTTCGCGAACAACACAAAAGAGTTCGCTAACTCAGAAAAACAGTTCGCCAACGACACCAAAGAGTTCGCCAACGAAAAGAAAGAAACAGCCAAAGAAGTCAAGCAAAGAAAAGAGTTCGTGAAGACAAAAAGAGCCATCTACAAACTTATCACTTCTAATCCAAAAGTGACAACTGCGCAAATGGCAGATAAGCTAAACATATCAACACGCCAGGTACAAAAATACCTCAAACGATTGATAGAGCAAAATCTGATTGTGAAAGAAGGAAGCAGAATCAATGGCTCATGGAAGATTCTCGATGAAGAATATACGGATTTCTTTGGACGCATATAAGATAGGAGATTGAGTATATGGAATTAGAAAAGTTATTAAGAAGTCTGCACATTCCCTGCAAAGGAATATGCAGACTTTTCTATTTACACCCATCCTTTACGATGCAAATACCAAACAAATAACAAGATTAGTATCTCCACAACTAATCCTCCTCCAAGGACAATCCATAATACTCCTACCAGTAAATATAGAATAAACACCTAGCATATAAAATAGAGCATCAGCCAGTGGTAATCATCAGATGCTATCCGCCAGGCGTCCCGGCGGGGTTCAAATCGGGACACCCTAATAAATAATAGAATATCTATGGAAAACTCTTATTTGCATTACAAAATCATTTTTCCTTTCACAGAACCCGCAATATATTGACATTCACACACTTAAGTGTGAAAGCATTTTTATCGATGCCGCTTCACATCACTTGCAACAAGAGTAAACGATGGAACTAAAAACAGTAAACGACGGAACCAATACGAAGGGGAGAAAGAACGCTTGCAGGAGGGAGAAAGGACCTATGGAAGAAGGAGAAAACATACCTTCTTACAATCGGATGACTCCCGTCATCCATATAGACCACTACCGTCATCCATATAGACGACCCAGGTCATCTATATGGATGACTAGGGTCAACCGATACGAAGTGAGTATCATTTATCCTTCTTCTATAGGTCCTTTCTCCCTCAAGTAAACGTTCCTTCTCCCCTCTAAATTTATTGCAACATTTATCGCCGATAGTATTGCAAACGCCTCTTTATTGTTGTATCTTTGCAGTGATATTACTCAATAAACGAATTTAACCGATTATATATATGAATATCAAAAGAACACTGAAGAGACTGATCGACGATACCCAGTATGTCGCAGCACTCGAAAAGCAGAATGATCTGCTGAAAGAAAACCTTCAACAGGAAAAAGACAACCTCCAAAAGCAGAAGGAGGACTTCAGAAAGGAGAAGGAACAGAAAGTTACCGATGAAGAGGCACAGTACAAGAAACGTAGCCGCAACTACCTCCGCCCTATCGCGGATATGCAGAAGTGGCTGCTGGAGAACTACGAGTTCCGATACAATGTCATCACCGATGTTTTCGAATACCGCAAGAAGGCTGAAGCAGAAGGACATGACTCCGAAGATGCCATCAAACATGACTTCGAAATCATCGACAAATATGCCATCAACACCATCGCCATCGAAGTGCAGGAGGCTGGCATCTTTGTGCGCGATCACTTCGTAGAGCGACTCATCAAGTCGAAGTACGCCCAACCTTATCATCCTATCCGCTCCTACATCAATCAGGTGAGAGGTACCTGGGATGGAAAGGATAGAATCGGCGACTTCCTGCGCCGCATCAACCATTCTGACTATTGCCAGAAGATGGGAAGAATCTGGCTACGTGCCATGGTGGCACAGATGGCGGGATACGACGAGAAACATGCCAACAGCGTGATGCTCACTCTGGTTTCAACGACACAGGGACTGCACAAGAGTACTTTTCTCAGAAGCCTATTACCCAACGGGTTAAGAGATTACTACACGGATGATTTCTCGCTCAATCAAAAGGGAAATGCACAGAGAAAGATTGTAGAGTTTGCCATCATCAACGACGATGAGCTGGACAAGGAGAATCCGAAGAAGATGCCGCTGATGAAGACCCTGATGCAAACCATGAAGCCTAGCTTCATCGGTGCCTACAAGAAGAACTTCAACCGTCTGCCCCGCTCCGCCTCATTCACCGGCACCAGCAACCAGCGCGAACTTCTCACCGACCGCTCAGGCTCCCGAAGATTCCTGATTCTGGAACCCGACGGGATGATCAACGTAGATGATATCGAGCACGACCAGATCTATGCCCAACTATTAGATGAGGTAGAGCATGGCGAGCCTTACTTCTTCTCCAAGGAGGATGAAAAGGAGATGCAGGAACACAATCTGCCCTATTATATCAAGACAGACCTGGAAAGAACCGTTGCCTCGTACTTCAGAACTCCCAAAGGAGGGGAAAAGGGAGAGAAAATGACCGCCGACATCATCCTGAAAAAGCTGAAAACGATACACGCCAAGGGTGTTCAGAATATCGCCCTGAATCCCTTCAGCAAGATCCTGACCCACCTTTTCGGCAAACCGGAACATACCCGTGACGGCAATCTCTATCTTGTAAAGGAAGTAGGATAAGAAAAATGTCCTTTCACACTTAACTCTCTGTTTATCAACAACAAGAAGAGTTTTGTGAAAGGACGTTTTCTGCATTATCTTTTTTATCCCCTATTCTTCGGTAGATAATTATCGTTTTTACACTCCTATTCTTCGGTAGATGAAGACCCTGCCTTCGCGCTCTCGAGTCATCTTCGGGAACTCGCCCTCGCAATAACCAGACAGTACCTTCTGGGCATGATACTTGGTAACACCATGAAGACGCATCAAATCCTTTACCGTGATATAGCCATGCTTCTTGCAGAAATTGGTGATGTCCAGCAATTCCTGAGCCGACTCCTTAGGCGGGAAACTTACCTTCCAGGGAATACGGCTGCAATTTCCACCATAATTGACAAAGAACTCCTTATCAAACTCTCGGGTGGTTTTCACCTCAAAACCCTCAATCACCACTTCATTGGCAGGAATCAGCTCACCCTCATGATACACCTTATGATATATATTGCCATCATCATCCTTATGGTCTCTCAATTTCAACTTGGGTTTGATGATGAACATATCTCCTATCTTCACCTCCATACCACTGGAAAGTGCCATCATCGTCTCATCCTTGATAGACTGGATGGCTGCCAGAAACTGAGGAGTAGCCATCTGGTAATGCTGACGCATACCATCACGCATATTCTTGAAATCATATACATCCCTATATACAAACTGAGGATGAATCAAATACTTGCCAGTCTCATCTTTCATCGGAGATCGGTGCTCTATATAACCTATCGGTCCTGTAGCTCTTGGCATAATCTTTCATATTTTATAAAGTCTTGTGAAGAAGACTCCTGCGTGAAGTTCCTTACACGATGCAAAGATACGAAAAAATATCAAAACCCAAACAAAAAGATAGAGAAAATCATATATATAATAAGGTGTACGCACACAATTAGGCTACATGAACCTTTACGAAAAGTTAAAAGATTATCTTTTTTCTACTTTTTATGCATTTTTTCTTTCTTTTTGTTGGTTATTTCAAGAAAAAACTATATCTTTGCAATCGCAAACAATAAAAAAGAAATTTCAAACACAATAAAAGATAAAGATTATGAAAGCATCTGAAGTAATCGCGAATCTCCAAAGAAGATTCCCAAATGAGCCGGAGTATATCCAGGCAGTTAGTCAGGTTCTCGGTACTATCGAGGAAGAGTACAACAAGCACCCTGAGTTCGAGAAGGCAAACCTCATCGAGCGCCTCTGCATCCCAGACCGCATCATCCAGTTCCGTGTATCTTGGGTAGATGATAAGGGTAACGTACAGACTAACATGGGTTACCGCATTCAGCACAACAACGTAATCGGCCCTTACAAGGGAGGTCTTCGCTTCCACAAGTCTGTAAACTTGGGTATCCTGAAGTTCCTTGCTTTCGAGCAGACTTTCAAGAACTCTCTTACTACTCTCCCTATGGGTGGTGCAAAGGGTGGTTCTGACTTCTCTCCACGTGGCAAGAGCAACAACGAGGTGATGCGTTTCTGCCAGGCTTTCATGACTGAGCTTTACCGTCACATGGGTCCAGACGAGGATGTTCCTGCTGGCGATATCGGTGTAGGCGGCCGTGAGGTAGGTTACCTCTTCGGTATGTACAAGAAGTTGACTCACCAGTTCCAGGGTGTCTTGACCGGTAAGGGTCAGGAGTTCGGTGGTTCTCTCATCCGTCCTGAGGCTACTGGTTACGGTAACGTTTACTTCCTCTGCAACATGCTCGCTACCAAGGGCATCGACATCAAGGGCAAGACTGTATTGGTTTCTGGTTCAGGTAACGTTGCCCAGTACACTATGGAGAAGTTGCTCCAGTTGGGTGCTAAGCCTGTTACATGTTCAGACTCTGATGGTTACATCTACGATCCAGACGGTATCGACCGCGAGAAGCTCGACTACATCATGGAGCTCAAGAACGTAGAGCGTGGCCGTATCAAGGAGTATGCTGAGAAGTATGGTGTAAAATATGTTGCGGGTGCTAAGCCTTGGTTTGAGAAGGCAGACATCGCTCTCCCATCTGCTACTCAGAACGAGATCAACGAGGAGGCTGCCAAGGCTCTCATCGCAAACGGTGTATTCGCTGTGAGCGAGGGTGCTAACATGCCTTCTACTCCAGAGGCTATCAAGGTGTTCCAGGATGCCAAGATCCTCTACGCTCCAGGTAAGGCTGCCAACGCTGGTGGTGTAGCTGTTTCTGGTCTTGAGATGAGCCAGAACTCTGAGCGCCTGAAGTGGTCACGCGAGGAGGTTGACGCTAAGCTCCACGACATCATGAACGATATCCACGCTAACTGCGTGAAGTACGGTACAGAGAACGACGGTTACGTAAACTACGTAAAGGGTGCTAACGTAGCCGGATTCCTGAAGGTAGCTAAGGCTATGATGGCTCAGGGTATCGTATAAAAAAGATAAAAATCGTAAAAAGATAAAAGGATTTAATCATTTATTAGTTATTAATAGAAGCGGCGGGCTCGTGAGAGTCCGCCGTTTTGCTATTGTCCTGAATCGAAATTCAGAAACGGGTGCCGAAAAAATGAATGAGTTCTAAATGAATCAGACCGGAGTATCTTCCGGATTCTCCTTGAAGAGATCTTCTGCCTGTGGAAGCTCATCTTCATCAAACCACTGTGCGAGCTTGTCGTGAGCCTTCTGCTTCGCATCCTCAGAAACATCTCCCCATACCTTATGAAGCACGAAAATGAGCACTGCCAGGTCGTCGCTCAGTCCCGCTATCGGAATGGCATCGGGAATCACATCGAGCGGACTGATGAGGTAGCCCAGGGCGCCGATAATCATCGCCTTGTCCTTGAGCGCCACCTTGTCACTCTCCAGCGTATAATAGAGAATGAGAGCTGCATAAACCATCTTGGCACCTGCACGCTTTGCCACGTGCGAAATCTTCTCGACAAATGCACTCTGAGTGAATTTGTCCTTATAAGCCATAAAATCAGGTAAATTCATATCTTCAATGCTTTAAAGTTATTATCTTTTTTCATAGAAGAGTACTGCCTTGATAAAGGTCTCCATCTTCGTTTCCTTATGCTTGTTCACACGGTAGAGGATCACCATCTGGAGCAATGCCTTGCAGAAGCAGGCGAGCAGCAGACCGATGATGATGGCGATGATGGTGGTCATTGCCTTGCCGTTCTCATAGATAGGCGACTTATCTGGGAAGCAGGAAAGGATCAATACGGGGATGACGGTGATGAAACCGCCCACCGTGAGCTGCGTGCGCTTGGAACCGCCCATGTCGAGGATGGCCTGCTTATCGAAAAGATAGTCATCCAGCTCCATACGGGTAAGTCCATAGTTCTCCAACTTAGGGAAGTCGGGCTCATCGCCATACTTCTGCATCTTGTTGGTTACCTTGTGCTCAAAATCGTCTAATATCTGCTTTTCCGGTTCTCTAAGATTCATAATTGCTGGTTATTTTTAAATGGTTTGAAACACCGCACCATACATTGCATTGACAGGTATATATGCTCCATACCTTTTATATATATGATGCAGAAAGAACTAAAAGAAAGAAAGCAGTGCTCCTATAAGCCGAGTTCTGTACCCATACCGTCAGAAACGATACGGGCGCCTGTCATTTATCTAGTCCCAGAGTCACCCCTGGGCTCAAGCACTCTACCCTCCACAGTAGCCCGAAGGCAATCGGACGAGCCGCCCTCAATCTGCGGTTTACATGAGCTTACAGCTCCCAGATGGCACAGCCTGGCGATCACCCGCCAGCTGGTGGTCTCTTACACCACCTTCTCACCCTTACCCGACACTAAACCACGATGCCCTGCCGGAGCCTGACTTCGCTACGGAATAAGTTTCGGGCGGTAATTTTCTTCTACCGACACCTACTGTCACCAATAGCTTCTATTTTCGGAAGTGGGATGCCCTACGCTGCCCGGACTTTCCTCTCGCACCCCCCAGTAGAGAATGCCAGCGACAAGCCGGAGCACTGCTTTCGAAATGCAAAGATAGCAAAAAAGTTCGACTTAACCGCCAATTTCTCTGAGTTTTTAAACTCTTTTCGCTTTTTGGGGATGATTTTACTGCTTTCTCATCCCGAAAGACTGACATTCCAGTCATCTTTTTCTCTTGTTCCGTTCACATTCGTTTGCATATCAAGAAGTTTTAATTTCATATACAAAACTATCATTTTTCTAAAAAGTAGCAAATAATTGTAAAAATAGGGCTATTCTTGTTTAAGAGCCGTTAAAGTGTTAATTTTAAATGTTAAAACGGAATAAAAAATGGCTCAAAGTTATACGTATATCAAAAAATGACTCTATATTTGCAACCGAAAAGCTGAGGCAAGAAGCTGACAGATTTGGCAGACCCGAGGGTTTTGGCATAGATTTGGCTGATGGCTAGGCGTAACTATAAAAAAGGAAATAATAATAAAAAGGATATTAAACATGAAAAAGGTAACTAATTATGTAATGGCAGTGCTATGCGTAGGTTCGCTAGCATTCTCAACAGGTGCTTTCATGAAGGTGAACGCTTCACCAGCAGTAACAGCAACAGCACCAGGTCAACCAGTTGATCTCACTTACGCAGCAGAGAAGGCTCTGCCAGCCGTGGTACATATCAAATACGTACAGAACTCGAAGGTGAAGACCGTAGATGTTCAGAGCGACCCATTCGGAGGCTTCTTCGACCCATTCGGATTCTTCGGCAATCCTGAAGGTCAGGGCGGCACACGCAAGCAGCAGGTGCAGACACCTAAGAGAGAGGCTACAGGTTCGGGCGTGATCATCAGCTCAGACGGATACATCGTAACCAACAACCACGTGGTGGAAGGCGCAGATGAGCTGACCGTGACCCTGAACGACAACCGCGAATACTCTGCACGCATCATCGGTACCGACAAGACCACCGACCTCGCCCTCATCAAGGTGGATGGCAAGAACCTGCCTACCCTGCCTATCGCCAACAGCGACAATGTGAAGGTGGGTGAATGGGTCATCGCAGTGGGCAATCCATTCGGACTCAACAATACCGTTACCGCAGGTATCATCTCTGCCAAGGCTCGTTCGCTCGGTGCCAACGGCGTGGAGAGCTTCATCCAGACCGATGCTGCCATCAACGCAGGTAACTCTGGCGGTGCACTCGTCAACACCCAGGGTGAGCTGGTGGGCATCAACGCCATGCTCTACTCTCAGACCGGTTCCTACTCAGGCTACGGCTTCGCCATTCCTACCTCTATCATGAACAAGGTGGTGGATGACCTGAAGAAGTACGGAAGCGTACAGCGCGTGATGCTGAGCATCCAGGGTAGCGACGTGCTCAACTACATCAACGCCCAGAAGGAAAACGGCAAGGACGTGAACCTGGGAACCAACGAGGGTGTCTATATCGCCAAGGTAGATGAAGACGGCAACGGTGCTGCTGCCGGACTGAAGGAAGGCGACGTGATTACCAAGGTAGATGGCAAGAAGGTGACCAAGATGGCAGAACTGCAGGAGTCGCTCAACGGCAAGCGCCCTGGCGACAAGATGAGCATCACCTACCTGCGCAACAAGAAGGAGACCACCAAGACCATCACCCTGAAGAATGCCCAGGGCAACACCTCAGTGATTAAGAGTGCTGACCTCGACGTGCTCGGCGGAACCTTCCGTCCTGTTACAGAGAGCCAGAAGAACCAGCTCAGCATCAAGTATGGTGTAGAGGTGATGAAGGTGAACAGCGGTGCCCTGAAGGATGCCGGCGTTTCACGCGGATTCATCATCCAGCGCATCAACGACAGCAACATCACATCGCTCGACGACCTGCAGAAGGCTGTGAAGAGTGCTTCTACCAGCAAGGACCCTGTGCTCTACATCCAGGGTGTATGGCCTACAGGCAAGAAGGCTTACTTCGCTGTTCCACTGCAGAAGGACTAATCGGCTGAGGGGCGCCTTTCACCGGAAGAGCCGGCTGAAGTTCCTAAAAAAAGAGAACTTAATCCCCTCTGAAAAGATAAAAAATGACAAAATAGCAGGTATTTTGAAAAATATCTGCTATTTTTTTTGTTTTTCCAAACAAAAAGTGTACTTTTGCATCTACAAAATTAAATTGCTACCATGAGACAACTGAAAATTTTAAAGTCTATAACGAATCGCGAAAGCGCATCGTTGGACAAATATCTCCAAGAAATTGGACACGAGGAACTCCTGACAACCGACCAGGAAGTGGAACTCGCACAGCGCATAAGAAAAGGGGACAAGAGAGCCCTGGAGAGATTGACCAAAGCCAACCTGAGATTCGTGGTATCTGTTGCCAAGCAATATCAGAATCAGGGACTCAGCTTACCTGACCTTATCAACGAAGGAAACGTTGGGCTTATCAAAGCTGCAGAAAAATTTGATGAAACACGCGGCTTCAAGTTCATCTCGTATGCCGTTTGGTGGATCAGACAGAGCATTCTGCAGGCTATAGCTGAGCAGAGCAGACTGGTACGCCTCCCCCTCAACCAGGTGGGTAGCGTCAACAAGATAACAAGGGAACTCAACAAGTTCGAGCAGGAACACGAGCGCAAGCCGAGCGTGGATGAGATTGCCGAGCGTGTGGATTTGCCCGAAGACAAGATTGCAGACGCCATGAAGGCGAACTCACGCCACGTGAGCATGGATGCACCTATCGCCGACGGCGAGGACAGCAGCATGATCGACTTCCTGTCGGGCGACTCATCCAATACCGACAGGGAACTCGCCATAGAATCGCTCAAGGCGGAGGTTAGCCGCATACTGAAGCTGCTCACCGACAAGGAACAGAAGGTGCTGAGAGCATTTTTCGGAATAGACGGCTCGCCGGAAATGACCCTGGATGAGATAGGTGAAAAGTACAACCTGACGAGGGAGCGTGTAAGGCAGATCAAGGAGAAAGCCCTGCGCCGACTCAGACACAACACGAAGAATAAACTGCTGAAATCCTATCTGGGACAGTAAGCGCAAAACATAAGTATAGAAAAGAATAAATGAAAGTTTTAAAAATCGCATTAGCATTGGCTATCGCAGCCATCTCTTCATTCACGGCCCACGCCAAGAATGATCCGACAACTGCATATATGTTCGGTTTCGCATCGTCGTTCAGCGACTCTACGGTGTATATGACCAGCGTGCAGAGAGTTGATTCAGTATATCTGACTCACAAGAAGCTCTTCCTGGACAACAGAGAGAACTACTCCCTGCAGCTGAAGGAATACCTGGAGTCAATCGGTGCACCCAAGCGAACCTGCATCGTGATCTTCGACCGCAACTTCAAGAAGGCGGAGAAGAAATGGACCAAGCTGCACGACCGTTACACCAAGCAGGCGAAGGCAAAGCGCCTGAAGAACGGCGAGAAGCCGAAGGACCTCCCTACTCCATGGCAGATGAAGAACATCGACGAGAGTAAGTTCATGTTCAAGGCGGTAGAGCCAAGCGACATGGAGGAGCCAAAGACCAAGGCTGAAAGAAAGGCTGAAAAGAAGGAGGCAAAGGCTCAGCTGAAGCAGAAGAAAGCTGAAGTGAAGAGCCAGCTGAAGCAGAGAAAAGCCGAAGTGAAGCAGAAGAAGGCGGAACTGAAGCAGAAAAAGGCGGAAGCCAAGAAAAAAGCTGAAGCATAAAGAAAAGAAGTTTTTAAAAAATATTTAGTAGTTAATACCTATAATTTTTTAGGGCGTCAGCGGTACTAGATTACCGCTGAATGTTAGTAGTTTAGTTCAGCCCCTAGGAAGTTGTGAAATCTCCAAAAGGGCAAAAGCCCCCGGAAGTTGTGAAACCTCCGGGGGCTTTTTTTATAGGAATAAACCTGATGTCTTTATTTCATTTTATCCTTAAACCAGTTGGTAATCTGGCGCAGGAGATGATTGCGGGTGTTACCTCCCGAAATGCCGTGGTTGCGGTTGGTATACCAAAGCTCCTTGAAATCCTTGTCTGCCTGAACCAATGCCTCTGAATACTCGAAGGTGTTCTGTGGATGAACATTGTCATCTGCCAGTCCATGGCAGATAAGCAAGGCTCCGTGCTGCTTGTCGGCACGCTCGATTGGGTTTACCTTGTAGCCATCCTCGTTCTCCTGAGGAGTACGCATGTAACGCTCGGTATAGACCGTATCATAGAAGCGGTAGCAGGTAGGAGGCGCAACAGCCACACCTGCCTTGAACACAGGGCGGCCTTCGCTCATACTCATCAGGGTATTGAAACCACCATAGCTCCATCCCCAGATACCGATGTTGTCCTTATCCACGTATGGCAGACTGCCCATATAGAGAGCTGTCTCCACCTGATCCTTTGACTCCAGGTCGCCGAGGCGCAGATAGGTACACTTCTCAAACTCAGCACCACGGGCACCGGTTCCACGGCCATCTACACAAGCCACGATGAATCCCTCCTGAGCCAGATAGTAATCGAAGGCTCCACCGGAACCCATGCTTCCCGTGCTCCAGGAATTGAGCACCTGCTGGCTGCCCGGACCGGAATACTGGAAGAGGATGACCGGATACTTCTTGCTGGCATCGAAATCTACCGGCTTCACCATCCATCCGTCGAGCTTCACGCCCTCTGATGTTGTGAAGGTGAAGGTCTCGCGCTTGCCCCAGTTATACTGCTTGGTCTTCTCCAACAGCTTCTTGTTGTCCTCCAGGGTCTTGATCACCTTACCCTTGTTGTTGCGTACGGTGTAAACGTATGGATGGCTGTAGCTGCTCCAGTTATTCACGAAATAGCGGTAATCGCCTGAGAAGTAAGCCGAGTTGGAACCCTCCTCAGAAGTGAGTCGCTCCACCTTGCCGTTCTTGTGAGCCACATAAACCTGGCGGTCGTGTGCATTGAGCATGGCTGCCTGGAAATAGATGTCGCCGGTCTTCTCATCCATGCCGTAGATGGCGGTAACATCGTAGTTGCCCTTCTCTACCTGGCGGATCAGCTTGCCTTTCATATCATAGAGATAAAGGTGCATGTAGCCGTCGCGGTCGCTAGGGAGCAGGATGTTCTTCTTGCCCACGATGCTGTTCTCCATCACCTCTTCCTTGATGAACTTAGGTACGCTTTCCTGGATGATCTGCTTGCTCTTGCCGGTGAATGGATTCACGGAATAGAGGCGCATGTCGTCCTGGTGGCGGTTCATCGTATAGACGATGAGACTGTTGGCGTCTGGAGTGGTCTTGATGCGAGGATAGTAGCCGTCTGCATCTACTGGAACATCCAGTGCGAGGGTCTTGCCCGTCTTCATATCGTAGCTCCAGAGGCTCACCTTGGAGTTGTCCTGTCCTGCCTTAGGATACTTGTAGGAATACTCTCCCGGATAATCGTGAAACTCGCTGCGGGTAGGCTTGGCGCCTTCGAAGAGCTGGAGCGAATAGGTCTTCACGTGACTCTCGTCGAAACGGATCCAGCCGAGTGAGGTTCCGTCAGCATTCCAGGCGAAGGCACGGTTGAAGGCAAACTCCTCCTCATATACCCAGTCGGGAATACCATTGATCACTTCATTGAACTTTCCGTCCTTGGTAACCTGCACTTCCTTCTCGCCATCGGTTACGAAGATGTTGTTGTCCTTGACGAAGGCGATGTGGCGTGAATCCGGCGACCAGGTAGCCACCTGCTGGTTCTCGCCCTCAGAAAGCTTCTTGATGGTCTTGCGGGCAATATCATAGATGAAGTACTCAGCCTTGAACGAACGGCGATACACCGCCTTGCTCTTGGTGAAGACGAGCATCTTCTTACCATCCGGGCTCATCACGTAGCCCTCTACCGACTTCATCGGAGCCTTGGCAGCCTCTACGTCGAAGAGCACAGCCACCTGCTTGCCAGTCTTGAAAGAATAACTTACTACCTGCTTGCCATCAGAACTGATGGAAGCATAGAGATCGGTACCCTCAATAGGGTTGATTCCTGTAACGTATGAGGCAGAGAATGCACCTGAAGTAATCGACTTCAAATCGAGCTTCTCAGCTGCCTGCATTACTGATGCCATCATCATCGTTGCAACAAAAATTGAAAATCTTTTCATGTATTGTATTGAATGCTTTTGTTTTTCCTGCTTCATCCAGCAGCAGACTAATCCTTATCCGATTAGTCCTTATCCTGCTGATTAGTCCTTATGCAGCGCTTCGATAGGCGAATAGTCCTCGTCTTCCAGCAGTTCCTTGACTGTGATTTTCGGATTGCGCTTCACATAAGCCTGGATGGTCTTCACATACTTGGTGTCCAGAATATCCTTACCCAGCGCCTTGTTCACGGTCCACATGATCTTGCCCATGTGCAGGTCGCGGTCCAGCTGCGGACGGGTATCGAAATCCTTCATCGGATAGATGCTCAGCAGATAGAAGGTGAGGCAGTCGGGCACGATATACTCGCGCTGCATGGTAGCACGCTGCTGGGCTGTATAGAATTTCTTGTAGAGCGGATATTCCGGACCCAGATACTTATCCAGTGAAATACCTACCGAATGCTCACCTACCACGATGCTCTGGTCGAGCGCACCGATCTGGGCATAGAAGTATGGCTGCTGAAGCTCAGGCAGCCAGTCGTGCAGACGGCCGAACGATTTCTTCAGCTGCTCGTTGATGTCGTCCATGTTCGCATATATGGCCTCAGCATCTGCGATAAGCGACTGGAGGGTGGAATCCTGATAGAACATCAGGAAACGGTTGCTGATATTGGCATCGGTAATGGTGCCAAGCTGCAGCATCTTCTCTATCAGTGTTCGGGTTTCTATCGGATAGTCAGTATTCATCTGCTGAAGGGCAGAGAAATCACCGGTGGTAAGGTATCTGCTTTGCAGACGGTCGTAGCGCTGCACCGTTAAAGGGACAGCGTCAGCCTCCTCGTTCGGCTTGAACTTGAACTCGCAGGCCGAACAGAGCATGATAAATGCTAATATGACGATATAATCAAATATTCTTTTCACGTAATTTTAAAGTCTTCTGGTTACGACTGCAAAAATACTAAAAAATATTTAAATTACCAAGCAAAATCTCAAAAAAATAATAAAAAACAGCCAATAGCGAGCAAAATGCTAACACTTTTACTCACTATTGGCTATCTGTGCAATATTCTGTCGCTTATTGAGGAGTTAAGGAGTTAGCTCCCTACTATC
>ERZ1034952.550-NODE-550-length-34282-cov-4.834838_pt1 | contig 34282 bp, 38 predicted proteins | sample MGYA00520625_ERZ1034952 | MGnify/ENA primary metagenome ERZ1034952 (study PRJEB33766, sample SAMN09781773) | gut metagenome | biome: gut microbiome | host: Homo sapiens | place: Madagascar | study: EMG produced TPA metagenomics assembly of the PRJNA485056 data set... | reverse complement strand
GAAAGCCGTAAAACCGCAGGAGCCAGTCCGCCTGGTACAGGCGATGCTCCCGCAGCAGAGGCGGCTTTGTATCCGGCGACGGCAGAAGACTGTTCTCCGCCACCGGCACATAGGCCGAGTAGAACACCCGCTTCAGCCGGTATTTCTTATACAGGGACTCCGTCAGATGCAGGATATGCCGGTCACTGTCCGCAGTGGCGCCCACGATAAGCTGAGTACTCTGCCCGGCAGGGGCAAATACCGGCGCGTGCTTGTATTTGGCCAATTCCTGCTTACTCTGCGCCGTGCCATCCCGTATCAGCCCCATGGGGCGCAGGATGGCCTCCCGGGTCTTGTCCGGCGCCAGCGTCTGCAGCCCTTGCTGACTGGGCAGTTCAATATTCACACTGAGTCTGTCCGCCAGCAGTCCCAACTGGTGCACCAGCTCCGGTGCCGCACCAGGGATAGCCTTGGCGTGGATATACCCGTTGAACCGGTACTCCTCCCGCAGAATGCGCAGCGCCCGGATCATCTGTTCCATGGTATAGTCCGGGCTGCGCAGCACACCGCTGGACAGGAATAACCCCTCAATATAATTTCGGCGGTAGAATCCAATAGTCAGCTCCGCCAGTTCCCGGGGGGTGAAGGCCGCACGGCGTGTGTCGTTGCTGCGCCGATTGACGCAGTATTTGCAGTCGTACACGCAGGCGTTGCTCATGAGTACCTTCAGCAGCGTGACGCATCTCCCGTCGGCGGAAAAGCTGTGGCAGCACCCCGCGATGGACGAGGAAGTGTTGCCGATCATACCCGGTCGGAAGCCTCTCCGCACACCGCTGGACGTGCATGCCGCGTCGTATTTGGCCGCGTCCGACAGAACGGCTAGCTTGTCCAGCAGTTCCATGGTCTGTTATGCCATACGGCGGCGACGGGGGGCGGGCTTATCGATGCAGTCGATGAGCCGCAGCACATTGGCGGCAATAGAGCCTGCGCCCAGTATCGTGATAACAAATCCCAAAGTAGTCATGTTCGCATCCTCCTTGTTCGAACTTTTGTTCTGTTCATAGTATAAATCGAACATTCGTTCTTGTCAAGCAAAATCGAACAAACTTTCTATATTTTTTCTTTTTTTGTTGACCAAAAGTGGAACTTGTATTAGAATGAGGGTAAGAAACAGGAAGGCGAGGCACCCCATGACCGATTTGGAAAGACGATTTATCACAGCGCGGCGTAATGCGATTGCCGCGGACTATCAGAACCTGAACCCCTGCCAGAGGGAGGGCGTCCTGGCCACGGAGGGACCGCTGCTTCTGCTGGCGGGCGCCGGCTCAGGCAAGACCACGGTGCTGATCCACCGGGTGGCCAACCTGCTGCGCTACGGCCGTGGTAGCGACACCAACGAGATCCCTGTACCGGTGACGGAGGATGAAGTAAGCTTCCTGGAACAGTACGTAGCCGCCCCGGACGAAAGCCAGCGTCCGCTGGTGGAGTACCTCTGCGCGGTGGAACCCGCCCGCCCCTGGGAGGTGCTAGCCATCACCTTTACCAATAAAGCCGCCAACGAGCTGAAGGAGCGCCTTGGCCGTATGCTGGGGGAGGAGGCTGCCGCTGACGTGTGGGCTTCCACATTCCACTCCGCCTGCGTGCGCATCCTGCGCCGGGACATCGACCGTATCGGCTTCGACCGCAGCTTCACCATCTACGACAGCGATGACAGCAAGCGCGTCATCAAGGACATCATCAAGGAATTGGCGCTGGAGGAAAAGTCCTTCCCGCCCCGCGAGGTCCAAACAGTCATCTCCCGTGCCAAGAACGATATGCAGACGCCGGAGGAATTTCTGGAACAGTGGCAGGGCATCAACGATTGGCGTAAAATAAGGATCGGTAAAGTATATACGCTTTACAATAAGAAGCTGCGTGAGGCCAACGCGCTGGACTTTGACGACCTGCTGCTGCACACGGTGCGGCTGCTGCAGACCGCCCCGGAGGTACGGGACTACTACCGCCGCAAGTTCCGCTATGTGCTCATCGACGAGTACCAGGACACCAACGCCTTGCAGTACGAGCTGGCCAAGTTGCTGACCGGCGCCGGGCAGAATATCTGCGTGGTGGGTGACGACGATCAGAGCATCTACCGCTTCCGCGGCGCGGACATCACCAATATCCTCAGCTTTGAACGGCAGTTCAAGGGTGCGAGGGTCATCCGTCTGGAGCAGAACTATCGTTCCACACAGAACATTCTGGACGCGGCCAATGCGGTCATACGCCACAACCAGGGCCGCAAGGGCAAGACCCTGTGGACGGAAAACGGCCGCGGAGAGCTGGTGACGGTAAAGACTACCTTCAACGAGAGCGATGAGGCTAACTTCGTGCTGGGACAGATCATGATGTACTATCGCCGGGGCGGGAACTGGGGTGACTGTGCTGTACTGTACCGCACCAACGCACAGTCCAACGCGCTGGAATATGCCTGCAAGCGCAGCGGTGTGCCGTACAAGATATACGGTGGCCTGAAGTTCTTCGACCGGGCGGAGGTCAAGGATATGCTGGCCTATCTGTGTGTCATCAACAACCCCACCGATGATCTGCGCCTGCGGCGCGTCATCAATGTCCCCGCCAGGAAGATTGGCCAGGCCACGGTGGACAAGGCGCAGCTTATCGCCACGCAGTACGGTCTGACCCTGTACGACGTGTTCCGTCGGGCAAACGAGTTCCCCGAGCTGAAAAACGCCGCTGTAAGGCTTATAGCCTTTACAGATATGATTGAAGAAATGCGCCGCCGTCTGCCGGACTGCGAGCTGACGGAGTTCTACGACTACGTCTGTGAGCGCAGCAGCTACGCCCCCGCCCTGCGGGAAAAAGATGACGTGGAGAGCCGCGGCCGTCTGGAAAACGTAGAAGAATTGAAATCCAGCATCCTTGCCTATTTGGAGAATGCCGAGGGCATGGAGACCAGCCTTTCCGGTTTCCTGGACGAGATCGCACTGTACACCGACCTGGACAGCCGCGTGGACGGGGATAATTGCGTGACCATGATGACCATGCACGCCGCCAAGGGCCTGGAATTCCCGCAGGTGTTCGTGGTAGGCATGGAAGAAGGGCTTTTCCCAGGAAACCGCGCCATGGGCGACGGTGACGAGATGGAGGAAGAGCGCCGCCTGTGCTATGTGGCCATGACCCGTGCCAAGGAGAAGCTGACCTTGACCAACGCCCGCCAACGGACACTGTACGGCCGGACGACGCCCTGCATACCGTCCCGGTTCCTCAACGAGATACCGGAGGACAACATGGAATGGCTGTCCAAACCCCAACCCCGCAGCGAAGCCTGGGACGACGGCGACCGCGACGACGGGTACAGTTATGGCGGCGGCTACGGCAGCGGCCATGACCGCCGCGGCGGCGCCGTCACCACACGCCGGGAAAGCCCATCCGCACCTCGCGCCGGTACACTGCGCACGGCAGGAACGGCCGCCAAGGCGTCCTCCGCCGCTTCCTACATACAGATACAGGCAGGGGAGACCGTGGAGCACGATGCCTTCGGCCGCGGACTGGTCATATCCATGCGGCCTATGGGCGGCGACGCCCTGTTGGAGATTGCCTTTGACACGGTAGGCACCAAAAAACTCATGCTGAAGGCCGCGTCCCACCATTTGAAAAAAGTATAAAATATATTGTAAGATAAAACCGTTTTACAGATAAGAAAGGAGCATGGCTATGGGGTTTGGATTCGGGTTTGACGTCGGCTTTGGCGTCATGCAGTTTTTCGTATTCGCCGTATTTGCCATCGTCATTGTGGGTTTCATCGTCACGGCGGTGCGGGGCATCAGCACCTGGAGCAAAAACAACAACTCGCCCCGCCTGACGGTGGATGCGGAGATCATCGCCAAACGGCAGAACACGGATGTACACCACCATAACAACAACAATGGCGGTATGCACACCAGCACATCCACCACGTACTATGTGACATTCCAGTTTGACAGCGGCGACCGGCTTGAGCTGCATGTCTCCGGACGGGAATACGGCCTGCTGGCGGAGGGTGACGTGGGTGAGCTGACCTTCCAGGGAACCCGGTACCTGGGGTTTGTCCGCCGCGCCGCCGGTGCCGCACCTGTGAGTGAGCCTGCCGCGGAGGATGTGCCGCCCCGCAGCACGGAACGGAAAAGCTGGGACCCGGAGCTTTGAGCGTACAAAAAACAGACACCCTGCCTTTTAAACAGGGTGTCTGTATATTTCGGATACGCAAAAAGCTCTGCGAATACTCGCAGAGCTTTTAACTGTGCAGTTCAGACGCTATCAGATAGCGCGGGTGACCTTGCCGGAACGCAGGCATCGGGTACAAACATACACATGGCGAGGCGTGCCGTTGATCACCGCCTTCACGCGCTTGACATTGGGCTTCCAGGGGCGATTGGAACGCCGATGAGAGTGGGACACCTTGATACCAAAGGTCACGCCCTTGTCGCAAAATTCGCACTTTGCCATCCGTTGCACCTCCTTGCTGTTGTAACATACTGGCTGCTTGCACCGCAAGCATTTGATATGATAACAGATACAGCGCAAAATTGCAAGTATTATTTCACAAAAAATCGAAATTTTTTTACAAGTGGAAAGTGTTGCGAAAAAGCGGCATACAAGATATAATTATATGGAATAAACTTGCGTTGAATAAATCTTGGAATTAGACTTGTGTGGAATAAATTTGTATGAGATCGATTCTGCAGGAAATCTGCGTGGAATGAATTTGCCTTGCGGGGCAGAAGGAGCGGACATGGAAAAAGTTAGACGTACACCTGCCAGCCTGAAAAAAATGGTAGAAACTTTTGGTATGGAGATATTGCATCGCGGCAGCGATTTCGACACCGCCGTGATCACCATTTCCGACGTGAACCGTCCTGCCCTGCAGCTGGTGGGCTTCTATGACTATTTTGACGACAAGCGGCTGCAGATACTGGGCCGCGGCGAGATGCGCTATCTGGACCGCATGACCGGCGCGGAGCGCCAGCGGGTGTTCAACCAGCTGCTGAGTTACCCGTTCCCGGCAATGATCGTGGCGCGGAACATGGACGCCCCCGCGGAGCTGCTGCAGATGGCGGAAAAGCACGACCGCACGCTGCTGCGGGCAGTGGATTCCACCGTGGACGTGACCAGTCGGCTCATCGACTATCTGAACCGGGTGACGGCGCCGCAGATCACGCGGCACGGCGTACTGATGAATATTTACGGACAGGGCGTACTGATCCTGGGCGACAGCGGCATCGGCAAGAGCGAGACAGCCATCGAGCTGCTCAAGCGCGGCCACCGGCTGGTGGCCGACGACGCGGTGGAGATACGCCGTGTGTCCAACTCTCTGTACGGCACGGCGCCGGAGATCATCCGCCATTACATCGAGATACGCGGCGTGGGCGTTATCGACGTGCAGCAGCTGTTCGGCATGGGCGCCGTGCAGTTCGACACGGAGATAGACCTGGTCATCCAGCTGGAGCAGTGGGAGGACGGAAAGTTCTACGACCGGCTGGGACTGGGGGAGGAGAAATACACCATGCTGGAGGTCAGCCTGCCCATCGTGACCATACCGGTGCGGCCGGGACGAAATTTGGCGGGCATTGTGGAGATCGCCACCATGAAGAACCGGCAGATGAAGTACGGATATAACGCGGCACGGGACTTTGTGACGCAATTTGACAGCAAAGTGGACGCTATGCTGCAGGAAAAAACACGAAAAAATGCGGAATAAAGTTTTTGTTCTTCTATAATAGCATTGGAGATAGTTATACATGAAGTATGTTGGCGTGGACATCGGCGGCACCAATCTGAAGGCGGGGCTGGTGGACGAAAACGGAAATCTGCTGGCGACACAGAAAATGAAGGTCGCCTCTATCGTGGACCGGGAGGGTCTGGCATGGACGGTGGCCTCCATGGTGCAGGAGCTGGCCAGCGCCTCCGGCGTGGCGCTGGCGGACGTGGCGTCCGTGGGCGTGGGTGTGCCGGGAACGGTGGACATCCGGGCGGGCTCCATCGCGTACACATGCAATCTGCCGCTGCGGGACGTGCCGCTGCGTAAGCTGTTCCACAAGTACCTGAATATTCCCCTGTACATCGAGAATGACGCCAACTGCGCCGCGCTGGCGGAGTACCATGTGGGCGCGGGACGGGACAGCAAGCGTTTCGTGACCGTCACGCTGGGCACCGGCGTGGGCGCGGGCATCGTACACAATGGGAAGATATACCACGGCGCCAACGGCATGGCCGGAGAGGTGGGCCACATGGTCATCGAGCAGAACGGCCTGCCGTGCCCCTGCGGGCGGCGCGGCTGCTGGGAGCAGTACGCCAGCGCCACGGCGCTGAAGCGTATGACCGCCGAGGCGCTAGCCGCCCACCCGGACAGCGGTCTGGCGCAGGTCATTGCGGAAAATGACGGCCACGTGTCCGGCCAGTCCGCCTTTATCGCCGCCCGGGAGGGCGACGAGGTGGGCCGGGCGGTGTGCGAAAAGTACGTGGACTATCTGGCCTGCGGCGTGATCAACGTGGTGAACATATTCCAGCCGGATACCCTGGCCATCGGCGGCGGCGTCAGCAACGAGGCGGACGAACAGCTGCTGCTGCCTGTGCAGCAGCGGGTGGCGCGGGAGAGCATTCCCTGCGGAAAGGACCGGCGCACACGCATCGTGAAGGCGCAGCTGGGCAACCGGGCGGGACTTATCGGTGCGGCGCTTTTGGGAAAGAATAAGCGCATCTGAATGAGCATATACTGCGTGAAACCTTGTGTTTTCAAGGCCTGGAGGTACTATGAACTGGTACGGTGAGCTGGACAAATGGACGGCGGACTATCTGCCGGAGATGGAATATGAAAAGGACGTGCCTCTGGGCCGGTATACGTCCTTCCGCATCGGCGGCGCGGCGCGGCGCATGGCCTTCCCCCGCAGCGGGGAGGAACTCATCCTGATGGTGAGCCGGGCGCTGGAATGCGGCGCAAGGCCGTTCGTACTGGGCAACGGCACCAATGTACTGTTCCCGGACAGGGGCGTGGAGCGGCTGGTGGTCTGCACCCGTGACATGAACGGTGTGGAGGCCGGCGAGGCCGGCGGTGAGATCACGGCACAGTGCGGCGCGACGCTGGCAAAGGCGGCCGTTTTTGCGCAGAAAACAGGCCTTTCCGGGTTGGAATTCGCCCACGGGATACCGGGCAGCACAGGCGGCGGCGTGACCATGAACGCGGGCGCCTACGGCAGCGAGATGGCGCAGGTCATCAAGGACGTGACGGTGCTGTTCCCCGACCGCGGCGTACAGACGCTCAGCGGGGAGGAGATGGCGTTCTCCTACCGGCACAGCCTGCTGACGGAGCATCCGGAGGCGGTGGTGCTGCACGCCACGTTCCGCCTGCAGCCGGGAGACCCGGCGGAGATACGGGCGAAGATGGACGAACTGATGGCAAGGAGAAAGGCTTCACAGCCGTTGGAATATCCCAGTGCAGGCAGCACCTTCAAGCGGCCGGAGGGCCACTACGCCGCGGCGCTGATCGACCAGTGCGGACTGAAGGGACTGACCATAGGCGGGGCGCAGGTGTCGGAGAAGCACGCGGGCTTCGTCATCAACAAGGGCGGCGCCACCTGCGACGATGTGACGGTGCTGATGGCGGAGATACAGCGGCGCGTCCGGGAGCAGACCGGCGTGGTGCTGGAGCCCGAGGTGCGGGTCATAGACTGAGCGCCGCTGGCCTTACACACAGAGCGACCGCCGCGCATGGCGGTGAAAGGGTGAACAGATTGGAGATCCTTATAATTTCGGGGCTGTCCGGCGCGGGCAAGAGCCGCGCGGCGGTGTGCCTGGAGGACAGCGGCTACTATATCGTGGATAACCTGCCGGCGGAAATGATGGTGAAGTTCGCCGAGTTCTGCGCGGCGGCGGGCGGACGGTACGACCGGCTGGCCTTCGTGTACGACGTGCGGGCAGGAGAGCCCTTTACGCGGCTGCTGCAGGTGGTGGACCAGCTGCGCGGGCTGGGCCTGCGGTGCCGGCTTCTTTTTTTGGAGGCGGACACCAAGACCATCATCAACCGCTATAAGGAGACACGGCGGAGCCACCCCCTGTGCGGCGAGGGCTCCATCGAGGACGCGGTGGCGCGGGAGCGTGCGCTGCTGGAGCCGGTGCGGCAGAAGGCGGACTTTGTGCTGGACACGTCGGCCTTCTCCACGGCGAAGCTGAAGAGCACATTGCTGACGCTGCTGGGCGGCGGCAGCGGCGGAGGGCTGCACGTGACGGTGCTGTCCTTCGGCTTTAAAAACGGGCTGCCCCCGGAGGCAGACATGGTGGTGGACGTGCGGTTCCTGCCCAACCCCTACTATGTACCGGAGCTGAAGCGGCTGACGGGGCTGGACGAGCCTGTGCGGGCCTATGTGATGGCACCGGCGGTCACGGAGGCGTTCTGGGACAAGCTGGCGGCCATGGTGGACTTCCTGCTGCCGCAGTACCGGCAGGAGGGGCGGACGGAGCTGGTGCTGGCCGTGGGCTGCACCGGCGGACGGCACCGGTCGGTGGCCATGGCGCACCGTCTGGCGGCGCATATCGGCGAGCTGGGCTTTTCCGTTACGGAGAGCCACAGGGATATGGGGCGATGAAAGCATGAGTAAATACGATGCGCTTTGGGAATATGTGCGCGGGGACGGACGGGAGCGGTTCACGCTGTCGTTCGAGGACATCGGGCGCATTGCCGGGGTTCCCATCGATCACTCCTTTCTGACGTACAAAAAGGAATTGGCGGCGTATGGGTATCAGGTGGAGAAGATCTCCATGAAGGGGCAGACGGTAACGTTCCGCAGGGTGGAATGACGGGAGGACGGCTATGGTCTCATTTGCGGGAAAAGTGAAAAACGAACTGTGCCGCGTGGGGATCAGCCGGCAGTGCTGCGCCCGGGCCGAGGGCTACGGCGTACTGCTGTACTGCAACACCTTCACGCCCGCCGAGGTGCGCATCATCACCGAGAGCGGGGACTTTGCTGCGCGGCTGCCAAAGCTGTTCCAGAAGGCATTCGGGGTGAAGTTCGACCGCCTTCCAGAGGACAGGAGCGGGAAGGGGAAGCTTATCTTCGGCATCACGGAGGGGGAGAAGCTGGAGAAGATCATTAACATCCTGGGCTACGACGCCAGGCAGCTGACGGCGCTGCACGTGAATTTCGGGCTGCTGGAGGACGACTGCTGCCGCACGGCGTTCCTGCGGGGGGCCTTCCTGGCAGGGGGCAGCGTCACCGACCCGGAGAAGCGGTACCACCTGGAGCTGGCCACCAGCCACGTGCCGGCCAGCCGGGAGGTACAAGCGCTGATGGAGGAGATGGGGTTCCTGCCCCGCACCATCCGGCGGGGGGCGGATGCGCTGCTGTACTTCAAGCAGTCGGAGCACATCGAGGACTTCCTGACGAAGATAGGCGCACCGGCGGCGGCCATGGACATCATGACCGCAAAGGTGGATAAGGAGATACGCAACGGGGCCAATCGCGCCATGAACTGCGACATGGCCAACGTGAACAAGACGCTGGACGCGGCGCAGGAGCAGGTGAGCGCCATCGAGAAACTGCGGCATAGTCCCCGGTGGGAGAAGCTGCCGGAGAAGCTGCGGCAGACGGCGGCGCTGCGGCTGGAGCACCCGGAGCTGTCGCTGGTGCAGCTGGCGGAGAAGTGCGATCCGCCGGTGACGAAGTCCTGCATGAACCACAGGATGAGGAAGCTGATGGAGGAGGCCAGGGAGCTATGAACACGAGAGAGCGGTGCGAAAGCGCCATACGATACAGAAAGAGCGGCGCGAACTGCGCGCAGTCGCTGCTGGCGGCATTCGCGGACGTGATGGGCATCACGGAGGCGCAGGCGCTGGCCATGGGCGCGGGGCTGGGCGGCGGTGTGCGCAGTGGCAACATCTGCGGCGCGGTGAATGCGCCGGTGATGGTGCTGGGCTGCGCGTTCCCGGAGATGGCACAGGACAAGGCCAGGGCCGCGGCCGTCACCAAGGAGTTCCAGCGGCGGTTCACGGAGAGGTTCAGGCATCTCAACTGCCGGGAACTGCTGGCGGAGAAGGAGCTGCAGCCCACCGACACAGCCATGGAGCTGGCGGCGGGGGACCACTGCGGGATGCTGATCGTCAGCGCGGCGGAAATACTGTGTGGGATGATGGCGGAGAGGTAAAGGAGAGCGAGCATGGGATTTGTGCATCTGCACGTACATACGGAATACAGCCTTTTGGACGGTGCGTGCCGGATACGCGACCTGCCCAAGCTGGTGAAGGAGTTGGGGCAGACGGCCTGCGCCATCACCGACCACGGCGTCATGTACGGCGCGGTGGACTTTTACCGCGCCTGCAAGGCCGAGGGCATACACCCCATCATCGGGTGCGAGATGTATGTGGCGCGGCGGACGCGGTTCGACAAGCAGCATGAGTTCGACACGGAGTCGCGGCATCTGGTGCTGCTGTGCAAGAACGAAACGGGGTACCGGAACCTGTCGTACATGGTGTCCCAGGCGTATATCGAGGGGTTTTACATCAAGCCGCGCATCGATATGGAGCTGCTGCGCCAGCACTCGGAGGGTCTGATCGCGCTGTCGGCCTGCCTGGCGGGGGAGATCCCCAGGCGGCTGATGAACGGGGAATACGAGGGGGCGAAGGCCCACGCGCTGGAGATGCGGGACATCTTCGGCGAGGACTACTATCTGGAGCTGCAGGACCACGGCATCCCGGAGCAGACGGAGGTGAACCGGGGGATACTGCGGCTGCACAACGAAACGGGCATCCCCATGGTATGCACCAACGATGCCCACTACCTGCGGAAAGAGGACGCGGAGAGCCACGATGTGCTGCTGTGCATACAGACCGGCAAGACTGTGGACGACGAGAACAGGATGCGGTACGAGCCGCGGAACTTCTACATACGCTCCACAGAGGAGATGGAGGAGCTGTTCGCGGGGTATCCCGACGCGGTGGCCAACACGGAAAAGGTGGCGGAGAAATGCCAGCTGGAGTTCACCTTCGGCAAGTACCACCTGCCGGAATTCAATCTGCCGGAGGGGTACGACTCGCCCACGTATCTGCGGAAGCTGTGCGACGAGGGCTTTACCATGCGGTACGGCGAGACAAAGCCGGAGTACCGTAAACAGCTGGAGTACGAGCTGGACATGATAGAGAAAATGGGCTTCACGGACTATTTCCTCATCGTGTCGGACTTCGTGCGCTACGCCAAGAGCCGGGGCATACCGGTGGGACCGGGGCGCGGCAGCGCGGCAGGCTCCATGGTGTCCTACTGCCTGGAGATCACGGACATCGACCCCATGAAGTACGACCTGTATTTCGAGAGGTTCCTGAACCCGGAGCGCGTGTCCATGCCCGATATTGATATGGACTTCGGCGATACGCGCCGGGGCGAGGTGGTGGAGTACGTACGCAACAAGTACGGCGACGACCACGTGGCGCAGATCGTGACCTTCGGCACCATGGCCGCCAGAGCGGCCATCCGTGACGTGGGCCGGGCGCTGAACATGACCTATGCCGAGGTAGACGTGGTGGCGAAGCTGGTGCCGGCGGGGCCGGGCGCGTTGCACATCACGCTGCAGGAGGCGCTGAAGCTCAGCAGGCAGCTGGCGGAGATGTACCGGGACGATGAGCGGATACGGAAGCTCATCGACACGGCCATGGCCCTGGAGGGCATGCCCCGCCACGCCTCCACCCACGCGGCGGGCGTGGTCATCACAAAACGGCCGGTGTACGAGTACGTACCTCTGGCCCGGAACGACGACGCCCTGATCTGCCAGTACGTCATGACCACGCTGGAGGAGCTGGGCCTGCTGAAAATGGACTTCCTGGGCCTGCGGAACCTGACGGTGCTGGACGACGCGGTGAAGATGGTGCGGGAGAAGGACCCGAACTTTGCACTGGCCAATATCCCCGACGACGACGCGGAGACCTACGACATGATCTCCCGCGGGCAGACGTCCGGCGTATTCCAGATCGAGTCCAGCGGCATGACCGGCGTGTGCGTGGGACTGCGGCCCCAGAGCATAGAGGACATCACCGCCGTCATAGCCCTGTATCGGCCGGGACCTATGGAATCCATACCCCGGTTCATCGCCTGCAAGCACGACCCGAAGCTGGTGACATACAAGCATCCCAAGCTGATACCCATTCTGTCCGTCACCTACGGGTGCATCGTGTACCAGGAGCAGGTGATACGCATTTTCCAGGAGCTGGGCGGTTTCTCATTGGGGCAGGCGGACATGGTGCGCCGCGCCATCAGCAAGAAGAAGGCCAAGGAGATAGAGAAGGAGCGGAAGGCCTTCGTCTACGGCGACGAGGAGCGGGGCATCAAGGGGTGCATCGCCAACGGCATCGACGAAAAGACGGCGCAGGCCATCTACGACGAGATATTCGACTTCGCCAACTACGCCTTCAACAAGGCCCACGCGGTGAGCTACGCGGTGGTGGCGTATCAGACGGCGTATTTCAAGTGCCACTATACCAAGGAGTATATGGCGGCGCTGCTGACCAGCGTGCTGGACAACAGCGACAAGGTGGCCGGGTATATCGGCGAGTGCCGGGACTGCCGCATCGCACTGCTGCCCCCGGATGTGAACCGCTCCACCGACCGGTTCACCGTGGAGGAAAACGGCATACGGTTCGGCCTGGTGGCCATCAAGAACATCGGACGGGGGTTCATCCAGTCCGTGATACGGGAGCGGGAGTACGGCGGTGACTTCAGGTCGCTGCAGGATTTCTGCGACAGGATGTACGACTGCGGCGAAATGAACAAGCGGGCGGTGGAGAACCTTATCCGCAGCGGTGCCTTCGACAGCATGGGCGCCAAGCGGTCGCAGATGCTGGCGGTCTATGAGAAGATGCTGGACGCCATCGGCAATGTGCGCAAGCGCAACGTGGAGGGGCAGATCGACTTCTTCGGCATGAGCGATGCCAACAGCACCGTGGAGACCGTGGAGCTGCCGGACATCCCGGAGTTCACCGCCGCCGAGCGGATGCACATGGAGCGGGAGACCACGGGCCTGTATCTGTCCGGGCATCCCATGGCGGATTACCGGCCCATCGCCCAGGAGAGCGGCGCGGTGACCCTGAACGAGATACTGGAGGATATTTCCTTCGAGGAGGGCGCGTCGCGGTTTGCCGACGGGCAGATGGTCACGGTGGCGGGCATCGTCACGTCCAGCAAGACGCGGCCCACCAAGAGCGGCACGCTGATGGCCTATGTGATGCTGGAGGACGAGACCGCGTCCATGGAGCTGCTGTGCTTTAGCAAGCTGCTGGACCGCTGCGGCAGCTATCTGGCGGTGAACGCGCCGGTGCTGGTGCGGGGTCGGCTGAGCCTGCGGGACGAAAAGCCGCCGCAGATCATGCCAGACGCCGTGTACCCCATGGAGGCCGGCGCAGCGGGACTGCCCAGCTATACCAAGAAGAAGGCAGAGAGCGACGTGGCCGCCATCTATCTGCGGGTGAAGAGCCTGGACGACCCGGCCTTTGCCCACATACAGCTGGTGTCCACCATGTTCGAGGGCGACGTGCCCCTGCGGATACGCATCGCCGACACCGGCAAGCTGTGGGGTGGCTTCTGCCTGGATCACCCGGCGTTCCTGCAGGAGTGCAGGGAATGGCTGGGACCGGAGAACGTGGTCGTGAAGAAAAAGTGAACAGCAGAGCGGCGGCCATCCGGCCGCCGCTCTTTCGCGCCCGGAGCGCACCCTTTGGGCGGCTGTGGCATAGAGTGGAATGAAAGAGGCCGTCTTTCATTACGTATTGGGAGGTCATTCTATGCCTGAAACTGTTATGCCGGGCCCCGTCTGCGATCTGAGCAGCGTCCGGGAGTCCGTGTGCATCCATACGCGAAAGATATTCGATTCCTGCAGGGATAAGGACTGTGTGGAGGACCTGCGGTTCTATCCCACGGCGGCGGCGCAGGAGGTACTCAGCGCATCCCAGATGATCAAGGGCGGTACGGCGGAGCTGCTGTACGTGTACACCGATGTGGAGCCGGTGACCTTCAACCGGGGGTTCTATTCGGTGGATATGCGGTTCTACTACCGGGTGACGCTGCAGGTGTGCACCGGCACGCCGCGGTATACCGAGGTAGAGGGACTGTGCGTGTTCGACAAGCGGTGCATCCTGTTCGGCAGTGAGGGGAACGCGAAGATATTCTCCTCCGACACGGTGTTCGACGAGCTGGATGTGCCGGGGCGTGTGCGGACGAATCTGCCCATCGCCGTGGTGGAGGCCGTGGACCCCATCGTGCTGGATACCCGCGTGGCAGAGGTGGCTGTGCCGGGCACTGCGGAGAGAGGCTGCCTGGCGGAGATACCGTCCTTCGTGGCGCAGAGTTTCAGCGGGGAACTGGTGTTCGATGACAGCGCCGCACGGCGGCTGTACGTGACGCTGGGGCAGTTCACGCTGGTGCGGCTGGAGCGGGACACCCAGCTGCTGGTGCCGGTGTACGACTACTGCGTGCCCCAGAGCCAGTGCGACTGCGGCAGCCAGGAGGATCCCTGCGGGCTGTTCCGCAGCGTGGCGTTCCCTATCAACGAGTTCTTCCCGCCCAACTCCGTGGAGCCGCCCTGCGACTACAACAGCACCAAAAACTACTGCGCCTGTCATTGAAAGGAAAGGGGGGGAGCGGCCGCGCCGTTCCCCCTTTTTCGCTTTACATTCCGGCAAAAATCGCGTATAATACAAGGGAAAAAGGAGGTGGACGATGTGGGCATCGCGTTTATTCAGGACAAGCTGGAGATAAAGTTCCTTATCCTCTACATCGCGTCACGGCTGACGGAGCCGGCGGAGGGCGCGGAGCTGCAGGATATGACCATGTGCGACGACGGCATCGACTACTTTGACTACGCCGAGTGCCTCAACGACCTTGTAAAGACGGAGCACCTGCGCGTGCTGGAAGACGGGCGGTATATCATCACGGAGAAGGGGCGGCGGAACAGCGGGATATGCGAGAGCAGCCTGCCGTACTCCGTGCGGCTGCGGTCGGACAAGAGCATCGCCGAGTACAATAAGGCGGCGCTTCGGCGCCAGCAGGTGCAGAGCGCCGTGACGCAGCGGGAGAACGGGACGTATACCGTGACGCTGCGGCTGCGGGACGATGTGGACAGCCTGATGGAGCTGGAGCTGATGGTGGCGGACAAGGACAGCGGTGAAAGGCTGGCTGAGCGGTTCCAGCAGGAGCCGGAGAAGGTGTATGCCGAGATCATCGGACTGCTGTGCGGGAAGTGAATCATGCAAAAAAGGAAAGCACCCCGGCGGGGGTGCTTTTTTCATGCTCATATTTGGGGACGAGCCGTCATAGAGTGGGGTAAGACATGCAAAGGAGGCGGCGGAATGGAGATAGGCGAGGCCGTGGGGCGGTACGAACAGGCGGCGGCGCTGCTGCCGGCGCGGTGGCAGCAGGCGGCGCGGCGCGTCCCGGAGCACCGGAAGGCGCAGGCGGAGGAGTTCCGGCTGCGGGTCGGGCGTCCCATGACGCTGGCAACCTGTGAAGGAGAGATACTTGTCAGCGATGAGCTGCCAAGGGACAGCGTGACGCAGGCGGACTTGGAGCAGCTGTGTGATGCGGTGACGGGGTATTCGCGGTACGCGGCGGCGGAGACCATGGCGAAGGGGTATCTTATCGGGCGCGGCGGCTTCCGGATAGGGCTGTGCGGCACGGTGGTGACGCGGCAGGACGGCGGCGCCGCCATGCGGGAGCTGTCCTCGGCCACGGTGCGCATCAGCAGGCAGGTACGGGGGCTGTGGTCGGAGATACCGGGCGCGGCGGAGGGCGGCTTCGACAGTACGCTAATCGCCGCGCCGCCGGGCGCGGGCAAGACCACGCTGCTGCGGGATATGGTGGCAGGGCTGTCCAACGGGACGGAGGAACGGTCGGCGCTGCGTGTGGGCCTGGTGGACGAGCGGGGAGAGATTGCCGGGATGTACCGGGGCGTGCCGCAGCTGGACGTGGGGTGCCATACGGACGTGCTGGATGGGTGCCCCAAGGCGGCAGGCATACCCATGCTGCTGCGGTGTGCCAACCCGCAGGTCATCGCCGTGGACGAGATCACGGAGGAGGGGGACATCCGGGCCATGACGGCGGCGGCCAACTGCGGCGTGAAGCTGCTGGCCACCATCCACGCGGAAAGCAGCGAGGAGCTGCGGCGCAAACCACTGTTCGCGGCGCTGGAGCAGGCGCGGGTTTTCCGGCGGCTGGTGTGCATCACCGTGGAGAACGGCCGACGGCGGTACACCGTGGAGGACCTGTGAGCACGGCGCTGTGGGGCGCGGGACTGGTGCTGGCGGCATCCCTGTGGGGGCTGTGGTCGTACTACGCGCGGCAGAAGCAGCGACGGGTACTGGTGTGGGCGCTTGCGGCGGCGCTGGGGGAGATGGAGAGCGGCATCCGGTGGCTGCAGACGCCGCTGCCAGTGCTGCTGGAAGGCCTCAGCGGCCGGGAGGACTGCGGCGTGTGGTTCCGGAAAGTGACGGAGCAGCTGCAAGGTGATGTACCTTTACAGGTCGCTTGGGACAGTGTGTTCTCCGTGTTGGAGGACACGGAGAACGGCGAGATACTGCGGCGGGTGACGCTCAGTGGAGACAGAGAACGGGTCACCGGGGAACTGCGGCGGGCACGAGAGGAACTGGAGGCGCTCTATCGCCGCCGGTGCGGCGAGGACGGACAGCGCATGCGCGTGACGGCCGCGGCGGCGCTGTGCGGTACCGGCTTTGTTATCATTCTGCTGATATGAGGGACAGGCAATGGATGTAGATCTCATCTTCAAGATAGCGGCCATCGGCATACTGGTGGCAGTGCTGAACCTGCTGCTGGTGCGCAGCGGACGGGAGGAACAGGCCATGATGACCACGCTGGCGGGGCTGATCGTGGTGCTGATGATGCTGGTGCAGCAGATCAGCGACCTGTTCGACCTGGTGAAAACACTGTTCTCGCTGTGACCGATGGAGACAGTATTGCGTATGACGGCGCTGTGCCTGACGGGTGCGCTGCTGGCGGTGCTGCTGCGGCGCAGCGGCGGGGAGATGGCGTTGTTGCTGGCGCTGGCGGTGTGCGGCACGGCGGCGGCGCTGCTGATGGAGCCGCTGGGGGAGTTGAAGGGCTTCTGGGAGGACGCCGCCGCGTGGGGCGACCTGCCGGTGGAACTGTTCCAACCGTTGGTCAAGACGGTGGGCATCGCGCTGCTGAGCCGGACAGGCTCCGACCTGTGCCGGGACGCCGGGGAGGGCGCTATGGCATCGGTACTGGAGACCACCGGCGCCGTGGCGGCCATCGTGGTGTCGCTGCCGCTGTTCCGCTCCGCCTGGGAACTGCTGGGGTCGCTGCTATGAAGAGGATATGGCTCACAGCGGTGCTGGCAGCACTGTGTCTCACCACGGCATGGGGCACGGAACTGCCCCGGGACGTGACGGAGGCCGTACCCCCAGAGGCGGCGGAACTACTGCAGGACGTGGGAGACACGGCGGACCACGAGACACTGTGGACGGGGCTGGGGGAACTGTGGCGCAGCGCCTGCGGCTATGTCCGCACGGCGCTGGAGAGCCGTATCTCCGGCGCAGCGGTACTGCTGGGCATCGTACTGCTGTGCAGCGTGGCGGAGAGCTTTTTCGCGGCGGCGGACGGGTCAGGCGTACCGAAATTCGTGCCCATGGCCGGGGCGCTGGCTGTGACCATGGTGGCGGCAGGAGACTTCCGCCAGATGATGGGTCTGGGCGTGGAGACCATGGAGCAGCTGGACGTGTTCGCCAAGGCGCTGCTGCCCACGCTGGCGGCGGCGGTGGCCGCCGGGGGCGGATACGTGACGGCAGGGGCAAAGCAGGTGGCCACGGTGTTCTTCACCAACCTACTGATCAGCGTCATACGGAAGGTGCTGCTGCCGCTGTTGTACGGGTGCATCGCCGCCGCAGCGGCGGACGCGCTGGTGCCGGGGCACAGCCTGCAGAAGATCGGCGCAGGGCTGCGGAAATGCGTCACCTGGGTGCTGACGGCCATGATGCTGGCCTTCACCGGGTTCCTGACGGTGACGGGGGCGGCCACCTCGGCGGCGGACGCGCTGACGGTGCAGCTGACGCGCTCGGCCATCGCCACGGCGGTGCCGGTGGTGGGGTCCATCATCTCGGACGCCACGGGCACGGTGCTGGCCGGTGCGGGGATGCTGAAAAGTGCGGTGGGCGTGTTCGGGCTGCTGGCGGTGCTGGCCATCTGCCTGACACCGTTCATCACCATGGCGGTGCAGTATCTGCTGTACAAGCTGGCGGCGTTCCTGGCGGGCACGGTGACGGAGGAACCGCTGGGCGACCTGATCGACGCGCTGGGCTCGGCCTTCGGATTGATGCTGGGCATGACGGGCAGCTGCGCGCTGGCGCTGCTGATCTCCATTATTTCTTCTGTATCGGTGGTGAGCGTATGATAGGAGAGACTCTGCGGACGTGGCTGCTGGGCATCATCGCGGCGGGGATGATACTGGCGGTGCTGTACGCCCTGCTGCCCAAGGGGCGAATGAAGCCCATTGCCCACGCCGTGGGCGGTGTGGCGCTGCTGCTGGTGATCGTGCAGCCGGTGATGCGGATGGACCTGGGCGACTTTGCCGGGAGTTATCAGGAATACCGGCAGGAGATAGAGGCGCTGACGGAGGAATACAAACAGGCGGGCGACAGAGAGCTGGCGGGGCACATAGCGGACAAGACCGCCGCATATATTGCCAGCAAGGGGGAGGACATGGGTATCCCCTGTACGGTACAGGTGACCACGGAGCAGCGGGAGGGTGTACCCTATCCCGCCACGGCGACGCTGGATGTTCCGCGGGAGGAGGCCCTGAGCGCGTGGATTAGCGAAACGCTGGACATCGACAGGGCGCACCAATTCTGGCGTGAGGATGAAGGCTGATGGAAAAGCTGAAGGAACTGCTGAAGAAATACCGCTTTGTCGTGCTGGTGGCGCTGGCGGGCATCGTGCTGATGCTGCTGCCGGGAGGGGAGAAGCAAAGCGACGCGGATACCACAGACGCGGTGGGGGAGAGTTTCTCCCTGGAGGACACGGAAAAGCGCATGGCGGAGGTCCTGGGCGCCATGGACGGCGTGGGGCGTGTGCAGGTGATGCTGACCCTGCGCAGCGGGGAAACGCTTTCCCTGGCGGAGGACAGCAGTGCCACCCTGGGCAGCGGCGGCGACGTGCGGCAGGACAGCCAGGTGCTGACGGTGAACCGCGGCAGCGGAAAACAGGAGGTCGTGGTGACGAAGCGGCTGTACCCCACGTACCAGGGCGCCGTGGTGGTATGCCAGGGCGCGGGAGACAGCCGCGTGCGGCTGAAGGTGCTGGAGACAGTATCCGTGCTGACGGGCCTGAGCAGCGATAAGATCTCGGTAGTCCAATGGAAACAGTAACAATAAATGGGAGGATGGACAGTATGAAGCAGGTATGGAAGCGCCGCGCGGTGGCGGCGGCCGTGGTGGTACTGGTGGGCACGTCGGTGTATCTGAACTGGCGCTATGCCGGGGATGTGGCGGACACGTCCAAGGTGCTGGGGCAGTCCACGCTGGTCAACGGCGAGACCACGGAGGCTCAGGTGGACACAACGGAGAGCGGCGGGGACGACTATTTCTCCACGGCACGGCTGAGCCGCAAGCAGGCACGTGACACGGCCATCAGCATGCTGGAGGAGGCCAAGGGGGATGAGAACGCCTCGGAGGAGGTGGCCAACGAGGCGTCGGAGACACTGCAGGTGCTGGCGGGCTATACGGTGGCGGAGACACAAATCGAGAACCTAGTGGTGGCCAAGGGCTACGCCGACTGTGTAGCCTTCATGGGGGCAGACTCCATCAGCGTGGTGGTGTCGGCTCCGGACGGGCTGGAAGCGGAGGACGTGGCGAAGATCAAGGACATCGTCATCGCAGAGACCTCGTACAATGCCGGGCAGATCAAGATCATGGAGGCAGGGACTGCCGCGGCAAAATAAGTATTGTATTTTCCCGGGAAAAATGGTATACTTCTATAATGCAATTAGCTGACTACCAATGACAACTGTGAGGAGACTGACAGACCATGGCTGAGAATAAGGAATATATGATCCATCAGGAGGAGAGCGGCAGCATCCAGATCTCCGAGGATGTGCTGGCCTCTATCGCCAGCACCACCGCGCTGGAGGTGGACGGCGTCAGCGCGCTGATGAGTGCTAACGTATCCGACCTGATGGGCGGAAAGAAGATGACCTGCAAGGGCGTCCGCGTGGAGCTGGACGGCGAGCAGATCGTCGTGGGCATCTTCGTGGTGGTGCGCTACGGCTGCGCCATCAGCGATGTGGCCAAGAAGGTGCAGAAGAACGTGCACACGGCTCTGGAGGGCATGACCGGGTTCAAGGTCGCGGCGGTGAACGTCCACGTGGGCGGCATCAGCTTTAACTGAGAGTTTAGACAAGAGAGAAAAGGACGAACGCTTATGACACGCAGCACCGCACGTGAGATCGCCATGCATCTGGCGTATCAGTTGAGCTTTACCGAACTGCCGGTGGAGGAATTCCTGGACGAACAGCTGAGCGCTGAGCGCTTTGACGAGCTGGCCGCCGAGGATGCCCTGTACGCGGACCACCCCAACGCCAAGCAGGAGGAATATATCCGCCGCCTGGTGGGCGGTGTGGCGGAGCACGCCGCCGAGCTGGACGCGGACATCGAGAAGTACGCCCAGGGCTGGCGGTTCGAGCGTATCTCCCTGGTGGCGGCGGCCATCATGCGGGTGGCCATGTACGAGATACTGTACATGGCGGACATTCCCCAGGGGGCGGCCATCAGCGAGGCGGTGGAGATCGCCAAGAAGTACGAGACACCGGAGGTGGCGAAGTTCATCAACGGCATCCTGGGCAGCTTCGTCCGGGGCGAGATCAAGGAAAAGGAATAATTCCGAAAATCGAGAGGCAGAGCCTTTGGCTCTGCCTTTTCAGCATGGAAAGCCATGCGGTGAGAGTTGTATTACGGAAAGGAGGGGGCACATGGAGGAACGGTACATATTCACGGTGTCGGAGGTCAACCAGTTCATCAAAGACCTGCTGGACAACGTGCCGCCGCTGCAGGAGATACTGCTGCGGGGCGAGCTCTCCAACTACAAGGTGTACCCCTCCGGGCACCATTATTTCACGCTGAAGGACAGCCAGTGCAGCCTGCGGTGCGTAATGTTCAAGGGCAGCGCTATGCGGCTGCGGTTCCGGCCGGAAAACGGGATGCAGGTCATCGCCGCCGGACGCATCAGCGTGTACCCACGGGACGGCGCGTACCAGCTGTACTGCACCGGACTGTCCCCCGAGGGCGTGGGTGACCTGAGCGTGGCCTTCGAGCAACTGAAGGAGAAGCTACGGAAGGAGGGCCTGTTCGACGAGGAGCACAAGAAGCCGCTGCCGAAATATCCGCGGCGCATCGCCATCGTCACGTCCCCGGCGGGCGCGGCGGTACACGACATGATACGCATACTGCGGCGGAGGTATCCCATCGCAAAGGTACTGCTGCTGCCGGTGCGGGTGCAGGGCACGGAGGCACCGGCGGAGATCACGGGTGCCATACGGTACGCCGACCGGCACAGGCTGGCGGACATCATCATCACCGGGCGCGGCGGCGGGTCGCTGGAGGACCTGTGGGCCTTCAACGACGAGCGGGTGGCGCGGGCCATCTATGAGGCGGAAACGCCTGTCATCTCCGCCGTGGGGCACGAGCCGGACGTGGCCATCAGTGACTTTGTGGCCGACCGGCGGGCGTCTACGCCCTCCAACGCGGCGGAGATCGCCGTACCGGACATGGAGGAGCTGCTGCGGACGCTGGAAGGCACGCAGCAGCGGCTGACACAGGGCATGCAGCGGAGCATTGGCTACCGGACGCAGCAGCTGGACGCTCTGGCGAAGAAGCGGGTGCTGACGGAGCCCACGGCGTATCTGGAGGACCGGCGGCAGGACATCGACCACCTGACCCACCGGCTGTGCGCCGGGATGCGGGCGGTGACGGACGGCGAGGGAAGGCGCTTTGGCGCGCTGGCGGCGTCCCTGGACGCGCTGAGCCCGCTGAAGGTGCTGGGACGGGGCTACGCCCTGGCGCAGACGGCGGACGGCACGGTGCTGCGCAGCGCCGGGCAGGTGGAGACAGGGGAGACCGTACACCTGCGGCTGGCCGAGGGCGGCCTGGTATGCCAAGTGAAGGAAAAGGAGAAGTGACATGGCGGCAAAAAAGACGTTTGAAGAGAATATGGCGCGGCTGGAGACCATCGTGGCCCAGCTGGAAAAAGGCGACGCCACGCTGGGCGACAGCATGGCGCTGTTCGAGGAGGGCACCAAGCTGGTGAATCTGTGCCGCAAGGAACTGGACACCGCCGAGCAGAAGGTGGTAAAGCTATCCAAGGGTGCGGACGGCGAACCGGTGGAGCATGAATTTGCCGCGGAGGAATGACCATGGACTACGAAAGGCAGTATGAACAGTACCGTGCGGCGGTGGAGGACTACCTGAACGGGCTGTTTACCGGCAGCGCGCCCTACGGGCAGCTGTATGAGGCCATGCGGTACAGCGTGCTGGCGGGTGGCAAGCGGATACGCCCGGTGCTGACGCTGGAATTCGCCCGGCTGGGCGGCATCGACTGGCGTCTGGCGCTGCCCTACGCCTGCGCGCTGGAGCTGGTACACAACTACTCCCTGATACACGACGATCTGCCCTGCATGGACGACGACGACCTGCGCCGGGGCAAGCCCACCAATCACAAAGTATACGGCGAGACACTGGCCGTGCTGGCGGGGGACGCCCTGCAGCCGGAGGCCTTCCGCCTGATCTCACAGGCACCGGGACTGTCCGCCGACAGCCGTATCGCGGCGGCGGAGGTACTGGCCAAAGCTGCCGGCGCCGACGGCATGGTGGGCGGTCAGGTGCTGGACACCGTGTGCGGCGTGGCCGACGAGGCGGGGCTGACGGTGCTGAACCGGCTAAAGACCTGCGCCATGATCTCCGCTGCGGCGGAGCTGGGCTGCGTGGCCGCCGGGATGGACGCGGAAAAGCGCCGCCAGGCGCGGGAATTCGGCGACGGACTGGGACTGGCCTTCCAGATACGGGACGACATTCTGGACGTGACCGGCGACCAGGCCGTGTTCGGCAAGCCCATCGGCTCGGACAGAGAGGAGGGCAAGGTGACCTTCGTGGACCTGAAGGGGCCGGAGGCCTGCCAGCAGGAGGTGGAGTCCCAGACGGCCCGCGCCAAGGCGGCGGTGGCCGGTTGGGCGGACAACGGATTCCTCATGGAACTGGCTGACCGGATGGTAAAGCGTGTAAAGTAATATAACATTACAGCGTTTATATAACAACGCCCTGCGCCAAACGGTGCAGGGCGTCGGGTCTATATTACGCCTGTTCCGCGCTGCCGTAATCGCAGAGAGCGCGGAGAGGACAATTTTCACAGTCGGGCTTGCGCGCCATGCACAAGGCGCGGCCGTGGAGCACCATGCGGTGGCAGAAGTTGTTGGCCTCCTCCGGCGGGATAACCTTGCGCAGCTGTTGTTCCACCTTGAGAGGGTCCTTGCTGCCGTCGGTGAGACCCAGCCGCCCGGTGATGCGGATGCAGTGGGTATCACAGACATAGCCGTCCTTGCCGTAGATGTCGCCTAATATCAGGTTAGCGGTCTTGCGCCCCACGCCGGGCAGGGCAAGCAGGTCGTCCATGTTGTCGGGCACCCGGCCGCCGAAGCGCTCCAGCAGCATCTGAGCCGAGCCCACGATGTCCCGCGCCTTGGCATGCCAGAAGCCGCAGGACTGGACGTAGGTGCCCACCTCGTCCACGTCTGCGGCGGCAAAGGCCTCCAGCGTGGGATAGCGCGCAAACAGGGCGGGGGTGACCATATTCACCCGCGCGTCGGTACACTGGGCGGACAGACGGACGGAAAACAGCAGCTCATAGTCCTTCTGATAGTCCAGAGAACAGAGCGCGTCCGGGTACAGCTCTTTCAGCGCCGCGATAATGGCGGATACCTGGGCTTTCGACTTCATGTGACATCACCTCGCGCCTATTGTAACAGAGGTTGCAGAAAAAGGCAATCGGTGGTATAATGCTTTTCGTATTTTACGGAAGGGAGGCGGTGCTGTGCGGCCGCTGGCAGACGAGATACGACCCCAAACTTTGGACGATGTGGCAGGGCAGAAGCACCTGCTGGGCGAGGGCGCACTGCTGCGCCGGCTCATCGAGAACGGTACGGACGCCAACCTGATCTTCTACGGGCCCTCCGGGACGGGCAAGACCACCGTGGCCAACATCATCGCCAAGCAGGCAAAAAAGGCGCTGTACACCCTGAACGCCACCACCGCGTCCCTGCAGGACGTGAAGAACGTCATGGCGGATGTGGACACCATGATGGCGCCCAACGGGATACTGCTGTACCTGGACGAGATACAGTACTTCAACAAAAAGCAGCAGCAGAGCCTGCTGGAGTTCCTGGAGAACGGGAAGATCACCCTGATCGCGTCCACCACGGAGAATCCGTATTTCTATATCTACAACGCGCTGCTGTCCCGCAGCACCGTGTTCGAGTTCAAGCCACTGTCGGTGGAGGACACCATTCCGGCGGTGGAGCGGGCGCTGCGCATCGAGCAGGAGCGCAGCACGCTGCCGTTCACATGGGCGGAGGATGTGCCCCGGACGGTGGCCGCCGGATGCGGCGGCGACGTGCGCAAGGCCGTCACGGCGGTGGAGCTGCTGTACCGGTCGGCAAAGCCCAAAGACGGCGGGCTGTTCGTTACAAGAGAGGACGCGCTGCAGCTGAGCCAGTGCAGCGCCATGCGCTACGACAGGGAGGGGGACGACCACTATGACCTGCTGTCGGCGCTGCACAAGTCCATCCGCGGCTCCGACCCGGACGCGGCGGTGTACTATCTGGGCAGGCTGCTGGTGGCGGGGGACCTGATCTCGCCCTGCCGGCGTCTGCTGTGCATCGCGGCGGAGGACATCGGCCTGGCGTATCCCCAGGCTATCACGGTGGTGAAGAGCTGCGTGGACACGGCGCTGCAGCTGGGCCTTCCGGAGGCGCGGCTGCCCCTGGCGGAGGCGGCGGTGCTGCTGGCCACCGCGCCCAAGTCCAACAGCGCCCACAACGCCATTATCGCCGCCATGGAGGACATCCAGCACGGCGCGGTGGGGGACATCCCCCGGCACCTGAAGAACGTACACGCGGACAGCGCAGGCACCGGGAAGGTACAGGCGTACAAGTACTCGCATCTCTATCCCAACCACTATGTGGAGCAGCGGTATCTGCCGGAGTCGCTGGGCGACAAGACCTACTACGAGTACGGGGAGAACAAGACGGAGCAGGCCGCCAAGCGGTACTGGGACGATATAAAGGGGAAGTAATATGGACCTGCAGCTGAATGATATTCTGGAATTGAAGAAGGAACACCCCTGCGGCGGCAAGCGCTGGCAGGTGCTGCGTGTGGGCATGGACATCAAGGTGAAATGCCTGGGCTGCGGCCACGAGGTCATGCAGCCGCGGCGGAAGATCGAAAAAATGATACGGCGCGTGGTGCCGAAGGAGGAACTGGAATGAGATCGAAATGGACGAGATACTTTGCTATGGGCATCGCCCTGCTGCTGGCCATCGTCATGGCCGTGTCACTGATACTGCCGTACATCGGACTGTGAGGCGGATATGAAGCACTGCATTATCGCCAAGTATACGCCGGAGGCCTACCCCAAAAGGGAGGAGCTGCTGCCGCGCATTCGGGAGATATTCTCCGCAGCCGGTGACATTCCCGGGGTACACGGTGCGGAGGTGCTGCCCAACTGTGTGGACAGGAGCAACCGGTACGACGTGATGATCGTACTGGATATGGACAGGGAGGCCCTGCCGCTGTACGACGACTCGGAGATGCACCACCGGTGGAAGGACGAGTTCGGCCCGCTGCTGGAGAAAAAGGCCATATTTGACTATGAGTAAAAAGAGGTCTCAGGCAACTGCCTGAGACCTCTTTTTATGCGGCCTTACGCTTTTTCTTCCGGGCCTTGTGGATGAGCAGCACTGCGCACAGCGCCAGCAGCGCCGCACCGCCGGAGGCTATCCATACCCACAGGGGGGTGGAGGTGTCCTCGGTGATGACGAAGGTGCCGCTGTCGGGCATCTGGAAGCGCAGGTAGCTGCCGGCGGTGTCGGAGGATACCGGCTGCCAGCCGTTGCCGGTGTCGATGTAGACCTTGATGCGGCGGGGGGCGTCCTGCGGGAGCAGCCAGCGGATGGTGTGCTCGTCCGCCGCGTCGGCGGGGATGGTCACGGTATAAGCGGACACGGGGATGTCGGTGAGCTCCGTGGGCAGGGCCGCGGCCGTGACCCGGAGGCGGTCGCCCGCGCAGAATTTGCCCTCCACCAGCAGCGCGGCGCGGCCGTCAGCGCCGGTGGCCCAGGACAGGGTGGTGATGTAGGGCTCGTACACGGCGGTGACCACCGTGTCGAAGGTCAGATCATGGAGGTCGGTATTGTCCCAGCGGACATAGCAGCCCTCCTTGGCCGGGGCAGCGGGATAGACGGAGTCGTCAAAGGACGCGCCGTAGTCGAAGTTCAGCTTCTTCAGGGACGTGCCGTTGGCCATGAAGGTCAGCGTCAGGCGACGGAACCCCTCCGGGATGTCCGACAGCGCCAGTAGCTGGTCGTAGGTGATGGGGTCTGTCTTGCCCTGATAGCTGACGCGGTCGATGCCCGCTAGGGTGTCGGACACGAAGCGGTTGCCGCTGCAGGAGCCGGTGATCTCACCGGCCACGGCGCCGGAGAACTGGGTGGCGGAGGTCACCACGGGCATGGCGACGGAGTCGGTGATATTGCAGCCGGAGCCCACGATGCCGCCCACGTACTTGCCGCCGGAGAGGGTACACTTGGCGTAGCTGCGGCGGACGGCGGTCAGAGACAGGCCGGCCACGCCGCCCACGTAGTCGCCGCTCTCTATGCTCACATCGCCCCAGCCGCCGCAGCCTGAGATGATGCCCAGATCCATGCGGCCCGCCACGCTGCCAGCGCAGCTCTTTTTGGCGGTGACGGTGCCGTAGTTATCGCAGTCCAGCAGGATGGCGCGGGTCAGGTAGGTGTACTTCACCGTGCGGCTGCCGGAAGGCAGCAGGTCGTCCTCGCGGTCGTAGTCGTACTCGATGGCCATAGCGCCGGTGATGCCGCCCACATTGCGGTCACCGTCCACGCGGCCATAGTTCAGGCAGTCCACCGCCTTGCCGCGCCGGGCGCTGTACAGGGTACTCTCGGATACATCCTCTACTGCGCTGGAGCTGGTGTCGGCGACCTCGTCGATCAGCGTCAGGAACAGGTCCATGGTGGTGTTGAACTGGTCGTTGACCGCACGCAGGTCGGAGCTGATGGTCTTGTTGGCGCTGCTGAGACCGTCGGTGAGACCGTTCATCTCGTTGTTAATGCCAGTCAGGTCACCATGGATGGTGTCGGAGCTATCGCCCACCTTCTCCAGCCAGGCCTGCAGGTCGTCGTAGGTCATGTCGCCGTTCAGGTCGTCCACCAGGTCCTTCACGGTGGCCTCGGCATCATTGGCATAGTCATTGATGCGCCCCACACGGGTGGTGACCATATCGGAGGTATCGGACACATCATCGGTGGTGCGCCGGGTCAGGTCGGATAGGGTCTGCAGCTCGCTGCGCAGCTGCGCCACGCGGTCGGGCCCGGCCTGTAGCGTCACGTCGGGGATCATCTGTCCCACGACACCGCCCACGTCCTTGCGGCCCAGAACGGTGCCGCGGTTGATGCAGTCGGAGACAAGGCCGTCCTGCCGTCCCACGATACCGCCCACGTTGTAGCCCACGTGGGGATAGCCCACGGCGCCTATGTTGGTGCAGCCGTCGATGGTACCGGTGGAGTAGCCCGCGATGCCGCCGATGTCGGTGTTGGCGCCGGTCTCGGCAGCATGCTCATCCTTGAGCATGCTGTACACAGTGCTCTCCAGATCGGCGGTGGTGATCTCGCTCTCCTTGAGCTCGGTGTTGATGGCGGCGGTGTTGGTGCAGCCGCTGATGGTGCCGTAGTTCTTGCCGGCGACACCGCCGGCGGCGGTGGTGGCGTGGACAGTCCCGGCGGCGCTACAGCCGGTGATGACGCCGCTGCTGCCGTTGTACCCGGCGATCAGGCCCACGGTGTCCGCTCCTGTGACGGTGCCGGAGAAGGTGCAGTTGGTGATGGCTCCGTAGTTATCCCCGGCGATGCCGCCGATGCGGCTCTGTGTGCCAGAGGGGGTGATGGTGCCCTCCACGATGAGAGACTTCACCTCCGCGCCCTTGGCGATATTGCTGAACAGGCCGTAGCCCGTGGCGCTGCCCGACAGGGTCAGCCCGCTGATGCGGTGTCCCTGCCCGTCAAAGGTGCCCAGGAATATGGGGACGGAGAGCTCCGCGCCGTCCAGGTCGATGTCGTTCAGCAGGCGCACGGTGAGCCCCTTGGAATAGGCGTCGGAGGAGCAGCGGCGGGCGAAGACCGTCAGCTCGTCGGCGGTGGCGATGGACAAGGTGTCCTCCGCGGCCAGCGCCGGGGTGCAGAGGGTCAGGGACAGCAGCAGCGCCAGTAGGAACGCCGCCGCGCTGGGGAACGCCTTACGCATTTTCGTCATTGCTGCCGCCCTTCTTTCCTGTGTGTTCGGGTATCATTTTCTCCGCGTCCGCATTGGTGATATCGCCGGAGATCAGGTTCAGGTCTACGTCGCCCTCCACGGTGGCGCGCATGACGCCGGTGACGGTGCCGCGTATCTCACCACTGACCACACCGTTGACCACCACGCGGCCGCTGAGCTCGCGCCGGTGGATGACCTTGGGCACGGCGAAGGATGTGGCGTCCACCGCCTTGCTGCCGATCAGCAGTATCTGCGGCAGGACGAACAGCACCAGGAACATAGACAGGATGGTGCCGCGTCCCAGACTCTGTCCGATACCGGCGATGGTAGGCTCGGAGGTCATTTGACCGATGAGCGCGCCCGCCACTGTCAGGATGGTGCCGGAGGTGACGATGGTGGGGAAGGCGAAGTTCAGTGTCTCGATAATGGCGCGGCGGTGCTCCATGCGGTTCTTCAGCTCCTGATAGCGGCTGGCGATAACGATGGCGTAGTCGATATTGGCGCCCATCTGGATAGAGCTGACCACCAGGTAGCTCATGAAGAACAAGGGGGAGTTGGTCAGCGCCGGGATGGAGAAGTTGATCCAGATACTGCCCTGGATGACCAGTATCAGCAGCAGGGGCATACCGGCGGAGTTGAAGGTGAACAGCAGCACCACCAGCACGATCAGGATGGAGACCACGCTGACCACAGTGTTGTCGCGGGAGAAGGACTTCTCAAAGTCGTACTCGTTGGTGGAGTCGCCGGCCACCAGCACCGTGCCGTCGGGGTAGAAGCCCTTGGCCACGTCGCGGATGGTGTCGGTGAAGGCGTAGGTCTCGTCGCCGCTGACGGGCAGCGTCAGGTACAGCAGCATACGGCTGTACTCCGTGCCCTGCAGCTGTGCCTTGGCGCTCTCAATCTGGCTCCGCGCGTCCATGAGGGTCTCGGTCTGCTCGTCGCTGAGCGTGACGATACCTGCGTCCACCTGGTCGCAGACGAACAGGAACATATCCATCAGCGGTACCTTGTAGGAGTCCAGATTCCCAGCCAGCTTGCCGTAATCCTCCTGGTCTAAGGCATAGGCGCCGTAGAGCACCTGCGCCATCTCGTAGTCCAAGTCGGCCAACTCGGCAAACTGGCGGGGCGTCAGCTTGTCGGCCAGCATATAGCCGTCCATGGCCTCCACATTGACAAGGCCCATGGTGTAGTCTATCTCGTCGTAGCTCTCCAGCACACGGAGCAGCTGGGCCTCCTTTTCATAGTCGCCGGCGGGCACCACCAGCGCCACCATGTTGCTGCTAGTGAAGGTGTCGTTGATCTTGTTTTCGGCGATCTGTGTCTCGTTGAGCTTGGGAGTGGTCAGGCTGCTGTAGCCGTACACATAGGGACACTTGCCGGAGAAGTAGATGCCGCAGGCCACCACGGCCACGAAAATCAGGGGCACTATGTAGCGGGTCTTGTAGTCGATCTCGCCCACGAAGGGTATCTTGGGGACGAAGCTCTTGTGCTCGGTCTTTTCGATCAGCGGGCCGAAGAGCACCAGCAGACCTGGCATGACGATGAATACGGACAGCAGGGCGTAGATGATGGCCTTGATCAGGCAGATACCCATATCCGGGCCGATCTTGAACTGCATGAACAGCATAGCCGCCAGGCCGCCGATGGTGGTCAGGGAGCTGGCACATATCTCCGGGATGGCACGGCTGAGGGCGGCGATGGCCGCCTCGCGGACGGGCAGCGTCTGGTGCTCCTCACGGAAGTGGTTGCTGAGGATAACGGCGTAGTCCAGGGACAGCGCCAGCTGCAGGATGCTGGTGACCGAGTTGGACACGAAGGAGATGGTGCCCAACAGGAAGTTGCTGCCCTGGTTCAGGATCATGGCAATGACGAAGGTCAGCAGCAGGACGGGCACCTCGCCGTAGGTCTGGCAGGTGAACAGCAGCACCACTACCACGATAATGGCCACATAGACCATGATGACGCTGACCTCGGAGGCGATGGTATCCTGCAGGGTGTTGCCCAGGTCGGTGGACACGTACAGATCGTAGCCGGACAGGGCATCCTTCACCGCCTCCAGCGCGGTAAGGCAGTCGTCGTTGTTTTCGTCGTAGTCGAAGGTAACGCTGTACAGCGCCGAAGCGGCGCTATAATGGTCCGTGGTATCGTCGAAGGCCACGCTCTGTACGCCCTTGACGGCGGAGACCACGTCATACAGCCGCTGGGCCTCGTCGTAGGTGATGTTCTCCACCATGACCTCCGCGGTACCGTAGGTGGTGAACTGCTCCTCCATCACGTCCAACGCCTTCTTGGTCTCGGCATCGTCGGGCAGGAAGGCGGTAAGCTCGTTCTCCACCTGCACCCAGTTGCGGGAGAAGGCGGAAAAGATAAGCAGGATGATGGTCAGCAGAAAAAACAGGTTGCGCTTATCCACGATAAACGTAGCCAGTTTGGTCATGAAGTTTGGCTTCTGTTCCGTTTTTTCAGACATAGATACACTCCTTTCCCGGTAAAGATCACTGTTCCGGCGGGAGCTCCGTGCCGCGGAGCGCCATGGCCGCCATATTGCCCACCCGTGTGACACCGGTGACGGCGTCGCCGGACAGGTGCAGCTCTGTGGTGCAGGACAGTTGGTTCAATAATGTACGCAGGTGATGCGTAAGGTACACAGTGTCGCCGTCACGCCGCCCGGTCACCGGGTTGTCGGCGTTCAGCAGGGAGATGGTGCCGGTGACGGCGCCGTCGTCCTCCTGCAGCAGCAGCGTACCTCGTCGCTCGCCCAGCGGGCTGCTGAGCGCTATCTGATACCGTTTGGTCATAAAGGGATCATCCTTTCCGTAAGGCTGTTGACAGGATACGCCCGGCAGAGGGGAATTGCAAAGGTCAAACCGGCCCGCCGTGTCATATTTTTTTGCGGGAAAAACACTGGAAATTCCGGGACAGATATGGTATCATCTGTCTATCAGGAGGACGCGATATGGATAAACGTACATACGCCGCTTCTGACCAGACCAAACAGGCACTGGCGGCGGCCCTGAAAGAACTGATGGCGCAAAAGCCCATCGACAAGATCACCATACACGACATCACCGAGCGATGCGGCATACGGCGGCAGAACTTTTACTACCACTTTGAAGATGTATACGACCTGATGCGCTGGATGTTCCAGGAGGAGGCTCTGTCCCTGCTGCTGCAGCACGAGGGCACCCTGCTGTGGCAGGAGGGATTGCTGCAGCTGTTCCGGTACATCGAGGACAACCGGGCGGTGTGTCTGTGCGCCCTGCGGTCCGTGGGACGGGACCACTTGAAGCGGTTCTTCGAAACGGACATACACAACATCATCCACCGCACCGTGGAGCAGATCGGCCTGGAGATCGGCGCCATCCAGAAGGACGCGGACTGCGCCGCCGATGTCGAGCTGACCACCCACTTCTATGTGGTGGCCTTCAGCGGCATGCTGGAGAGCTGGCTGACAGGGGAGATAGAGCGGACGCCGGAGGAGCTGATCAGCTTTGCCGATCAGATGCTGCAGGACCATGTCCGCGGCGCAAAGCTGCGGATACAGGGGAGCGCGGAATAGGAATATAGAAGTCCGACCGCCGCGGGCGCTTGCCCGCGGCGGTCTTTTCACCTAAAAGCAGCGCAGTCAGCGTTTACGACGAGTTTTGCCGCCGCCGCGCCGTATACTGTTGGCAGCGGGGTGAGGCGCATGACGATGGTATATCTGGACAGAGTGCTGGTGCTGAACGGCATCGTGGACTATCTGCTGCTATTGGGCGCCGCGTGGCTGTCCGGGCTGCCCCTGCGGCGGAAACGGCTGTTGCTGTGGGCGGCGCTGGGCGGAGCATACGCGGCGGCGGTGTTCCTGCCGGGCCTGGCGGGGCTGGGACACCCTGCGTTCCGCGCCGGTACGGGGCTGATGATGGCGCTGGGCGCCTTCCGGTGGCGCTGGCGGCCGGCGGGGCTATTTTTCCTGCTGGCGGCCGGGCTGGCGGGAACGGTCCTGGCACTGGGGCTGGCCTGCGGGTCGGTGACAGGGCTGGCGCAGCGGCTGTACTACGCGGACATCAGCTGGCAAGCGCTTATACTTGTCAGCATTGCATTTTACGTCATTCTGCGCCTATTCATGGGGCAGGCGGCGCGGCATAGGGGGGGAGAGTTGTTGCAGGTAACGATCTCGGTGGGCGGACGGACGCAGGTGGTCACCGCCCTGCACGACACGGGGAACACCCTGCGTGACCCCGTCAGCGGGTGCCCGGCACTGGTGCTGGAGCGGCGGGCGGCGGAGACACTGTGGACGCCGGAGGTGGCGCAGGTGCTGGCGGAGAGCGCGGCCCCGGAGGAGAAAATGGCGCGGCTGCACAGGATAGGCTGTCCGGTGCGGTTCACGCTGCTGCCCTTCCGGGCGGTGGGCACGGACGCGGGGCTGCTGCTGGCGGCCCGCAGCGACTACATAGAGGTGAACGGCAGGCGGTACCCGCGGACGCCGGTGGCACTGTCAGAGCAGCCGGTCAGCGACGGCGGAGGCTACCACGCCCTGTGGGGCGCGGAGGAAAGGGGAGAGGCGCATGGAAAAGCTGCTTCGGTGGCTGAGGAGCCTGTGGCGCAGCATATGCAGGCGGGATAAGGTCATGTACATCGGCGGGAGCGACACGCTGCCGCCGCCGCTGCCGAGAGACCAGGAGGCCATATTACTGGAAAAGCTCAACAGCGGGGATTTCCAGGTGCGGCAGACGCTGATCGAGCGGAACCTCCGCCTGGTGGTGTACATCGCCCGGCGGTTCGAGAACACGGGGATACATATCGAGGACCTTATCTCCATCGGCACCATCGGGCTCATCAAGGCCATCAACACGTTCCGCACGGACAAGAACATCAAGTTGGCCACGTATGCCTCCCGGTGCATCGAGAACGAGATACTCATGTACCTGCGGAAGAACAGCGCCCAGCGGACAGAGGTGAGCTTCGACGAGCCGCTAAACACCGACTGGGACGGGAAAGAGCTGCTGCTCAGCGACGTGCTGGGCACAGACGGCGACGTGGTCATGCGTCCCATCGAGGCGGACGTGGACCGTCAGCTGCTGCAGACGGCGGTATCCCACCTGAGCCCGCGGGAGCGGGACATCATCACCATGCGCTTCGGCCTGGGCGGCGTGAAGGAGCTGACACAGAAGGAGGTGGCTGACCAGCTGGGCATCTCACAAAGCTATATCTCCCGGTTGGAAAAGCGCATTATCCTGCGTCTGCGGCGGGAACTACAGAAAATGAGTTAAAAACGGCTGTGAAGGAATTGTCCTTCACAGCCGTTGTGCTATCGTGTTTTATCCCAGCGACAGGGACGCCGGGCGGTTGACCACCATCATGTTGTAGTAGCGCAGCAGGTGATAGTCGTCCTTATCCAGCTTGACGGTGCTCAGCAGGCGGTCGTTCTCCTCCAGGGGCTCCTTGGAGATCAGCGCCTTCAGAGCGATGGGGGCGAAGAAGGGGGAGGACCCGATGCCGGAGACAAGTCCCACGGCGGGCATGCGGTTCTGCATGGGATTCAGCATGCAGATGTACATTTTTTCCGCCTCGTTGATCTGATTGGTGAGCACCATGTGGGTGATGGTATCGTAGGCTTTCATCTCGCCGGTGAACAGATGCTGGCAGCGGTCCGGGTCGGAGAAGGACGCCACGCCCATATACAGCGTGACCTCGATGCCCTCG
>ERZ1034952.536-NODE-536-length-34998-cov-21.434107_pt1 | contig 34998 bp, 17 predicted proteins | sample MGYA00520625_ERZ1034952 | MGnify/ENA primary metagenome ERZ1034952 (study PRJEB33766, sample SAMN09781773) | gut metagenome | biome: gut microbiome | host: Homo sapiens | place: Madagascar | study: EMG produced TPA metagenomics assembly of the PRJNA485056 data... | reverse complement strand
GTTGTTTGCATAAGAAATACAGATTGTTAAAAACACAACAATATTATATGAGCCATGATATCCATATCAATAAGTGCACCAACCGATACAGCATAACGAAGGCTGGAAGATAGACTGGGAGATATTCCGATTTGCATGATATCTTCCAGTCTTTATTGCGCTTATACAGTGCCGGTTAGATGCTGTGCTGGGAGATATGGCAGATTTTTTCGGCTAACGCATTTATAATATGAAAAACGCAGATACGAAAAAAGCGGGATTGCGACCGATGCGCAATCCCACTTCCTATTATTTATCTGTATGATATCAAGAGTTACTTTGTAATAACCCCTCTTGTATGGGCTTTAAGCCTTATTCCTTAGTCATAGTGGCTTTCTTGTTCTCTTCATCGAGAACAATCTTGTACGTACCAGCCTTCACTGCGATGTTATCGCCTCCCTCAACAAGAGCGTCAAGCGCGCCACCGAAGTTGCGGTCCCATGAGCCATCCCAACGGAACTTCAGTTCACCATCTGTGAGAGTGGCGGTAATAGACCATGTCTTTGTGTCCGGATCCCAGTCCATAACCTGACCAGCGTCCCAACCACCGGCTGTAGCACTGCCGATGATTTCCCAACCTGTCTTTGTCATTGTGGCTGTGTTCTTCTTCGAATCAACGAAAATCTTGAAATAGCCACCTACTGGCACTGTCATATTAGCACCATCGCCAATGACGAAGCTTGCGTAAGTGTGGTTCTTGTCCCAGTTCATATCGCCTACGACACCAAGCCATGAGCCGTCATACAACTTAAATTCTGCACCCGACGGGATATAGTATGTACCACTAAACTTGAAGTCGCGTGCTTCTGACTTTAAGACATACTCCTCTGTGTTTTGATTCCAACCATTGAATGAGCCCGGCATTGTGATGCTTGCAGCTGACTGCTCGATGTCGGTTTCCTCAAGCGAGTAAGTGTACTTACCTGCGTTGGTGACATCGAGTGTTACGATGTATCCGTGCGCTTTGGCTATCTTGATGTTGCTGCCTTTGGCAACGAGTCCGTGCTCTGTACCGTCAGAGCCGAGGTTGATGTTCCAGTCGCCAGCGTTACGGAACTTGAGTTCCTTGTCGATAAGCGTTGTGATGCAAGTCCACTTGCGAGTAGTAGCGTCATACTCCATCGGTGTGTCCTTATCCCATCCGCCAGATGTAGCATCACCGATTAAGCACCATGCAATGTTTCCGCTCTGCTCTACGCTGCCGTCTGCACCGACACCAATTCTTACGAAGCCCTTTTTCTCCACTTTCTGGTCCTTGGCAATAACCCTTGCAGGGTCTGCGCCGTCAAGAATGGCGTATGTAGCATTGTCGGCATCAAACTGGGCGAAACCTTCATATTTGCCGTCACCATCAGGGTCGCCAATGAGGTAAGCCTTCATAAAGTCCCAATTAGGATAGTTCTCCGCAACGTAAGCATAAGCCCATGTCAAGCCCTCCGTCTTCGGGTCGTAAGGAGTGACGGTAACCTTAATTGTGTTGGAAGCATCGTTGGTATAAGTCTTGTATGTAGACGATTTCATCGATACTGTGTACTCGCCAGCCTTGCCAGGCATTGCACCTGTCTGAGCCAGGAAGGTATTCATCTGCTCATTGGTGAGGTTGAGCTTTGTGTCGTTGGTTGTTTCACCGATAACGACGCTCTTCTGTGTGGCGTTGTTGGTGAGGGTAAGCTCGTAATTGACGATAGCACCCTTGCCATAGCTTGCTTTCTCCCAAGAAATCTCGGGGAACTGCTCGGCATAGTTGTCCTTGCTGATGACATATTCTGAAGGGGTGATAGCATTCAGCGAGGCTGCATTCTCGAGTTCAAGCACTGGTGTTGTGTCGTCGTCGCAAGAGGCGATTATAGCAACACTGGCAGCCATGAACATTATTGACTTGAATATATTTTTCATTGTCGTTATTGTTTATAGGTTGTATTAGTCCGTTTTTCTTTGTCTCATGCGAACTCGTTGTGAGCTCGCATGAGTGCAATAACCATTACTGGACTTTCTATTCGATTAGTTCGTATAACCTGGGTTCTGTGTGAGGTTAGAGTTGCTCTGAAACTGTGTCAAAGGAACAGGGTAGACATTGAAGTGATCATCGAAGTCCTTACCTTCCTTTACGCCACCTTTCCAGTCCCAGTTGTAGCCTGTGTTTCCACCGAACTTGCCGAAGCGCACGAGTGTTGTGCGGCGCATACCCTCGAAGTAGAACTCGCGTGCCCATTCGTCGCAAAGCTCGTCGAGCGAGTAGCCCTGTGTTACGTCGCGCGAAGCATCGGCATTGGCACGAGCGCGAAGATCGTTGACAAGGCGTGTTGCCTCACCCGATGTCTTGTTGCCATTAAGGTGTGCGTCAGCCTCTGCATAGTTAAGGTAAGCTTCTGCTACACGCATGAAAGGCCAATCCATATCGGCAAACTTTGAGTCTACATGAGCAGGGCTTGATGCCTCTGCATTGTAGTTGATGAACTTAGCCACACCGAAGCCGTCGGCAGACTTGGTGATGTTTGAGATTTCGAGCGGACGATCCTCGCCCCAGAATATGGCGCGGTCGTCATTGGCAGCTGTTGTCATCTCCTTAGAACTTACGTTAGGTATATCCTTACCCTCGAAGAACTTCTTGATGAGCGAAACGCGTGGGTGCAGGCCAATCCAGTTCTGACCGGTACATCCGTTGGAACCGTTAGGGTCTTCATCGACATTAGCGTGCATGTTAGAGTCGAAACAAGCTGCGATGAGGAAGAGCGAGTTGCCGTAGCTGGCTGTTTTGCCAGAGATATTCACGATTGGGAAGAGTATCTCGTTGGCAGCTGATGTCTCCATATTGTCGCCCATGAACACCATCTGGTATGCACTCCACTTGCCGTTGGAAGAGCCGGTGGTGTTGAGTCTGTATCTTGACTTGATAACCTTGTCTGCATAGTCCTTTGCCTCTTGCCAGTGAGCTGTGCCTGTGTACACCTCGGCATTGAGGTAGAGACGTGAGAGGAGCAACCAGCAAGCTGCCTTGTCGATGCGTCCGTAGTTGGCATCTGTCGACTTCTTAGGCTGTGCATCCATGAGGTTTGGCTCGATTGCCTTCAGTTCGCCTACAAGCCACTCGTACATCTCTTGACGCGACTTCTGTGTCGGCTTCTCCAGTGTCTCTGTGAATGGAACGTTTCCGTAGGCGTCCATAAGGAGGAAGTATTGCATAGCGCGCAAGAAGCGTACCTCAGCCGTGCGTGTGACATCGTCAGAACCAGCCAACTGGAGATACTGGTTACAAGTTGTGATGCCGAGTGTGAGGCGTGTGTAGTAGAGTTTCACCCAAGGGTGAGAAGGGTCGTAGGTAGCAGAATTAAGCTCCTGCAAGCCGTCGCCCCATGAGCATGTAGCCTCGTCGGTAGGCAGCTCGTTGATGTTCCACATGGCGCGTACGAGACCTGTCATACCAGGGTCGTCAAATCCCTTTACGTCCGGATCATCATCACTATTTGATCCGCTGCCATTGCCGTTGATACCGAAGTTGGCATAGCACTTGTTGAAGAGACCGTCGTTGCTGACCTCCAGGTCAATCTTCGGGCTGATAGGCTCTTTGTCAAGGTCGTTGAGGCACGATGTCGATGCGAGGCTGATGAGCAGCGCAGCGGCAGGTGCGAGAGCCGATTTGATATATCTTTTCATTGTCGTAAATCGTTTAAGTTATTGATTTTTTAGAAGGTGAGGTTCAATCCGAACTGGAATGTGATAGGACGCGGGTAGATATTGTTGTCAATACCGTTGTACACCTCAGGATCGATACCCTTGTAGTTGGTAATGGTGAACACGTTGCTGCAAGAAGCGTACACACGTCCAGAGATGCCCTTCCATGAGCCGCTCTTGAAGAGACGGTTGAAAGAGTAGCCGAGTGTGATGTTGTCCATCTTCAGGAACGAAGCGTTCTGCACGAAGTAGTCGGAGAGTTTCGACTCAAGTGCGTCAGAGTCCCATCCGAGTGTGTTCACTGGACGATTAGCGAGGTATGCGTTTTGGCACCAAACAGAAGATGTAGTCTTCAAACGCTTGCCCTGCTCAAAGTTGTTGAACACGTAGTTGCCGAGGCTTGCGCGGAGCGAGAAGCCGAGGTCGAAGTTCTTCCACTCTACGCGTGTAGAGAAGCCCATTGTTACAGGAGCTGCTACCTGCTTGTAGAGATACTTGTCAGCATTGCTGATGACGCCATCGCCGTTGCGGTCTACCACAGCACCTTCGATTGGCTTGCCATTCTTGTCGTACATCTGTTCGTACACGTAGAACGAGTTGGCGGCATAACCGGTCTGGTAGGCGAGCACTTTGTTCACGTTGTCGATGTTGTCGCCTGTTGTTACAGGGTCGCCGGTATCGCTTACGCCGTTGAGGTCGGTGATGCGGTTGCGGTTGTACGTGAGGTTGTAGTTCATTGTCCAGTACCAGTCCTTAGTGTTCACTGCTACGTAGTTCAATGAAAGCTCAACACCGGTGTTCTTCATTGAGCCGATGTTCTGTATGCCCTTGTCGGCAGAGCCTGCGAGGGCTGCTACAGGAGCCGAGTTGATAAGATCGGTAGTATTGCGCACGTACCAGTCGATGCTACCAGTGAGTCGGTTGCAGATACCGAAGTCGAGACCGAGGTTGTAGGTCGTTGTCTTCTCCCACTTCAGCTTGTCGTTGTAGTAGAGCGGAGTGTAGATGGTACCATCACCGATAATCGGGTACTGACCATAGTTCTGTCCCTTCTTGTACTGCTTGAACCAGAGGTAGTTGGAGATGCCTTCCTGCTGACCGGTCACACCGTAGCCGGCGCGGAACTTCAAGTCGGAGAGCCACTTGATATCCTTAAGGTTGTTCTCGTCCTTCATGCGCCAAGCGAAAGCGAACGACGGGAAGAGTCCCCAGTGGTCCTTGAAGCGTGATGAGCCGTCGTCGCGCACCGTAGCGGTGAAGAAGTAGCGGTTCATAAGTGTGTAGTTGGCACGTCCGAAGAACGAAACGAGGAAGTTCTCGTACTTGTCTATGTCTTTAGTGTCCTTGAACACGTTGCCTGCCTGAGCGTCCGACTGTGGGTAGTACTGTATCCACGAGTTGTTGTAGCGGAAGAAGAAGTGCTGGTACTCGTAGCCACCCATGATGTCGAAGTGGTGGTTCTTGCTGAAGTCCTTGTAGTACTGAGCGTAAGCCGAGAGGAGAAGGTTGCGTTTGAAGTTCTCGTTGTCGGTGATGCCACCATAATATAATGTTGTAGGATATGATGTAGGCTGTGTCTCGTCTACCGTTCCCTTGGCGATTTCGGCACCGAGTGTCATGTGCAGGCGCAGGTCTTCGAAACCGTGTACCTTATAGTCGATGTCTGCCGAACCGATGAACGAACGTACTTTTTCAACATTGCCGCCAAGCTCAAGCTGAGCCAACGGGTTGGCAGGAGCGTCGTTGAAGCGTGTGAACGGCCATTGTGGGTTGTTATAGGCGCTGGCTGATGTAAGCCAGTTGAAATAGCCACCGAAATTGTTCAGAGTCTGTTGTATGCCGCCATTAGCCTCAAGAAGCGCGATGTCGCGCTGCGAAGTAAAGTTGTACGGGCTCTGTGTCGGGTCGAACGAAACGGCATTGCCGATAGCACCCGTGTCAGCCTTCTTTGCCTTAGAGTACATGCCCTTGGCGTTGAGGTTGAGGTTGAGGTGGTCGTTCAGCAGCGACGGGTTGAGGTTTACGGATGCTGTGTAGCGGTTGTAGTCAGAGTTCTTCAAGATACCCTGCTGTGAGGTGTAGCCTACTGAAACACGATAGGGGAGGAACTTGCCTGCCGAACCTGCCACCGTCACGTTATGGTCGTGAGACACGGCTGTGCGGTAGATAAGGTCCTGCCAGTCGGTGTTGGCTGTACCGAGTGCTTTCACTGCATCGTCGTTTTCGTTGAAGAGGCTCTTTACATAGGCACGATACTGGTCGCCGTTCATCATCTCGTAGGTCTTCTTCTTCATAGAGAGTGATACAGAGCCCGAATAGCTTACCTCCGGCTTCTGACCCTTGTGACCCTTCTTTGTGGTGATGATGATGACACCGTTAGAACCGCGCGAACCGTAGATGGCTGTAGCCGAAGCGTCCTTCAGCACGTTGAACGACTCGATATCCTGCGGGTTGATAGTAGAAAGCAAGTTTGAGCCTGTGTTGCCCACCTTGTTGTTGTCCATAGGCACGCCGTCGATAACGATCAGCGGATCGTTGCTGGCGTTCAGTGAAGAGCCGCCACGGATACGGATCTGTGTGCCTACGCCTGGCTCACCAGAGTTGGATGTTACGTTCACACCTGCCACCTTACCAGAGAGCATGTCCTGAGCGTTCACCACTAAACCCTTGTTCTTTGAGTCGGGCTTGAGAGCTGTAACCGAACCGGTAAGGTCCGACTTCTTAACAGCGCCGTAACCGATGACAACAACCTCGTTCAGTGTAGAGGAAGTGTTCTTGAGATGGATTGTTAGGTTCTGGCCAGCCTGCATCTTTACAGGCTCATAGCCGATGTAAGTAACTTCAATGGTCGACTTCTTGTCGGCATTGAGAGTAAAATTACCGTCGATGTCTGTAACAGTACCTAATGTACCGCCTACAACCTTGACGGAAGCACCGATAACCGGCTCGCCGGTTTCGTCTACTACGTTGCCTTTCACAACAACCTGCTGTGCGAAGGCACTTGCCGACAGGAACAAGCCTGCTGAGAGCGTAGCTGTTCTGAGGGCATTAGGGAATTTAACCTGCTTCTTCATGTAGCTTTTGATTTTTATAATAAATTGTTTTTAGTCACAACAGTTATTAGGATCTTTTCACGTGCAAAATTATGATTTATATCAATGCGTTGGCTTTTTTTTAATATAAATATAGCATATTGGGCGTGTAAACGTTTGCGCAAGCAATAGGGCGCGCCAAAACTCACAAATAGCACGCCCCGAAGGGGCAGAAGCACATAGCCCAGGGCAACGTCCTGGGTAAATATGCGCCACACTAACCTAACGCCCTGTAAGGGCAAAAGCCTAATTATTAAGGCTTTTGCCCTTACAGGGCGCATTGTTCAACATATACACTCAATACCCAGGGCGCTGCCCTGAGCTATGTGATTTTTGGGCTTTCAGCCCGTCTTTGACCACATTATTAGTTTTACCAGACAGTAATATAGAATAATAGGGTGTTGCGACGGCAAGGATACCGCCGCTACTAACCACCGCGTTATTTCTTGATGCGAGCCACGCACAAAGCGCCAAGCACGAGCGATGCCGCAGCCACGAGCATCATGTTGCTCTGCACAGAGCCAACCATCGAGAGCAGGGTGCCGCCGCACGCCGCTGCAATAATCTGCGGGATGCAGATGGTGCCGTTGAAGAGTCCGAGGTACGCACCCTTGTGGCCGTAGCCCTCAAGAGCGTTCGTGACGAAGGCGAACGGCATGGCGAGCATGGCAGCCCATGCGCAGCCGATGAGCATGAATGGCATGGCGAGCAGGTTTTTGTCGTGTACGAACGGCACGAGGGCGAAGCCCACGGCACCGATGACGAGGCTCAGCGCATAAGCCGCCTTCTCGTTCTTGAAGCGTGGTAGAGCCATTGCCCACAGTACAGAGCCGATAGCCTGCCAGCAGAACATCACGCCAACCCAGTTGCCTGCCGCCTGGTAGCCCTTCGACGCGGTGTCGGTGGTGTGCCATACGGTGTCGGCAATGGTGCCGTTGGTGTATGTCCACATGAACATGAACGCTGTCCAGCAGAAGAACTGCACGGCACCCACCTTCCAGAACATCGACGGAGCGTTGCGCAGCAGCTCAATCCAGTTGGCTTTGCCTTCGTCCTCCTCAGGCTTCGCCTCGTTATACTCGGCGTACTCCTGTGGGTTCCACTCCTTCACCTTCAGTGTGGTGTAGATGACGCAGAGGATGAGTATCGCCGCACCGATGTAGAACGAGTAGATGACCGAGTCGGGTATCACGCCCTTCTGCGCCTCGTTGGCTATGCCGATGGCTGTGAAGAAATAGGGGAAGAGGTAGCCCACGATCGATCCGGCGTTGCACAGGAACGACTGTATGGAGTAGGCGAGCGACTTCTGTTGCTCGTTGACCATGTCGCCCACGAGCATCTTGAACGGCTGCATCGCCATGTTGATGCTCGTGTCGAGGAACATCAGCGAGACGAGTCCGAACACCATGGCTGCGCTCACCGCCATGCCGAACGAGCCGGCGTTGGGCAGCAGGCACATCACGGCTACGGCTACCGATGCGCCTACGAAGAGGTAGGGTATACGTCTGCCGAAGCGACACCATGTGCGGTCGCTCAGCGTGCCGATGATGGGTTGCACGAGGATGCCCATGAGTGGTGGTAGTATCCAGAAGTAGCTGAGGCTGTGTGGGTCGGCACCAAGTGTGGCGAAGATGCGCGAGATATTCGCGCTCTGCAGGGCGTACGCAATCTGTACGCCGAAGAATCCGAAACTGAGGTTCCACAGTTTCAAGAAGCTTTGATTTGGTTTTGGTTTCATTGTTATTTGGTTTTTTCTTTTTTCTTTGGAGGGCTTTGGGGCTAGGCCTAACTAAGCCTTCTTAGGCCTCTTTAGGAGCTAAGCCGAGCTAAGCCTTCTTAGGCCTCTTTAAGCCCTCCCTCGAATCCTTGGCTTAGGAAGGCTTAGAGAGGCTTAGTTCGGCTTAGTTCGGCTTATGCGCCGCCTTCTTAGCTCTTTGTACTCTCTCTCACGACGAGCCTTGTCTTTACGACGCGCTTCTCGATGCGGTCGCACGGCGTGAGCCCCTCCACCTTGTCCATGAGTATGGTGGCAGCCTCTTCGCCCACCTTTGTTCCGCGCTGCTCCACGGTGGTGAGCTGCGGGTCGCAGGCGATGGCACGCTCGCCGTTGGTGAAGCCGCACACCGCGACATCGTCGGGCACGCGGAAACCGTTGTGCTTTGCCGTGTACATTACGCCGATGGCTGTGTCGTCGTTCACGCAGAAGAACGCGTCGGGACGGTCGGCACGGCTTAGCACGCCGGGCGTGATGCGCTCGGCATCCTCGCGGTTGTCGCAGACGAACACCAGCGACTCGTCGGGCTGCATGCCCGCCTTCAGCAGTGCGTCGTGATAGCCGTTGTAGCGGTTCTGTCCGAGTGCCGTCTTGCCCTTCATGCCGTAGAAGGCGATGCGGCGGCAGCCCGTCTCAATGAGGTGTGTCACGGCAGCGAACGCCCCCTGATAGTCGTCCACCACCACGCGGCTTGCGTCCACACCCGTGCAGATGCGGTCGTAGAACACGAGCGGTATACCGCGGTCGATGAGCGATTGGAAGTGGGCGTAGTCCTGCGTCTCCTTAGCCTGCGACACGATTACGCCGCACACTTGGTGAGCCTCGAACATCTGGCACAGCTGCACTTCGCGCTCGTACTGCTCGCGCGAGGTGGTGGCGATGATGCGGTAGCCACGTTTCGACGCAGCGTCCTCGATGCCGTTGAGAATGGTGGAGAAATAATAATGTGTGAACTCGGGCACGATGACACCGATCACCTTCACCGGCTGCTTGTGAGAGTTGCGCAGCGATTTGGCGATGTCGTTCGGGTAGAAGTTGTGCGCATGGGCGTACTCGCAAATAAGGTTGCGTTTCTCCTCGCTGACACGTGCGCTACCGTTGAGGGCACGCGACACAGTGGCTATGGACACACCGAAATGTTCGGCGATGTCCTTCATCGTTGTTGGTTGCAGTTCAGACATTCGTTAGATTGGTTTTTAATTACGCTTGCAAAGTTATCACATTATTTTAATATAGAGCGCATCCGTGGCTCACAGAATTTCTTTGTGCCATGAAAACGTTTGCACAAGGGGGTGCACTTGTCTCCGCTCGGCTTTGCCGCTTGCCAGAGCAAGAAGTGCACCAACAATTTAGAAGCCTGAGCCGAGCGGAGACAATTGCACATTCTGCTCTGTTGGTGCAGTTGAGACAACTGCACCCCCTAAGCTGCACCCCCTAAACAGCACCAATTCTAAAAAACTGTCCCAATCGCATTGCTATTCCAATTATTTTTTGTTTATTTGCAAAAGAAAAACAATAACTTCGACGGGGCTCGCACCCTCGCCGACAAAAACAGAATACTATGGGAAAAGGAAAGAAAGGTGGCAAGCGCTTGACTAAGAAACAGCTCGCCCCAAAGCTTGAAGAACTGTTCGCCTCCAACCCTGGAAAGACGCTCTCGTTTAAAGATATCTTCCGTTCGCTGCATCTCGACACGCATCCGCTGAAGATGCTCGCTATTGACATCATGGAGGAGATGGCGTGGGACGACTTCATCACGCGCGTCACCGACAACTCGTATCAGCTGAACATGAAGGGACAGGTGCAGGAGGGCGTGTTCCAACGCAAGACGAACGGCAAGAACTCTATCATGCCCGACGACTCCGACAAGCCTATCTTCGTGGCTGAACGCAACTCGATGTGGGCACTCTCCGGCGACCGCGTACGCTTCGCGTGCATGGCTCGACGCAAGAACCACATCAAGGAGGCGCAGGTGATACAGATACTGGAGCGTGCCAAGGACACCTTCGTCGGACGACTCTCGTTCGACCACGACCTCTGCACGCTCATCTCGCCTTCAAACGTGCTGGCGAACAGCATCATCATTCCGCGCCGAAAGCTGAAAGGTGGCAAGGACGGTGACAACGCCGTGGTGCGCATCGTGGAGTGGCCCGATCAGGATCACCGCAACATGATTGGCGAAGTGGTCGACGTGCTCGGAAAGGCTGGCAACAACGACGTGGAGATGAACACCATCCTCGCGCAGTACGGCTTGCCGTATAAGTACCCGAAGAACGTGGAGGAGGCTGCCGAGAAGATTTCGGCTGAGATAACTCCAAAGGACTACGCCGAGCGCGAGGACTTCCGCGATGTCTTCACCTGCACCATCGACCCGAAGGACGCAAAGGACTTCGACGACGCACTCTCCATCCGACAGCTCAAGGATGGACTCTGGGAGGTGGGCGTTCACATCGCCGACGTGTCGCATTACGTAACAGAAGGCTCCGTGATAGATAAGGAGGCTGTGAAGCGCGCCACGAGCATCTACCTCGTCGACCGCACCATACCGATGCTTCCCGAACGTCTCTGCAACTTCATCTGCTCGCTCCGACCGGATGAGGAGAAGCTGGCGTTCTCCGTAATCTTCAACCTCGACGAGGAGGCGAACGTGAAGGCATACCGCATAGTGCACACCGTTATCAAGTCGAACCGCCGCTACGCCTACGAAGAGGTACAGGAGTTGCTCGAACAGAACGGCGTGGTAGACGGCACGGGCGAACCCGCACCTGCAGCACCCAAGGGTGGATACAAGGGCGAGAACGCCGACGCACTCATCATGCTCGACCGACTGGCTAAGAAGCTGCGCGCAGCACGCTTCAAGAACGGCGCAGTGAAGTTCGACCGCGAGGAACTCCACTTCGACGTAGACGAGAAAGGCAAACCGGTGCGTTGCTACTTCAAGCGTTCGAAGGATGCCAACAAGCTCATCGAGGAGTTCATGCTCCTCGCCAACCGCACCGTGGCTGAATCGGTGGGCAAGGTGGCAAAGGGCAAGAAGCCGAAGACACTGCCGTACCGTGTGCACGACAACCCCGACCCGACAAAGCTCGAGACGCTGCGCGAGTTTGTGGTGAAGTTCGGATACAAGATGAAGACCGACGGCACGAAGGGCGCTCTCGCCAAGTCGCTCAACACGCTCATGTCGGCGTGCGAGGGCAAGCGCGAGCAGAACCTCATACAGACCGTGGCACTGCGTGCCATGATGAAGGCGAAGTACTCTATACACAACATCGGTCACTTCGGTCTGGCGTTCGACTACTACACCCACTTCACGTCGCCTATCCGCCGCTACCCCGACACGATGGTTCACCGACTCATCACTCGCTACCAGCAGGGCGGACGCTCTGCCAACAAGGAGCACTACGAGGAGCTTTGCGAGCACTCGTCGGAGATGGAACAGGTGGCAGCCAACGCCGAGCGCGACTCTATAAAGTACAAGGCTGTGGAGTTCATGTCGGAGCGTGTGGGCAATGCCTACGATGCGCACATCTCAGGCATACAGTCGTACGGCATCTACTGCGAGATTGACGAGAACCACTGCGAGGGTCTTGTGCCGATGCGCGACCTCGACGACGACTACTACGACTTCGACGAGCGCAACTACTGTCTCGTGGGCAGACGCCATCACAACAAGTATCAGCTTGGCGACCCCATACGCATCAAGGTGGCAAGTGCCAACCTCGAAAAGAAACAGCTCGACTTCACTTTAGCAGGGGACTTGTAGGGGGTGCACTTGTCCCAAGTGCACCAACAAAGCAGAAGTGCCGATTGTTCTGTTGGTGCAGTTGAGACAACTGCACCCCCTTGCGAGCACCCCTCCTCAATCAAATTATCTAACCCTGTTTACCCTCCCGCTATACCTCATGCCCCACATTACCTTCCTCAACCGTCATTCCGACATCCTCATTCAGTGTGGTCACTTGCCTCATTGGTTTCAGCCAGAGGCGGTGCAGTTTATCACCTTTCGTCTTGCCGACTCGCTCCCGCAGACCAAGCTGCAGGAACTGGCACTCATGCGCGAGGCATTAGGACGGCGCGAGACGAAGGAGGGGGAGTTGACGGCAGAGGAGGAACGTTTGGAAGATATAGTGGATGGGTGGTTGATGCAAGGATATGGCAGCTGTGTGTTGCGTGATGCACAGTGCAGACAGTTTGTTGAGGATGCTTTGTTCTTCAACGATAAGCAGGCGTATCACCTCCATGCCTTCGTCATCATGCCCAACCATGTTCATATACTACTGTCACCAATTGGTGACAATAGCGTTATCTCAATCGTCAGTAAGCTGAAACGCTATTCGTCGCGTATGATAAAACAATGTGTAGCGACGGATGGTAATGTGTGGCAGCGCGAGATGTTCGATCGCATGATGCGAGGCGAAGACGACTTCGCACATAAACTTGCGTATATTGTTAATAACCCTAACGGATTGCCAGAAGATAGCTATTCATTATATGTAGCAGAGAATGTGCAGTATCTGCTGTAAGGGCTTTCAGGGGGTGCTTGTAGGGGGTGCTTTTAGGGGGTGCACTTGTCTCAAGTGCACCAACCAGGTAGTAGTGCGCCAAGTAAGCAAGAAGTGCACCCCCTGTAAGTAGTGCGCCAATAGTTTTGTTGGTGCACTTGAGACAAGTGCACCCCCTTGAGAGACACCGGCACCCCTTGGTGGCACCCCCTCTGCTCCTGAAATGTTAAAGATGTTAATATTATGAAAACGCAATAAGCATTTGTTCTTTGTTATATAAAAAATGTGTATTTTTGCAAGGCGAATGGAAGTGTATTTGCCACTTTTGCATTCTCTAACTTACATTATTTATATAAATAAAAACTTAATCAATTTTACTAAATACAAATCTTATGGCGAATTTATCCCGTAAAACATTGACTCTCGCAGCAGGTCTCGTACTTTCTGTGATGAGTGCTAACGCACAGCAGATGCGTGAAGGTTACGTAGACTTCGGCACGAACTCTGGTAGCGAGAAGTTCCATGAACTGCTTAAGACATGGACACCTGGTAGCCAGGTTACTGCCGATGATAACTTCTTTATCTCACGTGTAAAGCCACGTGCTCGTTTCCGCAACGAGGCTACTCAGGTGCGTCTTGATCTCAATGCGAAGAACGACAAGAAGCTCATTGCTTGGATTCCGGTAAACAACTCCGACTTCAACGCACTTCCTAACGGCGTATTCGACTCGGAGGTGTTCTCTATGTGGTCGTACGTTACACACTGGGGCAACTGGACATCTCCAGTAGGTCGTATCCCAGCTGCGTTCCTCGACGTCGCTCACAAGAATGGTGTCGCTGTGTCTGGTGTAGCTTCTATTCCTAACACAACCCTACCTGCGAATTGGAAGACGATGCTGCAAGGTATGATTAAGATTGGTGCTGATAAGGTTTCCAAGTTCTTTAATTATTATGGCATCAATGGTATTGGATACAACTCAGAGTTTACTGATTACTCTGGTACTGTGGATGATTTGCGCGACTTCCATGCGGCTCTCGTTAAGAAGATGAAGCCAATTGATCCTGTTTTCGAGAACTTCTGGTATGATGGTACAAACGATTCAGGTAGTTGTTCTTTCGATGGTGGTCTTGCTTCGCATAATGAAGAGACATTCGGTGATAGCGAGAATGTACGCACATCGCTCTTCTTCAACTACAACTGGAACAAGTCAGGTCTTTTAGACCGTTCTGTAAGCTATGCAACGGGTCTCGGTCGCGATCCGCTTGACCTCTACGCAGGTGTGAATATGCAGGGTGGTGAGCCTGTATTATCTAGATATGGTGAGCACTGGCCAGAGTTGGCAAAAAGACCAATTTCTGTAGGTCTTTGGGGTGCTCACTCTCAGAATATGTTCTGGGAGAGCCGTGCAGAGCTCGGTTCGTCTGACGAGATGAAACAGTTCGCTTACCTCCGCCGTACTGAGTGCTACTTCGGTGGCGGTAACCGCAACCCTGTTATCACTCCTGAGATAAAGAGCTTCCACCAGTATTCTGCATACAACCCGAATTGGTTCGGTATGGCTGCGTTTATGACAGCACGCTCACCGCTGAGCTGGAACCTCTCTGAGGAGCCGTTCATCACTTACTTCAACCTCGGTAACGGTAAGTTCTTCAACCTCAATGGCGAGCGCAAGGTAAACTCTCCTTGGTACAACGTAGGTATGCAGGACTATCTGCCGACATGGCACTTCTGGTTCGCTAATAAGCTCCTCGGACGTACAGCGGCTGACGTTCCTGCTACAGGACTCGATGCTCAGTTCGTATGGGACGATGCTTACTTCGGAGGTTCTACTCTCAAGGTGTTCGGTACAACAGCTAACGAGTATCTCCACCTCTTCAAGACAAAGTACGCTTTGAAGAAGGGTGACGTTATCACTGTTCGTTATAAACTCAATGATGGCGCAACAGACCTCGACCTCGTTCTCTCAGCAGAGGGCAGCGAAGACAAGGGCGTGGCTTACAACCTCTGCAAGGCAGATCGTGTAGCTGACGCTAACGAGTGGGTTAAGCAGACATTCACAGTAGGTTCTGACTTCGACGGCAAGACACTTGCTCTCGTAGCTCTCAACTTCAAGAACGCTAAGAATGCTGAGGTATTGCTCGGCGAGTTCTCTATCGTTCGTGGTAATTATGCTACACCAGAGGCTCCGAAGCTCGACGCTGCTAACACCAAGATGCTCTACAACGGCAAGTCTGGTATGGACGCTAAGATTATCTTCAACATGCCTAACAACAAGGCAGCTGGCGAACCATGCTACAACCTCGACGTTAAGACATCTCACTTCCGTCTCTACGCACAGGAAGAGGGTAAGGAGCCGATGCTCATGGGTACAACAACTTCTTGGGCAGGTCTCTACTACTCAATACCTGTTACAAAGACAAATGCTAAGGTACGCCTCGGTGTTTCTGCTGTAGCTCTCGACCACAAGACAGAGTCGACAATCACTTGGTCTGACTACATGGCACCTGCTTCATATGCTTATAGCGACGACGTTCAGAGCAACAAGACAACAATCAAGCCGAACGAGGAGTTCACAATTAGTTATGTAGACCCAGAACACCCAGCTGCTGCTAAGTGGGAGCTTGTTAAGGATGGTAAGGTTGTTAAGAGTGGCGATGGTAAGTCTTGGACAACATCACTTGAGGAAGTTGGTGGCTACGACCTTAAGGTAACTGGCACCGAGTATGCAGAGGATGGTACTGCTAAGCAGACCACACGCACATTCGCTTCTTTCGTCCAGATTACTGGTGTGAGCACAGGTGCTCTGCCTGAGATCTACTCGCTCACAGCTAATGGTGGCGAAGAGGAAGTCTCTCTCAAGACAGGCGAGAGCGTGAAGATGGCTTACACAGGTCGCGACGCAGACGGTTCTGGCTCACAGGGTCTTGATCTTAAGGAGACACGCTTCGGTGTTTCTGCTGCAGACCTCGGTCTTGTAGGCAAGAAGTCTTACTCTATCTCATTCTGGTTGAAGATTAACAGTCTCAAGTCAGATCAGCCAACAACTCTCTTCAATGTTTACAATAAGCAGGACGCTTGGTCTAAGACCGACTGGGGTTGGATGTGGTCTCAGCTTGGTTCTGATGGTTCTATCGACGGTGTTACATTCCGTGGTTCAGACGCTTCTGGCAACAACGAGCTCCGCTACAAGTATGCTAACACTAAGCTGCCGGTAGGCAACTGGGTACACGTTACAATGGCGTTCGACTATAATACTGCAGGTGGTTTACGTAGTGCACTCTATGTAAATGGTGTTAAGCAGACTGTTACAATGTGGAACCGTACAAATGGTTCTGACAAGACAACAGAGCCTGATTACGAATATAACGTATATAACATTACAAATGGTCAGTACCTCTGCATCGGTGGTCCGCTTCATCAGCGTTACGGTCTTGACGGCGTTATCGACAACGTAGTAGTGTGGGACAAGGTAGCTACAGAGGCAGACGCTAAGGCTGCTATGGGCGACCTCAACGCTAAGAGTCTGCCTGCTGGCGTGATGGCATTCTGGGACTTCGAGAAGAAGGCAACAGACAACTACTTCACATCTGCAGGTACAAAGGCAGTGAATGCAGGTATGCAGGAAATGGAATCAAGCGGTGACGAGGGTCAGGCTACTCTTAAGTTTGTTGAGCCTACATACATCGCTGGTTCACCGTTCGTATCAGGCGAGACATATAAGGTAGAGACCAAGCCTATATGGACTGCTAAGAACGCTACATTCGCTGACGTTACTGGTAACGGCGAGGCAGGTTCTGCAAACGTTTCGTTCCGCACAGGTGGCGACTACGACGTAACTCTTACACTCTCTAACGCTCTTGGTAAGGCTGAGAAGACATTCTCTGTAATCAAGGTGGCTTATCCTACTGGCGTTGACGCTGTAGAGAGCACCGAGATGAAGGCTTACACAGTAGGCGAGGACGCAGTAGTAGAGTTCGCTGAGGCAGGTGCATACGAGGTTAGCGTTTACACAACAGCTGGTGAGCAGGTGGCTCGCAAGGCAGCTCAGCTCAACGCTGGCAACGTGGTTAACGTACACCTCGCTAAGGCTGGCATCTACGTGCTTAATGTGAAGAAGGACGGCAAGACAGTTCGCACTGTCAAACTTATCCGTAAATAAATAAAGCAGACGAGTGGGTGAGTAGACAGGGAGACAAATCTCCTTGTCCACTCGTCTTCTCGTTTACTTGTCAACTAAAAATAATACCTAATCAATTAAAATATCCAAATGAACAACAAAAAATTAACACTCCTCGCATCCATGCTCGTGTGTGGTTGCGTGTTCAGCTACGCCCAGCGTACTCCGACACACCCGTTGGATATCAAGGACAATGGCGACAAATACTTGCTTGAGAACATTAGAAACTGGCAGCCAGGTACCCCTCCGCAGGGCGTAACTCGTATGGATGACGAGTTCTATATCTCGCGTGTTCGCCCATTGGCGCGCATCGCTGAGGCTGACGACTATCAGGCAGAGGTTAGCAAGCAGGCTAAGCCCGGTCGTAAGATGTGTCTCTGGACTCCGCTCGACGACCCAACGTCTTCTTGGAAGGCTCTCCCACGCTATTGCTTCGAGGGCGACAACTTCTCAATGTGGTCATACCTTAACATCCACGGCAACTGGACAGCACCTTGGTTCCGCGTAACTGGCGGTCTGTCTGACGTGGCTCACAAGAATGGCGTATCTGTAGGTTGCGTTGCTTCAATTCCTTACGGCGTAGGTGTCTATGCTGATAGCCCCAATGCAAGCGGTTGGTCTGGCAAGTTTGGTACTCTTTGTCAGCAGGATAGTAAAGGCAATTATAAGAATGCAGAGCGTTTCGTCAAGATTCTTAAGTACTACGGTATCGATGGTGTTGGTGTAAACTCTGAGTTTGCTTCAGACAATATTAGTATGGAGGTTCTTCAAGGCTTCTTCGCTCAGTGTCATAAAGAGGCAGAGAAGATAGGTTGGAAGTTCCAACTCCATTGGTATGATGGTACTGACGATAGTGGTGCTATCAATTTTGATGGTGGCCTCTCTAGTCATAACGAGAACATGTTCGGCGATAAGGACAACATCGTTACCGACATGATGTTCTCCAATTACAATACAGGTGCTGGTACACTTGCTGCTTCTGCAGCGAAGGCTAAGAGCATGGGTCGCAATCCGTACGACTACTACAAGGGCTTCGATATTCAGGGTCGTTCGCTCCACGCAAGCAATGCCAACTGGAACGATCTCAACGACGTAGAGGCTTCAGTAGGTTTCTGGGGTGCTCACTCACAGGGTCTTATCCACCAGAGTGCTACCGACTACGGTACATCTGACGTGGCTATCCAGCAGGCTTACCTCGACAAGCAGGAGATGGTGTTCAGCGGTGGCAACCGCAACCCGGCTAACACTCCTGACATCCTCGGATGGAGAGACGTCGTAACACTCGCCAACGGTAGCCTGAAGGGCAAGTTCCACGGTGTAGCAAGCTACGTAACAGCTAAGTCTACTATCCAGCAGGTTCCGTTCGTGACACGCTTCAATCTCGGCAACGGTCTTACATTCAAGAACGAGGGTGAGGTGGCATTCAACCACAAGTGGCACAACATCGCTACTCAGGACTATATGCCGACATGGCGTTGGTGGATTGTTGACGGCAACGAGAGCGCAAAGAGCGGCAACCTCGCTCAGGCTGAGCTGACATGGGACGACGCTTATTGGGGTGGCTCTTGCCTCCGCTTGAAGGGTCAGACCGCAACATCTCGTGTAAAGCTCTTCAAGACCTTGCTCAAGACAGAGCCTTCGTACAACATCTCTCTTACATACAAGATGAGCAACGAACTCGACACACACGCTAAGTTGTTCGTAGCTCTCAAGGGCAAGCTCACAGAGTACAAGGAGATTGCTATCCCTGCAGCTGAGAAGTTCGGTCAGTGGACAACATTCACCACTACTCTTGACAAGCTCGGTCTGAAGTCAGGCGACGAGATTGCAATGATCGGTATCCGTCTCGACAACACTGCCAAGGACTACAACATGCTCGTTGGTGAGCTCGCAGTTCGCAACCCGCAGCAGAAGTTCGCACCGGTAGCTCCGCAGATTAAGGATATTGAGGTGCTCCGCGGTAGGGACAAGACTTGCGACTTCAAGATCCGCTACGCTGCCAAGGAAGAGACCGGCGGCGTTAAGACATACAACGACGAGGTAGATACATGGTACTACGAGATCTGGTTCCAGCAGAAGGGCGAGAAGGAGCAGTACCTCACAGCTACAACCTCATGGGCTGCTTACGTAGTCGATGCTCCGATGGTAGCCGACCTCGAAAAGCGCGACTGCCGCTTCGGTGTACGCGCCGTTTCGCCTGATGGTCAGCAGAAGAGCGAAATCTCTTGGAGCAACTATCAGAAAGTTGCATACGACACACCATCTACAGAGGTGGCTATCGACCGTCAGGTTATCAAGCCGAACGAGCAGTTCAAGGTTTACTACGAGGACAAGTTCGCTCCGAAGGCTCAGTCGTTCCGTCTGCTCAACGCACAGACAGGTGCTCAGGTAGGCGAGAAGTACACCAACTGCAACGAGTTCACAACTTCTTTAGCAGAGGTTGGCGTTTACGACCTCGAGGTTGTAAATGCAGAGGGTGCAACAGAGATATTCCGCGGCAAGGTAATCATCTCTCCGGAGAAGACAGGTGCTGTGCCAGTTGTTGAGACTGTAACTGCTGACAAGGAAACAGCTGAGACAAAAGAGGAAATCAAGCTCAACTACACATCACGCGACGGTGAGGGTAAGGTGTCACGCGGTCTTGTTGTAAAGGACCCGAACATGCTTATGATTCCGGCTGAGGTAACACTCGACGGTGGCAACAACACAAGCATGGCTTACTCTTATGCTCTCTGGGTTAAGGTAGACAACTATGCTCATGACAAGCAGGGTACAAACCTTATTTCAAAGAACACTATCAAGGACAAGTGGCCGCACAACAACTGGGGTGACCTCTGGGTGCAGATTCGTCCGGAAATTAAGGCTGGTAACAGCGAATGTCGTCAAAACCACGCAGCTAACGAGGTGTCGTTTAATACCTTCGGTTGGACGGGTCACGACTCTCCAAGAGAATCGATGATGTCTACAGGCTACAGCCTTAACCCGGGTGTTTGGAACCACATCGTCGTTACTCAGTCTTCTGACAAGCAGCAGAAGATCTACTTCAACGGCAAGTGTGTAGCAGGTCCTAACAACTTCTCTTCTTCTTCACTCCGTGAGAACAGCACTGACTCTCGTATTGATAGAACTGTCCATGCTAATGTCTACATCGGTGGTGGCGGTGTTTACAAGGCTGGTCTGAATGCCGTTATCGACGAGGTTCAGGTTTGGAACAAGCCTCTTACCGACGCTGAGGTGCTCCGTGCAATGCAGGGCTACGCAGCTAACGAGGTGCCTGAGGGACTCCAGGGCTACTACACCTTCGAGAATCTTGACAAGAGCGACAATAGCTTTGCAAACCTTGGTAAGGCTGGTGCTCAGTACAAGGCAAAGATGGTTGTGATGAACGGCTCTGGTGGTGAGAATACCAGTGGAGCAGAGTACGCAACAGTAGATCCAAACAACGAGGTGACAGGCTATCCTGGCATCGACGGTACGCTCGAGGTGAAGACTTCACACACATGGCAGCTCAATGGCGGCCGCATCTCTTCAGAGACAGATAAGGCTGCTGTCGTAACATTCGCTCGTCCGGGCGAGTATGAGGCAGGCGTTAAGCTCACCAACTTCTGGGGCGAGTCTGAGAAGGCACTTGAGAACGTACTCGTTATCACAGGTGTTGACGCAATCAACGACGTTAAGGACGCAGCAGGCTTCTCTGTTTATCCTAACCCGTTCGTAGAGAGTGTTAACCTCCGCTTCGCTGAGGGTGGCTTCTACACTATCAACATCGTAAGCGCAGCAGGTGCAGTGCTCCAGAGCAACGACTTCCGTGCTGATGCCGGCGAGACAGTGAACGTAGCTGTTCAGGGTGGCAAGGGCATGTACATCGTACAGGTGCTCAAGGACGGCAAACCGTTCAAGGCTCTCAACGTAATCAAGAAGTAATAACAAAGAATAGTGAACCGGCGGGCAGCGCTGCCGCCCCGCCGGTTCCACCTATATTCATTTATTAAAAAACAAACAATGAACAACAAATCAAACGAGAAAAGCAGTATGGTGCTGAAAGCAGCCTTTGCGATGCTCGCAGCAGGTATGCCAATGCAGTATGCTTCTGCCAATGGCAACGTGGCTCCTAATGCTTTGACACAGGCTCAGGGCTCTGTCGTTCAGGGTACTGTTAAGGATGGTACTGGCGAACCACTTATCGGCGTTAGCGTCGTAGTGAAGGGTGCCACTGGTCTTGGTGTAGTTACAGACATCGACGGTAACTACAAAATCAACGTTAAGGACAAGAACGCTGTCTTGGTGTTCTCTTACATCGGCTACACACCGCAGGAGGTAAAGATCGGCGGTCGTGCAAGCGTAGATGTAACCATGAAGGACGAGAGCTCAGTGCTCAAGGAGGTCGTAGTAACCGCCATGGGTATCAAGCGTAAGGAGTCGTCACTTACTTACTCTACACAGCAGGTGAAGGCTTCTGACCTCAACCGTGTGCAGGATCCGAACGTTGCCAACTCTCTCGAGGGTAAGGTGTCTGGTGTAACCATCACTCCGTCAGCAGGTGGTGCAGGTGGTGCTTCTAAGATTATCCTCCGTGGTAACAAGTCAATCCTCGGTTCTTCTACTCCGCTTATCGTTGTCGACGGTGTTCCTATGAACAACTCGCAGCGCGGCCAGGTAGGTTCAGGCGCAAACATGCTTACAACAGGCGTATCAGAGGGTGGCGACGCTCTCTCAATGATCAACCCTGACGATATCGAGTCAATCAACGTGCTGAAGGGTGCCAACGCTGCTGCTCTTTACGGTTCGGAGGCTGCCAACGGTGTCCTCATGATTACCACAAAGAAGGGTCGCGAGGGTAAGGTAGGCGTTAACTTCTCTTCTAACGTCACATTCGATACTCCGCTCACAACTCCGAAAATCCAGAATATATATGGTGCTGCTATCGACGAGAAAGCAGGTACATTGGCTCTTACCAGCTGGGGCGATAAGCTCTCGGCTCGTAATAATGACCAGCTCCTCATCAATACTCCTATGTATGGTGAGCACTTCGGTGGTACAAAATTTGAGAACAACGAGGTACACCTCCGCAACCGTGCAGGTAACGACCTTAATGACTTCTTCAAGACGGGTGTGACAACCAACAACTCTATCGCCCTCTCTGGCGGTACAGACAAGATGAGCAGCTACTTCTCTTATGGTAACTCTCACTCTAACGGTATGATTGAGAACAACTCTTACAACCGTCACACATTCTCTTTCCGTCAGAACTTCAAGCTCTACGACCGTGCTACTATCGACGTGTCGATGAACTACATTCAGACAAAGACAAAGAACCGTCCGGGTGGTGGTATCACAATGAACCCAATCTTCCACATGTACATGATGCCGCGTAACATCGACATCAACTACTATCGCAACAACTATCGTGTGGACAACGCACAGTGGTACACTGGTTTGCAGACTTATTTCAAGAAGAATTCTGACTATTTTCAACAGGACAAGAAAGACCCCGACAAGTACAACCCTGTTTCTGCTTATGATAAGATAACGGAGAAAGCTCTGATTGAAGGCCAGCCGATGCAGAACTGGGCTTACTCTGCCCAGGGCCAGAACAACCCGTACTGGCTTATGAACCAGAACTCAAGTGTTGCTAAGGAAGACCGCTTCTTCGGTAACGTAACAGGTACACTCGACATCTACGACGGTCTGTCGTTCCAGGCTCGTTTGGGTATGGACTTCTCTAAGTACGAGAGCGAGTCGAAGCGTTACGCTACAACATGGCTACCTGCTTCTATGGAGACATTCGGTCGTTACTGGTGGAGCTACTCTAAGACAACCGACCTCTACACCGACTTCATGCTTACCTACAACAAGACATTCGGCGATTGGGACGTTTCTGCTACAGCAGGTTATGTAGGCCACATTCGCAAGAGCTATGGTAAGGGTACCGATGTTAATGCTACTTACTACTTCGGCGACCGCGAGCACATCTCAAATATTGCCAACTACTTCTCTACAGCAGCTGGTGGTCCTGGTGCTACATCGCCAAGTCAGAGCTCAGACTGGAACAAGGGTGCTGTTGTAACAGGTCAGATTGGTTGGAAGGAAATGGTTTACTTCGATGGTTCATACCGTCGTGACTGGTACCGCGCCTTCCGTCAGTTCAAGGATCGTGGTACGCCTGAGGATTACGGCTACTTCGGCTTCGGTGCCAACGCTATCGTAAGCAACATCGTGAAGATGCCAGAGTGGTTCAACTACTTGAAGTACCGTGCTTCTTACTCAGAGGTAGGTAACTCTATCCCGGGTACTGTCTTCGCTGCTGGTTCAACCAACTATCAGACTGGTGCATTCTCAGCTTCACAGTGGGCTACCTTCAAGGATCCGCGTCCTGAGAAGACAGCTTCGTTCGAGACTGGTTTCGAGGCTTTGTTCTTGAAGAACCGTCTGAGCTTGGACGTTACTTACTACAACTCTACAATGTCTAACCTCTACCTCGTTGGTACTAACGCTTCTGGCAAGCAAATCCCAATGAACTCGGCTAAGATCCGCAACCAGGGTATTGAGGCAACTATAGGCTACGACTTCAAGTTCGGCCAGCTCCGTTGGAAGACATCTTACAACCTCTCATTCAACGACAACAAGATTCTCCGCACTGCTTACGATGAGAAGACTGGTAAGGAGAACGTTATCGCTACATACGTAGGCGGTGTTCAGGTGCTCTACAAGGAGGGCGGCTCAATGGGCGACATGTACGTAACCGACCTTAAGCGCGATGCTAATGGTTACTACTTTGTGAGTGACGATGGTGAACTCTCTATGGAGACAGAGTCTGAAAAGACATACGGCAAGTTCGTGGGCAACCAGAACGCTAAGTGGCAGATGGGTTGGTCTAACACATTCACATGGAAGGACCTCTCGCTTTCATTCCTTATCAACGGACGTATCGGTGGCAAGGTGCTCTCTATGACAGAGTCTTACCTCGATGGTTATGGTTTGTCACAGCGCACAGCTGACGCTCGTCTCTATGCTGAGAAGAACAAGATCTATGCTGACCCATGCTACGGCAACAATATTCTTGGTATTGCACTCAATGATGGTTCAGGTCGTGTTGTTCCTATCGATGCTTACTACAACTCAGTGGGTGGTGTAACACCTCAGGACATTGAGCGTTACCTCTACAGCGGCACTAACTTCCGTCTGCGTGAGCTCTCTTTGGGTTATACATTCCGCAACCTCTTCGGTCAGAATAAGAACCTGAGCCTCTCGTTCATCGCTCGTAACCTGTTCTTTATCTATAAGGACGCTCCGGTAGATCCAGACGTATCGCTCTCTACTGGTACTGGTCTCGGTGCATTCGAGGTATTCAATATGCCGTCGTCACGTTCGTTCGGCTTCTCATTGAATGTAAACTTCTAAAACAATTCAAAAAAGTAAAACAGAATTATGAAAAATTCAAAGATATTTGTTTACGCTGCGCTTGCACTCTCTGCCTTCGGTATGCAGTCGTGTCTCGACTACGACACCCCGGGTGATGAGCTTAATGCCAATCAGGAGACTACTGAGACTATCATAAGCTCTGGCAAAGCGGATGTAATCGACTATAGAAAAGAAATCTCGGCAGCAGAGCTGAAGCAGGCTACCAGAGAGATGCGTACCCAACTGGGTTCTGCGCTTAAAGCGATCTATAGCTTGCGTGGTGGTAAGGACGGTAACGCTCCTGCTGCACATGCTTATCAGTTCGCATACAGTCTTGGCCCAGACAACTACGTACAGTATTTCTGCGTACCTCACTCAGATTTCCCGTATTCTAACTTCACATTGCGTTCTACATACGATATGTGTAAGGGTTCAATCGGTGGTCCTGGTGCAGGTTTCAGTGCGATGAAACTCGATATGGCTCCTACTCTGAACGCATCGAAGATCGACTATATGCCAGAGATTAAAGCCATCTTTCTTATGCTCTTCAACTATTCGGCTATTGAGAATGCTGACCTCTTCGGTCCGATGCCTTATACCGATTTTAAAAATCTGAAGGAAGAATCACCGTTTACCTACGATGATGTGAAGAAAATCTATTACAAAGTGGAGGCTGATCTTGATACTGCCATCAACTGTTTCAAGTATTATGCTGGTCAGCACTTGGCTATGGTTGACAAGGAAGATGCTGATGGTAATCCAATCTATGTTCTTGATTCAGACGGCAACAAGATAGTGCTTAAAACCGTAGCGGGTAAGGACTCGGTTGATGCTGATGGTAATCTGGTTTATAAGACCGAAAAAGAGGAGAAGTTGGTTGATAACCGCTCTAAGGATTACAAGAAGCAGATTGGAAGTACTATCAAAACTCGCGTGCAGTTGCTCTCTTCAAAATATGTTGACGCTTCAGACCTCAGTGTATGGATCCGCTTTGCTAACTCTTTGAAGCTCCGTATGGCTATCCACATGACAGGTGTTGACCCCGTTAATGCTAAGAAGTGGGCTGAAGAAGCTGTTGATCCGAAAAATGGTGGCGTGATTGAGAAAGAATCTGATGAGATTGCACTCTACGTATCTAAGACAGGTACAGCTCACCCACTTGTTGAGATTACAGGTTCTTGGCATGATGCTGTCATTGGAGCATCATTTATGAACTTGTTGGAGAATCTTGATCATCCGTATATGAAATATCTCTTCACAAAGAATGAGGTAGCTTTGGCAAAGAGCCCCCGTGCCGTTTCTGGTACATCAGCTCCTGCCGTTACTCCTAAGGGAAGTGTATATGTAGGTATGCGTAATGGTGTTACTCCAGGTATCGGTCAGGCTGCAGCTGCTAACCCATACGCAGGCTATTCTACGCTTGATAAGGATTACTTCAGCATTTGCCAACCTCCTCTCTATTTCATGAAGGTTTCGGAGGTTTGCTTCCTTCGTGCAGAGGGCGCAATCCGTGGATGGAACATGCAAGGCGAGGCAAAGGATTTCTATGAGAAGGGCATTCGTACAGCCTATCTCGAAGACCGTGACAGCCCACAGAAGGAGTACACCCAGTATGTTGAGCAGTATCTTAATGTGGATGCACCGAAAGACATTCCTTATGTTGACCCACAGGGACGCTCAAAGGATATGCGGAGCGTAACAAAGGTTGGTGTGAAGTGGAATGATGGTGATTCTCAGGAGACAAAGCTCGAGAAGATTATCACACAGAAGTACATCGCTTCTTTCCCGTACAGCTACGAGTCATGGGTTGACCTCCGTCGTGTAGGTTATCCTAAACTCTTCCCGATTTTGGGCACACGTCACGGTGACGGCTCTATCAAGCTTGGTAAGTCAAACGTGCAGACAGCCGTTAATATTATGCGTCGTATTCCTTGGGCTGCAAACGACCCACAGACAAAGGAGGATATCGCTAATAGTGGTCTGCCAGCTCTTGCACGTGATGCTGATATGGGTGTTGCTCGCGATATTCAGATGCAGCACCTCTGGTGGGATAATGGTGCGTCTAACTTCGAGACCACAGAATAATATTAATATTATCTAACGATTAAAATTAAAGAAATGAGAAACTCGAAAATATTATTTTCAAAGTTTGCCTTTGCATTTCTCGCATTAGCAGGTATGACTACTTTCACATCGTGTGATGACGATGAGGAGAAGTTTACCAATCCGCAAGGAGAAAAAGAGTATAATGTGTACTTCAATGTGGGTAAGTACGACTCTGAAGAGGGCTACTTGGAACACGAATATGCTTATCACGCTTATGGTGTTGGACAATTCTATCTTGACACCTATAATGTAGTAGGCGATACACTGCTCTCAAGTGGTGAGGATGTGGAGATTGCTTTAGAGGGCGCAAAGAAGTCGGATCCTTACGACGAAAGTAATCAGAATATATGGCGAAATAGCTACAGTCTGTCGGGTGGCAACAGAACATTCGTTATGCGTAGCTTCAGTAGAAACCCCAAAGATGCGGATGATTTGACCCACTATTACGATAAATCGAACTATGCAAAGGTTGTCATCAAGGACAAGATTATGAAGACAATCGAACCCGTGATTATCGGTCGTATCTCTTCTGACAACTTGGAGATTACCAACCTGATTACTAAAAAGCCATTGACCATTACTAAGGATATGGCACTTTTAGGTAAGGAAGTAGCAGGTGGTTTTGTTATTTATGATATTCGCGACCGTGTGTCTAACCCACACCTGTTCGATGCAGAGGGTAATTTTAACACGTATGGCTACAATTACGATCAGATTTTGAACGCAGAAGACAAGATTGGCGAGCTTACTGCTGATCAGTTTGAACGTACAAATGTTGTAACAGAAGTTGTAGCTGGCTACAAGGTAGTAATAACTTCTCCGTTTACTATCGCTGAGTAATCACAATACTAAAAACAAAAAGGGCAGGGCTCCGATTTCGGAGCCCTGCTTTTTTTGTTTAATAAGTCCTAATCCCAAATTTCCATATAACTTTTGGGATTACAATCCCAAATTTATATATGATTTTTGGGATTAGAGCAATTTTTGTGTATCTTTGCAAGTGTAATATAATATTAATGTTATGATATCAAGACTATTGCAGAAGACAATTGAATCGCGGTTGTTTGCAGGAAAGGCGATCATCGTGATAGGAGCGCGTCAAGTAGGCAAGAGTACGTTGTTTAAGCTTATTCTTGAAAAACAAGACTATAAGGCATTGCAACTTAATTGTGATGAACCCGAGGTGAAGGATATGCTTAGCAATATGAACACTGCAGAGCTACGACTTCTCATAGCCGACAATCGTATAGTTGTTATTGATGAGGCGCAGCGAGTAGAGAATATAGGTATGACATTGAAACTAATTACCGACAACTTCCCTGATGTGCAGTTGCTTGTTACTGGTTCTTCTTCTTTCGAATTGCAGGACAAGCTAAATGAGCCGCTTACTGGTCGTAAGTATGAGTATCATCTTTATCCAATCTCCACTGCCGAGTTGATGGCAAGTAACGGTCTTCTCGGTGTGAAGCAAACACTTGAACAGCGCCTCGTCTACGGCTCTTACCCCGATATATTGAACCATGCCGATGATGCAAAAGAACTGCTGATGAATCTCGCTGGCAGTTATCTCTATAAAGACCTGTTGACGCTCGAGAGCGTACGCCGTCCTGTTCTGCTCGGCAAGTTGCTTACTGCTCTTGCCTTGCAGGTGTGCAGCGAAGTGTCGTATAATGAACTTGCGCAGACCGTTGGTACAGACAACAAGACGATAGAGAAGTATATAGACCTTTTGGAGAAATGCTACATAGTGTTCCGGCTTAATGGCTTTAATCGCAATCTGCGTACTGAATTGAAGAAGAGCAAGAAAATCTACTTCTTTGATAATGGCATACGCAATGCGATTCTCCAGAACTTTGCACCTCTCTCGCTTCGTCAGGATGCAGGTGCGCTATGGGAGAATTTCATTATCAGCGAGCGTATAAAGCGCAATCACTATTCGGGTCGTTACGTCAATAGTTATTTCTGGCGTACCACCCAGCAGCAAGAAATTGATTATGTGGAGGAGTGTGATGGGCAGTTTAGTATTTTCGAGATGAAGTGGAATTCACGTCGTGCCAATACTCAATTCCCTTCTTCGTTCCTAACAGCGTATGATGTGAAGGAAAAGGCTGTGGTGACTCCCGAGAACTGGATAGAATGGGTTGTGTAGGGTGCTATAAAACTATAAATAAAATCGAGTAGGCGAAAATATCTACCATATCTTCCATCCGTCGCACAACGTGCTGTGTATCAGCAAGGTAATGGCTGGAAGATACCTGAACAATAGGGGTTGTCTTCCAGCCTATCTTCCAGCTTGTCTTACATCCGTCTCTCGGCATTTTGCCGTAGCGTGGCAACCTTGTTGTTGTAGCGTGGCAACCTTGTTGTTGTAGCGTGGCAATCTTGTTGTTGTAGCGTGGCAACCTTGTTGTTGTGGCGTGGCAATCTTGTTGTTGTAGCGTGGCAATATTTAGGGGGTGCAGCGGTCTCCGCTGCACCAACATAGCTTCAGATAAGAATCTCCCACGGAACACGCAGAACCCACAGAACCTTCTGGCAGGTAAGAGCCTCCCACAGATTTCACAGATGTACACAGATTTTTAGGTTGCGTTTTGCCTCCTAATCTGTGCACATCTGTGCAATCTGTGGGAGTTTTCGTAGGAGGGTATGGCATCCCTGCCATACCCACGCTGCCCTCCGAATTCCTTCCCCAGAACCCACTCCAAGTTTGTTTGCACAAGTCCTCCCACGGAATTCACGGAATTCACAGAATCTTCAGGCGGAGGATATTCTCCCACGGATTGCACTGATTTTCACAGAAGTAGGAGGTTATGGCATCCCTGCCATACCCACGCCACCCTCCGAATTCCTTCCACAGAACCCACTCCAAGTTTGTTTGCGCAAGTCCTCCCACAGAACTCACAGAAGCTTCAGGCGGAGGATATTCTCCCACAGATTGCACAGATTTTCACAGAGGTCTTTAGGGGGTGCAGCAGTCTCTGCTGCACCAACATAGCAAGTATGCCCCTTCAGGTAAGAGCCTCCCACGGATTTCACAGATGTACACAGATTTTTCTTCTCCGCCAGTCGTTTCTGTGTGTTCCGTGAATTCTGTGGGAAGATAGTTTGGTGGCTGCGTGGGTATGGCAGGGATGCCATACCCTCCTAATCTGTGTTAATCTGTGCAATCTGTGGGAGGATATTCCCCACCTGTCGTTTCTGTGTTCCGTGAATTCCGTGGGAAGATAGTTTTGTGGCTGCGTGGGTATGGCAGGGATGCCATACCCTCCTAATCTGTGAAAATCTGTGCAATCTGTGGGAGAATATCTTGCGCCAGAAGTTTTTTGCAATCTGTGGGAGGGTTGTAATGTTGGTGCACGTTTGCTTTGTTGGTACAGCAGAGACTGCTGCCCCCCCCCTTGTAGGATGCAAAAAGTGCATTGATTTCTTTGTCGTTACGAAGTTTCGTTGTATATTTGCAATGTAAACAATACATAGGACTATGGGCAAATACATCAATCCGTTCACCGACTGGGGCTTCAAGCGACTCTTCGGACAGGAGTTCAGTAAGCCGTTGCTGATAAGTTTCCTCAACGACCTGCTCGTCGATGAGCTACACGTCAAGGACCTCACGTTCCGCGACAAGGAACTGCTGCCACCCACGAAAGACCAGCGTGGCATCATCTGCGATGTCTACTGCGAGACTGACACCGGCGACCGCTTTATCGTTGAGATGCAGAACCGTTGGCAGCCGAACTTCCTCGACCGCTCCATCTGCTACGCCTGCCGTAGCATCCTCGATCAGGTGGACAAGGGGCGTGCAGAACGCGAGGATGCCTATAAGTTCCTGCCCGTTTACACGATATGTTTTATGAACTACATGCCGCATACGGACGAGGTATCTAAGTTCCGTACGGACATAGTATTAGCGGACAAGGACACGAAGGCGCAGGTGTCCAACAAGCTCCGCTTTATCTACTTGGCGCTTCCGCTCTTCGAGAAGAAGGCGGAGGAATGTGAAACAGATTTTGAGAAATGGATTTACGTATTGAAGCATATGGAAGCATTAAGCAGAATGCCGTTCACGGCACAAAAGGAGATATTCAAGCAGCTTGAGGACTATGCCGACAGCCACCGCCTTACAAAGAAGGAGTGGGAGGCGTACGAGAATAGTCTCTGGGTCGTGCGCGACAATATGGCGTGCATGGCAGCTGCAGAGCGCGAGGCACGAGAGAAAGGACATGCGGAAGGACACGCAGAAGGTCGCGCGGAAGGCATGAAACAAGGTCGTGCGGAAGGTCGTGCGGAAGAGAAGAAAGCTATAGCGAGAAATCTTCTTGCAATGGGACTTACCATTGAGCAGGTTGCTCAAGGCTCAGGCTTGCCAATAGAAGAGGTGAAAGGCTTGCAATAACACCAGGGGGTGCAGCGGTCTCCGCTGCACCAACATAGCTTCAGATAAGAGCCTCCCACGGAACACGCAGAACCCACAGAACCTTCTGGCAGGTAAGAGCCTCCCACAGATTGCACAGATTTTCACAGAAGTATGAGGGTATGGCAGGATGCCATACCCTCATATCGTTTGCTTTGTTGGTGCAGCAGGGACTGCTGCACCCCCTGAGAGAACATCTGTGAAAATCTGTGTAATCTGTGGGAGAATATTCCCCACCTGTTGTTTCTGTGTTTCGTAAATTCTGTGGGAGGATAGTTTTGTGGCTGCGTGGGTATGGCAGGGATGCCATACCCACGCAGCCCTCCGAATTCCTTCCACAGAACCCGTTCCAAGTTTGTTTGCGCAAGTCCTCCCACGGATTTCACAGAATACACAGAAGCTTCTGGCGGAGAAGAGCCTCCCACAGATTTCACAGATGCGCACAGATGGTTAGGCTGCGTAGGCTTCTGTGGGAAGATAGTTTGGTGGCTGCGTGGGTATGGCAGGATGCCATACCCTCCTAATCTGTGTATATCCGTGCAATCTGTGGGAGAATACCTTGCGCCAGAAACTTCTGTGGGTTCTGTGCCTTCTGTGGGAAGATAGTTTGGTGGCTGCCTGATGGACAATCTTTGGGTGGAAAATAAAAAAATGGAATTAAATGGAATTGTTGTTTCGATTTTTTTTGTATCTTTGCCACGAGAATATCCTAATATAACTAACTAAAACAAATTAACAAAAAAGCATGAAGAAAAAAGTACTTCTGTCTACACTTGCTATGGCTGCGTTCATGTCAGCTATGCCGAGTGTAAACGCTGTTGCTGCTGATGACAGCAAAGCAAGCGCTATTTACGACTTCAGTGGTTTTAACGATAAGACTCTTATCGACCTTTTTTACAAGGCTTACAAAGATGGTCGTAAGTATCCTACTGAAGCAGAGTTCGCAGCTGCTGGTATTCAGCAGAGCGATATCGCGTTCATCCGTTCGCACGTGCGCAACAAGGGCATCATCGACCGTGCAGGTCGCCTTATCCAGGACACTTACGAGAAGCGTAACCTTTGGATGAACATCCCGATGGATGTGGGTAAGGATGGTGCAGTAGGTCATCCGAATAGCCGCTTCGCAAGCGATGTTTACTCGATGTGGAACTACACTAATCTATTCGGTGCTTGGAATCACGGACTCTTCTCGACTCCTGCAGCATGGACAGACGCTGCTCACAAGAATGGTACTGGTATGTTCTCTGGTATTAAGTTCTTTGAGAGTTGGGGTACAACCTCGAGTGCTTGGATTGACTATTGCACAGAAACTGACTCTAAAGGCAACTTCAAGTACATCGACCCGATTATCAACTGCTTGATGTACTTCGGTTTCGATGGTATCAACTATAACTGGGAGGACGCTGGCTACCAAGAGGAGGATGTCACCAATTTCCATAAGGGACTTTGGAAGAAGGCAAAGGAGAATGGCTTCGACGATTTCCACTGTGGTATCTATACTTCTTCAAATAATTTGCCTGCTACGAATGGCAATATTCTATTCGGAGATGAGACTGGTCGCACATTTGAACTTATGCTCAACTATAGTGATGGCGATTTCACTTCGTCTTATGCTATGGAAAACTCGGCAAAAGTTGCAATTTCTCAGATGGGCACAACAGATGGTTTATACGCTGGTATGTGGTTTGTAAACATGGACCGTCGTTGGACTTCACTTAATGCTAACGACTATACAAAGCAGGTGAGTATCTGTCTCTGGGGCGAGCACGCACAGAGTCGTATCTGGTCGTATAACTCAGGTGCAGATGCTTATGAGCAGCAGGCTAACTATCAGTATCTTCAGGAGCGTTTGATGTCGGGTGGCAACCGTAACCCACTCAATCGTCCAGCTATCAGCAATACCGGCAACAACTGGGAGGCTTCAGGTACAAAGAAGCCTCTGCAGACATACGCAGGTTTGGCATCATGGATTCCGGAGCGTTCTACAATCCACGGCAACCTGCCGTTTGGCACAAACTTCAGCCTTGGTAATGGCGACCGCTACGCTTACAAGGGAAAGAAGACTGCAGGTTCATGGTACAACATGGCTACACAGGACGTAGTTCCGACATACCGCTGGCTCGTTGTTAAACCAGGTACACAGACCGTAAGCACCGATGTCGACGTAGTGTTCACACACGCTGACCAGTATATCGGCGGTACCAGCCTCTTGCTCACAGGTAAGGCTACAGCAGCAGGCACAGACGTAGTGCTCTACAAGACCGACCTCAACGTGTCGGCAGGCAACCCGTTCGCTAAGATTGCCGTTAAGAGCGGCAAGGAGGGCACAAACGCTTCTTCGCTCTACGTAATCGTTCAGAAGGCTGATGGTTCTTGGGTAGAGGCACCGGTAGGCAACGTAACAGGTGCTAACTGGCAGGAAGTGAAGGTGGCTCTCAACGGCGTTTCTAAGAGCGACGTCATCAAGCACATCGGTCTGCGCGTTAAGGGTAGCGACGACGCTTACAAGATGTACGTAGGCAAACTCGAAATCAACGACGACGTTAAGGCTAAACCAGCTGAAATCAAGGATCTTAACGTAGAGGTTAAGGACGAGTACAAGACAATGTTCACAGCTAAGGTGTTCTGGAATGTAGACGCACAGGCTCAGAAGCGCGCTGCTTGGGGTCTCGTTTACAACGACGAGGCTAACATCGACCACTTCGAGATTCTCTATAAGAACGGCGAGAACGGCAAGGTTTCTGAAGTAGGACGCACCTCAAGCTGGGGTACTGTCGTTCCAGACATCGTGCTCGAGGGCGAGGCTGACGAGCCGTACATCGGTGTACGCTCAGTGTCTACCGACCTGAAGAGCTACTCACCGGTTAAGTGGGTGAAGGTGACACGCGGTGACTACGCTCAGCTTCCTGCGACTCCGGTTGTCGACTATCCTATCAGCCAGCTCGACCCGAACGCCGACGGTGTTTCGACTGCTCAGAGAACACGCTACGTTACTGACGTAACAACAACCGGCGCAACAGGTAACCTCGACTACCATGGCGGTAAAGCCATCGCCGATGGCACCAACTACAGTCACCCAGAGGGTCACGTACTGAAGATCAAGCAGGGCGAAACCGTTAATCTTATGCTCAAGGGTTACGACGCAAGCGACGGTTTGAAGTACTGCTTCGTAGGTGCATGGATTGACTTCAACTGTGACAAGGAGTTCCACCCGAACGACATCAAGGACGATCCGGCAAATGGTGAGCGTCTGTTCAAGTTCGGTGAGGCACGTCACCAAGGTGGCTATCCAGAGCTTCAGAACCCGGGCAAGACATGGACATTCACTGTTCCTAATGATGCTACACCGGGCAAGAGCCGTCTGCGCGTAGTTTACTCTGACCTCTGGTTCGAGGGTGCATTCCTGCCTTCAGGCTACACAAGCAAGGGCTTCACAATCGACTTCGACGTAGAGATCACTGGCGACAACCCGGGCCGCGGCGCAGGTGCTGACATCCACGACCAGGGCGTTGCTGACGAGCCGGAGATGCTTGGTGGCACAGTTGACGCTATCAACTCTGCAAACTTGGGCGTTTCTAAGGTTGAGTCTGCAGAAGGCAAGTTCAACTTCCAGAACGTAGAGAAGGCATGGGTTTACGATGCAAGCGGTGTACTCGTGAAGTACCTCGTTAACCCGACATCGTTCGACGCTCAGCAGCTCGCTTCAGGCGTTTACCTCGTGAAGATGCAGAACGGCAACATCATCCGTTCGCAGAAGCTCGTGAAGTAAAAGTAAAAAAGTAAAAGAGTAAAAAAGTAAAAAGCCCCTCCCAACCCTCAAGCC
>ERZ1034952.535-NODE-535-length-35013-cov-3.965330_pt1 | contig 35013 bp, 39 predicted proteins | sample MGYA00520625_ERZ1034952 | MGnify/ENA primary metagenome ERZ1034952 (study PRJEB33766, sample SAMN09781773) | gut metagenome | biome: gut microbiome | host: Homo sapiens | place: Madagascar | study: EMG produced TPA metagenomics assembly of the PRJNA485056 data set... | reverse complement strand
CTTGAGGGCCATCGGCTCTTTCGGGCGCACCAAGCGCATCGCCTCCCTTCGTTTAACATTCCGTTTGGGGAGAAGCCTTTGCGGAGTCTGAACTTCCTCCGCGTTGCCGCCCTCCCTCTGAAAAACCCCCTATGGGGGTGCGGGGGGGGTGACCTCGTCACCACACCGCGCCCCTCAATCCGCAATCCTTCTTCTTGGAGCGCGACCCCGACATGACGCGTCCGTGCACGAGGTTGTGATGGTATTTGCACAGAGGATGCAGCACCTCGCGCACCGTGCCGTCGGGCATGGTCTCGTACCTCGTGAGCGCGAGCTCGGGGCAGTCCTTGACCTCGTGCTCGTGGTGCACCGTGTCGGCTCGTCCGTACCTTCCCTCGTCGGCGCACATCTCGCACTCGCAGTGATGATCATCCATCACCTGCTGCCTTAGGCTGCGCCACTCGGGAGACTTGTAAAAGAGGTACAGCTTGCCGCTGTCCACCAGCTCGCAGATCCACGCTGCCAGCCCGGCATCAGGTACGTGCATAGGCCGCTCCAAAATAAAAGGCACCGCGATGCGGTGCCTCAAAACGCGGAAGCCGCCCGAGCTTATCAGCTTCCGAGCGGCTTCCCCTGAACTTCGACAGGTTACACTATACAGCCGATCATGCGGACATTTGCGGACATGTTAGAGGGTCGAGCGGACATTTGCGGACAAGTTTTAATATTTACAAGTATTTGAAGGCGACCGACAGCGCGGCAGCGTGAACCCTCCTCTCCTGCCGCGACGAGAACCCCATGTCGTTCGCCGTGGCGAAGGCGCTCCGTCCGTCGATGTACCTGTAGTGGAGATCTTGGCCGAATATCGGATTGGAATCCGATACGCGCCCTATGACGCGTCGAACCTCTCTCCTGACGCCCTCGTATGACGCGACGTCGTCGTCGATCTTCTCGGTCAGATCGACGAGACGTGCCACAACCGCACCTATCTTGTCAGTCGCACCTCCTCCTGATCCGCCACCCGATATCCCCGACGAAAGAGATGTGATGACCGATTCGAGACGCGATCTCTCCTCTGCGAGGCTCTCGATGTTCGACAGCGCGGTGCGGTACTTCGACAGGTATCGCATCACCTGCTTCGCATCGTCTGACGACAGATTCACGATCATGCCCTCTCCTTCTCGATCTCGTGGATGATGACCATGAGCTGCCTTCTCGCGTATCTCAGATCGGAGATGATCTGGTGCTTGCTCTTACCCGACGCCCGGCACTTCGAGCACGATCTGGCATGCGACTTGCGGCTCTCCCTGTCTGCTATGTTGTCGGCGATGTCACCTACAACCGATCTCACCATCTCGGCTCTACTGCTCGGCGTCAACGCGATTACCCCCCGCCGTTCCGAAGATTCTCTCAATTACCGACTGATTTCTGTTTTTCTCGACACGCATCCTGATCGCCGTGTAGCTCGCGATGATCGAAACTGCGATCACCGTCAGGCAGACGATCGTCAATGCGATCAACAATTCGCTCATGATCACTCCTCGAAGCAATACCGTGAGAACTCAGCTGCAGAGTCCCTGAACACTACGCGCGAGGTCGGCGTCACCTCGCGCACCCTCCCGTCCTGCATCTCGACGACGGCGACGGGCGCTATCCTGTAGATCGGTATCACATCACCGGCAATCTGCGTGTTTTTGATCGAAGCGGGAAAGAACCCGTGAAAGAGCGCAGGACATCCGTCCACGACGCACGGGCGCACGCGGCTATCCATCTCAATCCGCACGGTCAGTCACCCCTTTCGGACAGATACCAGCGGTTTGCATACTCGGGAGACGCCCATCTCCCGTCGCCGCTTCCGTACAGCGGCTCGACGAGACTGGCATCGAACGGAATCTCGTAGACACGGCAACCGTCTCCTTCCCTTCGGAGCTCTACGTGCTTTTCGCGATACGCAGACCTCGCCTTGTCAAGCGAAGCGAACTCGTCCATGAACTGATAGGTGTACGGGCCCTTCCATAAAACCCCGTACCTGCCGAAAACTTCGGTCAAGGCGACGTACATATGGCGTACTGTCCCTTCTCGATCGACCAGCTCTCTAGCCCATGATTCGACGATCGTCGATTCGCCTGGATTCCTTTTGGCGAAGATGCCGCTTTTGAGGTTGTTCCTCGCCTTCGCGAAAGCCTCCTCGAAGTCGGGAAAGTACGTTCGCCCCACGTCGAAGAATCCGAAAACATCGCTGATTCCGTCAGAGGATGACTTGACGTGGTACCTCGTCCTCTTCGCCTTCTCATCCCTGTATAAGACGTCGAATGTGCCGACCACGCGGAACTCCTCGACGATGTCGAGTTTCACCCTGTAGACGGTATCGCCGACATCGAACATCTTATCGATCGAGTCGGAGAACTCGAACATGCTCGCCTGGGTCATTCGACCACCCCCAGTGCTTCGCGGATTCGGTGTGCGTACCACTTGGCGCGGTCACGGTCGACCACGCGCCCGAACCGCATGCCGTCGCCGTCTGCGTAGCCCTCGATCTCGTCGGCCAGAGCAAGCAGCGCGTCGCGGTCGACCTTGGGGCCTGGATCTATCAGGTCGACCACCGATCTGGGAAATCCGCGCATTCTGTGTCTGGCGATGTAGTTGTTGACCTCGACATAGCACGTGTACGTGTGCCATTCCCTTCTGCCGGGCGCTGCCTTCTCGCACATTTCGCGGAGCACTCGCGCTGCTTCTCGGCGCTCTTCATCGTTCGGCATCAGAACGTCCTTCCTCGATCCATCTCGTAAAGCTCCCGTAGCATTCGTCGCATAGATCGAAGTGATGCTCTTTATCGTCTCTGAAGCGCCAAAACACGATGTATCCCCGCACCATCTTTTTGTATACCCCGCCGTGCACTTCTTTCGATTCGATTGACGCGCCGCATCTGTCGCAAATTCGCTTTTCGCTCATTCGTCTATCTCCATCCATTTCGCGGGCTTCCTGTACCGATCTCCGCGCGGCACCCATACCTCGCCCGTGAATGTGTCGTTGGCGAAGAAGCATGGATTGCCTACGTAGACCTTCCCATTCGCGGACTTGCACAAGACGGGCTTTTTGTCGGTCGGAGGGTCTGTCGCGAAGTCTCGCCACTTGCTGGGTTTCCCGCCTTCTTCGCCTGGGTCGATCAGGTCGGCCAAATCGCGAAGTCCGCATCTCAGCTCGTCCTCGCTGCTGGCAAACAGCTGCATGCCGAAAAGCGTGCCGCTGAGCGCGACGTATCGGCCATGGCCTACGACGTCGAACGGCACGCGCAGCCTCGCCGCAATATCGCGGCGCAATTCGTCAGATATCATTCGATCCTACTTCCAGATTGCGTCCGCACATTTCACAGTGCAAACCGCGCCATAGATCTACCATGATGCTCTCCTTCCGCATTGCGGGCAGAAACTCGGGATACTGTCGGGAACCCACTCGAAATCGTCGAAGGTCAAGCTGCACCTGAACCCTCCAGGTACGGGGATGAGGCGGCAGGCACCCCAGCACTCGTCGCACACGACGTGTGCATGAAACTCCATGGGGTCGAACTTGTCGCCGCACAGATCGCACTCGGCCTCGACAGCCACATCGACATCAAGCACGTCACCTCACCCCTTTCGCGTACTTGACCTCTTTGAGCAGCGATTGGCGGCACTTGTCGCAGTAGCCGCCGAACGCCCTCGTACAGGGATCATCGGCTTGGTCGGGGCATTGTCCGTCCGCGTCCATGGCGGCGCAACGGTGCTTGAGGGCTATACCGAAGAGCACGTCTCTCTGGCGGCGCGCGATATTCGCCGCCCTGACGGCCTCCATGTACTGGTATCTCAGTGCGTTGAGCTGGTCGATGACGAGGATGAGCGGGACTGTCAGCTCTTTCGCACGGGCATGATCACGCACGTCTTTCCACCCCCTGATACCGTCGCGGGCTTGAGCGGGTTGTCGAGTGAGATGCGCACCTTGTCGGATGATGCCGCCTGCAGAGCCGAGAGGAGATAGGCTGGATGGAGGCACACGTAGCACCGCTCCTTCGTGTCGGCTTCGATCGAATCCGAGAAGTCCCCAGAGTCGCCGCCCTCGACTGACGCCGACACCTCGCCTGCTCCGATGGTGATAGTCATGGGATGCTTCGATGCGACCGCCATAGATCGTCTCGTCAAAGCTGCCATCTCGGATCTGCCGACATCCGCCGAAGCATTGGAGGGCAGCGCGAAAAAAGAGGCCATGTTGGGCATGCTGCCCTCGATGCGCCTCGCGACGATCTCAACGTCGGTGCACTTGGCGGCAATCTGATTCTCGCTGTACGACAGCTCCACTGGCCCCACCTTCGTCGCTGCCACCTCGACGAGGAAGGCAACGGGCGCTATGACGTCGAATGCGCCGCCCGCCTCCATGGCCCTGCATTCGCTCCTTATGATGCGGTAGGTGTCGGTCGCGTACGCCGTGACCGACGATCCGTCGGCGACGATACGGACGCCTCTCATCGCATCCGACCCCGACACCCCCTTCTTGTCGGGGACGACGAACGGAGCGCACGCGTCGATCCCGAAGGCGAACTCGTCGCGCGCGAGCTTGACGCTCGCCGACGGATCGACCCTCGGGAACCTCGGGAAGTCTTCGGGGTCGAGCGACGGGATGCGGAACCTCGATTTTCCGCACGACAGATGCACCGCGATGTCATCACCCTCGATAGTCACCGCCTCGTCGGGAAGCGTCTTGACGATCGAGGCGAGCTTGCGTGCCGACACGAGCACGGATCCTTCCTGCTCGACCATCGCGGGCTTCTCGACGCGGGCAGACATGTCGAGGTCGGTGGCCGAGAACACGGCCTTCTCTCCGACGGCCTGCACGTGGATGCACGAGGTCATCTCGATAAACCCCCTCGATGCGATGCTCGTCGGCACCGAGATGGCGTCCTGCAGCTCATGCTTGTTGATCGATATCTTCACTATCATCCTCCATGAAATCGAACATCGACGGCATCGACCGCTTGCGCTCCTCGGCCTGCAGGTACTTGACGCCGTCTTTCCAGTAGTCCGCGTTGAGCTCGGTGCCGCGCCCGCGCCGTCCGAGCTTGAGCGCGCGCAGCGGCACCGTCATGAGCCCGCCGAAGGGGTCGTATACGAGCTCGCCGGGATTGCTGTAGCGCGTGATGAGCCTGTCGACGATGTCGAACTGCAGCGGGCACACGTGCATCATCTGGCGCTTGCGCGACTGCTCGGTGTTGAGCGTGAGCATGCGGTTGACGTCGTCCCACACGTCGGGGTGCCAGCTCGCGGGTGCGAGCGCCATGAAGGACGACGGCAGCCGACCCATGCGGTCGAGATCCTCGCCGATCCTCACGTGCGACTCGTAGTCATAGACCTCCGACGCCGTGAACCGCTTGAACGCCTTGCCGATCTCCCCGACGGGAAGGTCGGCGAGCTCCTCGGGTGTCATGTTGCGGTCGCCCGACGAACGCCAGAAGGCGTGAGCGTCGACCTGCCACCGCGCCCTCGTGTAATCAGCCTTCGACTTCGTGACGGGCTCGTCGGCGTAACCGCGCGTTCGGTCGCTCTGCGGCTTGTGAAACAGGATGATGTACTCGGGCGATCCGACGCCCATCTTCGTGCCGTCCTTGCACTGCTCTGACCATCCGAGGCGGTACGTCTGGTTGTTCTCGCGCACGACGTCGGTGATGACCGTGATCATGCCGATGTAGTCGAATCCGTGCTTGATTCCGTGCGCGATCACCTCGGCGTGGAAAGGCTGAACCGTCGGCACGCCCGCGCCCGTGACGTTGCCGAAGTTGATGCGGTCTTTCGTATGGCACGCGTAGATGCGGCCAGGCTTGAGCACGCGCAGCAGCTCGGGCGTGAGGAAGTCCATCTGCTCGAAGAAGTGCGCATCGTCCTCGGTGTGGCCGAAGTCGTTGTAGCTCGGCGTGTACTCGTAGTGATTCGAGAAGGGAATGCTTGTCACGATGAGATCGACCGAGTTCGTCGGCAATTTCGACGTCTCGTCGACGGTGTCGTTGTTTACCGCCGTCCATCCTTCGCCCGAAGTCTCGATGCGCTCGACGCCGATGCTCCTCGTCATCGCGTCGGACACCGACACGTCTGACAGACCGTGCTCCCTGATGAGATCCTCCATCTTGGCCATCATCTCCTCATGCCTTCTCCATTTGCCCTTGAGCACCTTCACGACCTCGCGCTCGCCCTCCGAGTAGATGATGTCGATGCGGACGCGCTGTGTCTGCTGGAAGCGCTGAACGCGGTGGATCGACTGAATGAAATCGTTGAATTTGAACCCCACTCCCACGAAGATCTCGTGGTGGCAGTGGCGCTGGAAGTTGCACCCCGACCCGCTCAGGATCGGCTTCGTGGCAAGGATGCGGAAATTACCCTCGGAGAACCCGATGATGCGGCGTTCGCGCTCGTCGAGGTCGAGGGATCCGTACACCTCGACCGCCTCGGGTATGGCGCGCTTGATGGCGCGCCGCTCGTCCTCGAGGTCGTGCCAGATGATGAAGTGCTCGTCCTTGGGGAAGACGTCGACGAGGTGCTTGGCCATGGCGATGCGCGCGTCCATGCTCGCCCGCTTCTCGGCGCTCGCCGCCGACAGCGACAGCGTCACGTCTCGGAACGCCATCGTCTGCCCGTCGCGGTCGGCTTGCAGATCCTCGTCGGCGTCGACCTTGACCTCGTGCCACACGACGTCGATCGGCGGCAGCTCGTAGCCGTCATCGGAGTAGCCGAGGTCGCTCGGGCGCTGTACGAAGCACGCCCAGCTCGCCATCCAGAGCCAGAACTCGCGCTCCTTGTGCGGGTAGAGCGTGAGGTTGCCCGCCTTGGTCGAATCCCGCTTGAAGAAGCGAGTGAGCGCCTGGCCCGTGTCCATCACACCGAGGAACCCCGCGTAGTGGATGAGCTCCTTGTAGCGGTTGGGCGACGGCGTCGCGGTCGCGACGAATCGGTACTTGACCGAATCGAAGAGCGTGAGGAAAGTCTGGTAGGTCTTGCTGCCGAAACTGCGCAGCACGCTCGCCTCGTCGAGGCTGACCGCCCCGAAGAGCGACACGTCGAGCCTGCCGTCGCGCACCGACTCGTAGTTGGTCAGGTACACTCCCCGTCCCGCATCGACCTCGTCACCCCTGCGCACGAAGATCGGATCGACGCCGATCATCTGCGCGTCGCGCGCGAACTCCTGCCGCACGCCGAGCGGGCACACGATCAGGCACCTGCACCCCTCGCGCTCGGAGATGAGCTTCATGATCTCGAGCTGCATGATCGTCTTTCCGAGCCCGAAAGCCGCGAAGATCGCGCGGCGTCCGCCGACGAGGCACCACCGCACGATGTCGCGCTGGTGCGGGAGCAGAACGCCGCTTATGTCATCGCCAGGGTCGAATCCGCTCTTCGGGGCGGTGACGCGCTTCCGCTCCAGGAAGTCGAGGTATTCCGTCATCGCCCTCCCCTTCCCATGGCCACGACGGCGATGGCGAGGGCGACAACCGCCCAGAAGCACAAGATCGCCGACCCCATCACTTCGCCCTGAACTTCCCGCACGCCCGATCGGTCTTGCGCACCATCCTGTAGGCGGGATGCCCGTCGGTCGTCTCGATGATCGACACGAAGCAAGCGCCGACGCCGCCTCGGTTTGCGTCCGTCCTAAACGACTCGCACGCCCTGCATCCGAGGGGTGCGAGAGAGTCTGGCAGAGAATTACCTGTTCTCTTCCCGCAGCTCACCGAACCGTCCTGCTTTCCACGACCTGCCTGCGGTTTTTCGCCGCATGGCCCCTGTTCCGACTCCGTTCCCGTTGGCAGTCCGTTGGCACGGCCTTCGCTATGGCTCAGAAGCGTTTCCTCGATGCGATCAAGCGAGGCTCTGATGCCGTCGTGATCTTCGACGAGGGAGAGCACCGCCTCGAACATCGTGTCGACCGTAGCCTCGGTCGACCGCTTGCTCGCGTCCTCGGGTTCGGTTCCCGATGATCCGAACACCATCCGATCCTTTATGCGGTTCGCTTCATCCTTTGAAAGCCCGCCGTCGGTGTCTGAGGCGAGATTCTGACACACAGAGGTCACGCCGCATTCCTCGCACGAAACCACCAATCCGCAAGATGGTGTGACATCGACAACCGCCGCCCGAGATCCGCATTCAGGACACTCGGTGACGACGGTCAGCATAGGGATCCTGTACATTCGGCCCCTTCCCCCATCCGCTACGACCAAGTAGGTCTTGGGGATGGATATGATTGATGATTAATAATTAAGATTAATATTGGGACACCGTCACGGAGTCCGTCACGGTGTCCTCGACTGCTCCTTGGCCTTGGCATCGCGAGCAGCCTTAGCCGCCTTGGAAGCCTCAAGCGCGTAGTTGCGCCGATTCGCCTTGGCCGTCGCGTCTTTAATGCTTCGCTCGCTGCCGACCTTGTGCAGGATCTCCCACGACTCCTTCGATACGATCCCGCACTCGGCCATCCTGTCGACCAGCTCACACACAGCCTTCTTCGACTTTCCGAGCTCCTGCCTCGCCTTGAGCATGCTCGCCTCGTCGGAAAGGTCGACGACGCCGCCCATCTCCGACATGAGGATGAATACGGTCAGCACGTCCACGAGCGCCGCCTTGCCGTACTTCGAGCGGAAGAGGATGATCTTCGGGTCGTGCATCCAGTCGCAGTCGAGCTTGATGTAGGGCTTAGCCACCAGATCCACCCCCCACAGGGTCGGCCGATCTCGCTATCCTGCGGTCGCGCGTCGGCTGCGACGACACGAAGTCCCTGACGCGCTCGCCGACGTCCTTCGACGCGACGAACTCGATGCGAAACGCGTACTCGGGATCCTTCGGCTGCTCCTCGTCCGCCCACACGGCCTTCATGCGGTCGGAGCATTCGGCGAACTTGGCGTGGAGAATGTCAAGCGAGCTCTCACTGCTCACAGGCATCACCCCTCATCACGGCGGCGAAAGCCTCAGCCGCCTGCTCGTCACGGCCTGGAAGGACATGGGCGTACAGCTCGAGCGTGGTCGTGATCTTTGCGTGCCCGAGACGCTCCATGACGGTACGTATGTCCATGCCCTGATACAGCAGCCACGTGGCGTGCGTGTGGCGGAGCGTATGGAAGCTCGTGTCCTTCGGCAGGCCGAGCCTGTCGCGGATGTCCGAGAACGCAGCAGACACCTTCGACGGGCGCATGTACGAGACGTCGTCGACGCAGCAAAGCGGCAGCGAGCCGCACGGCGAGCCGATGTAGGTGCCGTCCTGCCATGCCACATGCGCGCGGAATATCTCCATGTCCTCGCTGACGACCGACAGGTTGCGCGCCTTCTTTCCCTTGGTGAAACCTTGGCGGAAAACCCCTTTTACGGGATCCTCGACGATGGTCGAGTCGATCCTGACCGACTTGCCGCCGCGCCGCCCAACCGAGTTTTTTCGGGGCATGCTCACGGCTTCTCCGCACCGTGCGCCCGTCCTGAGCGACAAATACGCGGCGAGCGCGACGTTACGTAGGAACCTCGCCGCCTTGTCCGTCGAGTCGCACGACATGATGTCGACGAGAGCGGCTGCGATGACGCGCATCTGCGCCTCGTCGTACGCCACAGCCTCGTGCGGGATGGGCTTTGGGCGCCTTACCGACGGCATGGGGTTGCTCGATGCGGCTCCGATGCGCACAGCCCACCGGTACATGCCCGACAGCAGCCAATGCACCTTGCCGATGGTCGACGGGGCAAGACCAGTCCCGTACCTTCCGCCTTGCGCAAGCATGACGGCGTACATGCCCTCGACCGCATACGGCTTGAGCTCGTCGACGTCGACTGTTGATAGCGTCGATAGGTGGTTGTCTATGACCGACCTGTAGGCGCGCACGGTCGACGTCGCCACACCTGATGCAGCGAGGTGGCTCACGTACGCCGAGGCGATCTCAGTGACGGTGCGGCCGACATGCAGCCCGATCTCGGGCACGAGGCCCGCGAGCCACCTGTCGCACATGACCTGAGCCTCGTACCGCCCGTGGGCGGTCGGAAAGCTCCTGTACGGCCTGAGCGGCTTGCCCGTCACCTGATTTGTGCCGAGGTACGGGCGCGCGTACCACACCCCGCGCACCTCGTCCCACTTGACGTCTGCTTTCGGCACAGCATGGGACGGTCGCTCAAAAAGCGGCGGATCGCTAATCCTCCTTGCCATTCTTTATCACCCTCACGGCGATTCCCAAAGCGATCGCAGCTCCCAGGAACAAATACACGGCCATGACGGCAAAGCCGAACCCGGCACCGAGGAAGAACCCGACCGCGATTGACGCTGCTGCGAACCCGAAGGAGAGCACGACGTACGACAGCACGATGATGACGAGCGGATCCACGTCGCGTCTCATTGCTCCACCTCGATCACGCCGTCGGCTGACGATCCCGCGTCGTATCCGACTTGGTAGGCCATACCAAGCCCCCACGCGAAGGCGATGACGGCGATCGCGAGGGCGATGCCGGCGACGACGCTCTTGAGCGAAACCGACGGCTCCTCGTACGGGACGTGGTAGAATTCGTACGTCCTCTGTGGGGACGTTTGCGCGCCGGGTTTGGAGGCTGGGCGCGCATTCTTTTTTCTAGGCGGCATCCGACGATGCACGTCCGACTGCCTTGTCATGGGCATCGGCATCACCTTCTCTCACTAGCTTCTCGATCTGAGGGATGATCTCGGTGACCGATCTGTCTCTCGGCGCATGCACGGTGACGTGACATCCGCTTCCGAGATCAATCTCGTAAGTCCCCTTCCTGATCATTCGATCCTCCTTACCTTGATGCTTACCAAATGCAGCAATAGCCCGAGGGACGTCATGGCGCTTGCCGTCGCTCGATCCCTTTGCGGATTCTCGCTGCTATTCTCTTATCAAGGTTCAAAGCGCCAGCAGGCGCATGCGGGGCGGCACCGCTCCTTATCGAGTGGGCTGCGGGCAGGAGCGGCATCAGGCTGAAGGAACGTCACCTTTAGCCGCCCCGCATGCGCCTGCTAGGACGTTTCGCAGGCTTTGACCGCAATACCCGACTCGGTCAGAAAGTCGATGTCGAGCTCGTAGAGCCACCAATTCCCCTCGTCATCGAGCGCAAAGAAGCGCTCTGAGTCGTAGAAGGTGAAGCCCGATCCGTCGAGGAGGTCGAGTGCCTTCTTGAGCGTCCTCGGCTTCTCACGGTCGATGATCAGCTGAGCATCTGATGCGTGCATGTCGACCGCCTCCCTAGCCAGCAGCCGCGACGCTGCGACCGCCCAGCTCGTCGAGGCTAACGCCGTAGTAGTCGGCGATCATCCATGCTGTCTCGTAGCCCATGATGCTGCGGCCTAGCTCGTAGTTCTGCATAGTCGCAGCCGACACGCCGACAGCTTCCGCGACCTCCGCCTGCGTTACGGTGCGACCGAGGTGCGCCGACTTGCTGAGGCGGAGCTTTCTGATGTTCTCCGCAAGCGTCTTGCTGTCAAAAGCCATACCCGTTCTCCTTCCCTAGTTCTCGACCTCGACAACCGCCATCTCGGTTCGCTCGTCATCTGCCCACACCACATGCGCTATGCCGTCGTCGCAGTAGAGGTAGTGTCGTGCGGCGTTGTCGGAGACGAAGTCGATCCCGCACGCCCTCGAAAGGTTCCATGCGGTCTCGAAGGGCGTGAAACCGTAGAGTTCGCGGCGGTCTTCGAGAACCTTTCTAAGCGTTGCGATAGTCACTTTCGGCTCCTTATTTATCAGTAGGTCACCAACTGTTTAATATTTTAGTGACCAAAATAGCAAAGTCAATATTTTTTAGTTACTTATTGAAAATTTTTTGCCTTGGTAATAAAATAATTACTAAAGAAAGGGTTTTGTTTGGAGGAACAATGCCACCGAATGCAACAGAACTCAGGAAGCACATTGGATCGAGCCTTCAGACGCTTAGAAGGCGTGCTGGCTACAAATCAGCCAAAGCTTTCGCTGATTCAATCGGAATCAACTCAAATACATATACGCAGTACGAGCAGGGCGTATCTGGTATGTCATACGAAAGAGCTTGGGAAATCGCCGATGCACTAGGATGCACGTTAGATGAACTAGGTGGACGAATACCTCCATCAGATTCAAGAGGATCGTTTCAAGACCCCATGCAAGGAGACCTTAACCGATATTTCGAATCCATGAACAACGAAGGTCGCAGCGCGTTGGTAGCATCCGCAAGGCTCATGAGCGGATCGCCAGACGTGCGGATCGAAAAAGATAAGCCCGAAGATCATGGAATTTCGACCGCGATGGGAGCGTAGCGATCCCGATTAATGAGGTGACCAGCGGCGGCAACCGCTGGCAACATGAAAAGGTAAAACCATCAGAAAGGACGACTGAGAGGAGCAGACCATGAGACGCAATTTTGCTGTGAAGATATGGGACGGCTTAAGCGACATCCCTAGCCGCATCTCGATCGGCGACGACGGCATGACCGTTAAACGCTTCAAAAACGGCCTGCGCGGCCCCGACGTCGACATCTTTGAAAAACCAGTAGTGTGCGTCAAGAGGGCTCAGGGCAGATGCGGCAAGTGGTTCGATGTCAGACCGAAGGACGAATGGCGGCTCGATATCGTCGACGCGAATGGGAGATTCCTCGCAACGTGTAGATGCAAGAGAGACGCCGACCTCATAGCGGAATGGGCAAGAAGCCGCCGCAAAGCAATCGCAAGATAAGGAAATCCCCGCACATCACAGGGCGGCAACCCTAGCGCGGGGATCAAGGTAAAACCATCCGAAAGGACGGCTGTATGTATTCTAGCATGCCGGCCGATTGGCTGTGCTGCGCGTACCTGCGAAAATCACGCGAGGACGAAGAGCGCGAGAAGCTCGGAAAGGGCGAGACGCTCGCCCGCCACGAGAAGATCGTGCATCGCATGGCAGAGGACAATGGCCACGAGATAGCTGAGATCTACCGCGAGATCGTCAGCGGCGAAACCATCGCAGGCAGACCCGAAATGATCCGCCTGCTCTCAGATATCGCGTCGGGAAAATGGGACGCGGTTTATGTAGTGGAGGCATCACGCCTCGGTCGCGGCGGAGGATCCGATCAGGAGAAGATCGTCAACGCATTTCGGTATACCGAGACATTTCTTATCTCGGAATACAAGATGTATGACCCTTCATCACAATCCGACATGCGTCAACTCAAATCAGAGCTCAGATCAAGCGAGGATGAGCTCGAGAGCATCTCAGCGCGCCTTACGCGTGGAAAATACGAATCAGCACGTGAAGGCAGATGGCAGGCTACTGGAAGAACACCGTACGGCTGGAAAGCTGTACGAATAGACGGCGATTGGCAGCTTAGGCCAGATGAACACCATGATAATCTGCTACGCATATATGATCTTCTCGATCAGGGGGTCGGCATAAGTGCTATAGCCGACTTGTACAATAAAGAGCATGTGCCAACCGCTCGTGGAGGCTACCATTGGACTGCTGCAGCAGTGCGTGCCATCGTCCTCAATCCTGTAAATTGCGGATATATCAGATACGCAACTCATGTGACGAAAAAGGTCTTTGACCCTGAGACTTTTCAAGTTAAAAAGGTGAGAGTAAAAAACACGAATCCTATTGTCGTGAAGGGTCTGCATTACGGCATAGGATGTATCGATGAGGAGAGATTTGACCGTATTACCAAAAACCTCATAGCCAAAGCTAGAACAAGATGGGGGCTTGAAACCCGCAACCCTTTAGCTGGTATCTTAATCTGCGGAAAATGCGGATATACACTTGAGTATCATACATGCAGCGGCGTCCCTCGTTTTGACCACAAACGAAAAAAGGGGATGACAAGAACATGTGACGGATGCAAAAGCGTCAAGGTATCGACTTTAATGGAAGCTGTTGTCGAAGCCCTAAAAAAGACAATAGCCGATATCGAGATAGAAATCTCCGACAACACCGCAATGCGAAAATACGAACAGCACGTCGCATCACTCAAGGAATCTCTCGATCGATGTGAAAGATCAAAAGAGAGAATCCTTGAGGCGTACGAAGCAGGAGTGTATGGCGTCGAAGATCTTAGAAAACGCAAAGAGGTGATCGAAGCGGAGATGATAGCCATACAGGACGAGCTTAAAAAAAGCAAACCACCTTCGTACTCGGAGAGCACTATCGTATCGCTGCATGAGTGCATAGACGCAATACTTGATGACGAAATACCCGCCAGTAGAAAAAACGACTTTTTAAAGTCAGTAATCAAGAAAATCGACTACTACAACGACGGGCGTCGGTACACTACCGAAAGCAATATCAAGCTCGAAATACACCTCAGATGATACTACTGATCATTTTTGTAAGCATCCGTGAATGAACAAAGCGATGCGTCTGCCCGGATAGGCGATGTCGGGATGACCCGGCGCCTTCTTCCAGTCGAGGCGGTAGCCCGGGTATCCGAGCTCGCGCAGCATCCGCCGCACCTTGAGCTCAGGCGAGGTGTCGCGGCGCTTGTTGCTCTGCATCGACTTGCGCACAGCCTCGCTCGTCGGCTGCGGGGCTCCGTTAGCCACGGCGGCGCCTCTCGCCCCGGTGTACGGCAAGCGCGGCATCGAGGATCGCGTCAGCGAGCTCGTCCTTCGTCATGAGCGGCAGCTGGCGCGCACCGCACTCGTCGACGAGGTACGCCTCGTTGACGTCGGCGCCGAACACCTTGCCGCCCGCCACCTCGTTCGCCACGATGAGATCGGCGTGCTTCGAGAAGAGCTTCGTCTGGGCGTGAGCAAGCAGGTCGTCGGTCTCCGCCGCGAAACCCACCACGCATTGGTCGGCGCGCTTCGTCGCCGCGAGCGTCTTGAGAATGTCGACGTTCTCCACGAGCTCGATCGTGGAAAGCTCCGTGTCGTCGAGGCCCTTCTTGAGTTTGCGCTCGAAGCTCTGCGCGGGCCGCACGTCGGCCACCGCCGCCGCGAAGATCGCGATGTCGGCCTGCGGGAACGCCGCAGCCGCCGCTTCGTGCATCGAGGCGGCTGTCTCCACGGGCACGCAGTTCACCCCCGCAGGAGCTTCAAGCGCCACAGGCCCCGACACGAGGTCGACGGCGGCGCCGCGCCGCTGCGCCGCCCGTGCGATCGCGTAGCCCATCTTCCCGCTCGAACGGTTGGAGATGAAGCGCACCGCGTCGATCGGCTCGACGGTGGGGCCCGCCGTCACGAGCACGCGCACGCCCTCCATATCGCCCGTGGCACGCTGCGGGCGCCCATCGAGCGCATCGAGCGCCGCGGCCACGATGGCGTCTACGTCGGCGAGGCGCCCGCGGCCCACATCGCCGCAAGCCAGGTACCCCTCGTCGGCATCGACGATGCGCACGCCGCGCGCCCGCAGCGTCGCGAAGTTCTCCTGCGTCGCCTCCGCCTCGTACATGTGCACGTTCATCGCGGGCGCGATCATGAGCGGCGCCGTCGTGGCGAGCGCCGTGGTGGTCAGCAAGTCATCGGCGATCCCGATCGCGATCTTCGCCGCCACGTTCGCCGTGCACGGCGCGATGAGAAACAGGTCGCACTCCTCGGCGAGCGAGATGTGGTGAATCGGGTCGCCGGGCTCGTCGAACAGTCCCACGGCTACCGGCTCGTGCGCAAGCGCTCGAAACGTCGTGGGATCGACGAAGTGCGTCGCATGTTCGGTCATGACAACCTTCACGCGAGCGCCGCGCTTCTGCAGGCCGCGCAGGATCTCGCAGCTCTTGTACGCGGCGATGCAGCCGGTCACCCCGAGCAGCACGCACGGTTTGTCGTTGCTCATCAGCCTCTCCTCTCGTTCGCCTCATCCGCGGCATCGCAGGCGATACCGAGATGGGGAGCCAGCACGTGCTCGATCACCGCCACGTGCGCGTCGCTGTCGTTCAGGCAGGGAACATAGGTGAACGCGTCCTCGTCGGCGAGTCCCGCGTTCGCCGGCGCGTGCGCCCCACGCGCATGCGGATCGTGCGCGCGCCGCTGCGCGAGGTACTCGTCACGCAGCACGCCGTCGATGTCGTAGAGCGTCTCGAGGCCGTCGGCCGCGAAGTTGGGGCACACGATGAACAGCCGGTCCTCGATCGCCTGCTCGGCCCAGGCGGAAAGCGTCTGGCGCGTGAAGGGCGACAGCCACGTGCGATCGCGGTCGAACTGACTCTGATAGCCGATCGTCCAACGGCGCCGGTCGAGCCCGAGCTCCTCGGCGATCGCAAGGCACGACGCACCGATCTGCAGCTCGTAGGTATCACCCGCCTCGATGTCGGTCAGCGGAATCGAATGGAACGAGAACACGAGGCGATCGGTCGAGTCGGGCTCGAATCCCGCATCGACCACCGAGCGCGCAATGGCCTTGAGGTAGCAGGGATCGTCATGGTAGTTCTCCACGATGTCGATCGCGATGCGCGGCTTCACGCGCTTGGCGGCCTTGCGAACGGCGTCGGTCACCGCGCCCGTCGTCGAGAACGCGCTCTGCGGGTAAAGCGGCAGCACCACCACGCGCGCACAGCCCGCACCCGCCAGCTCGTCAAGCGCGCCCCTGATCGAGGGCTCGCTGTAGCTCATGGCGAAGCGCACCGCTGCGGGAACGCGGCGCTCGTCGAAGTGCGCCGCGAGCTTCTCCGCAAGGCGCCGATGCGCGGCGATGAGCGGCGAGCCCTCGGGCGTCCAGATCGTGCGGTACTTCTCGAGCAGCGCAGCGGGACGGGTCGGCAGAATGCGCCGGTGGAGAATGAGGGACCACGGCAGGCGGGGCATCGGGCGGATGCGCGGGTCCATGAGAAAACGTTCGAGGTAGTTCTTGATCGCGGGAACCGTCAGTTCATCCGGCGATCCCGTGTTGACGAGCAAAACCCCTACCTCAGGCATACACGATCCCTTCGATCGATGGTTTCGGCGAGCGTTCCATGAGCGCGAACACCTCATCACCCGCCTCGGTTATTCCCGTGCTGCGCGGCGCAAGATCCTCGAGCACTGAAGCGAGGTCGCGCGGCAGGCCGTCCGCGAAGTCGAGTTGCTCCCCCGTGATGGGGTGCTCGAACCCGATGCGGAACGAATGGAGGAACTGGCGCGCGAGCCCGAGCTGGGCCTCCTCGCGCCGCGGCGCATGGGCCGTGTACACCGGATCCCCCACGATGGGGTGATGCGTGTACTGCATGTGCACGCGAATCTGATGCGTGCGGCCCGTGAACAGCTTGCACTCGATGAGCGTGTAGCCGTCGTCGTAGCGGTCGTGCTCGAAACGCTCGAGCACGCGAAACGTCGTGATGGCCTCACGTGCCGAGGGAACGTCGCGCACCGCCATGCGCGTGCGCTCGTTGGCGCTGCGCGCAATGGGCGCGTCGATCATGCCCGTATCGTGCGCCATGACACCGTGCACGAGCGCGATGTAGCGACGGTCGACCGCACGCGCGCGGATATCCTCCATGAGCGCGTAGCCCGCCGCGTCGCTCTTCGCCGCAAGCATGAGACCGCTCGTGTCGCGGTCGAGTCGGTGCACGATGCCGAGGCGATCGTCCTCGCCCTGCACGTTGCAGAGGTGCTCCTTGCCGCAGTGGTAAATGAGCGCGTTGACGAGCGTCCCATCGTAATGATCGACCGAGGGATGGCACACGAGCCCCACCTGCTTCGACAGCACGATCACGTCGTCGTCTTCGAAGCGGATGTCGAGGTCGATCGGCTGACCGTCGACGGGAATCTCGGTCGGATCCTCGTCGAGCTCGCAGACGAGCGCCTCACCCGCCGCAACGGCGTGCTTCTTCGCCACCGTTGCTCCGTTGACGAGCACGCGGCCCTCCTCGACGGCACGCGCCGCCGCCGAGCGACTCGCGTAGAGTGCATGCTCGGCGAGCACGGCGTCGAGACGCTTGCCGGCATCCGCGGCGTTGGCCACATGGCACACCGAGCGCGTCAACGCTCATCACCCTCTGAGCGCGCTGCGCGGCGATGCTCAAGGTAAAGACCCACGATGAAGATCACCACACCGCAGGTCACCCCGATATCGGCCACGTTGAACACGGGGAAGTTGATGAACACCGGCTCGATGAAGTCGATCACGTAGCCGAGCGTGAGGCGGTCGAGCGCGTTGCCGAGGCCACCCGCCACTACGAGCGCCCCGCCGAGCACGAGCAGAAACGACGACTCGGGGGCGTAGAAGAACAGGTACGCCACCACCGCCGCGCACACGAGAATCGAAAAGATGCCAAGCACGAGCGTCATGTCGCCGAAAACGCCCCACGCCGCGCCCGTGTTGTGCACGAGCGTGAACTGGAAGATGCCGAGGAAGGGGCCCGCGATCACCTGACCGGGCTCGTAGGCGTTGAACACCCCCTTTGTGATGAGGTCGATCATGAACCACACCACGACAACGAGCACGAACGAGAGCATGTTGCGCCGGCGGACGGCGAAGCCCGCGGCACGATCGCTTCTTTCGCTGGGAGACATCGGGGACCCCGTTCCTCTCATCGACACGTCAGATTAGGCCTCGTCGGCCGCGTAGCCGATCGCGTCGAGCGCGTCGCCGCAGCGCGCGCACACGTCGGGATGGGCCGCGTTGCCGCCGAGCGTGCGGATGTTCCAGCAGCGCGGGCACTTCTCGCCCTGCGCGGGCTCAACCACAGCAGTAGCCTCCTCGGCGTCGGTCGCCTCGAACGCCACGCCCGCCACGATGAAGAGCTCCTCGAACACCGCGGCGTCGAAGCCGTTCAGCACCTCGAGCACCGGCGCCGGCACGCTCACGCGCACGAAGGCCTCCTGGCTCTTGTTGACGACCTTCGCCGTACGCGCGTCCTCGAGCGCCTTGGTAACCACATCGCGCACCGAAAGCACCGTCTCCCACGTGGAAAGCACCTCGACGCACGCTGCCTTGTCGGGCAGCGCGGGCGCAAAGTCGGCGCGAGCAGGCCAGCCGGCGAGCTGCACACTCACGGGACGGCCGTCCTTGCCGCGAATGTCCTCCGGGTAATGCTCCCACACCTCGTCGCAGGTGAACGACAGGATGGGCGACAGCACGCGCACGAGCATCTCGAGAATGTTCATGAGCACCGCCTGCACGGCGCGACGGCGCAGCGAGGCAGGCGCCTCGGAGTAGAGACGGTCCTTCGCGACGTCCATGTACACCGACGACAGATCGTTCACGAAGTCGTAGGCGGTACGGTACACCACGTTGAAGCGGTACGCCTCGTAAGCCTGCTCGATGTCAGCGAGCACCTGAGCCGTGCGCGCCATCATGTAGCGGTCGATCGGCTCGAGGTCGTCCCACGAGAGGTCGGCCATCATGGCGTCGTCGTAGTCGGCGAGGTTGCCGAGCAGGAAGCGGAACGTGTTGCGGAAGCGGCGGTACGCATCGGAGGTGCGCTGGAGGATCTCGTCGGAGATGCTCACATCCTGCGAGTAATCGACGCTCGCCACCCACAGGCGCAGCACGTCGGCGCCCACTTTGTTCACCACGTCGGCGGGATCCACACCGTTGCCGAGCGACTTGGACATCTTGCGGCCCTCGCCGTCGACGGTGAAGCCGCAGTGCATGACCGACTTATACGGCGGTACGCCGTAAGCGCCGATCGAGGTGAGCAGCGACGACTGGAACCAGCCGCGGTGCTGGTCGGAACCTTCGAGGTACATGTCGGCCGGGAAGTGCAGACCCTCGGCGGAGCGATGCTTGCACACGCTCGTGTGCGAGACGCCCGACTCCCACCACACGTCGAGGATGTCCTTCTCGGGCACGAGGTCCATGCTGCCGCAGCGCGTGCACTTGGTGCCGTGGGGCAGGTAGTCCTTCGGGTCGTGGGTGAACCACGCGTCAGCGCCCTCGGTGCGGAACAGCTCGATCACGGCGTCGAACGTCTCAGCCGTGGCGACCGTCTCGCCGCACTTCTTGCACTTGAACACGGGAATGGGCACGCCCCACGAACGCTGGCGCGAGATGCACCAGTCGGGGCGGTCGGCCACCATCGAGCCGATGCGGTTCTTTGCCCACGCGGGAATCCACTCGACCTCGGAGTTGATGGCGCGCAGCGCATCCTCACGCAGAGAGTTCTTGTCCATCGACACGAACCACTGGTCGGTCGCACGGAAGATGACGGGCTCGTGGCAGCGCCAGCAGTGCGGATAGGAGTGGCTGATCTTGCGCTCGGCCACGAGCGTGCCCTGCTCGCGCAGCCAGTCGATGATGACGGGATTCGCCTCGTCGATGTCCATGCCGGCGAAGCGGCCCGCCTCGTCGGTGAAGACGCCGTTGTCGTCGACGGGCATGAGCATGGGAACGTCGAACTCGAGCGCCACGAGGTAGTCGTCTTGGCCGTGGCCCGGAGCGGTGTGCACCGCGCCCGTACCCGTGTCGAGCGTCACATGGTCGCCGTAGATGATCGTGCCCTTGAGGTCCTGACGCACGGGGCAGGTGTAGGTAAGGCCGCAGAGCTTCTTGCCCTTGATCTTCACGGGCTCGCCCGCGGTGTCGGTAACGAAGGCGTAGTCCTCCCAACCGGCGATGCCCGCCACCTCCTCGACGAGGTCGGCGGCCATGATCATGTTGGCGCCGTCGGCGATCACCATCACGTAGTCAGCGTCGGGCGCGAGCGACACAGCGGTGTTGGCCGGCAGCGTCCACGGCGTCGTGGTCCAGATGAGCACGTAGGCGTCGCCCTCGGCGCCCGCCGCCTCGAAGATGCCCGGCATGAGGTCCATCCTGAAGCGCACGAAGATGGACGGCGACACCTCGTCGCCGTACTCGATCTCGGCCTCGGCGAGCGCGGTGTGACAGCGCTTGCACCAGTGGATGGGCTTGCGGCCGCGGTACACCGAGCCCTTGAGGAACATCTCCTTGAAGATCTCCACGTTGCCGGCCTCGTAGTCGGGCGTGAAGGTGAGGTACGGATGCGCCCAGTCGGCGTTCACACCAAGGCGCTTGAAGCCGTCGCGCTGCACGTCGACGAAGCGCTCGGCCCACTCGCGGCAGAGCTTGCGCACCTCGGGCTGGCTCGTCTCGGCCATCTTCTTCGTGCCGAGCTTCTTCTCAACCTCGTGCTCGATGGGCTGACCGTGGCAGTCCCAACCGGGGATGTAGGGGGTGTAGAAGCCGCGCTGCGCATGCGACTTGATGACGAAGTCCTTGAGGATCTTGTTGAACGCGTGGCCGATGTGGATGGGGCCGTTGGCATAGGGCGGGCCGTCGTGGAGAACGAAGGGCTTGCCGTCCTTGTTCTTCTCGAGAACCTTGTGATAGATATCGAGCTCTTCCCACTTCTCGAGACGCTTCGGCTCATTCTGCGGCAAATTGGCGCGCATGGCGAAGTCGGTCCGGGGAAGGTTCATGGTGTCCTTATAGCTGTTAGCCACGAGACATTCCAACCTTTCGTATAAACCGCGTCACAAACCTGATCAGTATATATAAACGCCCTGCCCTTTACCATCGACAGCACGCTAAAACCAGACGAGGGGGCGGGGTTTCGTCCCGTCGCGCCTGACGAAACGAAAACCCGCCCCCTCTTTCGCCTGAGAGCGTCCCGCTGCAGTCGCAGCGTTACTCGTTGTCTTCGCCGCGTTGGGCTTCCTTGGCGAACTGCGAGGTGTACAGATCGGCGTAGAAGCCGCCTGCAGCAAGCAGCTCGTCGTGCGTGCCCTGCTCCACGATGTCACCGTCGCGGATCACGAGGATGAGATCAGCGTTGCGAATGGTGGACAGGCGGTGCGCGATGACGAAGGAGGTGCGTCCTGCCATGAGGTTGTCCATGGCCTTCTGAATGCGCTCCTCGGTGCGCGTGTCCACGCTCGAGGTGGCCTCGTCGAGGATGAGCATGCGGCGGTCGGCCAGAATGGCGCGCGCTATGGTGAGCAGCTGGCGCTGGCCCTCGCTGATGTTGGTGGCGTCCTCGTTGATCTCGGTGTCGTAGCCGTGCGGCAGCGTCGAGATGAAGTGGTGCGCGTAGGCCGCCTTCGCCGCCGCAACCACCTCTTCATCGGTGGCGTCGAGCTTGCCATAGCGGATGTTCTCGCGCACCGTGCCCTTGAACAGCCACGTGTCTTGCAGCACCATGGCGAACATGCTGCGCAGGTCGTTGCGATCGAAGTCGCGCACGTCGTGCCCGCCGATGCGGATGGCGCCGCCGTTCACGTCGTAGAAGCGCATGAGCAGCTTGACCATGGTGGTCTTGCCCGCGCCCGTGGGTCCCACGAGCGCCACGGTTTGCCCCTCGCGTACCGAGGCTGAGAAATCCCTGATCACAGGTTTGTCGGGTGCGTAACCGAAGCTCACGTGGTCGAACTGCACGTCGCAGTTCACCTCGGCGGCGCGCACCTTCGCCTCCTCGGGCTCCACCTCGGGCTCGTCGAGGAACTCGAACACGCGCTCGGCCGATGCCGCCATCATCTGCAGGATGTTCGACACCTGGGTGAGCTGCGTGATGGGCTGCGTGAAGTTGCGCACGTACTGGATGAACGCCTGGATGTCACCCACCGTGATGATGCCCTGCACGGCGAAGAAGCTGCCGAGCACTGCCACCGCCACGTAGCCCGCGTTGCTCACGAAGTTCATCACGGGCTGCATGAGGCCCGAGAGGAACTGCGACTTCCACGCGCTCTCGTAGAGGCGGTCGTTGGTGATCCCGAACTGGCGCACCACGCGCGCCTCCTGACCGAATGCCTTCACGACGGCATGGCCCGAGAACGTTTCCTCAACCTGGCCGTTAATGAGGCCGAGCGTTTCCTGCTGCTGGCGGAAGTAACGCTGAGAGCGCGACACGATCACCTTCACGAGCACCGCCGACACCGGGATGATGAACAGCGTGACGAGCGTCATGAGCGGGTTGATGGTGAGCATCATGATGAGCACGCCCACGATCATCGTGACGCTTGTGACGAGCTGGGTGAGACCTTGGTTGAAGCTCTGGCCGAGCGTGTCGATGTCGTTGGTGATGCGCGAGAGCGTGTCACCCACCGACGTGCGCTCGAAGTACCCCACGGGCATGCGGTCGATCTTCGCGGCGATCTCGCGACGCAGCTGGTAGCATGTGCGCTGGGACACCGAGGTCATCATCCAACCCTGGACGAACGAGCACACGGCGCTCACGCCGTAGAGCGCGAGCGTCGCCACGAGGATGCCCGCCACCGCATCGTAGTTGATGCCGCCCGTGCCGGCGAGCTTCGCGGCGATGCCGTTGAACAGCTCGGTGGTGGCCTGCGAGAGCACCTTCGGCCCCACGATGTTGAACACCGTCGAGCCGATGGCGAACAGGAGCACCACCACGAGCGCCGCTTTGAAGCGGCCCATGAAGGAGATCATGCGGCGCATCGTGCCCTTGAAGTCCTTTGCCTTCGCACCCGCCATCATGGGACCGTGGCCGTGATGGCCGCCGCGACGGGGACGGCGCGGACCCTTCGTCGAGGCGCTCGCCTGCTCCACCGCATACGCCGCCGCCTCGCGGCGCGCCGCGCGTTCTTCGGGCGTGGTGTCGGGCGCGCCGAACGGTACGTGCACGCCTGTTTGCTCGAGCACATCCGTGCGCGTCACGTCAGCTGCGGCGGGATCGCCCGCGCGCGCAGCACGGCGCTGCCAGGCCTGCGCGCCCGCCTTCCTCATCTTCTCGTTGGCGTTCATGCCGCATCACCCCCTTCCAGTTCCTCCGCCGAGAGCTGCGAGTAGGCGATCTCGCGGTACTCCTCGCACGTGCGCATGAGCTCGGCGTGCGTGCCCCCGCCCACCATGCGGCCCTCGTCGAGCACGATGATCTGGTCGGCGTCCATGACGGTGGAGATGCGCTGCGCCACGATGATGCACGTGCGGTCGCCGAGGCTCTCGTTCAGCGCGCGCCGCAGCTGGGAGTCGGTCTTGTAGTCGAGTGCGGAGAAGCTGTCGTCGAATAGCAGCACGCGCGCGTTCGAGGCGATGGCGCGCGCGATGCAGAGGCGCTGGCGCTGGCCGCCCGACACGTTCGTGCCGCCCTGCGCGATGGCGTCCTCGAAGCCGCGTTCCTTCGCCTCGATGAACGGAACGGCTTGCGCGATGCCGGCAGCCGCGCGCACCTGCTCGTCGGGCATGTCCGCATCGGCGTAGGCGATGTTGGAGTCGATGGTGCCCGAGAAGAGGAACGCCTTCTGCGGCACGTAGCCCACGGCTCGGCGTAGCCCGCTCTGGGTGAGCTCGCGCACGTCGATGCCGTCGATCTTCACCGCGCCGGCAGTGACGTCGTAAAACCGCTCGATGAGCTTCACGACGGTGGACTTACCCGATCCGGTGGAACCCACGATGGCGCAGGTTGCACCCGGCTCCACCGTGAAGCTGATGTGCTCGAGCACGGGTTCCATGTCGCCGTCGCCCTCGCCCGCGTAGCCGAAGGACACGTCCTCGAACGCGATGCGCGCCCCGCCCGCCTGCGGAAGCTCGGCGTCGCGCGGATGCGCAGGGTCAGCCACGCTCGGCACCGTGTCGAGCACCTCGTTCACGCGCTGGGCCGCCACGTCAGCACGCGGCAGCATGATGGAGACCATGCCGATGATGAGGAACGACATGATGATGGTCATCGAGTACGAGATGAACGCGATCATGTCGCCCGTCTGGATGACGCCCGTGTCGATGTAGGAGCCGCCCACCCAGATGATGAGCACGCTCACACCGTTCATGATGAGCATCATCGAGGGCATCATGAAGGTCATGACGCGGTTGGTGAACAGCTGCGTGCGCATGAGGGTGCGGTTCGCATCGTCGAAGCGCGCGGCCTCGAACTCCTGGCGGTCGAACGCGCGGATGACCGGCAGACCCGTGAGCATCTCGCGCGCCACGAGGTTCACGCGGTCGATGAGCTTCTGCATGATGCGGAACTTCGGCATCGCGAAGAACATGAGGAAGCCCACCACCACGAACAGGCACACCACCGCGAGCACGATGATCCAGCTCATCGCCGCATTGGTCGTCGACACCATGATGATGCCGCCGATGGCGAGGATGGGCGCGTAGAGCACCATGCGCAGCAGCATGACGGTGACCATCTGGATTTGCTGGATGTCGTTGGTGCCGCGCGTGATGAGCGAGGCGGCCGAGAAGCCCTGGACTTCGCGGTCGGAGAACGCGACAACACGCTCGAACAGACGCCCGCGCAGCATGCGGCCGATCTTGGCGCCCGTGCGCGAGGCGACGTAGCCCACGCCGACCGCCGCAAGCGTGCCGAGCGCGGCGAGACCGAGCATGAGCCCGCCCACCCTGAGCAGGTAGGTCATCTGAATGGCTGACACGTCGTAGCCCACCGCGGCGTACTCGGCCTTCGCGGCTTCGATCGCCTGCTGGCCGATGAGCGCGTCGGCACGGTCGCCGAGCTGCGCCTTGACCGCGTCGAGTTCCGCGGCGATCTGATCTTTGCTCACCGCGCCCGCGTCGTAGGCCGCCTTGAGCTGCGCGAGATCGAAATCCCCCATCGAGTTGCCGTAGTGCACAGCCACGAGCGGCAGCTCGAGGGCCGCATCGAGCGCGTCGATCTGCGCGCGGCCCGCATCATTGAGGTGGTAGAGTCCGTCGTCGCCCGCATCGTAGGAGGCGCGCAGCAGCTCCTCGTCGGCATCGGTCGCCATCATGCAGGCCGCCTCGAAGGTGTCGGCGCTCATGACGTCCGTCGCCGCATGCTCGATGCCCGACTGCTGGATGCCTACGTCCACGATGTTGGACGTGTAGTGCGGCAGCGCCAGGTCGGTGAACGCCTGCACGACAAGCAGCACCACGATGATCACCATGGCGAGCTTGGCGTTTTTGAGATAGCGGATTATACGCACGGCGCCTCACCGCCCTCTGAGCCGTCATCCGCCGCGCGTTCGCCGGCTGCGCATGCGTCATCGCCCGCTGCCGCGCTCGCCTGATCCTGCTTCGTCTCGAAGAACTCGGCCATGCGCTTGATGACGCGCACGAGCGCGCGCACGTCGTCCTCGCCGAGGTAGACGAAAAGCTCCCTCAGATACGCATCGCGCAGCCGCTCCCCCTCCTGGGCAAGGGTGAGCCCCTCCTCGGTCAGCTTGAGCGCGATGCCGCGCGAGTCACCGCCGAGTCGCTCGCGTACCACATAGCCCTTTCGCTCGAGCGACTTGAGCATCTGCGACAGCGCGCTCGGCGTGGTATCGGCCATGTGCGCCACCATACCCGGCCGTACGACGCGCCCGTGGCGGGCGGCGCGCGCAATGGTCATGACGATCGTCGACTCCCCCGACGTGAGATCGCCCAAACGCTCGGGCGGCACGTGGTGCCCCCGGCGAATGCGGCGAAACACATCGTGGAGCTCGCGTTTAAAACCGTCGAACTCCTCGTCTTCCATGCATCCATCCTTTGTTGTTGTCGAAACTGAATTGTTTAGTCGCTAAATTATACAGCTTCGCAAACAAAAGAAGGCGCGCCCCGCATTCTGCACGTGAAACGCACAGCGCGGGGCGCGCAGGAGGCTGAGCACGAGGATGCGTGCCGACAGCCGGCGGCGGCGCCGAAGCTACACGACGAACGGCAGCGCGTACAATCCGATCGCCACGACCACGGCCACTGCGGTAACGGCTGCCCAGATGCGGAACTCGCGATCCATCTTCGCCCGCTCCTCAGGCTCGGGATCGCCCGTCTCCACTGCAGCGAGATCAAGCTGCTCGGGCGCGCCGTACACCTTGCGGCACACCGCGTAGATCACCAGACCCACCACGCACCAGATGACACCCGTCACGAGCGCCTCGGTGGCGAGCTGCGTCATCATCACCAGGTAGATGACGACGCTCACCGGTGCGCCGATGAGCAGGCCGCGCACCTTGAACGGACGCTTGAGATCGGGCATGCGCCGGCGCAGGCCGAAGGCGGCGGCGATGCCGATCACGTAGTAGAACAGATCGCCGAACAGGCTCAGATTCGAGATGTACACGAGCGAGCCCGTCGCAACGAGCACCACGGTGATGGCGCCGAGCACGCAGATCGCCACGTACGGCGTCTGGAACCGCGGGTGCAGCTTGGCGAAGATGCGGGGCATCGAGCCGTCGCGCGCCATGGTGTAGAGGTAGCGCGGAGGCACCGCAATGCTCGCGTTCATGGTGGAGAAGTCGCCTCCGAACGCCACGCCCGCCGCAAGCAGAAGCAACGGCAGACCGAGGATGCCCGCCGACATCATGGCCTCGGCGTAGGGAGCCGACGAGGTCGCCACCGCGCCGAGCCCCTCGGGCGGCACGAGGCCCACGAGAAACCACTGGAAGAGCGCGTTCACCGCGAAGATGATGAACGGCGAGAGCATGAGGGCGCGCGGGATGTTGATGTGCGGATGCTTGATCTCCTCGCCCATCGCGCAGCAGGTTTCAAAGCCCGCGAAGCACCACCAGATCATCGCCACGGCGGCGATGAACCCGCCTGCGCCCATGTTCTCGAGGAACGCCGGCGTCTCGACGAAGTTCGGCAACACCACGTTGGGGATCATCGTGAGGAACCAGATGACCGCCACACCCCAGAAGAAGAACATGAAGCCGTTCTGCAGACGACCCGTGAGCTGCACGCCGCGCACGTTGGTGATGATGAAGCCGATGAGCACGATGCACGCGATCACCGTATCGTCGATCGGCAGCTCGACGCCGAACGCAGCGAACATCGTCTTGAAGTAGTAGCTGAACGCGAGGGCCTCGCCTGCCGTCACCGAGATGAGCGAGATGATGAAGTTCCAACCCGCAAGGAACCCGAAGGGGCGCCCAAGACCGAGCGAGGCGTAGCGGTACGTGCCGCCCGCATACGGCAGCGCCGCGCCCATCTCGCCGTAGAGCAGCGCGGGATACACGCTGATGAGCATCGCGATGAAGGTGGCGAAGATGACGCCCGATCCCATCTCGCCGACGATGTTGCCGCCCGTGGTGAACAGGCCGACGCCGATGACCGTGCCCGCGGTGATGGTGATGGCCTCACGCAAGCCGAACGTGCGGCGCAGCGTCACGCCCTGTTTCGTCTGCTCGCTCATAATCCCCTCTTTCCCCTGTCGTTTGCTGGTTCGATACTTTAGTACAGTGTAGTGTTAAAGCACTTCGGCATTCTAGACGTTCGCATCCGCGAAGACAAGCCGCACGTTTCCGTTCTGTTTCGCCGCGCGGCATCGCAGCCGCCGCATAGCGCCCCGTCGCAACAGTTCAAGCACGCCGTCGGGCGTGCCGTGGCAGGACGATTGGGCTACAATACAGACCGCAAGAACGACGGCACCCGAAGGAGGCCCCATGAATTTCGAGATCGTCACCGATTCGTCGTGCAACCTGGTCGAGGACATGATCGACGAGTTCGGGCTCCACATCTTGCCGCTCACCTTCATGGTGGACGGCGAGCAGTACCAAAGCTACCTCAAGGGCGAGCGCACTGACCTCAAGCAGTTCTACACCATGATGCGCGAGGGCAAGGTGATCACCACGTCGCTGCCGAACCTCGCCGAGTCGGAGGATCTGCTGCGCGGCCTGCTCGACGCGGGGCGCGACGTGCTCTACATCGGTTTCTCAAGCGGCCTCTCGGGCACCTATCAGGCGATCGACCTGCTCCTCAAAGACCTCGCGGCGCAGTACCCCGAGCGCACCGTTCGCTCCGTCGACACGCTCGCCGCATCGGGCGGCCAGGGCCTGCTCGTGTGGTACGCCGCCCAGAAGGCGCGTGCGGGCGCCTCGCTCGAGGAGGTGCACACCTGGCTCGAGGAGAACAAGCTGCACCTCGCACACTGGTTCACCGTTGACGACCTCATGTTTCTCTGGCGCGGCGGGCGCGTGTCGAAGACGAGCGCCTGGGCGGGCACCATCCTCAACATCAAACCCGTCATGCACGTCGACGACGAGGGACATCTCATCCCGCTCGAGAAGGTGCGCGGCCGCAAGAAATCGCTCATCGCGCTCGTCAATCACATGGACGGAAGCGCCATCCGCCCCGTCGAGGACCAGATGGTGTTCATCACGCACGGCGACTGCATCGAGGACGCGGAGTTCGTCGCCGACCTCGTGCGCTCGCGCTTCGGCGTGCGCGACGTGGTGATCAACTACGTCGATCCCGTCATCGGCGCGCACTCGGGCCCGGGCACCATGGCCCTCTTCTTCCTCGCCGACAAGCGCTAACTGCGGCGGTACGCCATGTCGAGCGCACGCACCGGCGCCGCTACCCCCGCTGACAACGCCCCCGCTCCGCTTCAGACGTGGCAGGGTCCCGCCATCCTCCTCGTCGACCTTGACGCGTTCTTCGCATCGGTCGAGCAGCTCGACCATCCCGCTTGGCGCGGCAAACCCGTCATCGTCGGCGGCGACGCCGACAAGCACGGCGTCGTGTCCACCTGCTCCTACGAGGCGCGCGCGTTCGGCGTGCGCAGCGCCATGCCCGCTTCCACCGCGCGGCGCCTCTGTCCTGACGCCATCTGGACGCGCGGCCACTTCGCGCGCTACCGTGCCCTTTCCAACGAGATCATGGCCATCCTACGCGACGAGACGCCGTACGTGCAGCAGGTGTCGATCGACGAGGCGTTCATGGACGTTACCCGCACCGCCGTCAACACCGAGCATCCCGTCCTCATCGCGCGCCGCATCGCGAAGCGCGTCGAAGAGCTCGGCGTGACCTGCTCCATCGGCGTGGGCACGACGAAGTCGGTGGCGAAGATCGCCTCCGACATGGACAAGCCGCGCGGCATCACGGTCGTCTACCCCGGCGGCGAGCGCGCCTTCCTCGACCCTTTGCCTGTACGCACCGTCAGCGGCGTGGGCGCGGCAGCCGAACGCGCGCTCGTCGCCTGCGGCATCCGCACGCTCGGCGATCTCGCCCGGGCCGATGCGGGCATCCTCAAGAAGGTGTTCGGCAAGAACGGCGAGATGATGCGGGGGCGCGCTGCCGGCGAGGACGCCTCGCCCGTGGAAACCGACGACGAGGTGAAGTCGGTGTCGAACGAGGTAACGTTCGCCGAGGACCTCACGACGCGCGAAGAGGTGGAGGCCGCCATCGGCACCATCGCGGCGAAGGTGGGGCGGCGCCTGCGACGCAAAGGGCTCAAGGGCCGCACGCTCTCGCTGCGCGTGCGCTACGACGACCGCACGACGCGTTCTGCGCAGACGCAGCTCGCGCACCCGAGCGACAACGAGATCGCCTTCACGCCCGCGCTGCTGCGCCTCGCCGACGACCTGTGGCGCCCGGGCATGAAGATCCGCCTGCTCGGCGTGGGCATGGCGGGCTTCGAGGAGGAGACCGTCGTGCAGGAGCAGCTGTTCACGATCGACGCCGCACCCGCCGTCAGCGCGCAGACGCGCGATTCCGCCGACGAGGACGACGAGGTCTCCACGAGCGGCTCGGCTCAACGTCGGCGCACCGACGCGCAGAGCGCCTCCCGCCGCAGCGCGCGTCCCGTGCTCGACGAGAAGCGCAGCGGCAGCCTTCTTGCCGCCACCGACGCGCTCAAGGACAAGTTCGGCGAGAGCGCGGTGCGCTTCGGGCGCGAGCTGCGCAACGAGCGGAACACCACGGGATCGAGCTCGAAAAACCCCGCCGACTACAAATAGAGCAGCGGACCTGCCAGCGCGTATGATGCCGGCAGGTCCGCTGCTCTTGTGGGCGCATCCGCACCCAGCGCCCGGCGCAGCCGTGCTGCCGGGCGGGTGCGGATGCAAGTTCGCTAGTTGAACTTGAAAATCTTCTGCGCGAGGTGGTAGCCGCCGAGGCCGATGCGACGACCGAGCTCGCCGGGCAGGTTCGTTCCCACGTTCACGACGTTGGCACGCACGCGGCGGTGCAGCGCGGGATCCTCCTCCTTGAGGTACGCCCAAATGTCGTCGAGTTTCTTGCGGTCTTCCTCGGTGTTGCGCATGCGCAGGAACACCGAGCAGATGCACATCATCATGGACAGATAGTTCTCCATATAGTGGCGCAGGCGCTTCTGGCCGATCGCCATCACGTCGACGGCGTCGATCATCGTGCGCGTCACGCGCAGCTGCTGGTCGATGCGGCTCATCATGACGCTCTCGTTCACCGACTGGTCGGCGCGGCCGATGAAGTAGCGGTACATGTCGACATCGAGGTAGTACATGGTGCGCACGTGTGGCAACGGCTCGTACACGAAGATGTTGTCCACGTAGAAGCAGTGCTCGGGCAGCTTGAGACCCATGTCCGAGAGCAAATCGGTGCGGTAGATCACCGAGTGCATGAGCAGGTACTGCGAGGGATTGAACGCGCCCACCTCGTCCCACGTGAACTCGCGCTCGACGGGGAACACGTTGCGGTAGCGGATGACGGTGCGCGTGTTCTCGTACACCTTCTCGTACACGTAGTTCGCGATGACGAGATCGGTGGGGTCACGCAGCTCCATCTGACGGCGCAGGTAGCGCATCACGGGCACCATCGCGTCGGCGTCGAGCCAGTCGTCAGAATCGACCACCTTGAAATAGCGCGCCGTGGCGTTCGCGAGGCCCGTGTTGACGGCCGAGCCGTGACCGCCGTTCTCCTTGTGGATGGCGCGGACGATGTCGGGGTGGCGTTCCTGCCACGCGTCGGCCTTCGCGGCGGTGTCGTCCTTCGTGGAACCGTCGTCCACGAGCAGGATCTCGATGTCGTCGCCGCAGGCGAGCAGCGACTCGATGCACTTGTCCATGTACTCTGCCGAGTTGTAGCAGGGAACCGCAAACGTGATGGTCTTCATGATGGCGCCTTCGTCCTACTTCTCGATGCCTGCGACGGTTTCCGCGTCGCTTTGCGTGCGACCGGCGATGATCTCCTTCGAGAGATCGAGTGCCAAGCCTACGATCTTGTCCATGTTGTAGTAGCGGTACTCGGCCAGACGCCCAAGCGGGTAGAAGTTCGGCAGCGTCTCGGTGAGCTTGCGGTAGCGCTCGTAGTGCGCGTTGTTCTCATCGTTGATGATTGCGTAGTACGGCGTCTGCGTCGTGGGATCGGTGTAGGCGCGCGGGTACTCTTTCATGATGGTGGTGCGCGGCGCCTTCTGATGCGTGAGGTGCTTGAACTCGGTGATGCGCGTGTAGTCCTCGCTCACCGTGAAGTTCACCGTACCGCACGGGAGCTTGTACTCCTCGTCGTACGTCTCGTACACGAAGTCGAGCGAGCGGTACGGCAGGCGGCCGAAGCGCGCGAGGAACAGCTCGTCAAGCGGGCCGGTATAGACGATCGGACCGGTGAACTCTTTGCCGTGGAGCTTGATGGCGGCAAGGCCCGCGTCCTCCGCCCCGTTCTCGAACACGAGGTCGAACACGCTTTCCGCCTCGGTGTTGAGGCAGACGGTGATGTTGTCGTGGTCGAGCATCTGCTCGAACAGGTCGGTGTAGCCGCGCAGCGGCATGCCCTGGTAGGCGTCCTGGAAGTAGCGGTTGTCACGCGAGATGAACACCGGCACGCGCGCGGTGACCGATGGGTCGACTTCCTCGGGCGTGAGACCCCACTGCTTCTGCGTGTAGTAGAGGAACACGTTGTTGTACACGAAGTCCGCCACCTCGGCGAGCTCGGGGTCCTCCTGGGCGCGCAGCTCGTTGATCGTCACCTTGCGCTCGTCGCCGAACGTCTCGATGAGCTTTTCGATGAGGTGCGCAGCCTTCTCCTCGCCGAACGCGATCTCCATTGAGTTCTTGTTGAACGGCACGGGCAGGTAGGTGCCGTGCCAGTCGGCGAGCACGTGGTGCTGATACCCCATCCAGCCCGCGAAACGGCGCAGGTAGGTGAACACGCGGTTGTCGTTCGTGTGGAAGATGTGCGGGCCGTAGCGGTGCACGAGGATGCCCGCGTCGTCGTACTCGTCGTACATGTTGCCGGCGATGTGGGCGCGCTTCTCGATGATGAGCACGCGCATACCGCCCTTCTCGGCCAGCTCACGCGCCGTAACCGATCCAGCGAAACCGCTTCCGACGACCACCGCGTCGAATTCGTCAATGTCAATGTCCCGATACTCGGCGTATCGCACACCCATGGGGCAAACCTTTCTGCACTCGTCCGAACGCAGCCGCAGCGCGTGGCGCCGCCTGCGCATCGAGGCCCAACCGCAAGCGCGGCGTCGCGTGCGCGGCCTGCGGGGTGCATCCCGCAGACGCATCGCGCAGCGCGGCGCCGACATGTTCTCCCCTATTGTATCGGCGTGCAGGCAGGCGCGCGACCAACACCATATAAAGCGAATAATTCGCCGATCGACGCCCCGCATGTTCGCGCATACCGGGGCGATCGCTATCATGGAACGGAAGCACCGACGGGGGTACCGCGCGCCTGCGCCTCAGCCGCGCCGCCCCGTTTCACCGACAGAAAGGAAGGCCCATGAGCAGCTTCTTGAACGCCATGCTTGAGCGCGCTCGCGCGGACAAGCAGACGATCATCCTCCCCGAGGGAGACGACGAGCGCACGCTCGCCGCGGCGGAGAAGATCCTCGCCGACGACGTGGCGAACCTCATCATCCTCGGCGATGCGGAAGCTATCGAGGGTTCGGGCCACGCGCTCGACGGCGCGCAGATCATCGACCCGCGCCGCTCCGACAAGCGCGCCGAGCTTTCCGAAGCGCTCTACGAGCTGCGCAAGCACAAGGGCATGACGCCCGATCAGGCGCTCGGGCTCATGGACGACGTGCTCTACTTCGGCGTCATGATGGTGAAGCTCGGCTATGCCGACGGCATGGTGGCGGGCGCCTGCCACGCGACGGGCGACGTACTGCGCCCCTGCCTCCAGATCCTCAAGACGGCGCCAGGCGTCAAGCTTGTGAGCTCGTTCTTCGTAATGGTCGTACCCGACTGCGCCTATGGCGAGAACGGCACGTTCATCTTCTCCGATTGCGGGCTCGAGGTGCAGCCCGACGCCGAGCGTCTCGCGCACATCGCCGTGAACTCCGCACGCTCCTGGCGTTCGCTCATGGGCAGCGAGCCCACGGTGGCGCTGCTCTCGCATTCGACGTACGAATCTGCCCGCAACGACGATGCGGCGAAGGTCGTCGAAGCGACGGCGATCGCCCGCGAGCTCGCGCCGGAGCTCGCGCTTGACGGCGAGCTGCAGCTCGACGCCGCCATCGTGCCGAGCGTCGGCGCCTCGAAGGCCCCTGATTCGGCTGTGGCAGGGCAGGCCAACGTGCTCATCTTCCCCGACCTCGACGCCGGCAACATCGGCTACAAGCTCGTGCAGCGCCTCGCGAAGGCCGAAGCATACGGCCCCATCACACAGGGCATCGCTGCGCCGGTGAACGATCTGTCGCGCGGATGCTCGGCCGACGACATCGTCGGCGTGATCGCCATCACGTGCGTGCAGGCTCAGGCGAACAAGGCGTAGGAAGCGGATCGGATTCGCTCCAGATTGCAGTCTCAGCAAAGGAAGCGGCGCCCCTGGATCAGGGGCGCCGCTTCTTGTTTGGTCAGGGTTTGCGGTGCAGACGGCGTCTAGCCGTGGACGATCTCGTAGGTGTCGCGCGCGATCATGTACTCCTCGTTTGTGGGGATGATGATGATCTGCACCTCGGAGTCGTCGGTGGAGATGAGGCGCTCGCCGCCGCGGCCCTTGTTCTTCTCGAGATCGAGCTTGATGCCGAGCGGCTGGAGACCCGAGAAGATCATGCGGCGCATCTTCTCGCAGTTCTCGCCGACGCCAGCGGTGAGCACGATAGCGTCGACACCGCCCATGACGGCGATGTACTGGCCGATGTACTTCTTCACGGAGTTGGAGTACATGTCGTAGGCGAGCTGGGCGCGCTCGTCGCCGCGCTCGGAGGCGTCGCGCACGCTGCGCAGGTCGTTCGAGATGCCGGAGATGCCGAGCAGACCCGACTTCTTGTTCATGAGGTCGTTCACCTCGGCGGCGGAGAGATTCTCGTGCTCCATGATGAAGGGCACGATCGCCGGATCGATCGCACCGCAGCGCGTGCCCATCATGAGGCCGTCGAGCGGCGTGAGGCCCATCGAGGTGTCAACGGCGATGCCGTGGTCGATCGCCGACATAGAGCAGCCGTTGCCGAGGTGGCACGTGATGAGCTTGAGGTCCTCGATCGGCTCGCCGAGGAACACCGCCGCGCGCTCGGAGATGTAGCGGTGCGACGTGCCGTGGGCGCCGTACTTGCGGATGGAGTACTTCTCGTACAGCTCGTACGGAAGCGGATACATGTAGGCCTTCGGGGGAAGCGA
>ERZ1034952.530-NODE-530-length-35150-cov-18.301895_pt1 | contig 35150 bp, 39 predicted proteins | sample MGYA00520625_ERZ1034952 | MGnify/ENA primary metagenome ERZ1034952 (study PRJEB33766, sample SAMN09781773) | gut metagenome | biome: gut microbiome | host: Homo sapiens | place: Madagascar | study: EMG produced TPA metagenomics assembly of the PRJNA485056 data... | reverse complement strand
GTTGTTTGCATAAGAAATACAGATTGTTAAAAACACAACAATATTATATGAGCCCTTTTTTGTCGATGTCGATACAGAAAAGGTTCGAGTGGGCTACGAGGTTTTCCGCTTTACATGTAGGAGCAAATGTGCCTGAGATGGTTGCCACGGGCAGTTGCAACTTCAAGCGCTTTTGTATATCTTCATCCGATATGGAACGGATATACTCAATCTGTTCCTTGTACTGGTCGTTGAAGAGGAAGTCGCGCAGGGAAATTTCCGTGCCGACATTGTCTTCTACGTTTCTATAATAGCTAATCTTTGTGTCAAATATACTTTTCATTGTTATTCAAAATTTAAGTTTGTTGTTGTAGCTTGGCTTAAGGTCTTGTAAATACGGGGCTTAATGCTACAACAAGGGTACAACCATATCGATGTGATTCCATGATGGAGATAAGAGCACCTTGGTTGTAGGGCGGTTGTATGCTTATGCCTTTTATCCACAGGCTATTACTGACATCTACAACTACAACCATCATTGTTCTTCGCGTCGCTCAGGCGCAGGCGGAACCTTTAGTATTTTATTGACATACTGCTGAGAAACGCCGAGAGCTTCGGCAAGGGCATTCTGCGACTTGATTGTGAACTGACGATTGACGGCACGTAGCAAGTCACCGTTGGTCATCGGACGCTGTGTGGCTGCCGAGCCTCGCAACAAAGGATAGATGCGCTCGATATGGATGCGAGTAAAGTAGTTAGCCATGCGGATGGCATGTCCCATTCCTTCAGCCGTGATAACTGGCTCGTTCCAATGGTCGGACAGCAGGTGCGCCATGATAGCCAGGCGCAGTGTATGGATGTTCATCTTCTGTATCATACCGCTGATATAGCAATCTTCCTCTGCATCTGCCCTCATGTCATTGTCATCGGCAAAGTTGGAGTAAAGGCGGTTTGCCTCATGGGACAGCTGGAGGGTTAACGGCTGCATGTCGAATAGTCTGCCAACGATGCCACTCCTGCTCTCACGCATCTTTGGTGTCATAAACTTGCGGTCACATCGCTTTATAAATGGCCCTTTGTCGGGATAGATAAAGAGGAAGCGTTGCGTAAAGCCGGAATCCATCAAAGCATCAGAGCTGAAGGTCTTGCCAAGCAGTTCTGGCTGTATACCGCCGTTGATGCACATGGCAGGATCATCAATCAGTTTGGTTTCCTCGGACTTTCGGTTGATGGCAAAGCCGACATTTGACCAAATGGAAAGCAATTTTGATAACTCAGCCCCAACACCATTTCCTCCTTTAGAGTAACGACCAAGGGAATCGATGAAAGACTTCAGTTCGTCGGCCACAACCCCAATCATATCACCTTGTGCAAGCAGGGCATTACGAGATTCTGGTGAATTGTCGCCGACTATCCGTTGATGGAATACAGGCTGTTCTCCGCTGTAGTTCTTATCTTCACGCTTGCGTTGGTCATAAGCGGCTTTTTCTTCCAGGTACTTGGCAAAGTCGGCTTTGTCGTGCTCGCGTAATGGACGTGTGACCTCTTTCAGAGGCCCAGTCTTGTTACGGCTGGGCTTACCCACCATGCAGAAAAAGTCGCAGGGGTAGTTCGTATAAGAGTTAGTGACGAGCTGTGCTTTCTTCCCAGCTGCGATGCCAGCGGTGAAGATACTGTTGACCACTACGTACTCCAGCGGACATCCGTAGGATTCTGAAACAGTACGGATATACTCCTGTACTGGTTCGGAAAACCACTCAATAGGCAGCACTGGCTCTGCGAAGGTCGATGCTTTTAGGTGCGACGTTTCCTTGGGTTGATCAGGAGGAGTCGGCAAAGACTCCGGAAGTTCAAGAGTTGGTGCTTGTACGGCAGAGAGATTGGGTGGAACCTTGTTAACAGGCTCCACCTTCTCTGCCTCAGAGTTGATGATGGAAAGGAAGTCTGGCTGTCCGTTTCCATCAAATGGCATGATGTGTTCTGACATTACTTACCTCCTTTCTTGTTGCACATACTTTTGTCTTGAGCCAGTTGCAGTGCATGGTCAGCATCTACAATGATTTTGCGTCCAACCTGAGTGATGGCAGCATTAATCTTCCCGCTTTTCTTTATGCGGTTGGCTGTCGGTATTGAGCATCCAAAAATCTTAGCGATACCTCGGATGCCATACTCGTACCTCTTTTTAGATGTCTCAGCGACAGGGGCTGGTACATAGTTCGCCCCTTGAAGAGATGAATTCTGTAGAAACAGGAACTCCTCACCAGTCATCTGCCATAACGGCTTCCTTAATAAATCTTCTAATTGCATAATCTTCTATTTTTTTGCAATTTTGGCTTCCAAGATGAAGTACGAGACTCATCTTTTCTTTGCCATTCATGGCGCAGCTCATACTCTTGCGTCACGTTTTCAAGTGCAAAGTTAGCATGAATACATAAAAGAAAAATCACCAAATATCGATTGATACTCAGTGATTTATACGATTATTTGGATAGCCGTTTGGATAGTTTGGAACTCCCTTTGGATAAAGATTTGGTTTGGATTGCAATTTAGAGTAGTTATTAGGTACATAGGTTAGTATAGAGACAAAAAACAGTGTATCCATATTGCCAAGATACACCGTTTATTGGAATAATACGACAGAGAGAATGATGACTATATTCCCGATGTCGCTTTTCTTATCTGAGTTTTTACTTCATGTAGAATTGCTTCTTTCTGATCGCCTCATTGCTCATCTGGGTTATGAACTGTCTTGGAACCTTTATTACTATAGGATCTAAGCACTCGATAAACTGAAGCCGATAACTTATCAATGTCATCTTCTGGGAAATAGTCATTCTTAAAAGCCGCTGTCAGAATCTTATCAGATATTTCGTCTTTAACAAGTCCTCTTATGGCAATCATACAATAACCAACAATGGTTCTCTCAGGTTTCTTGCCTTTGTGCCGCGCTAATATATCTTCAATAGCATGAATGACACGTTGGTTCGAAGATGCAGGTTTCAGATTCTGGCTCAGTGTCAATCCAGTGGAGTTGTACATGAGGACTTTTTCTTCCATCGTATTTTCTGCTTGCGACTGAGTAGAGGGTGTGCTGTTTTCGCTATTGCCAGAAAGCCCTTGTTGCTCTTTAAGGTAAAAACGAACCCCTTCTATTCGTCCAACATTGATGATGTAGTTCTGGTTGAGTTCATTATTTGAAGATGATTGCATTTCATTTGTTTGTTCAAGATTATCAGCATAAAGGGCAAAATCCACTTTGGCTGATGGATGCTCCTTCTCATATTGCTCACAGAAGTTGTAAGCAGAGATAAATCCATTAGCGTACCAACGGCCTGTGTGCGACAATTGCATCAGTGGCACATTACTCTTTTGCTTGGTCATTGAGTCATAGTATGTCTGTAACTTGTCTCTTGTCTCTTGTTGAATCTGATATTAACACAACAAGTTTTTTGTCTTGGTAGGCCGAAATAAAATGTTGGTAACCAGCTATAGCCTGATGGCTAAAGTCCCGAATTTTACCATTCCATAAAGTATGCAACTTAGGAATAGTGTACTGAAAATACTTTTCTGGCTCTACAATCATATCAGTGGTTTACATTAAATCAAACTTCGACATAGCCCTGGCTTTTGTCTCGTCGGCAACATCAATATAGGGTTTCATGGCCTTATAATCGCTGTGTCCTGTCCATTTCATAATAACATTTGCCGGTATGCCAAGAAGGATGGCATTGCAGATAAAGGTTCTACGACCAGCATGTGTACCCATCAGTTCATATTTGGGATGGGTCTCGTCTATTCGCTGCTGCCCACGATAACATGTAAGGTGTACTGGCGAATCTATGCCAGCCAGTTCACACAACTCTTTCAGGTATTCGTTCATCCTCTGGTTGCTGATGACAGGCAGTGCTTTATCGTTCTTAAACGGTATATCCTTATACTTTTCAAGAATTGAACGACTGTGCTTGTTGAGGTCTATCTTTAGATAGTCGGTTGTCTTGATTGTTGTTATTTCTATGTGGTCATCCTTAATGTCACTTCTACGGAGATTGTAAACATCTGAATACCTCAGACCCGTGAAACAGCAGAAAGAAAACACATCGCGCACACGTTCCAGATATTGCTTGCTTCCTGGAATCTGATAGTCATGTAATTGCTCTTGCTCTTTTCGAGTCAAGAAGATAATCAGCTTTTCTGGGTTCTTCAGCTTTGGCTTGTATGTCTCGAACGCAGCATTTTGATGGAATCCTTTTTTCTTACTCCATCTTAAAAACCATTTCAGGAAACCAAACTGTTTAGAGATAGTACTATTTCTCATCTCTAACTTGTGACCAAGAAAATCCATATAGTCGTTCAGGCCTTCCTCTGTGAAATCGTCAAAGGAAATGTTGGGATTGAAATCGTGAAGATGGTTCCTTTGAGCCGCGAATTTCTCGAAAGTGGCTTTTGTCCAATCATTCAGCTTGCCGTTCTCCTCAGTGAACTCATCGTATATTTCCCAGAAAGTCTTTTGGTGAACGAGTTCTTCACCTTCTGGATCTTCCACTTTAGTTCTTGATGTATATACGTCTTTCAATTGCTCGGTGGTCGGCATCAACTCCTGTAGCTCGAATTCCTTGACAATATCCTGAATCAGCGTATAACTTCGTGTCGGTTCTGCATTTATTTCCGATGCAGGAACTTTCAACTTATTGGTGCAGCCATTCTTTACTCTTTGCTTGGTGGCATCCCACTTAGCAGCATCAATACGATAGGGCATCGTAAACTCAATACGTTGTCCAGAATAATTAACCCTCATCCGGATAGGTACATTCTCGGTTATAGCCACACCGTTCTTCTTTCTCGCTTCAAGGGCAAAGATGATATTTCTCTTGATATTCATATTGTTATGCTATTGAAATCACTTTTGATACCCCAACCGTCTTATATGGTCATTCAAAACCTTAAGTTGCTCAATTAAGTCATTAAACGGAATACTTTTTCCATAAATCATGTGTAATCGCATCTGTTCGTAGTCTGAGCGCCATGCATCTTTCACTGAGTCAGGTGGCAATATTGACAAACTGGATGGGAAAAGCGTATCGTAATTGAATCCACGGAGTCCGATAAAAGTTTTGCGATGCTGTATTACTTGACGATACAGTTGTTCATCATTCAATGCACGTTCTGCAATCGGTGTTTGAAGAATCTGACCTATGTCATACATGTGCCTTGACATTCTTTCAACTCTGATATTATCAGCAGATTTGCTGAATTCTTCATGTAGAAGGAATATCTTCTCCAAGAATGTCCGTTCAGGGAGTACAGCTCTAACACTGAAGGTATTCTTTTCCCAACGTGAATCGGGGAATACCTCATCAATAATAGGATTAAGCGTAACAACCCGTACAGGCTCGCTCATAGATCTACCACTAACTTCGATACGAACCACGTTGCGGATGTAGGGATTGGTCTCGAAGAGTGAAGGGTACTCGACTTCAATTATCTCAGGATCAGTAGTGGTTACGGAGGTGATGTTAACGTGTATTTTGAACATCCCTTCCGTAATTCCTTCTTCGATAAGTGCATCGTGAAGTTCATACTGCAACTTGTCTCTAACGAAACTACAAGCAGCGCGTCTCAGTTTGTCGCTGATTTGTGTCTTTGAGAGATTTCCTCCAAATCCCAGATATTCACGATCGATGCCAATATCAATGTCTTCTGAGATTCTGTCTATCAGTTTCCAGCATTTACTCAGTGATGTGCCTCCCTTGAAGGTTGTGTGTTCGGCACTCGGAAGTTTGTATAGTGCAGCAAGTACCTGACATATCCACCAGTCTTTTTCAGCCAGGTTGACGTTGATACCCGTCTGAGCTGAAGCTTGCGTAAAGACTATTCTTTGCTGTTCTTGCGATAATTCTATAAATTTCATAGTGCTATTAGCTCCTTTCTCACCCATGCTGGTGCAAGTTTAATATCTTCATTATAATCTCCTTCTGCCACATTATTAATATGCTCTTTCAGAATCCGTTTCTGCTCATCGGTTATCTTACCTTCTCCAATCGCTCTCATTGCAGAAACAATACGCATCATCAAGTCAGAGCGGAAACTCAGGGCTTTCAATTCCGAGGTATGCTTGAACATGATGCCATGTCCTTTGCCGACACTTATTCTTCGAGGCGAGCCATCAGTAAGATATACGGCGTTTGCTGGAACTTGTGTACTCAGTCCAAGACTATTGAGAGCGTAGTCTCCTGTGGGAACAATACGTGAGTGGTCACGCTTTGCTATAGCCTGGGCAATATCGTCCAAGCTTGGCAATAGCATACCAAGGCCAAGCTCTTTGTCGAACTTAGGCTTGTAATATATCCCGTGGGCCAGTCTAACGATAACATTACGTTCACATAGTCTGATTAGTGACTTCTTGATGGCCTCTGGCGTACCAAGCTCGGCATAGTCTGTGGAAAAGACTATTTTCCCTTCCGGTTCCGAAGCGATGGCTGTCTCAATTCTTTTTGCTGTACTATCAACCATACTAATTTGTATTTTGGCACAAAATTATAATAAAATTGGGACGAAACAATGCTTTTGCACCAAAAAGTTATCCATTTTAATGCTTATTTAACGTATAAGAGGCTAAAAGTCCTGTTTTCTGCGCAAAAAACAAGACTAATGAACATGAATCAATGCAGAATAGTCGTTTGAATACCAAAATCTGAGAATACTAAGATTTCATTTTTCTGGGTGTAACTTCAAAATCTACACCCAATTTTACACCCAAAAATAGCAATACGGAAAGATATTTTGTGATATTCTGATTTTTGATGATTTTTGCAAATGGATGATATACAGACATTTGGGTATTTTATGATATTCTAAGAAACCATAAGTTTGAGAGCCTCTCTCCGAAAAGTCCTGTAAGTCGAAAGATTTACAGGACTTTTATTTAATGGTCTATTTTCTTAAAAATACCCAAATATAGGCTTACCCGATAAACATTGTGGAATATTGATTACAACCAGTTAGGGAAGCCTTTACCTTTATCTTTTATTATGTTGTACACGGATAGCACACACGAATTTTTGAGCCATAAACGAACGTTGTGGGGAAAATCCGATTGGGAGAAAACTTGTGATGATGGAGGAAAGTTCTTTGGTTGGTAATTATGTATCAAAATATACTTTTAGTTTATTTCAAGGCATTTTTTCTAACTCGTTTCTTGCAAGGAAGAATAAAAATATCTATCTTTGCAGTTGAATATTTAGCTTTGCAATAAACTATGAGTGTATTATACGGAACAAAAATAAACCAACTGCTTGCCAATACCGCACCGACAGGGCTGTTATTTGCTGACTGTCTGAAGAAGAAAGGCTATTCAGTCCAACTGCAAAAGAAATACAGAGACTCTGGATGGCTGACAGCTATATGCAAAGGTGTGATGTGTCGCACTGGTGCCCGTTTGAATGCTTATGATGCCATAGCGTCATATAACAAACAGATGGGTGGCACCCTCAGAGTGGCTGCAATGTCTGCCTTGGAATATACGGGGTTCAACCATTATGTACCAATGGGAAAGTCTGTTCTGATGGTGGCAGCACCAACGTTCAAGACACCATTATGGATGCAAAGTGATGTCTATGACGCTACCTTCCGGGTGTTTCACACAAATGCCTTCTCGTATACAGAGACAATAGAAAGAGTTACGGACAGTGGCACGTTATATGTTTCTTCTCCAGAACAAGCGTTCTTGGAGTGTCTAATCTTGGCTCCAAAGTCATACAGCTACATGGATCTGTACTATGTTATGGAGCAACTGACCACCCTACGTTCTGATGTTGTACAGCACTTGTTGGAAACTTTGGACAACAACAGAGTAAAGAGGATGTTTCTGTATATGGCTGAAAAGGCAGGTCATTTTTGGTTCGAAGAACTGCATCCCGAAAAGATAGATGTCGGGACTGGGAAAATCCAAGCTGCTACCAATGGTACATTTAATCGTAAATATAACATGACTATTCCAAAAGATTTAGAAGAATATGAGGGATAAGTACAAGAAGCAGGTCGCATTATTGATAAGAATTATACCGTCTGTATATCGTATCAAGGAATTTGCCGTGCATGGTGGAACAGCCATTAATCTGTTCCATAAGAATTTGCCACGGTATTCAGTGGATATAGACCTTACCTATATTCCCATTCAAGATAGGACTACAAGTTTATGTACTATCAATGAAAGACTGCTTGAAGTCAAGAGGAACGTGGAAAGAACGATACCAGGCATTGTGGTCGTTCCCAAACCGAATGTATGGAAACTCCTATGCACATTAGGAGATGCAACCGTCAAGATAGAAGTGAATGGTACGAAACGAGGCATCATTGGTGATACAGTGGATATGTCATTGTGTGCCAAAGCCAAGGATGAATTCAATATGGGCTGTAAGGCTCGAACAGTGTCTTTCACCCAATTATATGGCGGAAAAATCACTGCAGCTTTGAGTAGACAGCATCCTCGTGACCTGTTTGACTGTAAGTATATGGACATTAGCTCTTTTGAGGATGTTAAAGATGGCTTTATGCTGTGCCTCTTAGGAAGTGACAAACCTATCATCGAGTCATTGCAACCCAATGAGATAGACCAAACGGATGCTTTGGAGAAACAGTTTGAGGGTATGTCAGACATAGCCTTTAGTTACGAGGACTATAAGCAGGCAAGATTGCAGTTGGTCAAATTGGTTCAAGAAGGCATGACCAAGGCAGACAAGGATTTCCTGCTTTCTTTTGAGGAAGGCTGCCCTGATTGGAGTCTGTGTAGTGCTGGCAATTTGTCCAAATATCCTTCTGTCCAATGGAAATTGCTCAATATCAGAAATCTGAAGGAGCATAACATTCAAAAATATGAGCAGGGAATTAAAAAGTTGAAAGACTTCTTATTCTCCAAATAGATAGAGTTATCCCCAAGGAAGCCTTGTAGCTTACTTGGGGATTTTTCACTTTTTGTTGAACTCCAGTATCTCGGCAATCATGTTCTTAACTTCCTTGTTTACCTTCAAGAAATTGGCATACAAGATTCGTTCTCTGGCTTCAATATTTGACGGATAATTTACAAATTGTCAACCATCCTCTCCGTTGGTGAGCATACGAGATAATATTACCTAACCTTTTGACCTTTGCCATTGATGACAACACCTCTACATTCTGAGTCCTCACAAAGGTAGAGGTCGTAGGCTATTGCTTTGATGCTACTATATATAGGAGGTGTTATAATCTTACCTTCTGGAGACATCAGACCGTATCAATCATATTCTGTTTCGTACTGTTTGCAGTGAGCAACTGCATATATAGGAGATGGCATAGAATTCACTTGTCACGTTGCCTTCATCGTCATAGTTCTTTGTTGACTCGTAACGCAACTCGTTGGTCTCGTATGTCAACTGCTCCACATTGTAGATATAGAAGTCATTGATGAGCTTGCCATGCAAGGTATATCTGCGAATGATATGGCCGGGGGTAATCTCGGTAATCATATCATCCATTATACTGTATTTAGCTTCGGTGAATGAGAAAACAGTACCCATAGAAGCGTTCAGCACACTTTGCTTTTTGCCCTGAGTGACAATCAGAAAGTATCGACAGGCTCTATTGCATCATACTTGGCAGTCAACACCCAGTTTCCCTGCTTGTCAATCAAACCTACAGTGTTGAGGTCGCTATTTGCAATAACACAATGATTGTTGTGAAACACATAGCCGTCATACTCTGGATTGTATGGAGTCTTGAGGTCTATGGCTACTTTTCCTTTCGCATCGATGAACTTCAGCCATCCATTATCATCGACACAAGCCAGACCGTCGGAAAATATCCACGCATGGGCATACTGAGGTTTGATAGCTACCTCACCAGTCAGAAGGCTTAGATAACCACGTTTGTCTCCATTCTTGTAGCAAGCCAGCGTGTCCCCACCCAACGGCTTGAATAGCCAGTCAATATCTGTAACGGTTTTCTTGCCGTCAGCGTTTCTGACATAGCCTGGGTTGTCATACAAATGGAAGTAGGTGATTCCTCTAGAGAGTTTCGTGGTATCATAAACACATTCTTTAGCTCTGTACTTCAAAGGAAGTTCCTCATAGAACGCATGACAGACACTATACACCACGGCAGAGGTCAACATCACCATAATGACAGCAAAGGACGAACCGACAACACGGCGTATGAACTTGCCATACTTGGAGTCGTCCTTCATGCCTAATATTGTCGTAAACCAGTTGGCTATACCGGCAAGGATGGCTGTGAATCCGTGCCAAAACAATACGAAAGCTCGTTTCATGGATGTCGATTTCATTTGTTTTCCTCCTCATCAAAGGCTTCATCAGCCATGTTTGCATATAGGTTGCGGCGCTCTGATTCTGAAGCAGGAACCGCACAACAACCTTTCATCTCAGTTGTTTTCCACTTTGATAGACGACCGAAGAGATTCATACGGGTGCTACTGTCTTTCTGCATCGAAGCACGTGTACCCTCATTGCTGTAGTCAAAGTTTCGGGCATTGCGGATAGACATTGACATGGCCACCTCTACAGAGTCTTGGTTGGCTCCCATATAAGTAAATGTCCATCCCTCGCCACGCAGCCGTTCCACAAGTTCCTTAATGGTCTTGCCGTTATACTCGCGAGAGGCATTCTCCATACCATCCGTGATAATGGTAACGACCACCATAGTATCCTTTATGTCCTGTACATGCTTGTGCATACCAGTTAGCGTCATGCCCATAGCGTCATAGAGTGGGGTTGTACAACATGGCTGGAAATCCTCTATATTCAGAGGCTTGGCTTCTGCCACAGGAGTTTTGTCATAAAAATGCTTTGTCTCACAACTACAGAATGTCACCAATGACACGAAATGATCTTGAGTGTCGGCAAACTTCTCTTGCGCCTTTTTTATGCCAGCCAAGGTTTCGTTGAAGCCTTCAACAGCGGCTTGACGTATACACTCCATCGAACCGCTACGGTCGAGGATGATTACATTGAAGACCTTGGTCTTCTGGATTTCATTCTTTACTTCCATTTCTTCCATATATTATTGTTGTTAATCAAACGAACGCATAGTCTTGATGAAGGTCAATCGTACCATGCCAAGAATCTCTATCGCCTTGTCAAGGCAGGTCTTCAAGCTTTCTTCACCATTGTAATAGAATTCACAACTTGCCGAGACATTCTTTAAAGTCTGGTCTATATAAACCTTGGCGAGCTTGATTTCACGCGTTATCTTGTTGCAGGCTGCGAGGACTTTTGTCTCTTCCCCTTCGTCAACCTCATACATTTGGGGGAATACGACAACAAGATAGTCTTCATCATCTGAATTTGCTCCCATCACATAGAACGTCTTCATCTGATAGCGGACAAATATGTCACCGTCATCATCAATCTGAGGTTTGAACCCCAGAGACTGTAGTACTGAGACTACCATTTCATGTCTTGTCATAATACTTGTTGTTTAGTCGTTGTTATCGTTATCGGAATCTTCATCACTCTCGCCATTATCAATCTTTTCAATAGAGTCGCGGGCGAACATCAGAGCAGCGGCAAGGTGAAGGATCATATGACGAATCACCTCCTCCAGGTCTTCGTTGCCAAGAAGGTCACGTTCGTAGAATAGCCAGAGCCCCTTGCCAATGGTGTATGCCTTGACATATTTGAGGGTGGAGTTGATTTTCTCTTTCAGTGCATCATAGTTTTCTTTGTTGTCTTCCTCCAGATCGTAAATGCCTGGAACAGAGATGTTGAGAAAATCCTCATCATCTTCGTTGTACATATAGAGAAAGTTGATACCCTCATAATAAAAGTGATAACCCAACGATTCGTTGTCTTCCAAGTTAAAGCCCAAGTTTTCAAAGGCTGCCAAAATCTTTTCTTTCATCTGATTTAATTTTTATGGTTATTACTATTGTTATCTAAAGCCTATGGTTACAGGTTTGAGTCCTTTGTCCTTTGGGGAGAACTCGCTCCTCACACGCTCATATTCCCGAAGTGACTTGATGCTAACAGAAGGACTTCTTGTCGCTATGATTTCTTCCAATACTTCTTGCGTGATACCTTGTTTCTTGCCGTCAGGGCTCTTGATGGTCTCGTTGAACTTCTTGCGAGCTGCCGACTTGACGATGTAGCTGATGTCAGAGCAGTTGTAGCCGTTGGTCAATTCAGAAAGATGGGTTGTGTCAATATCGCCTTCTGTGGGGAGTTTCGACAGTTCCAAGGCAAACAGGCTCTTGCGTGCTTCCATGTCAGGCATGTCGATATACACCATTTCATCTATACGTCCTGTTCTCAGCACCGCCTTGTCTATGCGCTCAGGATGATTGGTAGCTGCGAGGACATAAACACCTTTGTCGGAGGCATTGTTGAGCATGCACAGAAACTCATTAACCTCGCTGTCATAATGTTGGTTGCCTTCCTCACCCGAACGTCGTGGCACCATAGCATCAAACTCATCAAAGAAGAGCAAGGTAGGAGCGTTCTTCTCTGCTTCCTTGAAAACCTCGCCAATCTTCTGCTGGGTTCCGTGAACCAAAGTGCAAGCCAAGTCATCGGGAACGATCTTCATGAAATTGATGCCTACCTCCTCTGCCATCTTCTCCGCAAAGAAGGTTTTTCCACATCCTGCCGGACCGTAAAATAGCATGGACGGAGGCTTGATGCCATAGACTTCGGCACATTCACGATTTTGGAGTACGTTGATGAACCCTTCCGTCACTCTCTGCTTCAACTCATTCATGCCGGCAACATCACCGAAACCATTGCCTTTCTTCTTTAGTGGAGTGGGGTTCTGCTCTACTGCTTCTTTGGCAACCTTTCTGACCTGCTTTTCTGCTGTGTCGGAAGGTTTCTGTCCGCAGATGCGGCACAACCAGTCTTTTTCTGTTTCTGTCGTATTCATGTACATTCCTCCTCGTTTCGTTAGTTGTACTTCTATAAAGAAAGATGGGTAGAACAAGCATCTTCTATCATCATTTTTTTGTTTGACTGAAAAAATCCCTTTCATCATCGTATGATAGCCATCATAGTCTGATGAAAGGGACTGAAAAAATTTTGTTGTCCTTCAATCTTTACACCTTGTGAGTCGGTGGATTATCCCTCCACTGTTCTATTATCCGCTTGCACCCTTCCACAATATGTGAGGCTACGCTTCGATATATAGCATCAGTCTGATAGTGCGGATCCATAACTGCGGTATCTGTACCAAATGCCAGTTTGTCGAACATGACAATCCTGTCCCAATTCGTATAGTCAAGCACTCTGGTAATGGCATTACGGTGTTCCGCATCAAAGATAACAATGCAGTCTGCCTCCTGCAACTTCTCATGCGTGATAGGTGTAGTCATTCCTTTAAGGTCATAATCCAGTTCGCTGGCAATTCGTACCATATTAGCGTCACGAGGGTTTTCTCCCCAGTCCAATGTGCCACGAGAGAACACTTCAATATTGTCCATCCCCTCTTGTTCGAGCATCGATTTGAGTACACACTCAGCAAATGGACTTCTGCAAGCATTGCCTGTACAGACAAAGCAAATGGTATATTTCTGTTCCATGATTAATCTTGTTATGAGGTTATTACTTTTTGTTGTTTCTCTTGCTTTGCTCGTTGATGACTTGCTTTCTTCGCTTAAATTCCTCAATGGGCATTGGCTCCTTGCCATCTCTTTCCATGAGCTTATCATAGAAGGCATTAAGCACTCGCAATATCTTTGAGGTGCCGTGGCGCTTTCCTTCTGGTAGCCTTGCAGGGTCGGCGGCTCCTTTCCCTTATCTGCGCCATAGAACACCCAATAGGTGCTGAGAGCGATGTCTGTACGGTGCAGCCCCATGGCACAAGCGATATAGAAACCGCATCGGTCGATGCGCCCACAAAAATCAGGAAACAACGACACCATACTCTCAACGACATCGGCACGGTTGTCAACAGGGTAGTAGAAATACTCTATGCGGTACTCTTCACAAAGGTTTTGCATACGTTGGTTCATGCCGTCATTGCGAAGGTCAATGATGGTATGAACACCTGCGTCCTTGATAACAGGCCAGGCATAGCCCTGACTGCGTGATGACATTGTCTTTCCCCTTACACCTCCGTATGCAGGATGTATGTCGGGAATATTGAGTGCAAGTATTCCGTTGATATTCATAGTATTTTTGATAGTTCTGTGTTTATTTTTCATATCCCGACACCCTAATCTATGTCGGGTAAGACTTCTATTTATTCCTATCCGTCAACCATTCTATCAGTTGGTTCACCTCCTTGCTCAGTATACCAAAAGTTGCAGGAAGTTTGTGGGGACGAATGACAACCATACCGATGGTGTATTTGGGATTATCGGCAGGGAAACATCCAACAAACGTAAATTCATCAGAAGTTCTTTTGGTATCATCACTTTGCCGTATGTTGTACATACCTGCCAGTTTTACACCTTCAGGAGCAAGTCGATGTTGTATTCCATTTTTCTCTGAGCATAAGCTCCTATGTTACAGAGTATTAGCATGAATAGTAATAATGTTCTAACTGTTTGTTTTATTGTTTTCATTCCGTCTCTACATCTTTAGGTTGTACAATCAGTTCCAATCGCTTGATATCGTCTTCTGTCAGTTGGACATTCCCTCCATTTCTGTAATAGTCGAGCACTCTTTCTGCGCCATATCGGTCCAACACAGCATGTTCTTCTGCTTTCATGTAGTATTCTACAGCAAGTTGCTTGTTTGATTTGCCATTATCGTCAGGTTCATAATAGAGGTCGCCAAGAATCAGATAGGCGAGAGGTACACGATGAGCAATTATGCCAAGCTTTGTTGCATCTGCTCTCAGTCTGCCTTTCCAATCAGGTATGGTTAACAGCAGTTCAGCCAATGAACAACCTTGTTCAGCCGCATCCTTAACCATGTTCATTCCTGATATGGTGTCACCTTTATCTATAGTTATAATTCCAAGAAGAGTTTTAGCTTCTGGAGAGTCATTACTGCATAGCACATGTTCCACGCTGTCTGTCCCTTCTTGAATATACGACTTATAGCCATCCATCAATAAAAATAGAGTTTTGTATTCATGTCCATCAGGCAAGCCGTAGATATAGTCATCCATGCGATTGATTGCTCCACGCCACTCAGCCATGTGAGCCATAGTAATCATACCAAAGAAATCCTTCTTTACCCCAATACCATCTCTATAGCAAGCTGCCAGTTTCAAATATGCCGAACCATCGCCCCAGCGAGCTTGATAGAGCAATGACTTGATTGAGTCTTGCGGAGTAACAGTCATGCCCTTCTGCTCTGTCAACTTCTGTGAAGACAAAGTCTCTTCCATCACCTGTTGCTCTGAGCAACTTGCAAGAAGCAACATCGTTATTATATATAAGCACAAATTCTTCATAAAATTCCATTATTTATATTGATGATTGACAACATGACAATCCTTTTCCGTTCAACACTTCCCCGCTCATGCTGCCATTCTTGCAGAGATACAAGTCGTAGCCGATAGCGATGATATCGCTGTAATTAGGATTCGTCAGTACCTTTCCATCGGGCGACATCAATCCATACCATCCGCTGGCAGCCTCATAGCGCTTGCATCGTGCCGTTTTGTGTACGGGTGAAGGATTAAGGTCTTCTGTATCTCCAATCAACTTGCCCTTGTCTTCGCCATTGTTTGTTTTGAGATAGCGCAATTCATCTGTCTCATAAATCATGTTTTCCACACTGCTTATCAAGAAGGTATCCACTATATTACCCTGCAAGTCATACTTGCGAAGAGTGTGGTCAGCCATCTCTGCAGATATACCATTGCCAGAGACCCAGAGAACAGCATCGATGAATGGCAATACGACAGTCATGTTCTTTGATATAACACATTGCTTGCCTCCCTTGCTGGCAATCCAGAACGTATCGACAGGCTGAATGCGGTCATAATCAGCCTTCATCACCCAATTGCCATGCTTGTCAATCATGCCGAACTTGTCACGACGGTTACTGTGCAGTACACAATGGCCGTTGTGGAACACATAGCCCTCCGCTCCTGCGATATATGGAATCTTAGGGTCGATAGCTACATTGCCATTAGCATCAATGAACTTGATCCAACCATTGTCGTCAACAGAAGCCAGTCCGTCAGAGAAAACCCAAGCATGTTTGTATTGCGGTTTTATAGCCAATTCACCCGTAAGCATGTTGAAGTAGCCGCGTGCGTCACCGTTGCTGTAGCACACTAACGAATCATCGCCCAGTGGCTTGGCAATCCAATGGATATCCTTTATCGTCTTCTTACCGTCGCGAGTCTCCACATAACCGTCCGTTTGATATTCCTGACTGTAATAAGTGGCATTACGAGAAAGATACTGTCCTACGTAGCCAGAACTGTTATAATAACTGTTAGCCAGGTATCTGTAATAAATATGGTTTATACAACTGGACAACGCAGAGCCAGCAAGCAGCAGCATAATGAGTGCAAAGCTTCCTCCCACCACACGGCGTATGAACTTGCCATACTTCGATTCGTCTTTCATGCCCAGTATCACCGTAAACCAATTGGCTGTAGCGGCAATAATGCCAGTCAGCCCTTTCCAAAATAAGATAATCGCTCTTTTCATAATTTCTGTTTGTTTGAATGTCTTATTATTATGCTACACCTCTTGGTCAATCACCTCTATATAGCTTGTGCTTTCTGGGAACCACTTGTCAAGCAATTCATCTGTCTTCCGTTCAATCTCCGAAGTGATGTTCTTGCAGACCTTTTGGTAAGCAACAGAAAGCGAGAACGCTTCGTCTATCCATCCGATGACGGGAAGACGTTTGGCTGAAATCAAGTCGATAGGGAAAACGAGATATGAGATTGTTGACAATATCATCAGTTTGTCTTTCTTTGGCGTGTCTTTAGCTGTCATAACGAAATAAAGCAACAGCACCGGGCGAGCACTAATGCGTCCTACCTTCATAGCATGCTCATGCAACTTCTCTTTCAAAACGGCAGTGTCTATAATACTTGTTTTGTTCATTTCTTCAATGTTTAAGTGGTTATACATGTTTATTGTTATAGAGTAAGTGAAGGGTTTCAAACTATCACCCCAAAAATAAAAACTTGCAAATCTCATTGTAGAGATTTGCAAGTTTTTTATTTTGTAGCAAGTTGTTCTTTGTTATTCTGCGTCTAAGTCATTTCTTTAGCCAACCGTTAATAGTGCCGTTATTGATGCTGTTAATGTAAAACCGGCTATTCGTTCAATATTGCCTTTATACGTTCTACATCAGCTTTTCGCTCTTCTGGTATCACCCCCAAACGTTCGAATTCTGCGAAGTCATCAATAAAGCTATTCCTGAATTCATCTTTATATTCCAAATACAATTTCTCCGCTTCTTCAAAACGTCCTTGGAACAGGAGTGCAGCAGCAAGGTTTGTATATGCCATATGATTTGTTGAATCCACCTTAATTGCTTCTAACGAGCATTGTTCACCCTCTTTGAACTTGCCTAAAAGGATAGCTAAAAATGATTGGCAATTTAAATTCTCAAAATAAACTTTTTTACAATTGTCTGTATCTTTTTCATATAAGTCTTTAAGAAGAGGCAGTAACTCCGCATTATAGCTATAAACTTTTGTATAGTCTTTTTCATTATTGTAATAAACGACAAGAAACGACAAGTTTGTAAGATATAGTTCTTTGAAAATTTCTTCTTTTATAAATTCCTTGCAGTATTTTAATGAAAGTTCAAATTGTTTAACAGCATCATTTTGTTCATTGTTTATTATCATTATTGTACCTAACCAATAATAATTTAAAGCTAAGACTTTTTGATATTCTTGAGGATTGTTTTCGTACAATTGCTCGTATATTGATATTGCTTTTTTATACGTTTTTTCGCTTTCTTTGAATTGCTTAGTTTCATAATACACAAATGCCAAGTCGTTATATGACGACACCAAACCCGGCTCATACACTTTCGGATTTTCCTTTACCAATCGTTCTTGTATCTCTATTGCCGCCTTATACATCTTTTCGCTTTCATCGTAGCATTGTATTTTTTTGTACAGAAGAGCCAAGTTGTTATATACCAAAGCCAAGTCTGGTTCATATGCCTTCGGATTTTCCTTTACCAATCGTTCTTGTATCTCCATTGCCGCCTTATACATCTTTTCACTTTCGTCGAAGCGTTGTATTTCATTGTACATATTAGCTAACTTGTAGTATAAACCAGCCAAGTTTGGCTCATTTGCCTTCGGATTTTCCTTTGCCAATCGTTCACGTATATCTATTGCTGCCTTATACATCTTTTCACTTTCATCGTAGCGTTGTATTTCATTGTATAGACTAGCTAACTTGTAGTATAAACCAGCCAGGTCTGGCTCATACACCTTAGGATTTTCCTTTACCAATCGTTCTTTTATCTCTATTGCCGCCTTATACATCTTTTCACTTTCGTCGAAGCGTTGTATTTCATTATACAGATTAGCTAAGTTGTTGTATGAAACAGCCAAGTCTGGCTCATACACCTTTGGATTTTCCTTTACCAATCGTTCTTGTATCTCCATTGCCGCCTTATACATCTTTTCACTTTCGTCGAAGCGTTGTATTTCATCGTACAGATTCGCAAAGTTGTTGTATGAAACAGCCAAGTCTGGTTCATATGCCTTCGGGTTTTCCTTTACCAATCGTTCACGTATCTCTATTGCCGCCTTATGCATCTTTTCACTTTCCTCGTGGCGTTGTATTTTTTTGTACAGAATAGCTAAGTTGTTGTATGAACCAGCCAAGTCTGGTTCATATGCCTTCGGATTTTCCTTTACCAATCGTTCACGTATCTCTTTTGCTGCCTTATGCATCTTTTCACTTTCGTCAAAGCGTTGTATTTTATTGTACAGAAGAGCTAAGTTGTTGTATGACTTAGCCAAGGCCGGCTCATATGCTTTCGGATTATCCTTTACCAATCGTTCACGTATCTCTTTTGCCGCCTTAAACATCTTTTCACTTTCCTCGTGGCGTTGTATTTCCTTGTACAGATTAGCTAAGTTGTTGTATGAACCAGCCAAGTCTGGTTCATATGCTTTCGGATTTTCCTTTGCCAATCGTTCACGTATCTCTATTGCCGCCTTATACATATTTTCACTTTCGTCAAAGCGTTGAATTTCATTGTACAGAACAGCTAAGTTGTTGTATGACACAGCCAAGTCTGGCTCATATGCCTTCGGATTTTCCTTTACCAATCGTTTTTGTATCTCAATTGCCGCCTTACACAACATTTCGCTCTCGTTTAAGCGTTGAATTTCATTGTACAGAATAGCTAAATTGTTATATACCAAAGCCAAGCCTGGCTCATATGCCTTCGGATTTTCCTTCACCAATCGTTCTTTTATCTCTATTGCCGCCTTATACATCTTTTCACTTTCGTCAAAGCGTTTAATTTTATAGTACAGACTTGCTAAGTTGTTGTATGAATCAGCCAAGCCTGATTCGTTTGCTTTCGAATCTTCCTTTGCCAATTGCTTACATATCGTTATAGCTGCTTTATACATATCTTCACTTTCCTTAAACCGTTGGGTATCGTCATACAGAACAGCTAAATTGTTATACAAATTAGATATTCGTATATTTTTGTTCGAATTGCTTTCTTGTTCTATTTTTTTTAATATCTTGATATAATATTCTTCAGCTTCCTTGAAATATTTTTGTTTATGAAGAAAGTTTGCACAGTCAAAAACATTTTCGAAATTACAAGTATCTACATCAGCCAAGTTTTTAACGTAAACGGCAGCGGAATCGTACTGCATATTTTGGATGGCAATGTCGTACTTGCCTCTCCAAAACATACATGCCGTTTCTATTTTGTTTTTACGTATCTCTTTTTCTTTCGCAAGCATCGACTCTTTCTCTTCTATATCGCGATTAAGAGTCTTTATATCGGTCATTTCCTTGTTGATGTCAATGGTGTTGAGCAGCGAATCAGCTTTTTCCAATTCTCCAGTTTCGATGTATGAACACAATTCGGCTTTACGATTGTTCATCGTCGCATAGTCGAGGTTGACATACTCTTCCACCATTTTGTCTATCAGTTCGTTGCGCTTTAGGTATTGGTTGTCCAAGTTGCCCAACTGTTCTTTAAGAGAGCGTATTTGAGTTTCGAGTTCATCCGAATTCTTTTTTTTATCTGACAACGCTTTCTCTAAAGTCGTTATCTTTTTCTGCAACTTCCTTGTTTTGGCATTGTAGCTTTTAGTGATTCGTTCTTCTATTACTTTTGAGATGCGCGCTTCGTTTTGTATACGCTCTTCTCTCGATTGCATAACAATCTCAACGGCTATTTTTCCTACATTATATGCAGGTGCCAATGGTGACAACAAGGTGTAGCCTTTCAATGTAACACTGCTAATACAGAACTGCGTCTTGCCACCACCAATATTAAAATTAAAAGTGCCGTTGGGTGCAGTAACTTTTGATCCGTTAAGTCCTTTGACAAACACTCTCGCTCCCTTCAATGGCGAGCCGGTACGATTGTAGGACGTGCCTTGCGAACGCACGTATCCGTTCTGGATTTGTGCAGATGCGGTGATGCACGACATCAACAATGCGAATAATACAGATAATGTCTTCTTCATATAATGTTTAGTTTTTATTTTGTGAAAACAGCATCAGAGTCTCCACATTTGGCGTCTTTAATTGTGTCAACCAGCGACACTTCTGATGATGTCAAGTTATATACAGTGCTTTGTTTCTCAATAGGAATAATGGCATCTACAACGCCTTGAGCATTGCTCGTAGCCTCTACCCCAGCGATATCTATGGTTTTGCCTGCAACGGGCATCACTTGAGAATCATACATTGTGAAACGCACATGTCCGAACGCATTGATGTCACGAGAAATGCTTAAAGCGATGTTTTTGCTTAGTAAGAGAGTTGTATCTGTGGTACACCAATCCTCACACCTGAACTGTACCCTTACTTCCTTTCCAATCATACTGGCAGGAATATTGGTGAAAGTAGCTGTGCTGCAAAGTTTGTTCAACGTGTCTGTTTTCTTTTCGTTGTCGAGCATCAGCGTGACTACTGCATTATGCAGAGGTGGCAGATTCTTATTATGAGCACTGGTTTCTTTCAGCGAAACCTCAACATCCACAGGTCTGTTTGTTAGCCATGTTCCGATCAGGGCAGCCAATACTGCCGCCATGCCAATAAACCAAAAAGCAATTCTCTGCCGCAGCATACGTCGGTGGCGCTGCCAGATACTGTCGAACTCCACTCCCAACAGTTTCGTGACTATCTGCACATACGCTCTCTCTCGGTTCAGCCAAGGCCACCGGTATACCTTCTCGTGTATGTTGGCGCCAAGTATCTCAGGAATGCCAAGCTGTTTGACTTTCGGGTTGAAGCATTCTGCAGACCTGTCGCCACTGTTCGGCTCACCGTCTATTATAAAGAAATGAATGTTCTTGGTACGTCCTAATTGATGGAAGAACTCTATCTCAAGTCCGACATAATACGATTGGGCTGAATTAGGCGAGCATATCACAATCAGATTTTTTGACTGTCGCAATCTATTCTTCAGTTCTTCCGTCAAACCACCAGGTTGGATGTCGTATGGGGCAAAGAATATCGGATTAAGAGGTTTGCGTTTCCATCCGTGTTTGCTGCAGAGAGTAGCAGGCATACTATAACTTTCCAGTTTTTTGTGTATGCGTTTACCCCATTTCGTATCATGTGTGCTATATGATATGAATGCAAAATATTTGAACTGTTGTTCCATATATACTTAAAGCTAATCAGTTTTTGTAGTTGGCAATATACAAAAAAAACTTAATGGTTTACCAATTCTGCGATGTGATTTTTGCCTATTTTCCTTAACTTGTTGAAGAACAAGAGGAATAATACGAGGAAAACGGAGCTTAACGATTCGTCTATATTCATTGAGAACAGTATGCCGTCGTATATTCCGTGTGCTAAAATTGGACCAGCCAGTATTAATGCGCATGTGCGCCTGTTGCGTACGATTCGGAAATGCCACAACGAATAATAATAGCCCATAATGACAGCCGTGAGGAAATGACCTGGCACAGCAAACATGGCTCTTGCTATGCCGACACTAATCCACGACTCGTAGTTATCGAACAGATAAAGTACGTTCTCAAAACCAGCAAAGCCCATACCTATACATACAGCGTACACGATACCGTCAAAGTGTTCGTCAAAGTACGGATTGTTTCTCAACAACAACCACAACATAACAAACTTTGCCAGTTCTTCTGGAATTGCTGCCATAAGGAAGGCGTCTGTAAAAGCGCCTGATATTGTTGAAGACAGCTCTTGACCGAATCCGGTAAGCATTCCAAACGGCATGACTACGGCAAGTGTAAGCAGTGCTGAGGCTACTCCATAAAGGAAAGCCTTTATCAGTAACCTCGTCGGTTCGGGTTGATTACTGTCCTTACGGCAAATGTACCACATCAAAACAGCTGCTGGTGCAAGGGCAGCAAGTGTCACATAGAAAATTTGCATAAATAGATTGTTTTATTAGAATTTGGTTGTTCAAATGAATGATTGTATATATCTGTGATTACCGCTTCGTGGGAATGATGTTACCATAGCGCGGTAATAATGTAACCGAGGTGTGGTAACAATGTTACCGAAGTGCGGTAATAAAGTTACCGCGCTTCGATTGCTGTACATTAGAAAGCATCCAAAAGGATAAATGTTGCCCAATGCTTTGCTTCGGTATATCCTTTGCTTCTCAGTTCCTGCTGGGCTTTTATCAATGCTTTGCGTTTGCTTTCTCCAGCCATAAGGTTTCGATAGAAACATATCATCAGTTCGGCTGTCGAGTTGTCGTACACATTCTTAAGACTCATCAGCAAGGTGTGTACACCGGCATTCTTGAAGCCACGCTGCAGACCTATCACGCCGTCTGTGCCCATCTTTCCGAGTCCGGTCTCACACGCAGAAAGAGCAACAAGGTCGCATTCTCTTAGATTCATCTTTGCTACTTCTGCTGCTGTCACCACTCCGGTTGAGTCGAGGTTGGCACCAGCAAACGCCAACATGCTGTACGACATCGCTTCTGCATCCGAGGTATTTTTCTTGTCTGTAATGTATGCGCCATGGGTAGCAACATGAAGAATGTTAATCTTCGTGTCAGACAACCTCAAGAAAGCCTTCTTGCTTGCTTCTCTATCCATGAGCGGTTTAACAGACTTTATTTTTCCGCTTTTTAGAATTTGTTCTATTTCCACAACCTCCTTTTTGGTATTTGCGAGGTCTGCAAATTCGCCATGTTGACCATTGCTTCGCATGGCAGAAATTGCTTGCTTGGTTGAACGCGACATTGTTGCATCTTCGTTGTAATTTATGTCGCCAAAGAGTATGGCGTTGGTCGTAGCTACCTTCTTATGACTGTAGCAGAGTTCTTTTGTTGTCGAAAGTCTATACACTTCCATTTGTTCTGACAAAGGTTTGCCTTCGTACGAGAGATATTCAATGGCAATGAGGTTGAAAACGCCGTCTGCCGAGAAGAACAATCGTTGCTTACCATTAAGATACGGCTTCAGTTTGTTCCAGACTGTGCTATTTGCGGCATCGAACAGACGCTCGTTGTTTTGCATAGACTTTGCTTCGGCAAGGGTGCAGACAGTCAGGGCTATCGGCTGGCTCATCTCTGATGTGAGCACCAATGCCTTGATGACATTCTCGTCGTCAAAAGCGCTGGTGCCGACAACGGCAAATTCTACGGCAACATCCTTGGGTGAGAGTTTCTGCTGCACATCCTTCCAATCGTATGATATGTAATTGGTGAAGTCGGCAAATTCTGAACAACCCTTATAAAGCTGCAAGAGCAAAGCCTGGTTCTTCTGGGTCAGCTTTAGTATTTTTGCCATGTCGTCATCACTCCCGGCATTCTTGCGCAGATGCTGTATCTGCGTCTCGTTCTCCTTGGTCTCCTCGTATAGAGCTTTCATCTTCTTGTCGCCTTTTTGCTGGAGCACTTTCTCAAACTCAATTGCCGAATTCAACAATATACCCTTAGCCAAGAGTTCTGCATCGTATGCTACGGCTGCAAAATCAGCTTGTAGCGAGGCGTCTTCTGCCGGAATCATTATTAGCAAGTCCAACATTTCTTTTATGTTTTGTTGCTCTTCTTGCCAGGTTAGCATACGTTCTTTTTCGCTTTGCATACGAAACTCGTCTCTAATAGCATCCCTCACAGCCTCAACGTATTGCCGGTAGTAGGCCACGGCATCTACATAATCTTCTTTCATTGCATAGCAGCCGGCGATAGTTGCAAGTGAGCGGGCAAAGGTCAGTTTGCCGAGATACTGTCGAGTCATTTGCAGGTTAGCCTTCTCGTCTGTAATGATGTTGTCGAGCTTTCGGTTTCTTGGCTTTAGCATTTCCTCATCATTGTATTCCACTTCTTCTGTTCTGCCAGCATAGAAATAACAAAGCTTTAGAGAAGAAGCGGCGTCAGTATATTCCTGCGACATGCCCTTTGTCTCGAACAGTCGCATAGCAGCCTTGTGGTGTTCTATAGAGGAGTCGTACTCTTTGTTGAATTTCTCTGCCTTGGCAAGACGTAGTACAGCCCTTGGATATTCTTCGCTGTCGGGTTCGTATTGTTCATAGTAAGCCACAGCTTCTTTGTAAGCCTTAACAGCCATGTTGAATTTGTTCAAAGCAGAAAGTGCGTTACCAATACCTTTATTACATTCGGCAATCTTTCTTAACGCAGAGCTTTGCTGTGAATCGCCCTTGTTGTCTTCTGTAGAAGTTTTAGACTTGTAGAAATCAATAACTTCATTGAAGTTGTCGATTGCTTGCTGGTATTGTTTGCCGATATGGTAATATAGAGCTGCCATATAGAGCTGGGAAGCATAAGTTTTGTTCATTCCCTGCGTTTTTAGTATCAGCTTTGCCGATTGTGTGCCATATTCACCAGCAGCAGCCATATCGTTGGCGTTAGCCAGGAATTTCGCATACGCCTGATACGCTTCCGCTTTTAGACTGTCGTCCATCTTCATTGATAACACGCGCAAGAAACACTCTTTTGCTTTAACCGAGTTGCCTTTCGTTACATAATAATTAGCCCTTGCCAGCATACATTTCGGCTCGTTGCACTCCTTTTTCAATTCATGCTGATTGTGGTCTTCTGTCAAAGTCATCAAGCGCATAAGATTCTCTTTGTCGTTACGGTCGCTGTAGATCATGGCAAGCCATTCAAGAAGACTCTCGTACATCTTGCTGTACTTCTCAACGCTTGGCAGAGCCAATTCCCAATATTTCACAGCTCCGTCAATATTATTGCTTAGATAATAGAAACGTCCCATGTTGAGGGCATAGAGTCCGTAATTCTTATGTGGCTTTCCAAGCTTTGCCTTCAACTTGTCGCAAAGAGCCATTGTTCGCTCTTGATATTTCACAGCTGTCGCGTTGTCGTTTTCCAACGCGAAGGACAAGGCATAGTTGTTGAGCGATGTAATATAGTCTTCGTTTACTTCCCCGAATAGTTGTTTGCGCATATCCAAAGCTTTCTTGGTATATGAGCGACCTTCAGCAATCTTTCCTTCGTTCACACATTGCTTGCCTTTGTCGTGAAGGGCTTGCGCTTCGGAAGCCGATTGGGCGTTGGCAGTCAGGCAGAAAGAGAATGCCAGTATTGATAATAAGATTCTGTACATAGTTTTTGGAGATTGTTATTTAGTTTTTAGTTGTTAATCACTACAAAGCTTATATCTTTCTTGCTACAGTTGATTACTTCCAACTCTACGATGTTCATACAGTTGTTAGGCAATATAAAAGATGTTTTCCTATTAGGTTTACCGCGTTTGACATCTTCGGTGTCATCATATCGCTTGTTAAGTCCCTTCTTGTTTGTGACACGAATTTTCATTGTTACTCGTCCTCCTGCTTCAGCGACAACCGCAATATCCTGCCTGTTTTTAGACGTGAATGTACATTTTACGCTTTTCCCGGCTTTGGCAAGAAAATTCTTTGTGCGTATAGAGCCGTCGGCAGTTTGTCCTCTTTGACTTATGTTCTCGTTGATGGTGTCAGCCTTTGAATAGGCGTCTTCACCGCTAACCAACATATTGGCAAACTCGTCATCGAATACCATGTGACCTTTGAGCGAGCCTTGTTCGTTCTTGCAACGTAAGTTGGAGAAGTCGCGTGTGTTGCAATTCTTAAGCCGTTCAGCTGCTTGTTTTATCATTGCAGTATCATTGTTCTCGACAGCATCGCGCATTGCTATACAGGCTTCATAAGCCTTTTGGATTGGTGACTCCTCTGTTTCATTCTGTGCAAACAGACATGTTGATGCAAGAACTAGTACAAGAATTAAAAATATTCTGTTCATGTTGATTAGTATTTATAGGTCTATTCTTCTGTTCTTATTATCAACCTGAAGCCAATAGTAGGGCTTTTCTCGTCCGTGTCAAATCCTTTTGTAGATGTGGCAGTAACTTGGTTTGCCGGAGATTTAAAGTCGCCTCCACATAATGTCCATTTCATTGATCCGCTTACGGGTGTCCCGAATGTACTATTGCACATTTCGCTTACATTACCACTCATATCGTAGAGGTCTAACATGTTTGGCACTTTACCTTGTTGGCCGTCAGACGGATGCACTTTATCACCGGAGTTGTTGGCATACCAAGCAACTTTTTCAATATCGTTGCTACCGGCGAATCTTGTTGTTTCATTATACTTGCCTCCTTGGGCTGCATATTGCCATTCGTCTACAGAAGGCAAATCGAAACCGCCGATATTTGTCATGTTGCGCAAGCTGTCAAGCAGAGTCATACACACCTCACCATACGAGATTTCTGTCATCGGAAGAAACTTGTGCTCGTCTTTGTATTCACCGCCAAGCAGACCGTACCATTCACCAACCGAAAATTCAAATTTACTCACCCATAACGAATCGTCTTTAACACATACCATATTCTTCAGGATGTAGTCAACGGTGTTCAGCTGTTGGTGGGACAGGTGGGGGCTGAGTACCAATCCGAAGTCCTTATATTTCCGTTCGAGTTCGGTTCGTTGTTCTTCCAGAACAGCCCTGTCTTGCTCGCGAGACTCTTTTTGTGACAAGTGTTGCCTGTAGAGAAGACATGAAATCATTACCATAACAACAATGAGTGTTGAGACGCCAATACACAGTCTCCTGATAAATCGGTTACGTTCGTCAATCTTATGTAAGGTGATTTTTGCTGCATTTAAGTCTTCATCCTTCTGAAAGTTGGCGGAACGCTTTCCAAAAACCGGTTCCAGTCGGTTGCTGATCATCAAGTCAACGGTAACTCCCAATGCTTGGCCGAAATCGATTTCTGAATTCTGGATATCTGTAATGCTACTGATAGCTTCGGGTATCGCTTCATGTATACCGTCAAACGCTTTGTCGGGGTTAACTGGTACGATTTTCTTCTGATGCTCTATTGCATATAGAATCTCTTCTCTTACCCAATCATTTTCATTTTTACAGCGGTCGAGCGAGTCCTTCGACAATACAAGCATGAACACGGGAGCAGCCTTGATAGCAGCCTTGATTCTTTTTCCAAAGACACCATCCTTCGATTCGTCGTAGTCGAGAAACACTCTGTATCCTCGTTGTAAAAGCATCAGTTGAAGGATGCGGGCATATTGTGCTCCGCCATCCCTTCTATAACAGATGAAGACATCGTATGTATTTTCCATATACAAGATATGTGTTTTTTATAGACACTCTTCAATATTAGTATGCGTAAAAAACATGCAAAGTTTTTCACTTCATGTACTGGCTGTCTCGTGTAATCTTGAAACCCAATTTCAATATAAGCTTAATAGTTTCAATAGATGTGTTGCGGTCGTATTCCTTCTCTTCCTCTGATAGCTCTTCATACGGCACAAGGCAAGGATGTTTCTTCTTTTCATCATTACGCTCCTTGCCATACGTCCAACCTTGCGAGATGCGAGTGGCAGCCCATACCTCATGTACATTCTTTGACATCTCTTCTACCAACGGTTTTAGGCCCTCAGGCAAGTCTACACTCTTTGTGTCTACCGGATTCGGCTTATACTTCATCATCATTTTCTATCTTTTAATACGTTCAACTTATATATAACGAGATGTCAAGATAGTTATATCTATCAAAAAAACTACTTATTCACCACATACATCAAACTTGTAATGAGTTTTTTGCTTGATTTTACTGGATTCTTAAAGTCAATTTGGTCTATGTCTGAGATATCGAGACGGATACTCTTCGCATAAGGTTCATCGTCAAGCGCAAGTGGAAGGATTGGCTTATTCATATTTACTGCGTAGCCTATTTCACGGATAACGTTAATGGATGAGTTGGAGTTTACAGAACTTATGAAGATAACTGCTTTTGACACCTCTATTGCATCAACAATAAGCTCTTTATAATTACTGCTGCTAAATATCCCCTCCTTGTCAATCCAATACTCTATGCAATTCTCTTTCAAGAAATCGCAAAGATAGTCAGCCACTTCATGATCTTTTCTAGAATAACTGATAAAAACCTGATGCTTCATGGTGCTACGAGTAGGCAGGACAATGTCTTTGTTTATTGTCATGACATCATGCGCCGTGTCTTCGTTAGCTTTCTTTTTCTTGTATTCCACCAATGCCGCCTTTGCTGCAAGACTCTCAAAAAGCGTAATGTAATCTGCTTCAGAATATAGGTTGTATAAGTCGTATAGATATAGCTTTACATTTAGCGTCTTGTTAGTACATGCCAGATTGTGTGCTATAGTAATGGACATTTGTTCAATCACCTTTTTAATAGGAATACGTGCTGCGCCTGCACCTATGGCAGGGAATGCAATGGATGTTAGGTCCATAGCCAACATCAGCTTGAAACACTTGTCAACAGCATGTTGAAGAAGATAATTCAAGACGTCTTCTTCTGTTACTTGACGGGCCAACATCTGTAATCTTCGTTTTTTGTCTATTGTGATGCAATGGTATACATACTTCTGCCTTTCCATTTTACCTGCGGTAGTTACAACTATATCGCCAAGTGGAACAGGACACATTTTCTGCGCATCCTTGATAACAATGTCACCGCCTGCTTGAAGAATGGCTCTCGAAACGCCACCACCCATTGTAATATAACAGTCGTCCGAACTAACAATTACCTCTGCCTTTGTGTCAAGAATGTTGCCAAACTTCACAGTAAGTGTGGAGTTGTTGAATATATATTGTCTTGATTCCATTATATCTGGTTGTTTTTAATTTTACACTTCTTCAAAATTATATATTGATTTCATGGATACCTCTTTCTAATTTAAGCCCTAATTTAAGTGCTTACCATTTATTTCAACATATATTAATTGAAATATAATTAGTCTGCCGCAGATAGTAGTATTTGTGGCATCGCTAACATCAAGAAGTAATCATATTTCATATTACCTGGATGAACTCTGCGAAGATTTCTGCAAGAACAGAGGTCAATATGTCTTGGATTATCTTCATCTTTTTTCAGTTTCGAGATTCTTTTGTTTCTTTCTGCACCAAAACAACTTTCAATATTATACCAATCCTCTGATGATAAAGGTTTGAAATCCAATATAAGCTTCTCTACATTCCATCGTGCATGTTCACAACAAGTTAAAGCATTGATGTTTTCTTTTTTGCAAAGTTGTTTCATTATGTTATCAAAGTCATTTTGAAGACATTCTAATACAGATATATTTTTTGTGTCAACAATAGCTTTTAGTTTAGACTCGAAACAGTCAGCACAAAATATTGAGGATAACTGATTTTTAATATTTATCTTATTATACTTTCCATCTTTGTTTGGCTTCGCTGAATTATTCCATTTCTCGCGTATTACTTCAAGTTTCAGTCTATAGCAGAACATATTGAGTGCAGTTGAATAACGCTCAATATTGGCGTTGTCTGTTGCTGGAAGATTGTCTATTTCGGCACCGATCGTATAAACCATATTGACGAGCATTCCTTTTGTGACATCAAAACACTCTTGAACATTAATAGAATCCTTTATGTTTTCTATTTTTATTATTTGAAGAAATACGCCATCAGATTCCGTGTAAGAGTCGATTGTTTTTTTCGAAAATTCAAACTCTATGTCTAAAGGTAGCGACTCGTCTTGTATTGTAGACTTCTTATCATTATCAACAAATGAAATTTTGCAATGCTTTAGCAAGTTGCCCAAGTATCTGTATGCTTTAATCTTATTTAATGCATCTAAAGGATTATTCGTACAAACAGTAATGATTGTCCTATTTGCCCCTGTTTCTTCGTTGAAGTTTGGATAATGTGCTATCAAGCAAATTTGCCGGATTATTGCCAACATCAAGTTGTCAATACTGTTTATGACGACATGAACATGAGTAGAAGAGGAGGGTTCAATTCCTTCTCGATCTAATGGAGGCAATGCATCCAAAACATATTGACGTGCATAGTACCAATCCTTTCGTTCTGAATCGTTAATGTCCAAACGTTTTAGAATATCTTCATTGTATCTTTCCATCATTATCAAGATTTCTTCTATAATTAGCCTTCTTTTCTACGATAGTAATGTTGCTATTGCTTGCATCATATCCGGAAGTGCTTTGATAAAGTTGCAGATTAAACCAAGCTAGTGCTTCAATAATATGTTCTATGATTTGAGATTGTTGCCATTCAAATGGTGCGAGACTGCTATCTGTTATGAACGCATATATCTGCAACGGCATACCTTCTGGCACCTGTTCCAGCCATCTAACAATAAGTCTGGGTTCATGAGAGACATGTTCATGATGCATAAGCCAATGGTAAATATAGCGTCGGTATAGTTCTATATTCAAATCACCAACTTTTGCCTGTTGTGAAACGAATTGTTCAAGAAAATCTCGTTTGTGCACAGGAAGAGTTTTTAATATTCTTTGAATCTTCGCTAATTCATCTTCTTTTACGGAATGAATCCATCCTGTGTCAATGATAAATGTTTTCAACATTTGACGCCCGTGAGTCTTGCCCTCCATCATCTTCTGGTTATTCTTAAAATGACCGGAATGAAGAATGTAAGTAGGAAAGGCAGAAGTCGTGGTATCCCAATTCTCTAAAGTTACAGTTGTCAACGATATGCCCTTTACCTTACCATTAATGCCTTGTGATGGAACCTCTATCCAATCACCGATCTTCAAAAGATTGTTCGCACGTAAATAGAAGAAAGCGACCACGCTCTTAATCGTATCTTGAAAAATCCAACCTAATACTGCGCCCAATACTGTTATAATAACGTATGACGGATCATCTTTATTTATATTTAAAACTTTCAAAAATACAACTATCCAGACCCCAAACGATGTTAGGAGAATTATCTGACTCCATGTGATTCTTGATTCCTCCTTGCGAAGAGTGTAAATCGGTGTAAGCGTTCTTACAATATGCCAAACAATCATCACGGCTACGGTTGTCGCTACAAGGTACAGATAGGTTCTACCTTTAGCATAGAAAACTATTCCGCATAATATGCCAACGGCAATAAGTATATGCAATAAAGCTCTAACTTTAGATAATATAAACGCCCCTAGTATCTCGAGATACCATTTGCGTGAAGACATCCAGTTGTTGGATAGTGAATTATGGTTGTTCATAGACTAACAAATTGCATTATTTGTTGTTTGCAGTACACTTTATTAATTCTTTTACTTTCTCGTCGTTTTTCAACAAATCAATCAAATTGAGTTTTATTCCATTTTTTTTCTTTAAATACATAGCTATTAATATTGTCAAACAAATAATAAATACTATCAATACTATTGAAAAACAAACTATTTTTACAATTTCAATACTTTCTTGTGTAATAATGTGTCTTTTACAATCGGAACACATTATCATATTTGTATAGTTAATCATCTTTATTTAAATTGAAAGTTATACATTCAAAGTTTAAATGATAAATATTATTATTGAGCTATAGTTAAGTAATCGTTTAGTGGTTAGCTTTATATAACTCCATAAAAGATTTAATTCTATAGCAATATTCATCATCTAACATTTCTAAAATATCATCTTTTTTACCATTAAAATCTTTATGTAGTTGTGTTTGAAAATTTTCATATGCTACAGTTATTTCTGCTTTACTAATGAACTTTTCCTTTGAGTTTGATGATACTGCAGAATAAAAGAAATCTCGAACAATTTTAATTAGTCTATCAACTTCATTTTTATGACATAAGGGATCATTTCCTGAAAAATCAGAAAAAGCAGGATGTAAATTATACCTCTCGTTAGTAAGAACAAGAAAGTTTTTTTTCCTGTCCTTGCAACAAAAATATCTAGAACCAAAATCAAGTCCCATTTCAAATGGCATATTCATTCGATACCATTCGTTTTTCTTAGACGCTTTACATCGTGAAATATCATGAATGCCATAGCTTGTATCATTTATTAGCTTCTTAATTTTATCTAGTCTTGTATATCCCGCATCTTGTATCATTGATGCCAATTGGGGTTCAAATCCACAATATAGAACAGCGAACATCAAGGCTTGTTTCATAGGAACATACTCGATGTCATAAGGGCAATTAATAAAAACTTTAATATTTTCGTCCATTAGAATCTATTATATAATCAACCATTCCTGTTTTATTGTGTACAACAACATCGAAACCTTTCATTTGTAAAGGTTTAACAAATTCTACAGCTTGTTTTTGAGTTGAAAGAATTTTTCTTGCACGTAATGAAGGATCGACCCTTACTGCCCATGAAGAAGTACCAGAAGGTGTAATATGAACAGATTTAGGAATGATTAATTCCTTTTTGTTTGTGCTATTTTTATAGATTTCAATCTTTTTTTTATACATATATTATTTCTTCTTTATCTCAAATCCCAACTTCTTCACCAACTTCAGCGTCTGCATCGCCATTTCCCTGTCATAGAGCTTCTCGCTTTCGGGCAGATTGCAGTAAGGCACCATGTCGGGAGTTTCCTTCTTTTGGTCGTTGCGCTCAGGTCCGTATGTCCAGCCTTGGTCGGTGCGGGCTTTTGCCCATATCTCGTGAGCGTTCTCGGCTATTGCCTCTTGCAGTTCGGTAAGGTCATCGTCGAGCTGAACATCATCAAGGCTTATTGGGTATGGCTCATAGATGAAGCGGTCGGTGGTGTTCACAACGACAAGGTAATGGTTGGACTGTCCCCAGGCTTTAAGGAATGACGAAAGAGGATAGGTGGTGAGTTCCTCTTCTGTGTAAGGGTTGAAGAGAGTTATTTCATTGGATTCTATAGAAATGGAACTGATAGCTACGGCATGGTTGGGCTGCGTAGTGCCTTCTGCCACGTCATGCAGTAATTGTGTGTTGTCAATTACAGCTATCAGTTGGTTGCCATTAGCTAAAAGACGGGCAATGTCTTCGGTTGTAGAGTCGTAACGACGGCTGACTGATAGTTTGTTTTTCTCCAGGAGTCTACCTATATTATATAGAGGCATTCCCTTATCCTTCAACCAACAGTTTCTGTAGGCTTCATCGAGGAGTGTCTTGTGTGTGGTCTCTATGCCAAACTGATGGAGGATGAACTCTTCACACTCTATGTCGCAAAGATAGTTTTCCTTCTGCTTGGCTGCCATGGCTGTCATGGGGACTGGTTTTGTTATGGCAGGTTTCAAGGTTGCCATATCTTCATCCACTTCGTTTGCTATGCGGATGATTTCTTGTAAATCTTTGTCCTGTTCTGCAGCTTTCAACACGCGCATGGTGTCTTCAGCAGAAGTGTTGCCGTCCAAGAAAGCAGACAACAGTTCATCTGATATAATAATATGCTTATCGTTCATAATGCTTTTTGTCTTTAAGTGCAACTTCGGTGAGAGCCTGTATCGCTCTTCGTTTGATATTATAGAGATTGTCCACGGTCACACATAGTTGCCGTGCCACATCTTCCGGCGTCTTGTCTTCTATCATCAGCAGACGGATCACCAAGGCGTAACGTTGGTTCTTCATCTGCCTTAATAAAGTCTCCATATCCATTCGTGCTTGCGAGCTTTCTGCCGACGAAAGTTCACGATGACTATTGTTAAGAGGTTCTTGACTCTCGTCATCTATCACCTTCGCCTTACTCTTCAGCAACAGGCAATGTCTTATAGCAACGGTCTTTAGCCACTGGTAGAGCGTACTTTCAAACTTAAACGAGCGCAACTTCTTCGCATCGTTCTCCATAAGGAGTATGTATATCTCGCTGATTATCTCGTCGTAATCAACAATCTGCGCCCCGAACACTCTCCTAATGACACTAAGGAACAATGGACGGCAATCCTTAAAAAAGAATTGTGCCGTCACCTTAGGGTCATGGGCGATGAGGGATGCTATTATTTCTTGGTCGGTCATTTGCTATTTTGAGTTTGTTGCAATTCTCAAACCTATTCCAGCACTCTTAAAATCAGAATTCTCAGCATTACGTATTCTTGTACGACACCATTTGTGCGCAGACAACCAAGCACCGCCTCTAAATACATATTTGTTTTTCTCTGGCCTTGCTCCGTATTTCTCTGAATAATTAGTAGAACACCACTCTGAGACATTACCACTCATATCATATAACCCTAACTCATTAGGTTTCTTCTTTCCTACGGGATGTGTAATTAATTTAGAATTCTTCTCATTCGAATTTAATGAATACCATCCTACCTCATTCAAATCGTTGCTACCTGAGTATATATAACCATTTGATTTATTTCCACCTCTTGCGGCATATTCCCACTCCGCTTCTGTTGGCAACCGAAATCCCTTTTTAGATAAATTGTTTAATTGATTTATAAAAGTCTGGCAGTCTGTCCAACTGACATTTTCTACAGGGAAATCATCTCCTTTAAAATGAGAAGGGCTATTTTTCATTATGGTTTTCCACAAAGATTGTGTAACCTCATATTTACACAAATAAAAACTTTTTATATTGATAGTGTCGCCCATCATAATAGTTCCACCTTCAATGTACACCAAGTTGTTTTCAAGCTTGGTAAGCTCTTGATTTAATGTCGTATCTACAACAATTGGAGAAGGTGGTGCTATACTCTTCGTTTTTCTTTGAGGATAAAAAAATACAGCTAATAAAATAGATGTGGTGAATAATAAGGATCCGTATAAAAACACCCGCTTTTTTATAATGTTAATTATAAAAAATTCAATACTTTTAGAAAAATAAACTCCTTTTTTATTGAGTTTTTTTATCTTTATAGGTATTTG
>ERZ1034952.529-NODE-529-length-35150-cov-26.322411_pt1 | contig 35150 bp, 25 predicted proteins | sample MGYA00520625_ERZ1034952 | MGnify/ENA primary metagenome ERZ1034952 (study PRJEB33766, sample SAMN09781773) | gut metagenome | biome: gut microbiome | host: Homo sapiens | place: Madagascar | study: EMG produced TPA metagenomics assembly of the PRJNA485056 data... | reverse complement strand
TCGTTAATGTTCATTTCTGTCTATTCGACAAATTGCAGTTTATCAACCCGATTCATTTAAGAATCATCTTTTTCTTGTAACTTTGCGCATTAAAAGAAACAAAAAAAGAGAAAATATAAAATATGAGTTTACAATGTGGCATTGTAGGCTTGCCCAACGTAGGTAAGTCAACCTTGTTCAACTGCCTAAGTAATGCCAAGGCACAATCAGCGAATTTCCCATTTTGTACCATTGAGCCAAATGTCGGCGTTATCACCGTTCCTGACGAACGATTGACAAAATTAGCCGAATTAGTTCACCCAGGACGCATCGTACCTACAACTGTCGAGATTGTTGACATAGCAGGCCTTGTCAAAGGTGCTTCAAAAGGCGAAGGATTGGGCAACCAATTCTTGGGCAACATTCGTGAGACTGATGCTATTATCCACGTGTTACGTTGCTTTGACGATGGCAACGTGGTACACGTAGACGGCAGCGTAGACCCTGTACGTGATAAAGAAATTATTGACACTGAGTTACAGCTCAAAGATCTTGAGACAGTTGAGAACCGTATCAAGCGCGTTGAAAAAATAGCCAAAGTTGGTGGTGATAAAAATGCTAAAGTAGAATACGAAGTACTATTGGCCTATAAAGCAGCCCTCGAAGAGGGAAAGAGTGCACGTAGCGTCTCATTCGAATCGTTAGAAGAGCAAAAGGCAGCTAAAGGACTTTTCTTGCTTACCTCTAAACCTGTACTCTACGTTTGCAACGTAGACGAAGCCTCAGCAGCTAAAGGCAATCACTACGTTGACGAAGTACGCGAAGCTGTTAAAGAAGAGGGGGCTGAAGTATTAGTACTTGCCGCACAAACCGAGGCTGACATTGCAGAACTCGAAACCTACGAAGAGCGCCAAATGTTCCTACAAGACGTAGGACTTGAAGAAAGTGGCTGCAACCGCTTGATTAAGGCCGCCTACCATATGCTCAACTTACAGACATTCATCACCGCAGGTGAAATGGAAGTGAAGGCATGGACATTCCACAAGGGTTGGAAAGCACCACAATGTGCTGGCGTTATCCACACTGACTTTGAGAAAGGTTTCATTCGCGCTGAAGTAATCAAGTACGACGACTACATTCGTTTAGGTTCAGAATCCGCTGTTCGCGAAGCAGGCCTTTTACACGTAGAGGGAAAAGAATATGAAGTGCAAGACGGCGACATTATGCACTTCAGATTTAACGTGTAACTCTTTTTTGTTGACGAGTTGACAAGTTAACGAGCAAATAACCAAACTCGTCAACAAAAGAACAAGCTTACTTGTTAACTCGTCAACCTGTTAACTCGTTGACAAAAAATCAGTTTAAAGGGAAATGACCATTTGGAATCCTTCAATCGTAGCTTTTAGCATAGGTCCGCTCGAAGTGCGTTGGTACTCACTATGTTGGTGTATTGGACTGGCTTTGGCCTATATCGTTGTGTATAAACTTTACAAGCAGCAGCGCATACCGCAAGAGAAATTCGATCCACTCTTTCTCTTCTGCTTTGTTGGCATATTAGTAGGTGCGCGCTTGGGACACTGCCTACTATACGAACCTGCCTATTTCCTAAGCCACCCACTTGAAATGGTGTTACCCATACACAAGCTGGCCGATGGAACGTGGAAGTTTACGGGCTATGCTGGCCTTGCATCACATGGTGGAACGCTCGGACTTATGATAGCCCTTTGGCTTTACGTGCGCAAGACGGGAGTTAAGCTTCTCACCGTACTTGACAACATAGCCATTGCTACCCCCATCACCGCCTGCTTCATTCGATTAGGCAACTTGATGAACTCCGAGATTGTAGGTAAATTCACGGGATCGGACGTTGGATTCGTATTTGTTCACCTTAACGAAACGCAACCACGTTACCCAGCCCAACTATACGAAGCCATTGCATACTTCCTATTTTTTGTAATAGGTGTAGCGCTTTACTTCCGTATGAAGAATAAGGTCGGCACAGGCTTTTTCTTTGGTTATTGCTTAGCCACTATCTTTGTATTCCGCTTCTTCGTTGAATACTTTAAGGAAGTGCAAGAACCATGGGAACTGCACATGCAACAACTCATTGGTTTAGATCAAGGTCAACTACTTAGCATTCCTTTCGTGGTATTAGGCCTATATTGCATGCTGCGAAAGAAAAAGTAACTATTATAAAAGAGCAAAATAAATTGATTAAAGGGTGTTCTATAGCAAATGCATAGAACGCCCTTTAATGTTTTGGCATTTTGGAAACAATACCATATATTTGCACCTTATAGCAACAGAATAAATAAAAAGAAATATGAAATTTTCAGTAGCCAATCCTATATACGATTCTGTATTCAAATTCTTAATGGAAGACGAGCGTATAGCTAAGACCGTACTATCAGCCTTGCTTAAGAAGGAAGTAGTAAGCGTTGAAATGCGTCGGCATGAACACCCCAATATAACACGCGACAATATTTCAATGTTCCGTATAGACTTTGCCGCAAGAGTGATGCAAGATGATGGATCGACACGCTTAGTACTTATTGAATTGCAAAAGACCTGGTTGAGTACCGAAACGCTTCGTTTCCGCCGCTATCTCGCAGCACAATATAATGCAGAAGAAAACATGCTGAAAGAGAGCAATTCCGAAGCAGGCCCTTATGCTATACCCATGATTGCAATCTATCTGTTAGGTCACCGCATTGGCGACATTGACAAAGCCGTTGTGTATGTAAATCATAAAGCCCTCGACTACGACGGAAAAGAAATTGAAAACGGAGAGAACGATCCCTTTATCAATAGCCTTACACACGATAGCATCATCGTACAGATACCTTTGCTACATGGAAAGATTAACAACAAACTTGATCGTGTACTCAGTGTGTTCGACCAATCACAACGAGATGATAGCAATCAACACATCGTTCGCCTTGACATAAACAACTACGAAGGCGATTCTGAACTCATGCATCTTGTTCATCGATTAGGACTTGCTGCCATGAACGCAAGCGTAAGACAAGAAATGGATGATGAAGACGAATTCTTTTCTGCCATAGAATCTCGTGATACGCAACTAATGCAGATGAATAAAAGACTTTCTGAAACGACTTCACAACTGAATGAAACGACTTCACAACTGAATGAAACGACTTCACAGCTGAATGAAACGACTTCACAACTGAATGAAACGACAGCTCAATTAAAAGCTGTTGTCGAAGTCATGCTACAGAATGGCATGAGTGTAGAAACTATTGCAAATACCATCAATAAAAGTGCTGATGATGTAAAAGACCTATTAAAGTCTTAACAAGCCACCTCAGATTATGTCCCATTCTTAAAATATACTTAATCAGCTAACAAAAGATGACTAATAAGGTAAGTGTATAAGTATAAAATGCTTACCTTTGCTCATAGTCTTGTTAAGAAATCATACACTATCATTATAAAAATGCAAAACAAATTATTATTTGGAGTGTTGGCTGGAACGTTAGCACTCACTTCGTGTAATAATAAATTAGGATCGCTCTCAGCCGACAACTTTACCGTTACGCCTTCTCCACTTGAAGCTGTAAGTGGCAAAGTACCTTTCGATATTAACGGCCGCTTTCCCGAAAAGTACATGAAAAAGAAAGCGGTATTGAAACTCAAGCCCGTCATTCGTTATGCAGGCAAAGTCGCAGACCAAGCACAATATGCAGCTTTCCAGGGCGAAAAAGTACAAGGTAACGATCAAGAAATTTCATACAAGTTAGGTGGAAACTTTAGCAACCGCTACAACTTCACCTTCGAACCTGGTATGGAAAAGAGCGAACTCTGGCTTGAATTTGATGGTCAAGTAGGCAAAAAGAAAGCCAACGTGCCTGCAGTGAAGATTGCCGATGGTGTATTGGCTACTTCAGAATTGCTGAAGAGTACCGTAACCTCTGCTCACACACAAATTGCTGCCGACAAATACCAATATGCTATCAAGCAAACCAAACAAGCACAGATTAAATATCTAATTAATCAAGCCAACATTCGCAACAGTGAGTTAAAGAGTACCTCTGTACAAGACTTTATCAAAACACTGAGAGAGATTAAGGCCGACCAAAAGGGCTATATGCTCGACAACATCGAAGTGTCTGCTTATGCCTCACCCGATGGTGGCATGAAGCTCAATACAGCTTTAGCTCAAAATCGTGAAAAGACCTCTAAAGGCTACGTAGGTAAGCAACTCAAAGCCGCTAAACTCGACGCTGATGTTGACTCAAAATACACTGCCGAAGACTGGGAAGGCTTTAAAGAGTTGGTAAGCCAATCAAACATTCAAGACAAGGACATCATTCTTCGCGTACTTTCTATGTATGAAGACCCTGAAGAACGCGAGCAACAGATACGCAATCTCTCAGCTGGTTACAAAGAGTTAGCAGACGAGATCCTCCCCGAATTGCGTCGTGCCCGCTTGACCATCAACTACAACTTAATTGGCCGCAGCGACGATGAAATCGAAGAACAATACAAAGCTGATGCCTCTAAGCTATCTGTTGAAGAGCTACTCTATGCAGCAACGCTGACTGAGGACATAGCCGAGCAAAAGGACATTTACACCAAAACGTCTACACTCTACCCAGACGATTATCGTGCCTACAACAACTTGGCAACATTAGCCTACCAACAAGGTGACTTGACAACAGCGAAGAACTATTTAGCACAAGTTCCTGCATCACAGGCCGATGCTCCCGAAGTAAATGCCAACTTAGCGCTCATCGCCATGGCCGAAGGCAACAATGAAGCTGCAAACAACTACTTGATGAAGGCTACCTCTACTGAGAACTACAACGAAGTGTTAGGTAATCTGCAAGTAGCTGCTGGCAACTATGCCAAGGCTGCCAATTGCCTCAAGGGCGTTAAAACGAATACTGCCGCTTTGGCTCAAATTCTGAATAAGGACTATACGTCAGCTGCCAACACATTAAAGGCCATAGCTCATCCAGATGCAACAACAAGCTATCTCAAGGCCATTGTTGCAGCACGCACTAATCAAGATGCTGCCGTAGTAAGCAACCTCAAAGACGCTTTTGCTAAGGATAGTTCTCTAAAGAAGCGCGCAGCTAACGACCTTGAATTCGTATCACTCTTCAACGACGCTGCTTTCCAAAGCATAGTGAAGTAAGACAAGAGTTTTATAAGCTCTATCACATTCCCTATTTATCCCCCTCTCCTTAAACAGAGAGGGGGATAAGTTATACCTTAAATATCCCTACCCCACATATTAGCATATATATATGTACAAAAGTCTCTTTTACACATTGAAGCCAATCCTTTCAAGACTTCCCTTCTTCATAAAAAGCTGCTTATCCTCTATTCTACGTGAGGAACAGGGAGTAGGAAAAATCGTCACCTTTCTATTATTCGTTTTTACATTATTTACATCTTGTGGCCCTGATAAGTCACACATGCGTTTTGAGGGAACGCTCAACGGCATTAGCGATGCCGAATTTTACGTATATAGCGAAGACGGAGCCTTTGAAGGCATTGACACGGTACGCATAACCGACGGCAAATTTACCTATGAACGTCAACTCACTCATGCTGCTATCTTTACCCTACTCTACCCCAACTTCTCACAAAGCTATATCATTGCCGAACCAGGCAAGACTATCAAATTAAAAGGCGATGCCTCAACCATTAGCGAGGCCACCCTTAGCGGCACAGAACAGAATGAAAAATTATCCGACTTTCGTAAGAAGCATGCCAACGACGTAGCCACCAATCAACGCTTAGCCGCAGCACAGTTTGTGCGTGACAATGCCAAGTCCTTGGCCGCAGTGGCAGTCTTTCGTATGTACTTTGCTAACCAACAATCCACCGACCCACAAACGGCACTACAACTGCTTAAACTATTGAAACAAGCACAGCCCAAGGAAAGTGCAGTTATAAGCCTTGACCAATTCTTCCGACCCATTTTTCAGAATGGTGAAGGACAACTCTTGCCTGCGTTTACAGGACAAACGCTCGACGGTCGCAAAGTCTCATCTGCCGACTATCGCGGCAAAAATTTTATCATTGCCTTTACAGGAGCTTGGCAGAGCGATTCTCGTTCACTTTTAGTACAACTGCGTCGCAAACTACAGACGCTCAATGGCAAATGGTCTTGCCTTATTGTTTCACTTGATGTCGACCGCAACTTATTACGCTCCAATTTGCGTAACGACTCTATTACCTATCCTGTCATTTGCGACCGAAAAGCCTTCGACTCGCCTTTGATCAATCAATTAGGCGTACACTATGTGCCTTCATTGATGCTGATTAACGCCCAAGGGCGCATCATACAGCGCGATGTAACTCAAGTACCAGACGCAAGATTTTAATTCTTTTGTTGACGAGTTGATGGGATAACCAGTTGACGGGTAAGTTTCTCTTTCTCCATTTCATCAACCCATCAACAAAAAAGAAAAACTTACTCCTCAACTCATCAGTCCAAAGAAACCCCTCGTCAAACTAACAAAAACATATACGCTATGCTCTCCACCATTCATACATCAGCAGTTAACGGACTCACGGCAATGCCCGTCTTTTTAGAGGTGAATGCTACCACTTTGCCCGAACGACAGGAAAGTAAGCCTATTTTTATGATGGTGGGATTGCCCGACAACGCAGTACGCGAAAGTCGCCTACGTGTTGAAGCAGCCTTAGAGACAAGCCACCTAACAATTCCGCACCAAAAGAAATATACGATCAACTTTGCTCCTGCTGATGTGCGCAAAGAAGGGTCAGGCTACGACCTTCCCTTAGCTATTGGTTTGTTAGTAGCTGCTAAAAAGTTGCAATGCGATGCTTTAAGCCGTTACGTTTTTGTGGGCGAATTAGGACTTGATGGTTCAATACGTCCCGTAAAGGGCGCACTATCTATTGCTATCAAAGCACGCGAACAAGGCTTTGAAGCCCTATTTGTGCCTAAGGAAAACGAGCGTGAAGCTGCTGTCGTCAACAAGCTCAAAGTATATGGTGTGAGCAGTCTGATTGAAGTAGTTGCCTTCCTACAAGGAGGCCTACAACTTCAGCCCGTAGTAGTCAACACACGCGAAGAATTCTATGCTGCCCAAGCACAAGCAGGCCCCGACTTTGCTGACGTAAAAGGACAAGAGGCCGTAAAGCGAGCCTTTGAAGTGGCAGCCGCAGGCGGACACAACATCATACTCATTGGTTCCCCTGGTTGTGGCAAGAGTATGATGGCCAAGCGTCTTCCTTCTATTTTACCTCAACTTACATTAGCCGAAAGCCTTGAAACCACACAAATTCATTCCGTGGCGGGTAAACTCGGCAGTCAGACTTCCCTTATTGCGCAACGTCCCTTCAGAGCACCTCACCACACCATTAGCGACGTAGCACTGATTGGAGGCGGAACGGTATATAAGCCAGGCGAGATTAGTTTGGCTCACAACGGTGTACTCTTTTTAGATGAGTTACCCGAATTTTCACGCACAGCCCTCGAGACGCTGCGTCAACCACTTGAAGACCGCGAGATAACTATCTCACGGGCCAAATACTCCACTACTCTCCCCTGCTCCTTCATGTTAGTAGCCTCCATGAATCCTTGTCCGTGTGGCTATTACAACGACCCCAACCACCACTGCACATGTACCCCTACCCAAGTACAACGCTATAAGAGCAAAATATCAGGACCGCTACTCGACCGCATTGACATACAGATAGAGGTAGCTCCCGTCTCCGTTACTGAATTGGCACGTGCCCCTAAGGGCGAACCAAGTGCCTCTATTCGAGAGCGAGTAATCGCTGCGCGTGCCATACAGACCGAACGTTATAAAAACGAACACGGCGTACACTGCAACGCCCAAATGTCACGTGCCATGATTGAACAATTTGCACAATTAGACGCTGAAGCAGCCCAATCCCTACAAAGAGCCATGCGACGCCTCGACCTCTCAGCGCGTGCCTACGACCGCATACTCAAAGTGGCACGTACCATTGCCGACCTCGATGCGTCGCCCCAAATTGCTGCACGCCACATTAAGGAAGCCATTGGCTACCGAAGTCTCGACCGTGGAGACTGGGGAGAATAAACCATGCACTGCAACAAATTGCAATTTATCTAATAAATATACTTTATAAGTGAGTAAAAAGCAAGTCAACCTACCTTACAAATAAAAATAAAAGCTGTCAACTAAAATCGTTAAACCAAAGAGACTTGTCGTCCACCTCCAAGTGGACGACTGTTCTTTGTGATTAAACGATTTTGTTTTAACCTCTCCAATCTTTATTTGTAAGGCAAGTTGACTCTTTTCAAACTTATTCTTAATCATCGTTGACTCGTCCCAAATAGATTATTTCCCTCAAAAAGCTTCATTTACATACTTTTCTGTAAATTTGCCCTCACAACACTAATACATTATCTAATACACGCTAATGACACCTTATCTAAAACAATGGTTGCTGGCCTCAGCACTATTACCTACCGCACTCTGTGCGCAGGTGGCTGTCGACCGCAGCAAATATCCCGACTATTCTGACAAGGTTAATCCTGACCCTTCACTCATGCATGTGAAAAGGAGCGGCACTCGTGCCACAACGACACGTCCCGACCACGTGAATAATGCCGACACAAAGTACTTTCCTCCCGTCATCTACCAAGCAGGCGGTTCGTGCGGCTCTGCCTCGCGCATTTGCTATATGTTCTCACACGAGTTGAACTCGTTCCGCGACTTAGACGGGAAGAACGCTAAAAACTATTACCCCTCTCACTTCGTTTGGCTTCTAACCAATGGCAACTCTGGTAAGGACGCGTTTGTGCAGTTTGTAGGTGTACCTTCGGCCGAGACCTATGGCGGACAGACCTACTCAAAGATTTTTGGTAGCCAAGATACTTCGTCTGATTGTTTCGGTTGGATGACAGGCTATAAGAAATGGTATGAAGCTATGTTCAATCGTATGCTCAAACCCGTTCACTTCACCGAGAACTTGGGCACAGAGGAAGGCCGCGAAGCCTTAAAGAATTGGCTTTGGAATCATAATGGCGACACCGACTTTCATTCGGGTGGCATTGCGGGCATCGGGTGCGCATCGAAAGGACTTGAGAATACGACAATTGGTAAAACTCCTACGAACGACGAATTGGGCGTGACGGGTAAGTATTACCTCAAGAAGTGGGGGACCACAACCGACCACGCCATGACCATCGTAGGCTACGACGACCGCATTGAGTTCGACATCAATGGAAACGGCATCTATGGCGAAGCCTCAGCCGACGAACGCGGTGCTTGGATTTTGGTCAACTCTTGGGGCAAGGAATGGGGCAACGATGGCTTTGTTTACGTGCCATACGCTTATGCAGGTGCCACTTTTAATGCAAATGGAAATTTTACGGGAAATTGGTGGACCCCCGAAGTATACCGCGTACGCAAGAACTATCGTCCGCTGCGAACGATTAAGGTAAATATGGACTACAACCGCCGCTCCGAACTTTACTTAATGGCAGGTGTTTCGAGCGATGTCAATGCCACCTCGCCCGAAAAGTCACAAGCCTTCGACCACTTTAAGTACGCTGGCGACGGCAATTATGGCAATACCGACCCCGCCCCCGAAGTGCCTATGTTAGGTCGTTGGGCTGACAATAAGTTGCACAGCGAACCTATGGAGTTTGGTTACGACTTGACAGACTTAAGCGCAGAGTTCGACCAAGACGAAGACCTTAAATACTTCTTTATTATTAAGACCAAAAGTTCGGCCATTGGCGAGGGACACATTTATAATGCCTCTATCATCGACTATGCTAATGACCCTGAAGGACTTGAAATTCCTCTCAACGCCCAGACTGTCAACGTGCTAAGCCAAGGCGACCAAACAGTACTGAGTGTTGTCGTTCCAGGGCGTGGCATCAAAGCACCGCTTAATGTCAACATTGCCAACAACCGCTTATCATGGAGTGCTCCCAAGCTTTCGAACTATACGCTCACGGGCTATAAGGTGGTAAAGAACGGAACTACCCTTGCCACGCTCGACAAAGCCACTACCCACTACGACCTCCCCACCGATGCCACAGGCAACTATGGTGTTATGGCCGTTTATGGCGACAAGGAGTCGAGTCTCATCACGGCCAGCGTACCAGTGCCCTCACTCGACTACAATCAATGCATCAAGATGGAGCACAACGGACTTACACTGCCCAATGTATTCACGTCTAAGTACGACAAAGCCACGATTGAGTTTTGGATTCGTCCACAATCTCTCGCCAATTGGAATCAAAGTGCTGGTCCTGGTTGGGGTACCTTTATGTTCCATGCCAATGCCAACGGCACTTTCACGGCAGGTTGGGACACCTCTAACCGTCTGAATGCAACGGGTGTCTTAACTGTAGGCCGCTGGACACACATTGCCTTAGTCGTTGACGGCAGCAAGATGACGGCTTATGTCAATGGTTCACAGAAAGGAACGGTCACCTCAAAGTCTTACAGTGGCATAGGTGGATTTGGCGACCTCGTATTCTCAGGCAATGGCACGCAGAACGACCAGCACGCCTTCTACGATGAAATCCGCATTTGGAAAAAGGCACGCACCGCAGCCGAGATTAAGGCCGACTACAAGCAACAATATGCTACAGGCTTACTGCCCTCCCAACTCATCGCTTACTATCGTGGCGACCTGATTGAACAAGACGGCAACCGCCTACTGCGCGACCTCACGTCCAACGGCCACCACGGAACCTTTGCGAATGCTAACTTTTCACTCAATAGTGGTTACGCTCAGACGCTGAAATATGCCACCACTACTCAGGTGGCCATTGAGCAACCCTCCATACCCATTACGACAGGCCAGTCCGTCACACTTCAGGCCACGGGTTCTACCAACATTCAGTCACTGCGTTGGACGGCCGAAGGCGCAGACGTAAAAGACCTCGTATGCACCGCCCCAACGCTCACTTTCAACCAAGCTGGCGAGCAACAAGTGAAGGTCGTTGCTACCGATGTTACTGGGGCTGAGACAGAAGCTACTATCACGCTCAACGTGACTGCCGCTACTGCCCCATCGGCCGAGTTTAAGTCAAGCAAAACGAACGTACCCACGGGCGACCGCGTCACTTTCATGCCTACCCAGATGAAGGACGGCTATCGCTACCATTGGACGTTGCAAGGAGCTTCTACCACCTCGTCTGACCAACCTTGCGTCACCGTGTCGTATGCCGAGAGCGGCAGCTATCAAGTGCAGCTTACCGTAACGAACGCTGAGGGCCAAAAGGCTACGACCACACAGACCGTCAACGTAACGCCCGTTGCCCCCCAAGCCGCCTTCGACATCGAACCTGCCGTAGTAATGAAGGGCGACGAAGTATTCTTGACCGACCAATCGCTCTACGGTGCTGACCATAGCCGCTGGACGCTCGTTAGTCCACAGACGGCTATGCAGGGCGAAGGCGCACGTATCAGTTTCCGTCCTTCCGTCCCCGGCATCTACGACGTTACGCTGCGAGCCTCCAACACTGCTGGCAGCAGTGAAACAACGCAGAGCCATGCCTTAGTCGTATGCAATGCCGATAGCAAGTCGGGGCTCAGCTTCATGCCCACAGGTTCTGCTCGCGTTAACCTCACAAGCGTACCGCTTACTACTGGACAGGACATCTTCACCATTGAATATTGGATGAAGCCCAACTCGCTACCCGCCGTATGCAATGGCATTGGCGAAAGCACTTCTACCTTCCAATTGCAAACGGTTTCGACAGGACAAATGCGCCTTTACATCAACGGCAAATATGCCAAGTCGGCCAACGGCTACGTCGTTCCCAACGAGTGGCATCACTATGCCGTCACTTACTACATGGGCTACGTCTGCTTCTATCGCGACGGTATACAGATCAGCCGCAGTTCTGTCAACGGTACATTCCCCTCTCTTAGTAGCTTTAGCTTAGGTAGCACAGACGCCCCGATGTGTGGTACGATTGACGAATTCCGCGTTTGGAACGGCTTCGCCTATAACGAGTACGATCTGAAGCCTATGCACGACAATAGCATCGCTCCCTTATCGGCCGAGGACGTGAAGTCAGCCGAAACGGCAGGCTTGAAGGTGTACTATCAGTTCAATCAGAACGGAGGCAACGTCGAAGACCTCACCTCTAACCACAATACAGGCCTTCGCGTAGGCTTTGGTCCCGACGGCGATGCTTGGGGCGAGTCAAAGGGCGTGTTTGCGCTCAACTTTGACGGCGGTGCCACCGACGTTACGGCAGAGCACTTGAGCAACACACGCGCACCGTTCGAGACGACGGGCAAAGAGTTTAGCGAGGCTTACTCAGGTCGCTTCATGACACTGAAAGCATGGCAATTAGAGAACATCAATGCGGAGAAGTACAACACTGGTGCCCACATTGATACGCAGCGCGACAAATGCTTTACGATCACCACTGGCAACGACGGCTTTGAAAGTCTATTAGAGAATCACAAAGTCTACCAGACAATCACCCTGCCTGCAGGTGCCTACGTCTTTGCCGCCAACTATGGCAATTATGAAGGCCAAGCCGACAACTGCTACCTCGTAGCAGCCGAGGGTACTACCCTACCCGACACCAAAGCACTCGACGCGTCGTCTATTGCCTACAAAGCCATGGCGAGCAAGGGTGAAGTGAGTCAAAACCATCTCTTCTTCATTCTCTCCGAACCGACCACACTCAGTCTTGGTCTCTTAGCCAACATGAGCGGTCAACAATGCTTAAGCATCCAGTCATTCACCTTGACGCACTATCAGCTCTCTCCCATGGATGGCTTAACGAGTGGCATTAACACCGCCCCCATTGATACCCCTGCAAGCCTCAACGCTGCCCCCGCCATTTACGACCTCAGCGGTCGCCGCGTCAGCATTCCTGGCAAGGGCATCTACATCATTGGTACAAAGAAGGTAATTCGATAGATTTTTTTGAGTAAACAAGTAAACGAGTTGACAAGTAAGTTTGTTTATAGCCCAAAAGGTAACTTACCCGTCAACTCGTTTACTCGTTTACCCATTTACTCATCAACTCAAGAACTTGTCAACCCGTCAACTCTCATATTTTTTCGTACAAATATTGCACAATTCAAAAAATACTTGTACATTTGCAATCGCAAAAGAGGCACAATACGTGTCATGCCATAGCATTTTGCATCGGACTTGTAGCTCAGTTGGTTAGAGCAACAGACTCATAATCTGGAGGTCCCTGGTTCAAGCCCAGGCTGGTCCACGCTGAAAATGAAGCGGTTACGAATTTCGTAGCCGCTTTTTTCGTATAGCTGCGTAAACAATGCGTAAACAAACTGTTTGAGTTAGGGGTGTTTACGCAGTGATATTCTATGAAACTCAATAAACAACAAATTTAGTAAGTCTATTGATTTATAATGAAGACCATTTCGCTACAAATGGCACTTAAGCCGCACAAAATCGCCTCATTTATGCATAAAACAACCTCGTAGTTGTGCTTTCTCATTAAAATCAGTTATCTTTGTAGGCAAAATGGCAATAGCCATAATTGTAAATGGAACAAAGCGAAATACGTCTAAGATGATAAAGGAAACAATATCTCCTGTTCAAAATACAGGAACACAAATGAGCCAAGAAGAAAAATCGTGGTTAAATCATTCGCAAATGATAGCCAATGCCATGTCCGCAAGGATGAAGGAACTTGGAATGACTCAAAAGATGTTGGCTGAGAAAATGAGCTGCACACAACAATACATTTCCAAAATCTTAAAAGGACGTGAAAACCTTTCGCTTGAAGCCATAAGCAAAATAGAGAATGCCTTGGATGTTCATTTCCTGCAAATGGATGAATAGCCATGTTCTTATAAGTGTAACGATAAAAAAGATAAGATATGCCAGTACAAAGTGAAGCTGCCCTCGAAAACGGACTTATAGATACTCTTCAAAAGATGAACTACGAGTATGTTCACATTGAAGAGGAGAAGAACCTGTCTGCCAATTTCAAGAAACAGTTGGAGAAACACAACAAAAAGAAATTGGAGGAACTTGGTCGCACAGAATTTACAGAGGCTGAGTTTGAGAAGATACAAATCTATCTTGAAGGTGGCACTCGCTTTGAGAAGGCAAAGAAACTGCGTGACCTCTTTCCACTTGAACTGGAAAGCGGTGAACGCCTATGGGTGGAGTTCTTGAACCGCACTCACTGGTGTCAGAACGAGTTTCAAGTTTCCAACCAGATTACAGTTGAAGGAAGAAAGAAGTGTCGTTACGATGTGACGATACTCATTAACGGTTTGCCTTTGGTTCAGATTGAACTGAAGCGCAGAGGTGTGGAGTTGAAACAGGCATACAACCAGATACAACGCTACCACAAGACTTCTTTCCATGGACTGTTTGATTACATCCAGCTGTTCGTCATATCCAACGGCGTGAACACCCGCTATTTCGCCAACAACCCGAATAGTGGCTATAAGTTCACATTCAACTGGACGGATGCCGCCAATGTGCCTTTCAACGACTTGGAGAAGTTTGCCACAGTGTTCTTCGATAAGTGCACGTTGGGCAAGATTATTGGCAAGTACATTGTATTGCATGAGGGGGACAAATGTCTGATGGTGCTTCGCCCTTACCAGTTCTATGCCGTGGAGAAGATTCTCGACCGTGTGGAAAACTCTAATGATAACGGCTATATCTGGCATACAACAGGAGCAGGCAAAACCTTGACTTCTTTTAAGGCTGCCCAACTTGTATCGGAGTTGGACGATGTGGATAAGGTGATGTTTGTGGTTGACCGCCACGACCTTGACACGCAGACACAAGCCGAATATGAGGCTTTTGAACCTGGTGCCGTTGACAGTACCGACAACACAGACGAGTTGGTGAAACGTTTGCACAGCAATTCAAAGATTATCATAACAACCATACAGAAACTCAATGCAGCTGTCAGTAAGCAGTGGTATAGCAGTCGTATTGAGGAAATACGCCATTCTCGCATAGTCATGATTTTCGATGAATGCCACAGAAGCCATTTCGGAGAATGCCACAAGAACATCGTGAAGTTCTTCGACAATACGCAGATATTCGGCTTTACTGGTACACCAATCTTTGTAGAGAACGCAGTGGACGGACATACCACAAAGGAAATCTTCGGCAACTGCCTTCACAAGTATCTCATAAAGGATGCCATTGCTGACGAAAACGTGCTTGGTTTCCTTGTAGAATATTACCACGGCAATGAAGATGTGGATAATGCCGACCAAGACCGCATGACGGAGATAGCCAAATTCATCCTTAATAATTTCAATAAGTCAACATTTGACGGTGAGTTTGATGCTCTGTTTGCCGTGCAGTCTGTGCCGATGCTTATCCGTTATTACAAGATATTCAAGAGCCTCAATCCGAAGATAAGGATTGGTGCGGTCTTCACATACGCAGCCAACAGTAGCCAAGATGACGAGCAGACAGGCATGAACACTGGTGGTTATGTCAGCGACAGCACTGGCGAAGCGGACGAATTGCAAGCCATCATGGATGACTATAATAATATGTATGGAACGAGTTTCACTACCGAAAATTTCCGTGCGTATTACGATGACATCAACCTCCGCATGAAGAAAAAGAAGGCGGACATGAAGCCACTCGACCTTTGTCTTGTGGTCGGAATGTTCCTTACAGGCTTCGACAGCAAGAAACTCAACACGCTCTATGTTGACAAGAACATGGAGTATCATGGTTTGTTGCAAGCGTTCAGCCGTACCAACCGTGTGCTGAACGAGAAGAAGCGTTTCGGAAAGGTGGTATGTTTCCGTGACTTGAAGAGCAAGGTGGACGAATCTATCAAACTTTTCAGCAACAGCAATAATCTTGAAGACATTGTGCGCCCACCATTTGATGATGTTAAAACCCACTATCAAGAATTGACAAAGGATTTCTTGGAGCATTATCCCGAACCGCATTATGTGGACTATCTCCAGAGTGAGAACGACAAGAAGCAGTTTATACTTGCTTTCCGTGACATCATCAAGAAACACGCTGAAATACAAGTGTACGATGAGTTTGAAGAGGATGCTCCCGATCTTGGGATGACCGAACAACAGTTTATGGACTTCCGCAGCAAGTATCTTGATATATATGACACCTTTGCTGCAAAAGGAGCAGAAAAAACAAGCGGTTATCAAGTTCCAGAGGAAGAGACAAGTATGGTTGGTGAACCAGACCCACGCCAAGAAACTGCTACTGGTATGGGCGATATTGACTTCTGCTTGGAATTGTTGCATAGCGACATCATCAATGTGGCTTACATTTTGGAACTGATTGCCGACCTCAATCCATATAGTGAGGACTATTCTGAAAAACGTAAGCATATCATTGACACCATGATAAAGGATGCTGAACTTCGCAGTAAGGCAAAACTCATTGACGGATTTATCCAAAAGAATGTGGATGATGACCGAGACAACTTCATGGCTCGCAAACAAAAGGCAGACGGTACAAGTGACCTCGAAGAACGATTGAACAACTATATCGTCACAGAGCGTAATAATGCAGTCAATACGCTTGCAAAAGATGAAGATTTGGATGCTTCAGTTCTCAATCATTACCTCTCTGAATATGATTATCTGCAAAAGGAACAGCCAGAAATCATACAAGAGGCATTGAAAGAGAAGCACTTGGGATTGATAAAAAAGCGCAAGGCATTAACAAGAATACTCGACAAACTGCGTTCTATAATAAGAACATTCAGTTGGGAATAAGAAAATAACGATGATAAAGATAGTAAGAGATATAGACATAACGGCATTAGGGGTTAGCGTGTATAACCGCAAATGGCAACCCATCCATTTACAGCAAGGTGAAATGGATGGTGCTTGTGCTGTGTATTCCATGATGATGAACCTACTTGTCTTAATGGTTCTCACTCGTAATCAAGTAGTCAACTTAAACACGACTTTCAAAGGAAATACAGCCAAAGGACGACTTTTCAAAGAGTTCTTCGTTACAGAAGGTCTCTGCCGTGATGGTTTTTATTTCTCAGAAATAAAAGAGAAACTATCTCATTCTTTTGCAAAAGAGGTTACATCGTCAGTTCGGCAATATGCGGTTTCTCAATCAGACCAATCTTCATATGTAGAGGAACTTAAAGCAGCGATAGATGACAACACTCCTTTGGTTACAGCCATATCATTTAGGAGTGGTGCTCATGCAATACTTGCTATTGGATATGAAGAACAAAATGGTGTGGTAAACAAGATTTTCTGTTTAGACCCAGGTTATGCAATAAGTCCAACTTCTTTGTGGAATGGTGTCATAATCCTAAATGAGGGAAAAGGAAAGTATTCCCATCTGTATATAACAGACAAAGACAATGACAATATCATTGTTAGTGAATCATTGAAAATAAAAAAGAAATAACGATATGAGCGAAGAATTACAACAGAAACTCCGTGACCAACTTTGGGAAGTCGCTAACAAATTGCGTGGCAATATGTCAGCCAGTGACTTCATGTATTTCACCCTTGGCTTTATCTTCTACAAGTATTTGTCGGAGAAGATAGAGAAACATGCCAACTCCGCCTTGGTGGATGACGAAGTGACTTTCAAGGAATTGTGGGTAATGAAGAAAGACGAGGATATTGAGGCATTACAACAAGAAGTAAAGACTGATTGTTTGGAAAATATCGGCTACTTCATTGAGCCAAACTTTCTGTTCTCGTCTGTCATTGAAAACATCAAGAAGAAAGAGAACATCCTACCTATGCTTGAACGCTCGTTAAAGCGTATCGAGGACAGCACTCTCGGACAGGACAGCGAAGAGGATTTTGGCGGTCTGTTCTCCGATATTGACCTTGCTTCACCAAAATTGGGCAAGACTGCCGATGACAAGAACACATTGGTAAGCAATGTTCTTCTTGCCCTTGATGACATAGATTTCGGTGTGGAAGCATCACAAGAGATTGACATTCTCGGTGATGCCTACGAGTATATGATTAGCCAGTTTGCCGCTGGTGCTGGCAAGAAGGCTGGCGAGTTCTACACACCTCAGGAAGTGAGCCGTATCTTAGCAGAGATTGTCACCATAGGTCACGCTCGTTTGCGTAATGTATATGACCCTACTTGTGGTAGTGGTTCGTTGCTGCTCCGTGCTGCAAGCATCGGTCATGCCAACGAAATTTTCGGACAAGAGAAGAACCCTACGACCTACAACTTGGCTCGTATGAATATGCTTCTTCATGGCATAAAGTTTAGTAACTTCCGCATAGAGAATGGCGATACTTTGGAGGCAGATGCTTTTGGCGATACTCAGTTTGACGCAGTGGTAGCAAATCCTCCCTTCTCTGCCGAATGGAGTGCTGCTGACAAGTTCAACAATGATGACCGTTTCAGCAAAGCTGGACGCTTGGCACCACGCAAGACTGCCGACTATGCCTTTATTCTTCACATGATTTACCACCTTAATGAAGGTGGCACAATGGCTTGTGTTGCTCCTCATGGTGTGCTTTTCCGTGGCAATGCCGAGGGTGTTATCCGCCGTTTCCTTATTGAGAAGAAGAACTATGTGGATGCCATTATCGGACTTCCTGCCAACATCTTCTACGGCACAAGCATCCCGACCTGTATATTGGTATTCAAAAAATGCCGCAAAGAGGATGACAACATTCTTTTCATTGACGCAAGCAAGGAGTTTGAAAAGGTGAAGACACAAAACAAACTCCGTCCACAGCATATCAAGAAGATTGTTGATACTTATCGTGAGCGCAAGGAGATAGAAAAGTACAGCCATCTTGCCACACTGCAAGAGGTGGCAGAAAACGACTACAATCTCAATATTCCTCGCTACGTTGATACTTTCGAGGAAGAAGAACCTATCGATATTCATGCTGTCATGAAGGAAATCAAGGAGTTGGAAGCCAAACGTGCTGAACTTGATAAGGAAATTGAAGGTTATCTGAAAGAGTTGGGATTAGTTGAATAAACAAGAAAGGGACTGACAATGAAAGGTTATGCAAAGCCATTACATGAATTTATAGAAGGTCATAAAATCCAGTTTGTAATACCTGTGTATCAGCGTAATTACGATTGGTTAATAGACAACTGCGACCAATTATTTAGCGACTTGGTAAAACTAAGCCGCTCAAACAGACATTCACATTTCTTTGGATCTATTGTTACATCATCTGCGGATAACAGTTATAACAGGTTGGTGATTGATGGTCAGCAGCGTTTGACCACAATCTCACTTCTTTTGTTGGCTGGCATAAAAGCAGTGAAAGATGGTGCTATTGAGATTAGCGAAGAATCAAAAATAGACGAAGCATACGAAGTATTCTTAAAAGCTAAGTTCTGTAACTCTGAGCGTAAAATCAAGTTGGTTCCCATAGAGAATGACCGTATTGCCTACGATAAGATATTCAATGAAGAAGATTCTTTTGATGAAGATTCAAAGGTTACTCGCAACTACCGTCATTTCTATGATTTGTTGACGAGAAAACCGCAAGCACTCTCTTTCGACCAATTGCTTGATGCAATAGAACGATTGCAAATCATATCAATAGAGTTAGATAGTGATGATGATGCCCAGCTTATCTTTGAAAGCCTGAACTCTACAGGCTTGGCTCTGACAGAAGCAGACAAGATACGCAACTATCTCTTGATGTCTTTGACACCAGAGGAGCAGCATATGTGTTTCAAAAACTACTGGCAAAAGATAGAACAGGCAACCGAGAACCAACCAACAAAGTTCTTGCGTGACTATCTCACCATTCAGCAACAGTTACAGCGTCCTGTCCGTCAGTCAAACATCTATTACGAATGGAAAAAGTATATGGACGGACATGAACGAAAGGAAGAACTGGTTAAAATGCTTGATTATGCTCACTACTATCAGCAAGTGACAGAGGCAAAGCTATCTACGGCAAAACTTTCAGAGAAAATGCGCCACATCTGTAATATAGAAACAGATGTGACTAATGTATTCTTTATGCAATTTTTGAAATATGCCTCTGCCAACAATCTTTCAGAAGATGAGATATTCAAGGTGATTGATTTGGTAGAAAACTATTTGGCAAGACGTATCGTGTGCAATATGCCTGGTAATGCTCTTACTCAGGTTTTCTGCGCTTTGCATAAAGATGTTTTGAAAAGCATAGAGGAATATAGTTCTGCTAATGTTGAACTTGGTAACTCATATTCTGACATATTGACTTACCACATCATGCGTCGTGATGGTAACTATCAATTGCCAAGAGATATGCAATTCGTGGAGTCAATCAGAACACGTGACGCTTATCACATGTTGAAGCCATTCCAGATTTTCCTCTTTGAACGATTGGAGAACTCTGTGCATGGTGAATATAACGATGTGGCAACCGATATGAAAAAGAAGGATGCCACTATTGAGCATATCATGCCCCAAACTCTCAATGGTGATTGGAAAGCGATGCTTGGAGATAACTTTGAGGAAATACAAGACAAGTATCTTCATACATTTGCAAACTTGACTTTGACAGGTATCAACAGTGAGTTAAGTAATAAGGCTTTTGAGATAAAGCGTGATGGTAAAACCATAGGGAAAGAAATTTACCCTGGATATAAGAACTCAAAGTATCGTTTGACGAAAAGTGTTACCTTGTGTAACAAATGGACTGAAACGGAGTTACAGAACCGATGCAATGAGATAGTGGCAACATTCTTGCGACTTTATCCATTGCCACAAACAACATTCAAGCCATTGCCAAAACCAGTGGACGAAGCCTCTTTGGACGAAGAAACATTCTCTCCAACAAATAGAAATCTTAAAGGTTTCCGTTTGTTTGGCAATGAGTACAATGAAACTACTTGGAAAGGGATGCTTCTGCAAGTTGTAAAACTTGTGATGGAGCGATACACAGACATCGTAGATACGCTCTATGATGCCGAAGGTTTCTTCTGGTCTGCCAAGCAAGCAGATACAAGATACTGTACAATGATTGCTCCACAAAAATACTTGTGGACTTCAATGGATAATAGAAGTAAACTTCGTTGTTTACGCTTCTTGTTTGAGAAATGCGACATAGCCGAGTCAGAATTGGTACTGTTGCTTGAACCTGTAAAAGAATAGTCGTATGGAATATATAGATTTCAAGAAATTGATAGATGCCCTAACTGCCAAGCCTAAAGAAACGGAATGGCTGGAGTTCAAGCACAATTTTCATTCAAAGGAGGAGATTGGTGAAAGAATCTCAGCCTTGTCTAATAGTGCCTATTTGTGCAACATGCCATTTGGCTATATTGTATTTGGTGTTGATGATGAAAACCATGATATAATTGGCACCGACCTATATGGCAAGCAAAAAATGGTTGGCAATGAAGAACTTGAATCTTGGTTGTCAACTCGTTTGAATCCTCGTATTGACTTCGAGATTATTGACGATTTCGATTATGAGGAGAAAGGTCATGTCTGTATATTTAAGATTCCTGCCACAACTAATCGCCCGGTAAGTTTCTTACATGAGGCATACATCAGAGTTGGCACGATTACTCGCAAGTTGAAGGATTTCCCTGCAAAAGAGGCTAAGATTTGGAAAGGAGGTCAGAAACCTTTGGAAAAGATTGTCTTGAAGAAAGGCTTATCTGGACAGGATGTTTTCTCTTATCTTAGTGCAGAGACCTACTTTGACATGATGCATTTGCCACTTCCACAAGATACTAATGGCATCTTGGACAGATTCTTGTCTGAAAACCTTATTGTAAAAGATGAGGTTGGCTACAGCATCACCGAACTTGGAGCTATCATGTTTGCCAAGCATCTTTCTGATTTCGATGGACTGAAACGTAAAATGGTCAGAGTAATTGTCTATAAAGGCAAAAGCAAGATTGAAACAATTCGTGAACAAACTTTCGATAAGGGCTACGCCATAGGCTTTGAAGAAATGGTTGCATGGATAAACAGCCAACTTCCTGCAAATGAAGAGATAGGCTTGGCTCTAAGAAAAGATGCTCGTATGTACCCAGAAATAGCCATTCGTGAGTTGACCGCAAACATGATTATCCATCAAGATTTTGCGGAGCAGGGCTTTCCTATGATAGAAATCTATTCTGATCGTATTGAGTTCTCTAATCCAGGACAACCACTTATCAGCATAGAACGTTTCATAGATGAATATCAGTCAAGGAACGATTCTCTTGCTGACATCATGCGTAGAATGGGTATTTGTGAGGAGAAAGGCAGTGGGATGGATAAAACTATCTTCTATGTGGAGTTATATCAGTTGCCACCTGTCCGCTTCCAACTTCAAGAAACCCGAACCACTGCGACAGTATTTTCTTATCGAAAATTCGCAGACTTGGATAAGTCAGAGCGAGTAAGAGCCTGTTATCAACACGCTTGTCTTAAATATGTTTCCAATGAGAAGATGAACAATCAATCTCTTCGTGCTCGTTTGGGTATTGAGGACAAGAACTACCCAATGGCATCAAGGATAATCAAAGATACCTTGGAAGCCAAGCTGATAAAGGAAGAGAACTCTGAGGGAAGCAACAGACATAACTACATCCCATATTGGGCATAAGTCATGTAACTACCATGTAACTGGCATGTAACTGAAAGGCTCAAGAAAGCATCAAAGTAAGCTCAAACCCCTTTATAATGGGGCATAAAGCATATAACTACCATGTAACTGGCATGTAACTGAGCCATGATTGGTGAACTAAAATTAAGGATTAAAAATGACAACGACAATAAATAACGAACATAAGAAACTCAATGTCCCAAATCTCAGATTCCCTGAGTTTCAGGGGGAGTGGAAAGAGGAGCGTTTATCTGACATTGCAGACCTTTATAAAGGTACTGGCATATCCAAAGACCAACTATCCGATGAGGGCGAACCTTGTATCTTATATGGTGAGCTTTATACAAAGTACAAATCGGAAACAATAAGAGAAATCGTTAGCAAAACAAATATCGACAATACCAAATTGGCAAGAAGCAAAGCTAATGACGTAATAATACCTTGCTCTGGTGAAACAGCAGAGGATATAGCAACCGCTCGTTGCGTCCTCAATGGTAATATTCTATTAGGTGGAGACTTAAACATTATACGGCTGCACGGATATGATGGCACATTTATGAGCTATCAGTTAAATGGCAAACGCAAGTATGACATTGCTAAAGTTGCGCAAGGTGTGTCTGTTGTGCATCTTTATGGCGAACATTTGAAGGGTGTTAAGACCATCAATCCTTGTTTGGCAGAGCAGAAGAAAATCGCAAGTTTATTGACTTTGCTTGATGAGCGCATTGCTACCCAAAACAAAATCATTGAGGATTTGAAGAAGCTAAAGTGCGCAATTATTGAAAAGTTGTACTCCGAAATTCAAGGCAAAGAATACTCGTACAGGCAATTATTTGAAGTTGTAAACGAACGTAACAAACAAATGGAATATTCCAATATACTTTCAGCAAGTCAGGAAAAAGGCATGGTGAATAGAGATGACCTAAATCTAGAGATTCAGTTCGAGCGTAGCAATGTCAATACCTACAAGATTGTAAGAGCTGGAGATTATGTTATTCATTTGCGTTCATTTCAAGGAGGTTTTGCATTTTCTGACAAATTGGGTGTGTGTAGTCCTGCATATACAATACTACGCCCAAATAACCTTTTGGAGTATGGCTATTTGTCCTATTACTTCACTTCACACAGATTTATAAAATCCCTTATTATTGTGACTTATGGAATTCGAGATGGGCGTTCTATAAATGTTGAGGAATGGCTTAATATGAAGATTGCCATTCCTTCAAAAGAACAGCAACTTCATATATTGAAAGTTCTTAAAAGTATTGACGATATAATAGAAAACGATGAAATGTATGCAACTTGTTTAGCAAATCAGAAGCAGTATTTGCTCCATCAGATGTTTATATAAACATTTGGCGGAGTAAATACTCTTTTTGTTGAGAAAACTTTGAGCAAATCGACACATTGCTTTCTATTAAAGAATCTAAAGATGAGAGAAGTTTGGTGCAACGCTCTACTATTTGTTCATTTGGAATAGGAAACTGCATACGAAGTATGTCTTCACCATTAAGATTGGCTATTGCTCCATTGCCACCTTGCAGAGAGTTCCATATATATCTACGGTATCTATTGGTTTGAAATAGCCATTTCGTAATAGGCATTTTAGATCGGTAGATTCCACAAAAAGCACCAACTGTTATATGAGATGAACATTTGCCATCATAAAATGATGATTTCCCAACTAATGCAGAACTTCCATTAGCCATACAAATAATAATATCCCCATCCTGTAAATGCTGCTCTTGCGATATTTGTTTGTTGACAGAAACAGTATCCCCATTGTAATCAAGTGGACTACCATTGACAATGTTGTTGGAACGCATAACAAGAGTGCCACTATTTTCAACGACATCATTGCTACTATAGGTCAATCCTCGAATGTATGAACCGACATCACCCAATCGCAAGTTTGTGCAATGATTGCTGTTCAATACATTTTCAATAATTGCGCACCTACAGACTTCAAAATCCCTAATCAAGGGACTAAGAGTTCATCTTGTGCAAATAGAAAAGGGTAATATCGTACATCTAAATGAGATTGCGTCAATATATCAGCCTCAAACGATATCTTCGACAGAATTAACGGAAGATGGATTTTGGGTATATGGTGCTAATGGAATTATTGGTAAGTATAAGGATTACAACCATAAGACAGAACAGATTTGCATAACTTGTCGTGGAAATACTTGTGGTATGGTGAATTATACAAAGCCAATGTCTTGGATAACAGGAAATGCAATGGTGATAAATACAGACGAATATCAAGACAAAGTGTACAAGAGGTACTTGTTTCATTATCTTTCTGCATATAACTTCAATCGCATAATTTCTGGTTCAGGACAACCACAAATAGTACGTACCCCATTGGAGCAGTTAAAAATAACATTGCCTACCATTTTAGAACAAGAACAGAAGGCAATGTTTCTTGACAGAATTCAATGCAAAATTGAAATTGACAATAGGATATTAAGTCTTTATATGCGACAAAAGCAGTATCTGCTCCGCCAAATGTTCATATAAACATCTGGCGGAGCAAGTCTTGCTTCTGCAAACCAAGGTTTGTTAGAATCATCTGCTCTGTCGATAGTTTGTTGTCTATTGCGGACAACAGCCTCGCATATTGGAGTTGTTTTGTGTATGTCGGGCAGAAAATTTTGGCTTTACCATAGTCTTTGAAATAGATGTGAGGTATAGCCATGCCTGTTTTGTAAGGTTCAAAGGAGAATACTTTTAGCATATAGTAAAGGTATTGTAATGAATAGCCTTCTTTTGCTTGCAAAGTATTCAATGTTCCTGTTGCCGAACATTTTCCTGTAACATAGGAAACAGTTCCAACGCCAGAACCATCCTTGATAATATAGACGGCTTCACCTTCTGTATTATAATTGTCGAGATAGCCAACGATGCCATTTGCACCATATACAGGATAAATGCCCTGTTCGTTAACATCACTTTCTTGAAGAGTGGAAGAACTACATTTCAAACAATCGGACAAGCGAACATTTGGCTTGTTATTGCAAGCTATATTCTGTGCAATTCCCTTGATTAGGGACTGCAGCTTGTCAATGATTTTGTTTTGGGTCGCAATGCGCTCGTCAAGAAGTGAAAGAAGCTTTGCAATCTTATATTGTTCTTGAATTTGTGGTAAGGACAAAGAATAAGTCTTCATTTGATTTTTGTCTCCACGAGGCATCTTTACACCTTTAGCTCCACTCATGACAAAATTTATAAATTTATCATTGGCTACAACATAATGCAAATAATCAGATTCTATATTGTCATTTGCTTGCAGAACAAACACGTCAGAGGAGCAACCACCATTGAATGATGCTTTCCAAACCTTTTTGAGGTAAGGACGGATGTTTGAAATAAGAATGTCACCACAAGAGAACGAAATAACATTCACATCTTCTGGAACAGATTTAGCTTCCACTATTCCTTGAAAATCTTGTAACATATTTTCAGTTGAGACATAGTTGTCCTCATTCAATTCTGAAGAACTTACACGAGTAGTTGAAAATTTCATAACATCCTCTAATGTACATTCTTTCCACTCCCCCTTAAACTCAGGAAATCTGAGATTTGGGACATCAAAGGTCTATTTTCTCTAATTATTATGTACACCTTCAAAATTAAGGATTACAATGACAACAAAAACAATTAGAGAAATTGCGTTGGCTTGGAAAATTGACAAGCAACGCTACGTTAAGCAGTCTACATACGCTGCTTATGTGTTAGTTTTGGAGAACCACATTCTGCCATCATTTGGCGATTGTGAGGCTCTGAGTGAGAAACTTGTGCAGGAGTTCGTTTTGCAGAAGCTGAATGGCGGTCTAAGCATTAAGACGGTGAAGGATATCCTTATTGTCTTGAAAATGGTGATGAAGTTCGGAGTAAAGAACGAGTGGATGAGCTATTGCGAGTGGGACATCAAGTACCCTACAACAGAGACCAACAAGGAAATTGAGGTGCTGACGGTGGCACACCATAAAAAGATCCTCGATTTCATCAAGCAGAACTTCACGTTTTGCAACCTCGGCATCTACATCAGTCTGACTACAGGTTTGCGTATCGGAGAGATTTGTGGCTTGAAATGGTCGGACATCAACACCGACAACGGCACAATAACCGTAAACCGTACCATTGAGCGCATCTACATTGTGGAGGGTGAACGCAAGCACACAGAGTTGGTCATCAACACACCAAAGACCAAGAACTCATGCCGTGAGATACCGATGAACAAAGAACTTCTGGCTATGGTAAAACCTCTGAAAAAGGTGGTAAACACAGACTTCTTTGTACTGACCAACGAGGAGAAACCGACAGAGCCACGCACCTACCGCAACTACTATCATCGGCTGATGAAACGCCTTGACATTCCTCGGTTGAAATACCACGGACTCCGCCACAGCTTTGCCACACGCTGCATTGAAAGCAACTGCGACTATAAGACCGTAAGCGTATTGCTTGGTCATGCCAACATAACAACAACCCTCAACCTCTATGTTCACCCGAACATGGAGCAGAAGAAAAAGTGCATCACCAAGATGTTCAAGTCTCTTGGAAAATAGGGAAGAAAAAGAAGCATTGGCTATAAACGGCAAAAGGATGAGGTGACTTCAAATCACCCCATCCTCCGCTTACTTGTCTATGTATGATGCAATAAAATAGACAACCGAAATGACCGTATAAAGGAAACACGGCAAGAATATCCAAAGCAAAGTCTTCACCCAACCATTTGACAACCACACACCTTCATTCCTTGACATCAGGTTTGACATATCATAGAAATGGCGAGTGAGAATTTCCTTGTTTTCCTTTCGGTGGTCTTCAAGAAGTTTGGACTCCGCCGATATGTATTTCTTCCTGTCATCAGTTAGCTTTTCTATGTCGGCATCATCAACTTTAGCTTTGACAGTTATGTCTTTTACTTTGCCGATGTAGGCTTCAATAGCTTTGGTGACAGTATTCGCTTTATCTGAGGCTTCACTCAATTTGTCTTTTGCTTCATGCATGGAAGCAGTAGCCATTTCAACGCCACTTTTTGCCAAAGTCAAACTATTGCCAGCATCCTTGTAGGCTTGAAGCTGTTGGTCAAACTTGTCCGATGCCTTGTCTGTTTCGATATTCTTGTCAATCGTATTCTCGAAAGAACCGAAATCCATATCCGAGATTTTGCTTTTACCTATCGGCATAGTATCAATGTTGTTGGTTGAACATTCGGTTATCTGCCATATCCTTGCTTCTTGCGAGGTCTGCACAGGCGATTAGCCATCATAGCGCAACGATGCGCCCATGACAGTTCATCCTCGTCCTTGTCTCGTCCCCAACCAGAGGTTGCACCACCTCCGCCACCGCCAGACTGGGCGGCAATGGTTGTGGCAGCATCAATGTATTCAGCAAAGAGAAGAATGGCGGTCTTCTGCACATCACCAATCTTGGCAAATACATTGTCGGCATCCAAAGCTATATTCTTGTCGATGACATCCAGACAATTCTGAGGAATATCAACAGGGTAATGATGAAACTCGTCCGTATAGAAGTCGAAGTGACGTATCTTTGGAGCGTTGTCCGCAGTGGGCATGGGTTTGGGTACAGTCATAATCTTTGGCTGTTGGGTCTTCTTTGTTGGAGTTGAAACTGGTTTCTCCAATTCTTGATGATGCAGTTTTGCCCAAGTGCCTTCAATATTTGAGGGCATCAGACAACGACCTTTGCCAAGTTCCGAGGACTTATATATGGAGTTACCACGCTTGATGGCATAGCCACGCACTTGTCCTTTGCTGTCGGATTGCAGTTTGACATCATATCCCATTTGCGTGAGGCATTTTGTGTATAGTCCCCAATCAAAGTATGGCATCTTAGCCAAAACGGAAAGACAATCATTGGTTATCGCTTCCTTATTTTGGCGGCTTACCTCTTGGGCATCTTTCCATCCACGCTGTTGCCCAACCTTGGTGGCAGCAGCCATCGCTCTCTCGTAGATATAATGGGCATCATTCACGTTGCCCCTTATGTCTATGCGGTTCGCATCAATATGAAGGTGCATAATGCCACTCTTGCTGTCACGATGAAGTGCAACAACATACTGGCTGTCTTTGAGGTTGGTTGCCTTTGCACTTTTACGCTTCGACTTGGCTGAAAGGTCAACCGCATCAAACTCACGGATAAAGTCATCCGCCAACCTCTGCCAGTCCTCTATCGTCCAACCTTGCGTTTCCTCCGAGGTTGGGGAAACCTCAATGCGTATCATGTTCCGTTTGAGTGGATGATAACGGTTCAACTTGTCCTCAAACTTCTTCTGCAAGGCAAGCATTCTCGCCCACATTGCCGTTGGGGAAATATCATCGGGCAAGAGATTGGTCTTTACAATCTCCGCCTTGTCCTTATCTACTGAGTAACGTATGGCATTTGCGCCATGACTTATTACCTTTGCTTTTGCTATCATATATGTCGTATGTTCTATTGTGTTAAGTATTTCTCTATCTCAATCATGCGGTTCAAGATTACCTCTGCACTTGTTCTCCATCGTTTCATGAAGATTTCGCTACGGAGAATGTTCTCACGTTCCGTAAGCGGACGACCTTTGAGGAAGCCGAACAATTTCTGTATATCGCCCCTGGCATCCGAAAGGCTGTTCAAAGCCTCCATTTCTTTGTCAGTCAAGCGTTGTTTGGGATATTTGCCCTCCAACCGCTTGCGTGCGTATGCGCTTGTGGTCAGTCCGCAAAGGGCTGCATATTCCGCTATCTCCTTATGGAGTTGCGGTGTCAGCCTTACTATCAGGCGGCTCGTGTATTTCGGTGCTTCCTTTTCTATATTTTTCTTATTCATACCAAGTATTGCTTCTATAAAAGTGTGCAACCCAATGCGAGCTTGCGAGCGTTCAAGAAGTCCATTGGCATACGGACTAACGAAGTGCGTTTGTATGACATTGGCATTTCTTGCATAGCACCGCTATCGGTTTTGTTGTACACCATGATGATTTACTCTCTTTACATATCAATATTTGCAGTGCTGGCGAAAAGAGAATAAGCCTGTCCCTTGTCACCTTATTATTGTGTGTAATCTTTTATATTCTTCCTCCTTTTTCATTCTTTTTGGTTTAAACTTTAGGGAAAAGGGACAAAGTAAAGAGTATTGCCGATTTCAAAAAGTGGTACGAAGCCTTTCTTTTCTTCCCTTATTTTTATTAAAATGGTAATTCCTCTTGATGTGGAGTTATCACTTCTTTCGGCATTTGCACTTGAAGTGTACCGATTCTCACCCAAGGGTGCTTTGCCCTCCCCGTCTTGTCGCAATAAGCAGGATGCAGTCCTTTGACTTTTTCCTGTTCGCACCTTTCCCAACCATCAATCAATGACATAAGTCTGTTGACATATTGCGAAGTGTATTTTGACGGATTGCGTCGAATCAAATCGTTAGGAAGTTCCTCAATAATCTGCCGAGCACACACCATATTGATAGGCTGCATTGCCGTAGGCGTAGGTTCAATGTACGATCCTTTCTGATAAGCCAATCGTGCAGGTATAGACCATGAAGAGTACCCCAGTGGTACTTCACGTTCTAAATAAGTTTGGATGTCCTCAAGTATTGGGTCGGTGAGGATATTAGAATGGTTCATCTGTACTTCATTTGCTTGTGTTTCCAATTCTGGACAGAGATACAACTTTGTGTCTTGCCAAAAGTAGGTGTAAGCCTCAGCCCATAGCTGTGGGACTACTTTTTGTAGTCTTGGCAACCATTCCGACACATGCCCTTTCCCTTTAACTGGAATTATCCACCATCTACGATTACCGTTGTCACCTTGCAGAAAATTGGTTTCGTTGGTTGTCGCCGCAAACACATTGTGTCGCTTGAACTCAATAACTTTGTGTCCGTAGGCTGGACGCATATAGTCACTGCATCTACTAAGGAATGCTTTAGCAGCTTCAGCATCATTGGCACGTTTCATACCATTTAGCTCACTGATTTCGATAATCCATCCGTTTGTAATAGTCTCAACCTTTTCCTTTTCGCCACTTGCAAAAGAAAACGAATCATTGAACCATTTACCACTGATAGCTTTGAAGAAAGTGCTTTTTCCAATACCCTGTGGTCCTGGCAATGTAAGCACATTGTCAAACTTGCATCCTGGCTCAAAAACACGTGCTACGGCAGCTACGAACCACAACTTTGTCTGCTCGCGAACCAATGGAGTGTCCTCTGCTCCCAAATAGTCTATGATTGCTCTGGAGATACGAGGCACATAGTCCCAGTCTTCTTGCAGTATAAAATCTTGTACTGGGTTAAAACTTCGTTCTGAGGATGTCGTTTTCAATATCTCAAACACTTTATTCTGCGTCAGTCGCAGTTTGTATGTTTGCTCCAGATAATCTTGAATTTTTCCGACCGATTCCTCATCAATCTTTCCACCGTTCACATTTTGAAACTTCTTACTGAAAGAAAGATCATCTTGGCAGAATGTGTCAAACTTAATCTGGTTCAATTCCTCGTCATGCGTGAAAATGATTCTGAGGTTGCTAATGGTCTTAGCTATATTGCCGTTGCTTTCAACCACCAACTTATGTTTCCAATCTTCATCCATATCATCTACCATTTAAGTGAACGCATCCTGCTTCTTTGGCTAAAGTCAATGCTAAATCAGCATCGATAACTATTTTGCGCCCAATTTGAGTGATGGCTTTGTCTATGATGCCACTTTTCTTGATACGGTTGGCTGTCGGGACGCTGCATCCAAATATTCGTGCAATGCCTTCGATGCCATAATAATTCCCTTTTGGAGCGGACTGTGCCATGTTCGTATTCTTGCTTTCAAGGCCTTTTGAAAGAAGGAAGAACAACTCCTCACCTGTCATCATGGCTACAGGTTTTTGCAGGAGTTGGTTGATGTCAATGTTTGTATTCATTTTTTTCTTTTTTTGTTTATAATGCAGTTTTTGAAACTCAACTCGTATCAACTAATTTTGATTTCGGTAGCAAAGATACCTTGGGAGTCTCAACCTATTGGTCGGTTTATATTCACCTTAAATAAACCAACCTTTATACAACAGCCTTTAACACAAAAAAGAAAGCGGACAACTGGATTTCTCCAATTATCCGCAATTAGCAAAGTAATCAGTCCAATAGTCTATCAACCGTTTGGCTTTCTTGTAACTTTTCCCTCGTTGTATCCCGGTCAAACTCATTTCCTTTATCTCTCCATAACGCTTTTGTGGTACATCATGCCCAAAAGTATGTCCCACAAAACTTTCAATGGCTCTATGAAAAGTCATGTACTTGACTGATGGCTTTATTTTCTCTGCCTTTACCAACGCTCGTAGTAGATAAGCAAGACATATGTCATCATGGTTCTCATGCAAGAAAAGGTGTATGCCTTGTTTTGTCTTTTCACAGTCCCTAATGAGAATGTCATCAATAGAGTTGATTGTCTTTCTATTGCCACGCTTCGTTTTTATATTATGCATGACATAAGCAACATCTTTCCATATTTCTGGGCAACAATCATTAGACACCTTTTCCCATGATGCTTTTGTTTCTACTCCCATTTCAATGCTTCGTCCTGCAAGCAGCCTCACGCAACACCCTATCATTGCCATTCCATTTCGGTCAATGCTTTCATTACGCAGGATGCCATCAAGTATCTTTGCCATCTTTGTCAATCCGTGGTCGAATACAACAAAATAATACATACAATAAGCCAATGACTCTTTCTCTTCAATAACCTTGTCGTATAAGTTTGCCAAAAACTCACCTATAAATGCAGCATGAGACAAGAATAATAGTTGAGCAAAGTATGCTATTCCTTGATAAATGGTTTCTTTTCCAATATTACCCAACTGCCCACATCCATCAATCAGATTATCTACGGCACTGACAATATTGCTTTTCGCATCCACTGGTAATCTTTTCCATAATCTCATGGGCGTGTCAGCACATATTGTAAGACAATTCGGCTTTTTATCTGCCGACACCAAGACATCACCTGTTTCCAAATTGACCGAAAGCCATGACTGCTTTTTAGTCAAACATTCGGCTATTATGTCCGCATACTTGCCAGCCCACCAAAGCTGTGCGTCAATATCCAATCCTTTGTCAAGATTACCTAACCAAGCATACAAATCCAAGGCTTCCTGTGGAACACAGTCTTTTGCCAAGTTGAATATTTGCTTCAACACAGACATATCGCCATGAGCAATAGCATCTATGCGCCCCTTGAAATCCGCATAGATACTATTGTTTTTCGACTTCCAAGAACGAACAACCATGTCTGTATTGTCACGCCTTGCGGTATAGTCTTTCAGTTTCTCTATAAAATTGAACATATATAATAAAGTGTTATGCCAATAACTTTGCGAGCTCTGCCGTTGACAAGTTTGCAAGTTTTGCAAGCAGTGCTTCTCTTTTCGTTGGCAGTGTTTCTAATTTCAGTAACTTCATGTTGTTCTCCATCTGAATGTCCAATGGGTAATGTTCAATATAAATCTGTGTTATGGCATGGTCTGTAACGGAATGTCCCATACTTTCCGAAATGTAGTCCATGTCAACTCCTGCATTATGAAGGTTGGTGGCAAATGAATGACGGCACCATGTACCCGATGGGCAAATGGATTTATCCCAATGCAAAGCCTCATGGCATATCTTTTCCATTCTGTCCTTTACGTTGGAATTTTCTTGTGAAGTGTATTTGCGTCGCATTTCTTCTGTCTCTGCACCTTTCAGTATATCTGGGAAAACGAAGCCATCCCGATTTGGCTTGGCTGCGATTTCATTCAATATGTTTTGCAATGGTGGGATAATCGGTATGATAACTTCTGAGCCATCTGCACTACGCCCAGCTGTTTTCTTACGATTAAAGCGGAAAGCCTTACCACCTGTCTGATAATAATAGTCGCTATATGTCAGCCGACCTGCATCTGCCATGTTGAACCCATTACAGAGATATTGGGCAAGGAACAATCCAAGAGAGTAATGTGCTCGCTTGGTATATTCTTCCGACCATTGTATGGGATAGTTTTTGGACATAAACAGATTGTAAAGTTCTGTCATCATTTCTACGTTGAGATAACTTTGTCTGCGCTTTGCGCTCTTAGGTATGCTCACAAGCCCCTTTTCTTTCTTGTTTGAAAACGGATAAGGCACATCTTTCAGATAGCCCTCACGAACACAACGGTTCCATACGGCACGGCAACAACGCAGATATATGCCAGCTGTAGTATCGCTTATCTTTCCTTCAAGTGTTCCTCCCTTGCCAACAATACCATCGTGCATGCCATCTTTCCACTTCTGAATCTCAGCAGCACTGACATTGAAGCCTTTTATGGTCTCGCCACCAAGTATTTTCTTGAAAGACTTCAACGAATATTCATAGCTCTCAGCCGTAGTGAAGCGAGCACCATTGTCATTGGTGCGCAATTCATGTATTATCTGCTCCCATATACCAACAAAAGACTGTGTTTTATTGTCATTATCTGGGTTTTGTGCAATATTTGCGATGCCGTCAACCACAGCTTGGCGTACCATTTCATACGTCAAGATGCCACCTTTGTTAAGGTTCTCCAATAAATTCTTATACTTTGAAGCAAACGTATCTCTCCACTCTTTTTGTATGCGATAATTGTCGGATGCACTCTTTGACGCATTGCATATGTCAGAAAACTTCTTCTCTGTATAAGAACCGCCAACTTGATAATAGAATAGCTTGCGGTCTATTGTAAAACGGATAGCCAAAGGAAACTCGCAAACATTCTTTCTGTTCGTGCGTGTGTCAAGAACCATAGAAGCTGTGCATGTGCGTTCTTTGACAATAGGCATGGACTTAGTCAACTTTACCATTTCAATCATTCTTTCTGTTCAACATACCTCTGTTTTACAGAAATCTTGCGATGTGAGGCATACATACACAAAACACTGTATATAATGAATCTTCCGTTTCTGCTCTATGAAAGTAGGAATACACGATGTCATTATATACAGCGGTGCAATCTTGTCCTCTTCTGTCGCTGAATGGTAACCGGGCTTCTGCTAATCGGTCTCAACCCCTGAAGTGACTTTCATGTAAGGTTTGTATTGAAGTGCTTTCCGACTGGTACTCCCCTTACACAACGATTCACGGAATAGAATAACCCTTCTACGAAGGTTAGGCAAACTCACTTTCCTCAGATAATTAGGAAGAGCACCATTACGGTCATGGCTTGCCCTAAATGCATAGCGATTGCAAAGGTAATGGCTTTTTAATATATTGCCAAATAAATGGAGTTTCTTTGAGGTTGTTTAACTATCATACTTGTGATAGAAGCCGAAATGAAACTTAATTTTGGCTGTACGTGACTTTATGCGCGGAAAAAGTGGCAATATTGCCAAAAATTCCGTGAACTTACAAGTACTTTTCCGTGAGACAATAATTGCTTGTTGCATACCATTCTTTTGTGTTATTACTGATAATCAGCTTTTTATGGTTGTGAATGACCTCACGGAATGATTCTGAAAAAAAAGAAATTTCCGTAAGGCTTCCATGTGCTGACCATAAGAAGTGTCTATTATTGGTTTGGAGGATGTATGCAAGAAACTCTATCAGTACTCAACTTGAAGTGCCATTTGGGCATTTCATGTTGTCAATCTCTGTCTTGTACTGAATAAGTTGACACTTTACTAATCAAAATGAGAACGTATTCA